>OGDD01000041.1_pt1 | contig 109246 bp, 99 predicted proteins | sample 1570301 | NCBI WGS metagenome assembly OGDD01 (sample SAMEA2581971, study PRJEB24529) | metagenome | biome: Human gut stool | place: China | collected 2011 | reverse complement strand
TTGCAAAAGAGCTTGTGGAGCGTATGAATGGAGATATAAGTGCAAGAATACAGGGGAATGATTTCCTTATTGAGATAAAAGTTCTGCTTGTGGTATAATATGAATAGGTTGAAAGAGAGATAAGGAAGGTGTTTTTATGAAATATTCTAATGTAGTAGTTGCCGGTGGTGGGGTGCTGGGAAGCCAGATTGCATTTCAGGCAGCATATTGTGGTTTTAACGTAACTATATGGTTAAGAAGTGAGGGGTCTATTGGTCGTACACAGCCAAAGATTGATAATCTTAAAAAGACATATACAGAAGCAATTGAGAAGATGGCAGACGATAAAAATGCGTGGTGTGCAGGTCTTGCTGATGAAGATTCATTTGATAAGGTAGAGTGTCTTAAAAAAGTCGAAGCTGCTTATGATGGCATAAAACTTGAACTTGATATGGCAAAAGCGGTTAAAGATGCTGACCTTGTAATTGAGTCAATGGCAGAAAACGAAAAAGATAAGATTGCGTTTTATGAGAAGCTTGCCCCGCTTCTTCCTGAAAAGACGGTTGTTGTGACTAATTCATCAACACTTCTCCCGTCAATGTTTGCAAAGTATACAGGAAGACCGGATAAGTATTTATCGCTTCATTTTGCTAATTCAATATGGAAGAATAACACGGCAGAAGTAATGACACAGCCTCAGACAGACATGAAGTATTTTGATGAGGTTATGCAGTTTGCTAATGATATAAGAATGATTGGACTTCCGGTAAGGAAGGAAAAGAGTGGATATCTGCTTAATTCAATGCTTGTTCCATTTCTTTTAAGCGGACTTGATTTGTATGCGTCAGGCGTATCTGACCCTGAGAGCATTGATATAGCGTGGACAAGAGGAACAGGAGCACCTAAAGGACCATTCCAGATATTTGATACAGTAGGACTTAACACTGCATATAATATTGTTCATCAGTATCACAGTGTTCCGGGAATATTTTCACCATTATTAAAGAAGATGATGATGCCATATAATTTTAAGAAGATGGAAGAAATTCTTAAAAAATACATAGATGAAGGCAAGCTTGGAATGTCAACAGGTGAAGGATTTTACAAATATAAATAAATATATTATTCTATAGATAATTAAAAGGAGGCTTGTCAACAGATGATTGGCCTCCTGAATTATTTATACAGGAGAGATTAGATGAAATTAGATGTTCTAGGACTTATCGGTGCATGCTCATATGCATTGGACTGTGTTGAGGCAGAATTAGTTCATGTGACGAATAAACATGCAAAGCGTGTGGCATATATGAGCGTATGCACGGCAATGCAGATGGGAATCACAGACAGAAAACTGCAGGACCTGGCTGTGTGTGCACTTTTGCATGACAATGCCCTTACTCAATATATACAGGAAGAATTTCATAATGACATTTCACATGTAGATAGTATAAAAGAACTGCCGCATGCAGGTGCACATTGTGTAATGGGTGAACAAAACATAAAAGACATTCCATTTTATACAGATGTAAAAAATGTTATTTTATATCACCATGAAAATGCCGATGGAAGTGGTCCGTTTGGTAAAAAATGGAACGAGATTCCGCTTTTTGCACGAATTATACATATGTGTGACCTGCTTGATATGGTATGTCTGCGTAAGGCGGTTGACTTTGAGACATGGAAGAAAATAAGTGAGTTTCTTTCAAAAATACGTGGAACGGTTATTGATGATGAGTGTGCAGATGCATTTATGGATGCATTTACAGGAGTGTCCGTTATGAATATGGAAGATTCGCAGATAGAGAAGAGTCTGTGGGAAAAAGTACCACGCGAAAAAATAGAATTAACTTTTGAGCAGATAAAAAATATTGCCGGATTTTTTGCGAGAATAGTAGACTACAAATCACCATTTACAAGTACACATTCAATTGGCGTGGCTGAATGTGCCAGGAAACTTTCGGGATATATGGGATTCGATGATGAAACAGTACAGAAAATGTATCTTGCCGGAGCACTGCATGATATCGGAAAAGTTGCAATAGGCAATGACATACTGGAAAAACCAGACAGGCTTACTGATGAAGAATTTGATACAATGAAGCATCACGCATCATATACATATCGTATTTTGTCAGATATTGATGATTTTGACGAAATCCGTGACTGGGCAGCTTTTCACCATGAAAGATTAGATGGAACGGGATACCCGTTTGGAAAGAGTGCAGACGAATTGAATGAATGTGAACGAATAATGGCATGTGTTGATATTTATCAGGCGTTGACAGAAAGCCGGCCGTATAAAAAAGGAATGACACATGAAAAAGCAATTAGGATTCTTGAAGATATGGCACAAAAAGGATGGCTTGACAAAAATATTGTATTAAAGACAGATGAATGTTTTTCTATATGATAAATATAAAAAATATGGAGGGAATATGCTTGATATAATATATGAAGATAGAAATATGATTGTAGTAAATAAACCGGCAGGACAGCTTGTGCAGAGCGGCAGATCATTTGAACTTGACCTTACAAGCGAAGTGTTAAATTACAGGCGTGAAAAAGGCGAAGAAGCATATGCTGCAGTTATAAACAGGCTTGACAGACCGGTGAGCGGACTTGTGCTGTTTGCAAAAAATAAAAAAGAGGCATCAAGATTGAGCAGCCTTATGCAAGAAGAAGGCTTTTGTAAACAGTATTATGCGGTGTGCTGCGGAAAACTGCCTGATAAAAACGGTGAGTTTGTGGATTACCTCTTAAAAGACGGAAAGAATAATGTTTCAAAGGTTGTAAAGGAAGGGACAGCCGGTGCGAAATATGCAAAACTTCTATACGAAACATTAAAAGAGATAGAAAAAGATGATAAGGTTTACACGCTTGTAAAAGTAACACTGATAACCGGAAGACATCATCAGATACGCGTGCAGTTTGCACATAGAAATCATCCGCTTCTTGGCGATACAAAATACGGAGATGAGAGATTTAACAATGAAATAGCACTCTGTGCAACATTTTTAAGCGTTGACGGACATGAATATTCGATAGAGCCGTCATGGCAGTTTTGAAACTGAAATACTGAATAATTACCCCGCCTGTTGACAATAATTACATATATAAAGAATGTAAAACATTGTGAACTTATTATAGAAGGGGCAGGGCAGATGCAGGAAACCGGGAAGCATTATGAAAAAGCATATTGGACAAACAGGCAGAAGTTGCAGTATATAAGTGGAATCGTGATTATTACGGTATCTGTAATTGCTGGCTTTAAATATGTTTTTCCTTTTGTTGCACCATTTGTGATTGCATATGCTGTGGCAGTAATGATTGAAAAGCCTGTAAACAGACTCGCAAGGGTGTTCAAGGGCAGAAAAATGATTGCGTCGGCTGTTATAGTTATTTTGTTTTCGGCAGTTTTGTGTGTGGGAATCGGACTGGCAGCGTATTTTGGACTGGCTGAGATAAAGTCATTTATAAAAAATTATGAGTATAATATGGTGACATTCAGGCAGACCGCCGCAAGAATCTGTTTTAATATGGATGGATGGCTTGGACTTTCGGACGGACAATGCCTTGATTTTATATGCCGCTGTATGGAAAAATTTGAAAAAACTGTCGATAATGGCGGTGTTTCACAGATTATGACTAAAGTTGTGACAATTTCGGTTCCTGCTGTAATAAAAACAATTACAGTTACAGGTTCGGTAATTATCTGCTTTATATCAGTTGTGTATCTTGCGGTTGTGATTGACAACGTGAGGGATTGGAAAAAGGAAAATGTTTTTCGCATGGAAATAAAAGCTGTATCTGATTCGTTATACAGGCTTATACATGTATATTTTAAAATAGAGGCATTAATTCTGGTTATTAATTCAATACTATGTATAATTGCTTTGCTTATAATAAAAAATCCGTATGCAGTTGTGCTTGGCATACTTATAGGTATTGTGGATATGCTTCCTGTTTTCGGAACCGGAACAGTTCTTCTTCCGTGGGCATTATTTGAACTTGTTAATAAAAATGTGACATCGGCAGCAGTTCTTGTAAGTGCATATGTTGTGACATATTTTGTGCGTGAGATAATGGAGAGCAAGTGCCTGGGAGACAAAACGGGGATTCCGCCGTTTGTCATGCTTATGGTAATATTTCTGGGGATTATGATATATGGCATAATGGGATTTATATTAGGCCCTGTTTCATATTGTATAATGAAAGCATTGATACTTCACTTGAAAATAGAGATTGAACGTGGTACACTAAAAAATACTTGAAATATAAGCTGTAAAGTAACAGCAAAATCGGAGGTAGACATGGCAGAGGATAAGAAACTGGTAGAGGCAATTACATCGATGGATGTTGATTTTGCACAGTGGTATACAGATGTTTGTAAGAAGGCAGAACTTATGTCATATTCAAGCGTGAAGGGATGCATGATTTTTAAGCCCGCTGGATATGCCATTTGGGAAAATATAAGAAATGAACTTGATAGAAGATTTAAGGAAGCAGGCGTTGAGAATGTATACATGCCAATGTTTATTCCAGAGAGTCTTTTGGAAAGAGAAAAAGACCATGTAGAAGGTTTTGCACCTGAAGTTGCATGGGTGACATATGGCGGACTTAATCCGCTTCAGGAAAGAATGTGTGTAAGACCTACATCAGAGACTCTTTTCTGTGATTTTTATAAAGATGAAGTACAGTCATACAGAGATTTGCCAAAGGTTTATAACCAGTGGTGTTCAGTTGTAAGATGGGAAAAAGAGACAAGACCATTTCTCCGTTCAAGAGAATTTTTGTGGCAGGAAGGTCATACAGCACATGCTACAGCACAGGAAGCTGAGGAAAGAACACAGCAGATGCTTAATCTGTATGCAGCATTTTGTGAAGAGGTTCTTGCAATTCCTGTTATTAAAGGACGCAAGACAGATAAAGAAAAGTTTGCCGGAGCAGAGGCTACATATACAATTGAAGCACTTATGCATGATGGCAAGGCACTTCAGTCAGGTACAAGCCATAATTTTGGTGATGGATTTGCGAAGGCATTTGGTATCCAGTATACAGATAAAGATAATAAGCTAAAATATGTCCATCAGACATCATGGGGTGTTACAACAAGACTTATCGGAGCTGTAATTATGACACATGGTGATAATTCAGGTCTTGTGCTTCCACCAAGAGTTGCACCTGTTCAGGTTGATATTATTCCTATCATGCAGAAGAAGGAAGGCGTGCTTGATAAGGCATTTGAGGTTATGGATACACTCAAGGCAGCAGGACTTCGTGTTAAGGTTGATGATTCTGATAAGAATCCGGGATGGAAGTTCTCAGAACAGGAGATGCGTGGTATTCCTGTGAGAGTTGAGATGGGACCAAGAGATATTGAAGCCGGTCAGGCTATCGTTGTAAGAAGAGATACAAGAGAGAAGATTACAGTTAATATTTCTGAACTTGCTGACAAGATTAAAGAGATTCTTGATGCAATGCAGGTTGAGATGCTTGAACGTGCAAGAAAGCACAGAGATGAGCATACTTACGTTGCAACAAATTATGATGAGTTTAAGGATATAGTTGCTAATAAACCAGGATTTGTTAAGGCTATGTGGTGCGGTGACCAGGCATGTGAGGATAAGATTAAGGAAGATACAACTGCTACTTCAAGATGTATGCCATTTGCACAGGAACATCTTTCAGATGTATGTGTATGCTGCGGAAAGCCGGCAAAGAAGATGGTTTACTGGGGTAAAGCATACTAAAAGATTATTAATATAGATAAAGACAAAGGCGGGCAAAAGCCCGCCTTTTATAAAAGATTAAAATTTGTGGAAATGAGGTAATGTATGGATAAATACAATATTGTGATGCCGCAGGAGGTTAAGGATATAATAAAACAGATAGAGGCGGCAGGCTTCGAGGCATTTGCTGTCGGTGGCTGTGTCCGTGACTGTATTCTTGGCAGAACACCGCAGGATTGGGATATAACGACATCAGCACTGCCTTCACAGATAAAAGAAATATTTGCAAGAACAATAGATACAGGCATACAGCATGGAACTGTTACTGTGATGATAGGCAAAACCGGTTATGAGATAACTACATACCGTATTGATGGGGAATATAAGGATTGCCGTCATCCTGAAAATGTCGAATTTTCATCAGATTTAAAGGATGATTTAAAAAGACGTGATTTTACAATTAATGCAATGGCATATAATGACAGCACAGGTCTTGTTGATGAATTTGACGGAATAAATGATTTGAACAAAGGTATTATAAGATGTGTGGGAGATGCAAAAGAGCGTTTTACGGAAGATGCTTTGAGAATGATGCGTGCAATACGATTCTCTGCCCAGCTCGGATTTGATATTGAAGAAAATACATACAATGCAATATCAAAGCTGTCACCATCAATAAGCCATGTCAGCATGGAACGCATACAGGTTGAGCTTGTAAAAACATTGTTGTCGGATAACCCCGGTTATGTAATGAGATTTTATGAGACAGGGCTGTTTAAATATGTGCTTCCGGATATAGGCTTGGTACTTGGTGGAAGATATTCAAGAAATGCACTTACAATGTTGAAATTCTCTAAAAAACAGCCTGTTTTCAGGTATGCAGCACTTCTTAACACGCTTGAACCGGAAAATGTAAGAAAGACGCTCAGGGAACTGAAGCTTGATAATTATACGGTGGAGCATGTTACAAAACTTGTTGCTAATTCAAAAGTAACAATAGAAGAAAATGAACCGGCATTAAGAGAGGCAGTCCACCAATACGGAAGAGAACTTATACAGATGATGTTTGAGCATGAAGAGGCCATAATTGCCACAAAGGAAGAAATTACCGGTATAAAGCTTGCTGGCAAGAAAAAACACCTTATCGTTCTCAGGGCTATGTATGATGAGATTACAAAAAGAGGTGACTGTATCTGTATAAAAGACCTTGATATAACGGGAAATGATTTGATGGAATATGGACTTAAAGGCCCTGAAATAGGGAAGACACTCAATGAACTTCTTGGCGTTGTAATAGAAAATCCACGTCTTAATGATAAAGCAACACTTATAGCATTAATAGAACATCTTAATTAACTTTAGGGTATTTTTCTTCCACAGCTTTCATATGATAAGACAGACATATGGAAGTGTGGAGGTTTATAATGAATGAAAAATCACTGGATGTATTAAAACAGTATGATATAGATGTGTATAAAACTATGCGTGGAAGAGGAGGAATGCTGCTCTTTACAAATCAGGGAGTGAAGCTGTTTCTCGAGTGTAATCATCCTGATAAATATTATGAAAGAGAAGACATAATTACTAAAACTATTGCACATAATGGATTTATTAATGTTGATACATATATAAGAAATGCAGATGGCGGGCTTGTGAGTGAGAATGAGGAGGATGGCAGACGGTATATACTGAAAAACTGGGTTGATGCAAGAGAGTGTAATGTGAATGATATTTCGGATATAGCGGCCGGTGTCTCAACGCTTGCAAGGCTGCATACATCACTTGATGAAGCGGCAGTGTGTTTCAGGGAGATGGATGTTAATCCTGTAGCAGAAAACATGAGGCTTGCGGATAATTATGTGCGTCATATGAAAGAACTGAAACAGGCATCCAATTATCTTAAAAATAAGAAAAAGAAATCTGAGTTTGAAAATATTGCATATAGAAATATAGGTTCATTTTACAGTGAGGCGGTGAATGCTGTCCGTAAAATGAGTGATGATAAATTAAAAAAACGTTTTTTGCAGGCACAGCTTAGCGGTGAACTTGTACACGGCAACTATACATATCATAATGTATGTTTTTGCGGAAGCACTGTATTTGTCACGAATTTCGAGAAGTGCCGCAATGAATGTCAGATAAGTGATTTGTACCAGTTTATGAGAAAAATTCTTGAAAAATATGAGTGGGATATTCAGACGGCATACAAAATGCTTGATGAATATGACAAAGTAAAACCTGTATCTGATATTGATTTGGAGCTTTTAGGAGTGCTTTTTTCATTTCCGGAAAAATTCTGGAAGATAATCAATTATTATTACAATATGAATAAGGCATGGATACCACCCAAAAGTGTTGAAAAACTGAAAGCAGTTACATCCGTAAACAGCCGCAGGCTGGAATTTCTTGCAAGTATAGGTGCATTGTGATAATATAGCTTACAAGTACGGATAGATTTTGAATTGGAGTACGTATGAACAAAAATGTATTTTTTAATATAATATATAAGGCAGTTTCCGTTATGATGATTGTTGTCATTTCTGTGTCAGGTCTTGTAGGCTGCGGCTCGAAAAAAACAAGTTCTGTCACACCGGGAAGCTCAATACTTCCGGCACCGACAAAGTCAATTACGGATGCACCTGTAAATGCAAAAACAAATGAAATTACAATAGAAGGCGTTTTGTCTTCATTAGATAAAGATGCCAAAAAGATGAGATTTGTTGAAAATTCATCAGGAATAGAATATGAAGTTCCATATACGGGGGGAACTGATATTCAGACAAAATATGGAACAAAGATAGCACCATCCAATATGAAGCCGGGTGAGATATACGAAGTTACATGTGATAAAAAAGGAACAGCACTGACAATCTACGGTGCAAAGGATGCGTGGGAAAGAACCGGGATTACAGGGCTTGATTTTGATGAAAGCACAAGAAAGATTACGATTGGTTCAACTAATCTTGTATATGCACAGAAATCGGTGATTTTGTCAGATAATGAAAAGATATCTATTTCCCAGATTGTAAAACAGGATACTGTAATATTAAGAGGTGTTGATAGTACGGTTTACTCAATTGTAGTTGATGTAGGACACGGATATATTAAGTTCACAGGAGTAAGTGCATTTGAGGGCGGATATGCAAGTATAGGAAAGAGCCAGCTTGTAGGTGTGACTGATAATATGCTTGTTACTGCAGCAACCGGAACATATGATCTTGAACTTGATGCAGGAACCATGAGCGGAAAGAAGACTGTTACGGTTGAGAAAAATAAAGAGACAACGGTTGATTTCAGTGAATATAAGCTTCCGGTTGATGAGCAGGGAGCTGTTAATTTTAAAGTTACTCCGTCAAATGCTGTCATGACGATTGACGGCGAGGAAGTGGATTATACAGAACCTGTTATGTTGAAATTTGGCAGTCATGTCCTGACACTGGCAGCTAATTATTATGAAGCATATACAGAGACATTTACAGTAAGTTCGGCTTATTCTACAAAAGTTATAGATATGACATCTAAGTCAGCCTCGACTAAGAGCAGCAGTTCATCGACGACTGCAGCATCAACAAATGGTTACAAGGTAAATGTAACAGCACCTGCAGGTGCAGCACTTTATGTAGACAGCGTATATGTTGGGATTGTGCCGTGTTCATTTGAGAAAAAGTCGGGTACAAAGACTATAACTCTTACGCAGAATGGATATAATACAATTAGTTATTCTATTTCTATTGCCAACAGCAGCGGAGATTTGAATTATGCATTTCCGGATATGACAAAGAAAGAATAGAAGGAGGATAAATCCTCTCCTCGCTAGGAGACATAGTGCATCAAAGATGCACATTGGGATTTTTCTTTGAAAAACAAGGAGGATATTATGAATATACCGTTTTCACCACCTGATATAACAGAAGAAGAGATAGAAGCAGTTGCCGAGGTTATGCGTTCCGGCTGGATTACAACAGGACCAAAGACTAAGGAACTTGAAAGAAAGATGGCAGAATTTACGCATACAAACAGAGGTGTATGCCTTAATTCGGCAACATCATGTATGGAGATGGCACTCAGACTTTTTGAAATAGGACCGGGAGATGAAGTTATTGTGCCGGCATATACATACACTGCCAGTGCCAGTGTTGTATGTCATGTTGGTGCGACGCTGCGTCTTGTGGATGTAGAAAAAGGAACATTCCACATTGATTATGCTGCGGTTGAGAGTATGATTAATGAAAATACAAAGGCAATCATACCTGTTGATCTGGGCGGTGTTATGGTTGATTACGACCGTATACGAGCTATTGTTGAATCAAAGAAGAGCCTTTTTAGACCTTCTTCAAAGATGCAGGAAGCATTGGGACATATTTTAATTCTTGCTGATTCTGCACATGGATATGGTGCTTCACAGAATGGAAAGATGAGTGGAGAATGTGCTGATTTTACAAGCTTTTCATTTCACGCTGTTAAGAATTTTACGACAGCTGAGGGTGGCGGACTTGTATGGAGACATGTGCCGGGTGTTGAAGATGAGGAGATTTATCATAATCTTATGCTTCTTACGCTTCACGGACAGTCAAAAGATGCACTTGCAAAGACAAAGTTAGGTGCATGGGAATATGACATAAAGGGACCTTATTACAAATGTAATATGACAGATATTCTTGCCGCTGTAGGCCTTGTACAGCAGAAGCGTTATAAGAGCCTTCTTGCGAGAAGAAAAGAGATTATTGAGCGTTATGATGAGTGGATTAAAGATGATGATATAATGACACTTAAACACTTTGATGGCGGTAATATTTCAAGTGGACATCTTTATCTTGTAAGAGTGCTTCCATATGATGAAGAAAAGAGAAATTCCCTTATAACAGCAATGGCAGAGGCAGGTATTGCAACTAATGTCCATTACAAACCTCTTCCTATGCATACGGCATACAAGAACCTTGGATTTGATATAAAAGATTTCCCAAATTCATACGAGATGTATAAAAATGAAATTACACTTCCGCTTCACACATGTCTTACAGATGAGCAGACAGAGTATATCATTGAGAATTTTAACAGATTAAGGAAGATTTAATTATGGAGTTAAGACAGTGGAATGAGCTGCCTGACCGTATGAGAACGCGTGAGGTCAGAAAATATTATAATATAATCGCACAGCGAAGAGGCTGGTTTCGTGCAAAAAGGGTATTTGATGTCATAGTTTCATTAATAATGCTTGTATTTCTTGCAATTCCTATGGCAGTTATTGCAGCCATGATAAAGTTAGACTCAAAAGGTCCTGTTTTTTTCAGGCAGGAAAGAGTTACGCAGTATGGAAGAATTTTTAAGATTTACAAATTCAGAACTATGGTAAATAATGCTTCATGTATCGGAAGCCAGGTTACAGTGGCAGGTGACGCAAGAATAACAAAGGTTGGTAAATTTTTAAGAAAATTCAGACTTGATGAATTTCCACAGCTTTTTAATATAATAGCTGGTGATATGACACTTGTTGGGACAAGACCTGAAGTGCCGAAATATGTTAAGCATTATACACCTGAGATGTATGCAACACTGCTTCTTCCTGCAGGACTTACATCGAGGACAAGCATTGCATACAAGGATGAGGATAAGCTTTTGAAGGATGCAAAAAATGCCGATAAGACTTATGTAGAGCAGATTCTTCCTGTTAAAATGCAATATAATCTTGAAAGTTTAAGAAAATTTGGACTGGTTGATGACTGTAGCATTTTATGGAATACTTTTTATTCTGTAATCAGGAAGTAGGATTGGAGACATTATGTTTATTACAATGTGTGTAATTGCATATAATGAAGAAAATGCAATTGACAGAATTCTTGGCGATATAGCCGCACAGGATTACAATCATAATGATATGGAAGTTGTGCTTGTTGATGGGGCATCAACTGATAATACAAAAAAACATCTTGATAATTTCAAGGAAAAATACAAAGACGATTTCAGAAGAGTTGTGGTGCTTGATAATCCTAAGAGAACACTGCCGTCAGGCTGGAATGTAGCACTCAGGGAATATAAAGGCGATGCAATCATAAAAGTAGATGCACATGCCGAGATTCCTAAGGATTTCGTGAGCAAAAATGTGCGTGTTCTTGAGAGCGGAGAGGATATATGCGGTGGACAGAGACCTGTGATTATAGATGAAGAGACTCCGTGGAAGAATACGCTTCTGCTTGCGGAGAGCAGCATGTTTGGCTCAAGTATAGCTCCATACAGGAACAATCCGGGAAAAACATATGTAAAATCAATGTTTCATGCTGCGTACAGAAGACAAGTTTTTGATAAGGTCGGTTTTTTTAATGAAAATCTTGCACGCACGGAAGATAATGAGATTCATTACAGAATGAGGGAAGCAGGATTTAAACTTTGCTTTGACCCTGATATTATCTCATATCAGCATATAAGAAGCAGTCTTCCTAAGATGTTAAAACAGAAATATTCCAATGGATTGTGGATCGGGAAAACAGCAAAAATATGTCCGCAATGTTTGTCATTATATCATTTTGTGCCATTTGCCTTTGTATCGGCAATTATAATGTCGGTAATCGGAACAGGCCAGAAAATATGTATGCCGCTTAACAGGCTTGCAAAAAAACTTACAAAGTTGATGTGGTCTGTTTATGGACTTCTGGCAGCAGTAATGTCAGCATTTTCGGTGATGAAAGCAGGCAAAAAGAAAAATATGACAAATGTGGCACTGCCATTTTTGTTTTTATTGCTTCATGTAAGTTACGGAGTTGGAACATTAAAAGGCTTACTTAGTAAGACTGATGGTGAAAGGAAATAGGAAAAGATATGGGAGATACAAGAAAAGACAGGATACAGCTCCTTGTAAGAAGAATTTTTTTGGTTATAACGGATATTATTCTCATAAATGGTTCAGTATTTCTTTCACTGATTATGCGTTTTGAGATAAATATAGCAAGTGTTCCGGAAGAATATATACAAAAGTACATTGTAAATGTTATTCCATTTACAATCGTGACGCTTATAATATTCTGGTGTTTCAGGATGTATCACAGTCTGTGGCAGTATGCAAGTATCGCAGAACTTTATAAAATTGTGGAAGCCTGCGTTGTTGCAGAGCTGGCACATCTTTGCGTGACATCTTTTATGGGATGGATGCTTCCACGTTCATGTTATTTTACATCAGGAGTATTTCTTATAGTTGCAATGAGTGCAAGCCGTTTTATGTACAGGCTTTTAAGGCAGCTTATTAATGAATACAGACATACCTCGGAACAGTTAAAGATAATGATTATCGGTGCCGGAGAGGCAACAAGTGTGCTGATGAGAGAAATTTCCAATTCGAGATACCTCGACAACTCAAAGGTGGTCTGTATAATAGATGACGATTTGGGAAAAGTTGGAAAGTATATCCGTGGTGTCAAAATTGTAGGTACAAGAGACCATATAAAAGAGTATGCAAGATATTATGACATCGATGAGATAATATTCGCTATTCCTTCAGCATCAACTAAGGATAAGAGGGAGATTCTTAATATCTGTAAAGAAACATCATGTAACTTAAAGATTCTTCCCGGCGTTTACCAAATGGTTGACGGCGAGATTAACATTAAGGATTTAAGAAATGTTGATGTTCTTGACTTGCTTGGAAGAGACCCTGTAAAAGTTGATATAGAATCAATTATGGGTTATGTTAAAGACAAGACAGTGCTTGTAACAGGAGGCGGCGGTTCAATTGGTTCCGAACTTTGCAGACAGCTTGTAAGCCACAAGCCGAAATGTCTTGTTATATTTGATATATATGAAAATAATGCCTATGACATACAACAGGAATTAAAAATAAAATATCCTGATGCAAATGTGGTTACGCTTATCGGTTCAATAAGAAATACATCAAGACTTGAATCGGTATTTGAACAGTACAAGCCTGATATTGTTTATCATGCGGCAGCACACAAGCATGTTCCGCTCATGGAAGTAAGCCCTAATGAGGCTATAAAGAACAATGTTGTCGGAACATGGAATGTTGCAAAGATGGCTGATAAGTACGGAGTTAAGAAGTTTGTTATGATTTCTACGGACAAGGCTGTTAATCCTACAAATGTAATGGGTGCAACAAAGAGAATCTGTGAAATGATAATCCAGTCATTTAATGAGAAATCAAAGACAGATTTCGTTGCTGTTCGATTCGGAAACGTGCTTGGAAGTAACGGTTCGGTTATTCCGCTCTTTAAAAGACAGATTGAGGCAGGAGGTCCTGTTACCGTTACACACCCTGACATTATCAGATACTTTATGACAATTCCGGAGGCGGTATCACTCGTCCTTCAGGCGGGAGCTTATGCCAAAGGCGGCGAGATATTTATTCTTGATATGGGTGAGCCTGTAAAGATTGATGACCTTGCAAAGAACTTAATACGTCTTTCGGGTTACACGCTCGGTGTTGACATGGAAATCAAATATACAGGTCTGCGTCCAGGTGAAAAGCTTTACGAAGAGCTTCTCATGAATGAAGAGGGCATGCAGGACACAGATAATAAACTTATTCACATAGGCAGACCAATCGAATTTGACAAAGAACATTTCTATGAAAAGCTTGAAGAGTTAAAAGAAATGGCATATGAAGAAGATTCGGCAGATATAAGAAAGAAGATTATGGAGGTTGTGGATACGTATCATCCGCAGACAAATCAGTAAATGATAAAGGTATTACAGGTTATTGAGGATATGGGATTAAACAGCGGTGTAAGCTCTATGTTGCTTAATTATTATAAGTATATGAATCATGACAAGGTTAATTTTGACTTTATAACATTTAATCCTGTTCCGGAAGATGTAAAAGAATATTGTGAAAAAAATGATTCAATAATATACCAGGTAAGTGAATTATGTGGAAAAAATGTTATAAACGGAACTTTAAAAAAAGAAATTGAAAAAATAATTTCGGAACACAAGGGAGAGTATGACGTTATACATGGTCATGAACCAAATGCAGCATTTATATATTTTAAGGCAGCGAAAAAATATGGGATCGGATGTCGTATACTTCACAGTCATAATGCAAAAGGTGCTGACTTGGCAGTTAAAAAGTTCAGAAATTATATCCTTAACAACTATGGTCTTCTTTATGCAAATGTGAGATTCGCATGCAGCAAAAAGGCGGCAAAATACCTATATCATACATCAGAAGGCGTATGTATTATAAACAATGCCATAGATACATCATTGTTTGAATTTGATGAAAATGTAAGAAAAGAAACAAGAAAAGAATTGGGAATTGAAGATAAATTTGTTATAGGCCATGTTGGAAGATTCGCACCACAGAAAAATCACGAATATTTATTGGAAGTATTTGAAAAAGTATATGCAAAAAACAAGAAAAGTGTCCTGCTTTTAATCGGAGACGGTGAGCTTTTTGAAGACATAAAGCAGAAAGTCAGGGATAAAGGGTTTGAAGAAAACGTAATATTTACGGGAATAACCAATAATACGTCAAAATATATGCAGGCTATGGATTTGTTTGCGATGCCTTCAAGATATGAAGGACTTCCTGTCGTCTGTGTCGAAGCTCAGGCTTCGGGACTTGACTGTGTTCTGTCGGGTGAGATAACAAGAGAAGTTAAATTTACCGATAATGTTGGATTTGTTGATATAGGCAAAGAAAATATTGACAAATGGGTAGATGTTATATTAAAAAAAGAACAGTCGTTTAATGATAAACTGAATTCAGAAAAGAGACTACTCGGTGCACAAAATGTCAAAAATGCAGGGTATGAGATTTCAAGTCAGGCGAAAAGACTTGAAAAGATATATATTAGACTGGCTCACAGGTGTTGAAAGGCAGTGAATATGACAGAGAAAAAAGTAGTAATATTAATGGCAACTTATAACGGACAAAAGTATCTGAAATGTCAGCTTGATAGTATTATACAGCAGACATATAGAAATTGGCAGCTTATTATAAGAGACGATTGTTCAAAAGACAATACTGTAAAAATAATACAAGAATACGAAAAAAAGGACGATCGAATTAAAGTTATAGATAACGAGGGAAAGAATCTTGGGGCGATAGGTAATTTCTTTGAACTTATAAAAAAAGCACCGGATGCCAGCTACTATGCTTTTTCGGACCAGGACGATTATTGGCATGAAGACAAAATCGAAAAAGCAGTGGAAAGACTTGAACAGATGAGCAGTAAAAACGGGGAAAATATTCCGATTGCATATTGCGGTGCAAAAGAAATAACAAACGAAAAACTTGAGGTGACGGCTGTCAGTACATTTAAAAATCCCAGAACAGTATGGGAAAATGCTTTGGTAGAAAATTTATGTACAGGTTGTACATGTGTAATAAATAAAAAATTGAAAGATATGATACGTAAAAATCCACCTGCGTATACGGTTATGCATGACTGGTGGATATATTTGATTGCAACTTCGCTTGGAATGTTGTATTATGACGAAATACCATATATAAAATATAGACAGCATAACGATAATGCGTATGGAGATATTAACGACAAGACAAGTCTTTGGAAATATAGATTTAAGCAGTTGTTTTCAAAGCGTGGAGAGGTCTATAAGCAGATAGAAAGCTTTCTTGACATATATGGTAAATATTTGGATACAAATAAGAGAAAAACAGCACAGTTATTGGTTGCCTCAAAGAAAAATATTTTTTTGAGAATTAAGGTATTATGTAGGAAGTCTGTTTTCAGACAGAATAAGAATGATAACAGGGTAGCCGCATTTCTTGTGCTTACGGGAAAACTTTGATAATATCACTGTAAGACAACAGTGAAATAGTCGCATGAAGAATGGAGATTAAGAAAGTGAACAGTTTAAAGTCGATTATTAAAGACAGAAAGATGATACTGCGTTTGGCAAAAAATGATTTTAAAAACAAATTTGCCGGTTCATATTTCGGATTAATATGGGCCTTTGCACAGCCGGTGGTTATTGTATCTATTTATTGGATAGTATTTGAAAAGGGATTGAGGTCAAGACCGCTCCCGGAAATGCCTGATTTTCCGTATTTGTTATGGCTCATAGCAGGTATGTGCCCTTGGTTTTTTTTGAATGACGCAATGAATACAAGTACGAACTGCCTCATTGAGTATGGATATATTGTAAAGAAAATGAAGTTTAACATAGATATAATCCCACTTATAAAGATTGTATCGGCAGCCTTTGTGCATTGTTTCTTTATTGTACTCGTACTTGCCATTTATATTGTGTATGGAAAGATTCCAACACCATATGCTTTCCAGATGATATATTATTCAATCGGTGTGTTCTGTTTTTCGGTTGCACTGGTTTATCTGACAAGTGCGATAAATGTATTTTTCAGGGATATGGCACAGATAGTGGGAATTATAATGCAGTATGCAATGTGGGTTATTCCGATTATGCTTTCTGAATCACAGTATCCAGCGTTTATGAGACCAATTCTTAAAATTAATCCAATGTATTATATTGTTGAAGGATACAGGGATTCTCTTATCCGCCATATTGGATTTTGGGAACATCCGTTGCAGACAGTGTATTTCTGGGCTGTTGTAATAATTATGTTTATTATAGGAAGAACGGTTTTCACTAAAATGAAACCGCATTTTGCAGATGTTATGTAATGTTCAAAGAGAAATATATTAAATATGCAGGTGAAAAGTATGGATTATAGTATAGAAGTAGAAAATCTCAGCAAGGTTTACAAACTGTATGACAAGCCTTCTGACAGATTAAAGGAGGCATTGTCTCCCGTGAAAAAATGTTATCATAAGGATTTCTATGCCTTAAAAGATTTAAGTTTTAAGATTAAACCTGGTGAGACAGTCGGATTTGTAGGAAAGAATGGTTCGGGTAAGTCTACACTTTTGAAGATTCTTACAGAAGTTTTAACACCTTCGGAGGGGAGTCTTAAAATAAATGGAAAAGTGTCGGCACTTCTTGAACTCGGGGCGGGCTTTAACGGCGAATATACAGGAATGGAAAATATTTTCTTAAATGGTACTATTCTTGGTTTCAGCCATGAGGAAATGGAAAAGCGTGTCGATGATATTGTAAAATTTGCTGATATTGGAGAATATATTAACCAGCCTGTAAAAACATACTCAAGTGGTATGTTTGTCAGACTGGCATTTGCTGTTGCGATTAATGTAGAGCCAGATATTCTTATTGTAGATGAGGCGTTGGCAGTAGGTGATGTCAGATTCCAGCTTAAATGTATGGATAAGTTCCTTGAATTTAAAGAAAAAGGAATAACAATACTTTATGTAAGTCATGATGTTAATTCAATAAAGAGATTCTGTAACAGAGCAATCTGGATAAATGAGGGACATCTTGAAGCCGACGGTGATGTGGATTTAGTTACTGACAAGTATCTTGATTATCTCAAGATGCTTGATGCGGCTAATGAGCAGGATGAAAAACAGCCTGAAGACGAAAATAGTAATAGCGAAAATGAAAAGAAAACTGACAGGAATCTTGAGTCATCGGTTGAGATTGCAGAAGTTGTCTCATTAAAGATTGAAAATGAAAAAGGTGAAGAAATAACAGAGATAGAACATGGAGAGAAAGTAAAGCTTACACTTACGTATTTTGTCAATGATACAACTATTAAGAAGCCGGTTGTCGGAATTGCACTTCTACGTCTTGATAATCTGTATGTGTGCGGTCTTAATACTCTTCTTGATAAGATTGATGTTCCATGGGAAAAAGGATACAATTCAGTTACTTTGACATACGATAATTTTAATCTTGTAGGCGGTGGATATTATTTTGATGTGGCAGTTTATGACCAGACAGCATCAGTACCATTTGATTACAGAACAAAATATAAAGAAGTGTTTGTTAAAATGGGATACATTGCAGAGGGAATTGAGATTTTACCTCATGAATGGAACTAGGCGGCATTATATCAGCTTTTGAAGGGAGACTAAGACGTTGAAGTATGCAACAGAAATTGATTTTTCATTTAATAATACTATGACAATATTTATTGATAACATTAAAGAAAATTCGGTGGTTCTAGAGTTTGGTCCGGCAAGTGGAAGACTTACCAGATATCTTAAAAATGAAAAAAATTGTAAAGTATATATTGTTGAGCTTGATGAAGAAGCTGGCTTGATAGCAGCAAAAGACGCAGAAGATTATGTTATCGGTGATATTCAGGATTATGAATGGACTAAAAAGTTTTCTGGAATAAAATTTGATTATATCCTGTTTGCAGATGTACTTGAGCATCTTACACAGGCGGAAAAAGTTGTAAAGGCTGCGGCAAAAATGCTTAAAGATGGTGGGAAAATGTGTATTTCTGTACCGAATATTGCCCATAATTCAGTTATAATTAATTTATTAAAAAATAGATTTGAGTATACTTCAACTGGAATAATGGACAATACGCATGTTCATTTTTATACAAAAGAATCTCTTGATGAGTTTGTTGATAAATGTGGTCTTTATATAGATAAGAGATATGCGACATATACACAAGTTGGTAAGAATGAATTTAAAAACAGTTATGATGATGTGGCATCGATGATAGCTGAGATGTTAAAGACAAGAAAGTATGGTGAAGTTTATCAGTATGTATATGTTATATCAAATATAAAGCCTGATAAAACAGAGGATTATATAAGGGAATATCAGGATTATATTTATGCACAGGCTTTTTTGGATTATGGCAAAAATATGTATGAAGAGTACAAAAGGTGGGAGATACATGCGGATAAAGATAAATATATTTTTGAATTGTATGATATAAATAATGCTGTAAAATTGAGATTTGATCCTGAAAACTGTAAGTGTGGAATAAGGCTTGTAAAAGCAGTCGGCATAATCGGTGATACAGAGGAAAAGCTTGAATTTGACTCTTCCAATGCAATGTTTAATAATAATGACTTTTATTATTTTGAAAATGATGACAGTCAGATACATTTTAAATTATCAAAGAATCATTATGATAAGCTTGTAATAGAAATGGAATATGATGTCCTTGATGCTCTTGCTGACGATTTGAAAAATTCAATTGATGAAGAACAGGATATTGCAAAACATGAAAAAGAGAAGCTGGAGAACAAGATTAATGAACAAAAACAAATGATTAATGAGCAGACGGAAGATATTAATTTTAGAAAAGCATTTATTTCTAAGCCTTTGATTAATACATTATATAAATTATATTGCAAAAAAAATCATAGAGATGTAAAATAATAAATTGGTATAAAGTTGAAAGAAATGAGGACAGTTATGTCAAACAGAAAAAAGGTTGCAATTTTGAATCCATATGTAGCTACAAGAGGTGGCGGAGAGAAACATATGGGATATTTATGTCAGTTCATGGAAGAGTATTATAATTACGATGTTGACATTGACATTCTTGTATACAGTAATGAGGTGTTTGATGTAAATTCACCAGATTTTGTGACTATAGAAGATTTAAATGAACAGTTCAGTCTTAATCTTAAAAATACAAAAATAAGAAAATTGGATTTACTCCAGTATGTGCGTAACCACAAAGAGTATCTTGAGAATAAGAAAGCACTTGAAAAGGTTACAAAGGAATATGACTTGTTCATTAATTTTATGTTTTTAAGTAAGCATATTGGTAAAGCTAAGAAAAATGTATATGAAGTAATGTTCCCACCGCTCAGATACAGATGGGAATTAAATAAGACAATTTTTCATAAGCTATTTGGTGCATTTCTGGATGAGTTATATTACAGAAGTTATGATGTATATATAAGTAATTCAAAGTTCACAAACAGATGGCAGTCAGAATATTGGGGAGAGAGTTCAAAGAATCACGTTGTATATCCACCAGTATTCAGTGAAAATGAGATTGCAGGCAGATATGATGAGTCAAAAAAGAAAAATATTATTATAAGCGTAGGACGTTTCTTTGTTTCTGCCCACAGTAAGAAACAGCTTGAAATGGTACAGTTTTTTGTAAATAATCAGGATGTGTTTAAAGATTATGAATATCATCTTTGTGGAGTGGTATCGGATGATAAGGCAGATCAGGAATATCTTAAGAAAGTCAGAGAAGAGGCTGCAAAAGTTGATAATGTATTCATCCACCTTGCATGCAGCCATGATGAACTTATGGAATTGTATGGACAGGCTAAGATATTCTGGCATGGAACAGGTTATGGAGTTGATGAAGACAAAGAACCTGAGAAAATGGAGCATTTTGGAATTACTACAGTAGAGGCAATGAGTTTTGGAGCAGTACCTGTTGTAATTAACAAGGGCGGTCAGAAAGAGACTGTAAGCGAGGGAGTAAACGGCTTCAGATGGGATACAGAAGAAGAGTGCGTTAATAATACAAAGAAGCTTATAGAAGATGATAATTTGAGAAAGAAATTTGCTGAAAAGTCAGTTGAACTTGCAAATAATTATTCCATAGAAAAATTCTATGATGCCAACAGGAGAATATTCGATGAATACAAATTATGATGTGTCGGTTGTTATTATTAATTATAACAGTAAAAAGTACATTGACAATTTATTTGAATCATTAATTAAGTTGAAACACAGTGATTTTACATTCCAGATAGTAGTAGTAGATAATGCTTCAACTGATGATTCAATTGAATATCTTGAAAGCAGACATTTCGACGAATACATTCCGGTAAAAATAGTTAAATCTGATGTAAACCGTGGATTTGCTGGTGGAAATAACTTTGGAGTAAAATATTCCGACAGTGAATATATAGTATTTTTGAACAATGATACAGCAGTAGATGAGATGTGGCTTGAAAATCTTTATCATTTTATAAGAGACAGAAAAGATTGTGTTATGGCAAATTCAAAGCTGTTATTCTTTTATGATTATATTCCGTTTACTTTTAAGACATCAGACAAGATTGAGCTTGAAAGAACTGTTAGGATAAACGAACATGACCAATATGCCGACGGGAAATTTATTGAGAATTGTCTCTGCGAAAAAGAAAAGCTTGTCTGCTTCGGACACACAAAGGTTCAGTTGCCTTTATTGGACAAGGACAAGGCACACACGTTTTTATTTAAGACAATCACATGGAATAACGAAACCGATGCGATAATCGCAAATGGTAAAGAATACAAGGCCGATGACAACGGAGTTATAAAAATAGAGTTATCGCAGGAAGATGTCAACAGACTTAAAGTTACATTGATTCAGAATGCGGGTTCCGGTTTTGATGATGTATACAATGGTTACGATATAGGTTTTTGCAAGCCTGACGGTGAAGAATATTCAAAGCCGTATGAGCTTACAAATGGCTGTGGAGCGTCTATAATTATGAGAAAGAAAGATTTTGACGCATGCGGAGGTTTTGACGAACAGTTTTTCATGTATTATGAAGATACGGATTTGTCTTTTAGAATGAAAGCCGGTGGAGGAAAGATTATGTACTGTCCGGATTCAATCGTAAGACATATTCATACGGGAAGCAGCACAGAATGGTCTCCGTTCTTTACGTATCATGTATACAGAAACAAATTGTTGTTTTTATATAAGAATTTCAATAAAAAGCTGTTTTTCATGTATTTTATAAGGCAGTATATTGACGGAATGAGAAGTAAGGATATTCAGAAAAAACGTGGTTGTAAAGATGCATATAAAATAGCATTCAAAAAAGAAAAAGGAATAACATATCAGGCGTAAAGAGTCTGAAAGGAGGAGCAAATGAAAGGGATTATTTTAGCTGGAGGAAGCGGAACAAGATTATATCCTCTCACAATGGTTACAAGTAAGCAGTTATTACCTGTATATGATAAGCCTATGATTTTTTATCCATTGTCTGTACTTATGATGGCAGGAATAAGAGAGATACTTATTATTTCTACACCTCAGGACTTACCTAACTTTGAAAGACTTTTTGGGGATGGAAGCGAGCTTGGACTTAAATTATCTTATAAGGTACAGCCATCACCGGATGGACTTGCTCAGGCATTTATACTTGGAGAAGAATTCATAGATGGGGATTCTTGTGCCATGGTTTTGGGCGATAACATATTCTATGGAAGTGGTCTTGGACAGCATTTAAGAGATGCGGCAGCAAAGGCTGACGGAGCTACTGTTTTTGGATATTACGTTGATGATCCGGAAAGATTCGGTATTGTAGAGTTTGATGAGAATGGTAAGGCAATATCAATTGAAGAAAAGCCTGAACATCCAAAGTCAAACTACTGTGTTACTGGACTTTATTTTTATGACAAAAATGTTGTTGAATATGCAAAACAGATTAAGCCGTCTGCAAGAGGTGAACTTGAGATAACGGATTTGAATAAGATTTATCTTGAAAAAGGCAAACTTGATGTTGTAACTCTCGGAAGAGGCTATGCATGGCTTGACACAGGAACTATGGATGCTCTTTCTGAGGCAACAGAATTTATTAAGGTTATAGAAAACAGACAGGGAATACAGATTTCTGCTATTGAGGAAATTGCATACAAGAATGGCTGGATTACAAAGGAACAGCTCGAAAAGCATGCTGTTAAGTATGGAAAGTCACCATATGGCAAGCATTTACAGAAAGTTGCAGAAGGAAAGATTAAGTATTAATACAATAAATGCAGAATAAGGAGATTTATTATGAAAATTATCGTTACTGGAGGAGCCGGATTTATAGGTGGAAATTTTGTTCATTATATGCTTGAAAAACATCCTGAAGATTTTATTATTTGTCTTGATAAGCTTACATATGCAGGAAACATGGAAACTCTTGCAGATGTAATGGATAATAAGAATTTCAAATTTGTAAAGGCTGATATAGCTGACAGAGATGCAGTTTATGCACTCTTTGAAGAAGAAAAGCCTGACGTTGTTGTGAATTTTGCTGCAGAAAGCCATGTTGACCGTTCAATTGACAATCCGGGAATATTCTTACAGACAAATGTAATCGGTACAGGTGTTCTTCTTGATGCTTGCAGAAAGTACGGAATCAAGAGATATCATCAGGTATCAACTGATGAAGTGTATGGAGACCTTCCGTTAGACAGACCTGACCTCTTCTTCACAGAGGAGACACCAATCCACACATCAAGCCCGTATTCGGCTTCTAAGGCAAGTGCAGATTTGCTTGTAATGGCTTACCACAGAACATTCGGGATTCCTACAACTATTTCAAGATGTTCAAATAACTATGGTCCATATCATTTTCCTGAGAAGCTTATTCCATTAATGATTGCAAACGTACTTAATGACAAACCTGTACCTGTATATGGTAAGGGTGAAAATGTACGTGACTGGCTTTATGTAGAGGATCACTGCAGTGCTATTGATTTGATTATCAGAAACGGAAAAGTCGGTGAAGTATACAATATCGGTGGACATAACGAGAGAACAAATCTTCAGGTTGTTAAGACTGTACTTGCAGAACTTGGCAAGGGCGAAGAGATGATTACTTACGTTACTGATAGACCGGGACATGACAGAAGATATGCCATAGACCCTACTAAGATGCACAATGAATTAGGCTGGCTTCCTCAGACTAAGTTTGATGACGGCATAAAGAAGACTGTTAAATGGTATCTTGAGCACAGAGACTGGTGGGAACACATTATTTCAGGTGACTATCAGAATTACTATCAGAATATGTATGGCGATAGAGCACACAAATTTGAAAAGTAATTAAACCGATTGATTTGTTGCAGCAGAAAGGAATTCAGAAATGAAAGTTTTGGTTACGGGAGTTAAAGGACAACTTGGTTTTGACGTTGTTAATGAATTAAAAAAACGTGGACATACACCTATAGGTGTTGATGTTGACGATATGGACATAACAGATGCGGTGGCTGTTGAGAAAGTTATAACAGATGCTGCACCGGATGCTGTTATTCACTGTGCCGCATATACCGCTGTGGATAAGGCGGAGGATAATGAAGAAATATGCAGAAAAGTTAACGCATATGGAACGGAAAATATCGCTAAGGTCTGCAAAAAACTTGATTGTAAGATGATGTATATAAGCACAGATTATATATTTGACGGCGAAGGCACAAGACCTTGGGAACCTGACGATGCCGTAACAAAACCTCTTAACGTATACGGACAGACAAAGTACGAGGGCGAGCTTGCTGTAAGGGAAAATGTCTCAAAGTTCTTTATTGTGCGTATTGCATGGGTTTTTGGTGTAAACGGAAATAATTTTATAAAGACAATGTTAAAACTCGGAAAAGAGAGAGGTGCTGTAAAGGTTGTTAATGATCAGATTGGTTCGCCTACATATACAGCAGACCTTGCAGTCTTGCTCTGTGACATGATTGAAAGTGAAAAGTATGGAAACTATCATGCGACAAATGAAGGACTTTGCAGCTGGTATGATTTTGCATGTGAAATATTCAAGTGTGCGGGGATGGATGTTGATGTGACACCTGTTGCGGCAACAGAATTTCCTACTAAGGCAAAGAGACCTTACAACAGCAGACTTAATAAAGACAAACTCACCGAAAATGGATTTAACAAATTACCATCATGGCAGGATGCAACAAAGAGATATGTTGATATTCTGATGAGTCAGAATTCGTAAGTATTTGAAAGGAGCCGGTTATGGGCAAGATTAAAGTTTCAACTTGTGATATTGAAGGATTATATGTTATTGAGCCGACAGTGTTTGGTGACAAAAGAGGATATTTTATGGAGACATATAATCAGAATGATTTTAAGGAAGCGGGACTTGATATGGTATTCGTTCAGGATAACCAGTCAATGAGCACAAAAAATGTACTCAGAGGACTTCATTTCCAGATTAACCATCCGCAGGGAAAACTTGTAAGATGTATAAGAGGAAAGGTTTTTGATGTTGCCGTTGATATTCGTAAGGGTTCTAAGACATTCGGAAAATGGTTTGGCGTAGAACTTTCAGCAGAGAATAAAAAGCAGTTTTATATATCACCGGGATTTGCACACGGATTTGTAGTTCTCAGTGATGAGGCAGAGTTTGCATATAAGTGCACAGACTTTTATCATCCTAACGATGAGGGCGGACTTGCGTGGAATGACCCAGAAATCGGCATAGAATGGCCTATCGATGATAAGACTGAGCTTAATATTTCTGATAAAGACCAGAAATGGGAAGGCATTGCAAGCCTTGACAAATGGTTTAAATAATAAATACCAGGAAAGATATGGTGAAGTATGGGGAAAAAGTTATATGGCCTGGTAGAAAAAATCGCCTTCTTTTTTCTTGGACTGCTGTTTAAGCTGATGAGAAAAGAGATGACACAACAGGTTAGAAATACATTTAGCGAGTTTATTAAATTTGGGCTTGTAGGTGTGTCAAATACCATTGTTTCGTATTGCCTGTATGCACTTTCATTGCAGATATTTTTAAAGTTAAATTTATTTCCGTCAACTGACTACATAATTGCAAACATTATTTCATTTCTTCTCAGTGTATTGTGGTCATTTTACTGGAACAATAAGTATGTGTTCAAGCTTAACGAGGGTGAACAAAGAAGTATATGGAAAGCTTTGTTAAAGACATATGTTTCTTATGGTTTTACGGGAATAATACTTAATAATATTCTGCTTGTTTTATGGGTACGTGTAATCGGCATCAATAAAATGTTAGCACCGATAATTAATCTTATAATTAATATTCCGATAAATTTCTTTATGAACAAATTGTGGGCTTTTGGTAAAAAAGACTAATGAATGTATAAGAAAGGATATTCCGATATGAAAAAGACAGCTTTGATTATGGCAGGAGGCAAAGGAGAGAGATTTTGGCCAAAGAGCCGTATTTCTCTTCCAAAACAGTTTTTATCACTTACAGACGATGGAAAGACAATGATACAGCTCACTGTGGAACGTATTCGTCCGCTTGTTGAGCTTGAAGACGTATATATTGCAACTAACAGTTTATATAAGAATCTTGTTTTGAATCAGTTACCGGGAATTCCAGAAGAAAATATTCTGTGTGAGCCTATAGGAAGAAATACAGCACCTTGTATAGGACTCGGGGCTGTTCATATCAACACAAAGTATGATGATGCTGTCATGATAGTGCTTCCTTCTGACCATCTTATCAAGAATAATGAGGTTTTTGCAGATACATTAAGTCGTGCAGCTGAAGTTGCACAGCAGGGTGAAAATCTTGTTACAGTCGGAATTACACCTAATTATCCGGAAACGGGATATGGATATATTCATTACGACAAAGAGACTAAGCTGGGCACTGCCAATGCGGTAAAACAGTTCGTTGAAAAGCCTGATATTGAACTTGCAAAACAATACCTTGCATCAGGTGAATATTTATGGAACAGCGGTATGTTTGTTTGGAAAGTGTCAACAATATTAGATAATTTCAAGAAATATATGCAGGATATATATGAAGGACTTGTTGTTATAAAGAATTCGATAGGAACAGCAGATTACGAATCTGTATTAAAAGATACATTTACTGCAATGCGTTCAGAATCAGTAGATTATGGAATCATGGAAAATGCGGAAAATATTTACAGTATACCGGGAGATTTCGGATGGGATGATGTCGGTTCATGGCTTGCAGTCGGAAGAATTAAGAAAAATGATGAAAATGGTAATGTTATAAACGGTAATGTGGTGTCTGTGTCATCAAAAAATTGTGTTATAGAAGCAAAAGACAAGCTTATTGCGGTTGTTGGTCTTGAAGATATAGTTGTTGTTGATACAGATGATGCAACTCTTGTATGTGATAAAGAACATGCTGGTGAAATTAAGAAAATTCTTGCAAAACTTCGCGAAGAAGGAAAGAATGAATACCTGTAATGTTTTTAAGCTGTTGACGTATTAAGACAATTCGTTTATAATCGACAATGTTTTGTCGATTGAAAAATAAGGAGAATATAGTAATGGAAACAACTGAAAAGTCAAACAGGCTGGCAAAAATTATAAGTACAGTTGTTGTTTTGGCGATTATAGCAGGACTCGAGTATTTGTTTTTTGCAAAAGTTTTGTTTAGCGATGCTTTAATTGGTGAAACAAACGATTCAAGATTGAATAACCTTTTGGTGGAACACTGGTTTCATGCATTTACCGGTAAAGAATCATTTAGTGTAGTAAATATATTTTACCCGATGCCGGACACTGTTGCTTTTACGGATATGCTTGTCGGATTTGCTATTCCGTACAGTATTCTGAGAGCATTTGGGATGAATATGTTCCTTGCAAATAAAATAGTTCTTATAGCATTTCATATTTTTGGCAGTTATACATTTTATTATCTGCTTAAAAGAAAATTTAAGATTGATAGTTTCTGGAGTCTTGTAGGAGTTGTTATTTTTTCTTATTCAAGTGCTTATTATGTCAGAATCGGGCATACACAGTTAATGGCTATAAGTCTTATACCTATTTTAATTATATTTATATATTCATTTTTTGAAAAATTTGAATCAAATAAAAAGAGAATCCTGTATGCAGTTCTTTCAATTACAATGTATGCACTTATTATGTATACAAGCTGGTATACAGCATTTTTTACAGCATTATTTTTTGTTACATTGATATTAACATATCTTATTGTATCATATTCAAATAAAAATCGTGTGTTAAAGGTTGTTTTTGAATATATAAAAACATGCTGGAAAGAAGTTGTGGCATATTGTATATATGCTATATGTATAGTAATTCCATTTTTCAAACTTTATATTCCAGTCAGTAAAATGTTCGGAAAAAGAACATATGGTGAAATTGTAAGTCAGCTTCCTGAACTTATTGATTTCTTTAATGTTTCGACAGGAAACAGAATGCTTGGCTGGCTTATGGAAAAAATGAACCTTAACGGACGATATGAAACAAAAGGAATGTTTGTGTGGGAGCTCCATGTAGGCTTTTCTATTATAGTAATGGGACTTCTGGTATTTTTGTTCTTCTATATCAGAAGAAAATATTTAAAGCAGAAATACAGCCTTATTGAAAAGACGGGTGTTTATGATAATCAGGATATGACGCTTCGAGTTTCACTTATATATGCTGTGTTTGTTTCATTTTTACTGTTGGTTCAATCAAATGGTGCTTCACTTTGGCTTTTCGTTTATAAATTGTTTCCTGGTGCTTCGGCAATAAGAGCAGTTGTACGATATAATTTCTTTTTGACAATACCAGTTGCCATAGTTATTGCGGTTAATGGTTATAAAATATGCAGTGGATTTGAATGGAAAAAGGGCTTTGCAGTGGCAATACCTCTTGTTTTATCTGCATTAATATGGTATAGCAACAGCAATACTGTAGGAATTCAGTCAGATTGGAATATTTCTGAAGAAGAAAGACAGATAAGTACTGTTTCTGCTCCACCTGATGATTGTGAAGCTATGTATATTATAGATACTAAACCGGATTCACATACTTATTATGGAGAGAAATATTCATGGATTAGCTATCAACATTTTGCATGGGAAATATGTGAAAAATATGATATTAAGAATTTGAATGGTTACTCGGGTCAGTTCCCGATAGGCTGGGTATTAAACAAAGCAGATGATGTAAAAAATATTCATAAGTATGCTACAGATTGGATAGAGGGTACAAATGTAAGTCTGAAAGTATATTATTATGATATGGGAACAGATACATGGCATGAATATGTACCGGTAAAATAAGTATCAAATTAAAAAATAACAAAGTTAGATATCAGAAAGGTAAAGAGAAAATGAGCAATATGAATGAAAAAACATTGTCTATAGTAATTCCTTGCTATAACGAAGAAAACAGTATACTTGACCTTGTGAAAAAGGTATTGGAATCACCTGTTCCTAACAAAGAAATCATCGTAGTAGATGACTGTTCAAAAGATGGAACAAGAACAGTTCTTGAAAGAGATGTAAAACCTCTTGTAAGCAAGATTGTTTACCATGAAGTTAATCAGGGTAAGGGCGGAGCTTTAAAGACTGGATTTGCGGCTGCTACAGGTGACGTTGTGATTATTCAGGATGCTGACCTTGAATACGATCCAATGGAATATCCACAGGTTGTAAATCCTATATTTAATGATGAAGCTGATGTAGTCTATGGTTCAAGATTTAAAGAATCTAAGATGAAAGGCTATGTTGCCAATAGAATGGCAAACTGGTTCCTTACAAGATTATCAAATCTTTTCACACACCTTAAATGTACAGATATGGAGACATGTTATAAGGCATTTAAACGTGAGATTATTCAGTCTGTTGATATCCAGGAAAAGAGATTTGGTTTTGAGCCTGAAATTACAGCCAAAGTTGCAAAGATGAATGTAAGATTCAAAGAAGTACCTATTTCATATTATCCAAGAACAAATGAAGAAGGTAAGAAGATTGGCTTCAGCGATGGCGTAAGAGCTATTTACTGCATTTGGAGATATAGAAAATAATGAAGTTATTAAATAAAGCTAACATAAAACAATTTATATCTTATTTCTTTGTTGGCGGTGTTGCTGCAATAGTTGAGTGGGTAATGTTCTTTATATTTGCAAATGTATTGCAGATAAATTATTTTGTTTCAACAGTAATTGCATTTATATTTTCAACGACAGCCAATTGGATATTAGGAAGAATAACAACATTTAAAGATAACAATACGTATAAAGATAAGAAAGCAAAAGAGGCTTTTCTTGTATTTGTTGTAAGTGCAATAGGATTGCTATTTAACCTCATTCTCATGTATCTTTTTGTTACTGTGATGGGATTTGACAGTTCGTTAGGCAAGACATTAAGTAAGATTGCAGCTACAGGTATTGTTTTTATATGGAATTTCCTTATAAGAAAACTTGTTATATATAAATAAATATATAGATGTGCGAATCCTCTGCTTTTGTAATAATCAAAGGTAGAGGATTTCTTTTGGAGATATTAATGAAAGACAAACAGATTAAAATCGAAAAGACTATATTTTATATGCTGTTACTACTGGTAATGGTATATAGGGGGGTTATTCTTTTTAAATATTCATTTTATTATGTTGATGATGACCAGGCATTGATGTGGTACGGAACTGTTTCGTTTGCTCATTTTGATTTTCATGAGCCATGTTTTTTTGGACAGTCATATGGAAGCATGATTGAATCACTGTTGGCAGTACCGTTTTATTTTCTTCATATACCGCTTAAAGTGGCACTTCCCGTTTCAACATTAATTTTTACAACACTGCCATTTTTATATCTGGGTATAAAAAGTCTTGAAAATAACAGAATGGTTGCAGCTTATATTATATTGTTTGTATATGCTGCTATGAGTTATGGCTGGGATGTGCTTACATCTATTCCAAGGGCGTTCGTTGGAGGATTTATATTCGGAGTAATAGGTGGTGTGCTTATCAATGAAGAAGGTAAATGGTATAAATATCTCATAGCATCATATTGCATATATATTGGGTACATTATAACAAATACAGTTGCTGCGATTGCAGGAATGTCATATCTTGCAATGGTTTTATATAATAAAATTGATAAAGATTTTATTAAAAAGCGTTTTCCGGGGCTGATAGCCGGTAATGTGCTTGGATTTATTACAGGGTACTTTATAAAAATGTTTTATGTAAATAATCCTGATTATAATCTTCATCCTGCTTATAATGCTGCGGTAAGTCTTGAAGTTTTAAGAGAAAATATTGCAGATTTTAATGAAATAGCAGGCTGGTTTACACCAGTGACCATAGGGGCGGTATGGATTATTGTAATGCTTGTGATTGTATGGATATGCATATACAGAGGTGCATTTAAGTCACTTATAATGACAGCGTTTGCCTTTTTTGGATTTATTGCTATACTGTCACTTGATAAAATGGAAGATTATATGCCGGGAACACTTTTATATGGCCAGCTTAGGATGCTGTTGTTTGTTCCGTACATGATTGCATTAGTCGTATTTTTGTGCTCATATTATGATGAATTTGTGTGGAACAGAGAAAAGACATATGCGGGATGTATGGTTATGGCATTATGTTTTCTTGTAGTAATGGTCATAAAGAGTAATATAATAATAAAAGAAATTATCTCAGACGATAGTGTTTTGTATAATTCAGAAGTTATAAATTTACAACAGTCAGATGACCTGATTGAAAATGCCAGAGAAGCAGGGCGGATAGCAGTTGAAAATAATTGTGATGTTGTGATTCAGGTTGATGATAATAAAGCGTTTGGATATATATGTGCCGCATTGAATTATAATAAATTTGTTCAATATAATGCAGAATATGACAGAAGGACGTGGGTATATCACAATATGCAGCATCCGGGAAATTTCAGATGTCTTCTCGTAAAATATAACAGCGATGACGGATTATCGACAGAAGTTGTAGAAATATATGATGAGCCTGTGACACAATGGCTTTACGATAATATGGGATTAACAAGAAATAATTAAAAGTTTAAACTACTTTATCAAAAGCTATTTGTATAAGTTTAACAAAAAAACTTGATAAAATTTGACAAAAGTGTTGAAGAATTAATTTTATTTTGATAAAATAATTCAAGTGGTTTTTATTAATAAATATAACTTTAAGAAAAGAGGTATATGATGAAGATAGCAGTTGTAGGAACAGGATATGTTGGCCTTGTAACAGGAGCTTGTCTTTCAGACTTAGGAAATAACGTATGGTGCGTTGATGTTAATGAAGAAAAGATTAACGCATTAAAGAATGGAGAAATTCCGATTTACGAACCGGGACTTGAAGATCTTGTTATGAACAACTTTAAGGCAGGAACTTTAAAGTTCACAACAAAGATTCATCAGGCACTTGCTGATTCAGACATATGTTTTATAGCAGTAGGTACACCTATGGGTGAAGACGGAAGTGCAGATTTACATTATGTATTAGGCGTTGCGGAAAGCATCGGACAGTACATGGATCATCATATGTATATTATAGATAAATCAACAGTTCCTGTTGGTACAGCACAGAAGGTACGTGCAAAGGTTCAGGAAGAACTTGACAAGAGAGGAAGCAGTCTTACATTTGATGTTATCTCTAATCCTGAATTCTTAAAAGAAGGTACAGCTATTTCTGACTGCCAGAGACCTGACAGAATTGTTATTGGTACAGATAATGATAATGCAGCAAAGGTAATGAAAGAACTTTATCTTCCACTTGTACGTAACAATGAAAATATTATTTTCATGGATATTGCAAGTGCAGAGATGACAAAGTATACAGCTAATGCAATGCTTGCAACAAAGATTTCATTCATGAATGAGATTTCAAATATTTGTGAGAGAGTCGGAGCTGACGTTAACAAGGTTCGTCTTGGTATTGGTTCAGATAAGAGAATTGGTTATTCATTCATATATCCAGGCTGTGGATACGGCGGAAGCTGCTTCCCTAAAGATGTTCAGGCACTTATTAAGACAAGCAAGGATTTTGGCTATACAACAAAGATTCTTAACGCTGTAGAGGAAGTAAACTTTGAACAGAAACATGTAATTCCAAGAAAGGTTGTAGAGCGTTTTGGCGAAGACCTTACAGGAAAGACATTTGCAATATGGGGACTTGCATTTAAGCCTGATACAGATGATATGAGACAGGCAGCAGCCATCACAATCATTAATGAACTTACAAAGCGTGGTGCAAAAGTTAAGGCTTATGATCCTAAGGCAGAAAAAGAAGCAAAAGTATGCTACCTTAAAGATAATAAGAATGTTGAATATTGTGACAGCAAGTATACTGTACTTGTAGATGCAGATGCAATGATTCTTGTAACAGAATGGAAAGAGTTCAGACAGCCGGATTTCATCGAAATCAAGAAGAGACTTAAAAATCCTGTTATATTTGATGGACGTAACCAGTTTGATGCACACAGTCTTTCTGATAAAGGATTTGAATATTACCAGATTGGTGTAAGCAGCAAGTTAAATAAATAATAATATTACAAAATGCGGCTGCTTTATGGCAGCTGCAATTTTGGGATGGAGATTAAAATGAAAAGAATATTAGTTACAGGCGGAGCGGGATTCTTAGGCTCTAACCTCTGTAAAAGACTTATAAAAGAAGGCAACCATGTAATCTGTGTTGACAATCTTTACACAGGCCGTATGGTAAATATTGAAGAACTTATGGAGAATCCTGAGTTTGAATTTATCAACCATAATATAATTGAGCCGCTTGATATTGACAATCTTGATGAGATTTACAATCTTGCATGTCCTGCAAGCCCTCCACATTATCAGAAGTCACCAACATATACAACTAAAACATGTGTACTTGGTATTCTTAATATGCTTGAACTTGCAACAAAGAATAATGCAAAGATTATGCAGTTCTCAACAAGTGAGGTTTATGGAGATCCTTTCGTACATCCACAGGTTGAGACATACAGGGGAAATGTTAATCCAATCGGTATCCGTTCATGTTATGATGAAGGAAAGAGAGTTGCAGAGACGCTTTGCTTCGATTATAACAGGGAATTCGGAACAAGAATCAAGGTTATAAGAATATTTAACACATACGGACCTATGATGGATCCTAAAGATGGCCGAGTGGTTTCTAATTTTATTATTCAGGCACTTAAAGGAGAGGATATTACTATATATGGTGATGGTTCACAGACACGTTCATTCTGTTATGTTGACGACCTTATTGAAGGTATCGTAAGAATGATGGCGTCAAGAGAAGATTTCTTAGGACCTGTAAATCTTGGTAATCCTGAAGAGTTCACAATACGTGAACTTGCAGAAATCGTACTTGAGATGGTAGACACAAAATCAAAGCTTGTATGCATGGATTTACCAAAGGATGATCCTACACAGAGAAAGCCTGATATAACAGTTGCAGGAAGAGAGCTTAACGGATGGGCACCTAAGATTTCGTTAAGAGAAGGTCTTGTTCCTACAATAGAGTATTTTAAGAAGACAATCTAAAGGGATGGTTAATGCCTGATGGTTATTTTATATAACTGTCAGGTGTTTTTTGTTGCGTAAATTTTCCATTTGAGTTAAAATAATCTAATGTATTAAAACAGATTAATTATAATGGAGAAAAAAATGGAGAAAACATTAAAGTTATTTGTACCGGGCAGGTTATGCCTTTTTGGGGAACACAGTGACTGGGCAAGTCTTCATAGAGTTATGAATTCTGCAATTGTGCCGGGACATGCAATAGTTACGGGAGTTGAACAGGGAATTTACGCAACTGTTTCAATGGCAGATAAATTTATAGTTGAAAGCGAACTTGCAAGCTTTAAAAATGAATCATTTGAGTGTGAGATGGATTCAAAAAAGCTTAGAGAAACAGCACAGGAAGGTGGATTTTTTTCGTATGTTGCAGGAGTCGCATCTTATGTTATAGACCATTACAGGGTAAAAGGATTAAGAATTCATATCGACGAGATGGATCTTCCTATTAAGAGCGGTCTTTCTTCAAGTGCGGCTATATGTGTTCTTGTTGCGAGAGCTTTCAATGAAATGTATGAACTTCAGTTAAACACAATGGGGGAAATGAATATAGCATTTTACGGAGAACAGAGAACACCGTCAAGATGCGGAAGACTTGACCAGGCATGTGCATTCGGCGTTATGCCTGTAAATATGACATTTGACGGAAACGAAGTTTTTGTTGACAAGATAAAAGTAAAGAAACCGTTATACTGGGTATTTTCGGAGCTTAACGGAAGCAAGGATACGGTAAAAATTCTTTCTGACTTAAACAAATGTTATCCTTTTGCCGAGACAGAAATCGAAAAGAACGTGCAAAAGGCATTGGGAATCGAAAATGAAAAGCTCATAGCAAAAGCAACCAAAGCTATCGAGAGCGGAGATGCAAAGCAGGTTGGGTCATTGATGGTTGAGGCACAAAATATGTTTGACAGTATGGTTGCTCCGGCTTCTCCCAAAGAACTTGCTGCACCTCAGCTTCACAAGGTACTTAATGACGAAAATATAAAGAAATACACATATGGTGCAAAAGGTGTCGGCTCACAGGGCGATGGTTCTGTCCAGTTCTTGGCAAAAGATGAGCAGTCACAGGCCGATTTAATTAAGTATATTAAAGATGAATATGGTATGGAAGGTTTTAGATTAACTTTGAAACCAGAGAAAAAGGTTAGAAAGGCAATTATTCCTGTCGCTGGATTTGGTACAAGACTTTATCCTGAAACAAGAGCTATAAAGAAAGAATTTTTCCCGATTATTGATAAAGATGGTTATGTAAAGCCTGTGATTATGAATCTTTTGGAACAGTTAGAGGCATCAGGAATAGAAGAGATATGTCTTGTGATAGGAGAAGAAGAACAGTCACAGTATGATGCATTTTTCAGTCCTCTTTCTCAGGAGCATATCAGCAAGCTGTCAGAAGAAAAACGTGCATATGAGGAGAAGATTCTTGAGATTGGCAAGAAAATAACATATGTATATCAGAAAGAGCGTAAAGGATTTGGACATGCTGTATATCAGTGTCGTGAATTTGCTGGCAATGAACCGGTTCTGCTTCTTTTAGGCGATATGATATATCAGTCTTTTGAAGAGCGTACATGCAGTCTCCAGTTGATAGAAGCATATGAGGAGTGCGGGAAAACAATGATTTCTATGCAGGACGTTCCGCTTGAGAAAGTTTCCCGTTATGGTATTATGTGTGGAAAATGGGAAAACAGCAATGAGAATCTTCTTAAAATAACACAGATGGTAGAAAAACCGGATGTCAATTATGCAAAAGATTGTCTGAGGGTAAAGACGAAGAATGATGGGGATAAGTATTATTGTGCATATGGTCAGTATATTCTTACTCCTGAAGTATTTGATGCACTTGAGTACAATATTGACAATAATATTACAACAAAGGGAGAAATCCAGCTCACAGACGCATTGGATAAGGTGAGAGAAACATCGGGAATCATGGGCTTTGTATTTAACGGCAAAGTATTTGATGTCGGAACGCCTGAGATGTATCGTGATACAATTATGAATTACGGAATGTAATAAAATAAGATATGAGGGATGTTATTAGGAGGAAGTTATGGCATTTGCTTCAACAGGTTTTTTGATTTTCCTTCTTGTGGGAGTAATCGTATATTACCTGATACCAAAAAAATTTCAATGGATTTGGCTTTTGATTTTAAGCTATTATTTTTATATGTGTTCGGGTGTAAAAACGCTAGGGTTGATTATTACGACGACAATAACAACATTTTTGGGCGGAATATGGCTTGAAGATATTACATTAAAAAGAGACGAATGGTTTAAAGAACATAAAGCGGACATGTCTTCAGAAGAAAAAAAGGCATATAAGGCGAAGACGAAAAAATACAAAAGGCTCATTCTTGCATTGATTCTTGTAATTAACTTCGGAATCCTTGCAGTTATAAAATACTACGGATTTACGGTAGACAACATAAACGCGTTGCTGTCAGGTGTATTTCATATGAATGTCGGGCTTAAAAGATTTGATTTTCTTTTGCCGCTCGGAATATCATTTTATACATTCCAGTCAATGGGTTACATTATTGATATGTACCAGGGAAAATATAAGGCTGACAGGAATTTGTTTAAGTTCGCACTGTTTGTCTCATATTTTCCGCAGATACTTCAGGGACCTATCGGAAGATACAACCGTCTTGCACATCAGTTTTTTGAGAAGCATGAATTTGACCTGGTGAGAATCCAGCACGGTTTACAGCTTATGGCGTGGGGATTTTTCAAGAAAATGGTACTTGCAGACAGAGCCGCACTTATTGTTGAAGAAGTATTCAGATATGTTCATCTTTACCACGGATTTACCGTGTTGTTCGGTGTTTTGGCATATACATTGCAACTGTATGCCGATTTCTCGGGCGGAATGGATATTGTAATGGGTGCGTCCGAAATGTTTGGCGTAAAGCTCGACCAGAATTTCAAACAGCCGTTTTTCTCAAATTCAATATCGGATTTCTGGCATCGTTGGCATATAACACTCGGAACATGGATGAAAGATTATATATTCTATCCGTTTTCACTGTCGAAGGCAATGAACAAATTCGGTAAATTCACGAAAAAAGTTTTTGGAAATACAGTGGGAAGATGTCTTCCTATATGCCTTGCGAACCTGCTTATCTTCTTTATAGTAGGTGTATGGCACGGTGCACAGTGGAAGTATATAGCATATGGTTTTTATAACGGATTTCTGATTGCCGCAAGCAATTTATTTGAGCCGTTATATCCTAAGATATTTAAGGCTCTTCATATTAACAATGAAGGTCGTGCATGGAAACTTGTACGCATATTAAGGACATTTGTGCTTGTTGTTATAAGCTTTTATTTTGATGTCTGTGAAAGCCTTTATGCAGCATTATATATGATGAGAAGCACGGTTACGGGATTTACTTTCAAGACATTTACCGATGGTTCATTGCTTAAATTAGGAGTGGACTATTATGGGATGTGCATTATATTTGTTGGATGTGTAATATGGTTTATAGTAAGCCTGTTAAAAGAAAAAGGAATAGATATAAGAGAAGCACTTGACAGAAAACCATGGATTGTAAGATGGGCTGTATATGGTGCATTGATTGTAGCAATACCGGTATTTGGAAAGGTAAGTAATACGATAGGAGGCTTTATGTATGCACAGTTCTGATGACAAAAAGAAGAAATTTTTTGCATGGATGAGAGTAGTTTTATTTATGCTTTGTCTCATTGCTGTATGTTCGATATTAAAGTTTGCGATTATGCCACCAAGTTATGCAAGAGTTATAATTCATACAATGAATGACAAAGATGAGAATTATGATACTATTGTATTGGGAGCATCACATGGAAGAAGTGCTATTAATCCATATAAGCTTGATGAAAAGCTGAGTTGCAATTCGTTAAATGTGTGTATTCCAAATGAGACGATAAAGGATTCATATTATCTTTTACAGGAAGCGGCAAGGACAAATGACATAAAAACGGTCATACTTGATATTGATTATCAATATTGGTATGGGTTGAAAGAAAATAATTATTTTTCGACATTTATATATGATCAGCTTAATTTGTCGTCTGTTAAAGCAAAATATTTTACAGATAATCTTCTGGATGAGGATTTCAGAGTGGCATTGACACGCTGGGCAGGATACAGTTATCTTATTAAAAATGCAAAGAGCAATCTTAAAACAAAGTTGACTAAAGATTATTTTGATTATAGCATAGAGTGCGTTGATAACAGAGATGGCGGTGGACCGTATCTTGGCAAAGGATTTTTTTATCGTCAGAAACTTGATGAGGATAGCGGATTTGGTGAGTTTAAGGCAATTTCGTTTGATGCTGATGGTGTTGACAAAGAGACGGTCGAGATTTTTAGAAAGATTGTAAAATACTGTAAAGACAAAAATATAAGACTTGTATGTGCCACATCTCCAATAACACCATCTATGCTTACATGCGGTGATTATGGAAAGGTTACAGAATATTTTACATCATTATGTGAAGAACAGGATGTTGAATATTATGATTTTAATCTAATAAAAGACGATGTGCTTGATTTTGAAGATACAGATTATGTTGATTATGACGGACATATGGTTGGTGAGCTTGCTGACAGGTACTCCCGTGTTCTGGGAGATGTTATTAGCAGAACGCAGGAATATTATGGCAAAGAATCTTCGGAAGTAGAAAGTGTAGTATCAGATTTGTTTTATGCTTCATATGATGAAATGTCAAAAAACATGAATTATGTTCAGCTTGCTGATATGAAGATTGAACCAATAAAACTCGATAATGGTGGGTATGCAGTTAATATAAATGCAATACTTGACGGAGGCAAGAATGTTACTCCTGAATGTCGTGTTGTTATAAAGAGCATGGATACAAAAAAAATTCTATACGACAGTGGATATAGTGATAATATGCAGTATCATTATGAGTTTGATGATGAAATATATATTGCGATAAATGTGTATGGAAGAAATAAAGGAAGCAGTGAAAAATATGAAGCAAAATCAAAGACAAAAAAGATTTTGTTAAATGATGAAACTGTAAATAAGTATCGAACTAAAAAGAAATCTTCGAATTAATTGAAGATTCAAATTAATAAAATAATAAATTGCATTATATTTTAAACTATGATATAATTTGTAAATATGGGCGGTAGCCCATAAGGGCGGATTCCCGAGTGGCCAAAGGGGACAGACTGTAAATCTGCTGGCTATGCCTTCGAAGGTTCGAATCCTTCTCCGCCCATTAAGCCGGTGTGGCGGAACTGGCAGACGCACAGGACTTAAAATCCTGCGGGACTTATACTCCCATACGGGTTCGATTCCCGTTGCCGGCATAAACATATGACAGCAAAGTGGATAGATTTACACTTTGCTGTTTTTTTACGTTATTGGAGGGGTTATGGTTAATCTTGATGGAAAATTATCAGTTGTAATGCCGGCGTATAATGAGGAAAAACTCATATACAGTAGTATTAAAACAACTATTTCTGTTATTTCTGGATTTGTAAAAGATTTTGAGATAGTTGCGGTAAATGATGGCAGCACTGATGCGACCAAAGAGGAAATAAAGCGTGCCATGAAAGAAGATGGCAGGGTAAGAATGGTGTCATCTGATAAAAACAGGGGTAAAGGTACGGCTATAATATCAGGCGTAACAGAGTCAGAAGGAAAATATATTGCATTTCTTGATGCGGACCTTGAACTTAATCCTTCACAGCTTGAGTGTTACCTTCGCAAGATGATTGATGATAATGCAGATGTTGTAATCGGATGCAAATTTCACAAAGATTCAAAACTATGTTATCCTTTAATACGTAAAATAATAAGTATGGGATATTATATAATGCTGCTCATTCTTTTTCATCTTAATGTAAAAGATACACAGACAGGATTAAAAGTATTTCGTGCAGAAGCGATAAGACCGGTGGCACATCTTGTGAGGACTTCGGGATTTGCATATGACATAGAACTGCTTGTTGCACTTAACAGGAGAGGATGTACTATTGCACAAATGCCTGTAACTGTGGTATATGTAAGGGATAAGAATACAAAGAGAATTGGAATGAAAGATATATGGCGTGCGTTTAAAGATACATGGGCTATATTTATAAGAGTTTATTTTAAACATTATTATGACTAGATATTTGCATATATAAATAAAAATTGATATAATAAAAAAGTATATGATTAATAGATGCGAAAGGACGATAAAGATGCATTACGATTATCTTGTTGTTGGTGCCGGACTTTACGGTGCAGTATTTGCACATGAGGCAAAGAAAAAAGGAAAGACCTGTCTGGTTATAGAAAAAAGAAATCATATAGCAGGTAATATATATTGTGAAAATGTTGAAGGGATTAATGTACATGTATATGGTGCACACATTTTTCACACTTCTGACAAATTTATATGGGATTATATAAATGAGTTCGCAGAATTCAATAATTATATTAATTCACCGATTGCAAAGTATAAAAATGAATTATATAACCTTCCTTTCAATATGAATACATTCAGCAAGATGTGGGGAATAAGCACTCCACAGGAGGCAAAAGATATTATTGCAGCACAGATTGCAGACCTTAATATAACAGAGCCGAAGAATCTTGAAGAACAGGCATTATCACTTGTCGGAAAAGATGTATATGAAAAGCTTATAAAGGGATATACTGAGAAACAGTGGGGAAGAGACTGCAAAGAACTTCCTTCATTTATAATTAAGAGACTGCCGTTAAGATTTGTATATGATAACAATTATTTTAATGACAGATATCAGGGAATTCCAATTGGTGGATATACTAAGATAGTAGAAAAGATGCTTGAAGGAATTGAGGTAAGGCTTGATACTGACTATCTTGCAAACAGGGAAGAATTTGATTCCATGGCAGATAAGATTGTATACACAGGGATGATTGACCAGTTTTATGATTATAAGCTGGGAGTTCTTGAATACCGTTCGGTAAGATTTGAGACGGAGACGCTTGCAACTGATAATTATCAGGGAAATGCAGTTGTCAATTATACAGAACGTGAAGTCCCTTATACAAGAATTATTGAGCATAAACATTTTGAATTTGGAAAACAGCCGGTTACGGTAATTTCAAGGGAATATTCAAGTGAGTGGCATAAAGGTGATGAGCCTTATTATCCGATTAACAATGAAAGAAATAATGAGCTGTATCAGAGATATAGAGAGCTTGCAGATAAAGAAAAACGTGTGATTTTCGGTGGAAGATTAGGCGGATATAAATATTACGATATGGATAAAGTTATTAAAGCTGCACTTGAAATGTGTAGTGAAGAATTGGTTTAAGGGGAATGAAAATGGAAAAAGAGGACAGGGAATTAATTAAGTTATTAAATGATTCTAAAAAAGGCAATAAAAACAGCTTTGAAAAATTCACAAGACTTGTATATCAGGAAGTTTATAATCTTGTTGCGTTTGTCTATATAACAAAGGAATCAAGAGAGAAGCTTACCAAGCACGTTCTTGTCAGAATGTTCAAAAATGCTTCAGAGTTTGATAATGAAGAACTTGATATACATTTGTGGATTGCCCGTTTTACAACAGTTGAAGTCTATAATGTGTGCAAAAAACAGAATGGTGAATTATTTGATACACAGATTTCTGCCGAAGAGTACAATTATGATTCAATAAGTGAAGATTCAGAATTTGCAAAATGTGCAGCTGATTATAATCAGGCATTTCTTGATATAGATCAGTTAAATGAGATTATGACAGATTTTGAGGATTTTTCAAAGGGACAGAGGCTCCTATATCTTATGTTTGCATATGAGAGTTATACGATAGACGAGATTGAGGATTTACTTGAAATTGACAGCACATTTATCGGCACACAGATTATGCAGATACGAGGTATGCTCGGACTTGATATGGTATCATTGGATGGTGATGGGTCACAAGTACATGTGGCAGATGAGGATTCATCAGAGGATGAGACAGATGATGAAGATAGTTCCGATGACAGTGTACCTGAAATTGATTTTGATGATAATGACAATTATTCTGACAGATATGATGCTAAGAGTGCAAATCATGGAATTAAGGCGGATGCACGTATGAGAGGAATAATAGCAATATGTGCGGCATTAGTGGTTGTGCTTGCGGTGGTAACTGTTGCAATTGCCGGACGTATAAAGAAAAATAAGTCAAAGAGCACATTTAATCCTACGCCTGTTACAACAGCGGCAGAAGAAGCTACAACTAAGAAGTCATCAAAGAATAATAATGCAACAACAAAGGCGGCAGAGACGACAACCACTAAAGCAGCAGAGACTGATGAACAGACAGAGGCTGCAACAACTAGAAGAACGCAGACTCAAACGAATGATACTGAGGCTGCCGGAGATACCGAAGATGGTGGAAACGCAGGCGGAAGCGGTTCAGGTGACAGCGGAAGCACAGATGGAAGCGGTTCAGGCGATAGTGGAGACACAGGCGGAAGCGGTTCAGGCGGAAGCGGTTCAGGTGATAGTGGAGACACAGATGGAAGCGGTTCAGGCGACAGCGGAAGCACAGGTGGAAGCGGTTCAGGTGACAGCGGAAGCACAGGTGGAAGCGAAAGTGGTAGTGAAACCGGAAGTTCAGAAGCCGCAGGTAATTAACGATTGCTTTTGATTTGTGTTGCAAAGCAAGGAGGATACGAAAAACAATGAAATGTTTAATACTTGCCGGAGGCAGCGGAGACAGCCTTTGGCCATTGTCAAGAAAGAATTATCCAAAGCAGTTTATGAATATTAAAGAAGGTCGTTCACTTTTACAGGAAACGGTCGTTAGAAATATGCCATTTTGTGATGAATTTATAATTGTCACAAAGGAGAGTTACAGGAATATAGTTAATGGTCAGATGAAAGCATTCCAGAGTCTGAAGTACCGGCTTATTCTTGAGGGTTCACCAAAGGGGACAGCTGCGGCAATTATGCTTGGAAATATGTTCTGCAATCAGTCGGAACTGGTTTTTGTAGTAACTGCGGATCATTTGATAGAGGGTCAGGAGTACAGAGAAGCAGTTCTTAGAGGCAAGGAACTTGCTAAAGAAGGATATGTTGCGGCTATAGGAATCAAGCCGACAGAGAATGCTTCCGGATATGATTATATTATAAAAGATGAAGAGGATGTATTAGGTTTTATCGAGAGACAGCAGTTCGATTTGAAAAGCGATTCATATAAGAATAAAGAATATCTTTGGAACAGCGGAATGTATATATACAGAGTTGGGGATCTTATAAACAGTGTGAAAAATATTTCACCTGAATTATATAATACATGTCGTTTTGCAAAGAGAAGAACTCCTGCAATAAGACGAGGCATCCGCTTTTCTGAAAATGTGATGAAAGATATTCCTACAGGCAGTATTGAGCAGATTGTATTTTCAAAGAACAGTATTGTAAAAGTTGTTGAGGCAGAATTTGGCTGGAAAGATGTCGGCAATGTAAGTGATCTTGACGAATTTGGCAGTGTGACACATTCTGATTATGTAATAAAGAATAATTGTGAAGATGTGTCAGTCGTAAACAATGCAGAGAGACAGCTTGTTGTAACAAATGATTTGAATGATATAGTAGTTGTAAATACTGAAGATGCAGTTTATGTTTCTTCAAAAGAACGTGCAAAAGATATTAAAGATATAATAAAAGATAACCGTGAAAAGTATGAAAGTTATTTTGATTACAACAGACTTTCTTATCGTGAATGGGGAATTCATGAACTTCTTACTTGGTCCGAAGGGTACAAAGTAAAGAAAGTAACAGTTTTTCCGGGAATGAGCATGAATCTTCACCAGCATGAGATGAGAAGTGAGCACTGGGCTGTTGTTGAAGGTACAGCGACTATCACACTCGGTCAGGAGACAAGAGATTATCATAAGTTTGAAAGCGTATTTGTGCCTATTGGAATGAAGCACAAAGTTGCTAATAAAACAGATAAAAATGTTGTTATTATAGAGATTGGAATAGGTGAGGTTGTATCTGAGAGAGATATTGTAAAGATATATACAGATGAATCTTCTGAGGGTAATTATATTGCAACACAGGATAATCCTGTTGTAAAGCTTGACCCTGCATTTAAGGATAATCTATGGGGTGGCACGAAGCTTCGTACTGTATTCGGCAAGAAATGTGATTATGATATTATTGCAGAGAGCTGGGAATTATCAGCACATCCGGATGGACCAAGCCGTATAGCAGACGGTAGATACAAGGGTATGCTTTTTGGTGATTATCTTTCAATTATCGGAAAAGAAAGTCTTGGCTGGAAATGTCAGGCACAGGACAGATTCCCTATCCTTATAAAGTTTATTGATGCAAAGCAGGCATTGTCAGTACAGATTCATCCTGATGATGAATATGCACTTGAAAATGAAGGCGAGTATGGCAAGAATGAGATGTGGTATGTTGTTGACAGTGAACCGGGCTCATATCTTTACTGCGGACTTAAAAAGAATACTGATAAAGAAGAGATTGAACGCAGAATTGCAGATAATACAATAACAGACATTCTCAATAAAATTGAAGTTAAAAAGGGCGATGTTGTTATGGTTAAAGCCGGAACAATACATGCTATAGGAGCCGGAATAATTATCTGTGAAATCCAGCAGAACTCAAACTGCACATACAGAATGTATGATTATGACAGAAGAGATAAGTATGGTAATCCGAGAGAACTTCATGTTAAAAAAGCACTTGATGTTGTTGACACAAAAGCTTATGTGAAAGATAATACAACGGAAGTTATGCTTGAGGAAAATGAGCATTATTCCCTTGAACGTCTTGTACAGTGCAAATACTTTGAATGTCTCAAATATGAGATAAAAGACGAAGTTAAGATTGTTGCAGATGAATCATCATTTGTTTCACTTGTATTTATAGAGGGAAGCGGAACGATAGAGGCAGATGATTATAAGCAGGAAGTTCCGTTCAAAGCGGGAGAAAGCTTCTTTGTAAGTTCAGGAAAAAGAAGCATTAATATTAAAGGAAAAGGCACATGCATAGTAACACATGTATAAATACACGAAGTGTATTTATATATGTGTTACATGGACACAATGTGTCATGTAAGCCCGCATCAGCTGCGGGCTTTACGACGTAAAATAAAAAGGCAGGTTTCTGATGAAAAGCGGCGGTAAGAAGACAAGGATTGTGCTTTACAGTGCAAGTATTATATTGGTATTATTTTATATAATTGTAATGTGGTGGGGAATTACCCCAAAAGTAGGAATTGAATATAAGATGTATTATATAACGCACGAACTTTCTGACTGGCCGGGATATGGCAGATTAAGCTATAAACTTGGAACCAAAGAAATCTGTACATCATACAAAGACAGAAATGGAAGTCCTTATACATGGGATGTATGTGTGAGGAAAGGTCAGGGCTGGAACAGGGAGCAGTATGACGGAAGCGTAAGCAATGCATCTGAAAGCTACATATATTATCTTCCTGAAAAAAATGCGGATAATGTTACATATACGATTGAGGTAAAAAATGTTACAGGAGCCGTAAAGGTATATGCGGATGATAAGCAGATAGGTGAGTTTGAAAAAGACGGAACATACAGTTTTAAAGCAGGAAATGCTGTGAGTGATAAATTATTTACAATAAAATTTGAGACAGAAAGAGGAAGCAGTTTTACACTGTGGAGTACCTGCCTTGAATAATGCAGGCTGGTTGATTATTAAGTGATGGAGGCGTTATGAAAGACAACAAATCGTTATTTCAGAGAGTAAAATTATATGCCATACCCGGATTGATTACATGTGCGGTTATTGTATTTATTTATGTTTTTAAAGGTATATGGCCGTTTGGAGCTAACCGTATAGATTATTTTGACAATATGCAGCAGGTAGCACCACTCTATGCACATCTTTGGGACTGGATGCATGGAAAGGCGTCATTGTGGTTTGACTGGTACACAGGATTTGGCACGAATGTATCAATGAGTATATCTGCATTTTCAATGCTTAGTCCTTTTAATCTTTTGCTGTATCTTTTTCCGAGAACTCTGATACTTGAAAGTATATCAATACTTACGCTTGTAAAAATGATATTTATGGCAGTTGCCATGTATGCATATATTAATAAAAAATATAACAGACTTTCATATAATATGAAAGTTGTATTTTCACTTATGTATACATTCTGCGGATATACAGTGCTCTATGGTTCATGCTTTACACCATGGATGGATATAGTTGCATTATTCCCACTCCTTATGCTTGCATATGAAAATATGATGCAGACAGGCAAAAAGCTTTTTTACATAATAATGGTTGCAATTATTTTCATAATTAACTATTATCTCGGTGCCATGTCACTTGTATACATATTCCTTATAAGCGGTGCGTATGTTCTTCTTATGTCTAAGAAAGAAAAAATCAAGGAACATGCATGGAATCTTGGAATCGGAACTGTTGCAGGACTTGGGCTTTCATGTTTTGTGCTTGTGCCTGTAATGATGCAGCTTTCAGGCTCACAGAGAGGTGGCTCTGGACAGGGAATTGTATCGCAGTATATCGGCTGGATAAGGAGTGCTATTATATCTGACGGGCAGATGGCAGCATTTCAGAGATGGATGATGCTTTATGGAATGGCATTTGCAGCAGCAGTAATAATTATGGGCTTAAAGAAGTTCAAAGAAGAGAAGAATACTATAAGATATATGATTTCCCTGCTTCTTATTTCGCTTCTGCCAATTGTTGTCGAAGGAATCAATCTTATGTGGCATTTTGGTTCGTATAACGGATATACGTTAAGAAACGGATATATTGTCGCATTTACGCTTATAACTGTTGCTGCGTATTTTGCACAGCGGATGTTTGAAGAAGTGACAGCTGATAAAAAACAGCTTGTAAAACAGCTTGTCATATTTGTTGTAGCGGCAGCTGTATATGCAGTTATTTATAATATTATTCCTTCAAATGATATCATCTTAGCAGCATTTATATTATTTATAGCGATATTTATAGCAGCATTTATTTTTTATAATAAAAAGCTTAAAAAAGATGGAATTGGATTTGATTTTAATACTATTATAGCGATAGTTGCTATAGAAGTATTTATTGGTGCATATTCGCTTATCGGACCACCTAAGTTTTATGAATATGAGCCGTATCAGTATGGCGATTATGTCCAGGCTGCGAATGAAGTAAAGGATTCACTTGATATTGAAGAGTCTGTGACTGAAAGAATTGTCAATCCGGATATAAGCCTTAATGCCAACTATCCGCTTATTTTAAGGAGAAGTGCAATGTCAAGCTTTACGGCGGCACTTCAGAGTGATACACAGAGTTATTCAAAGAAATTTGGTTACTCTAAGTATTTCCTCTGGCTTCTTGATTCAGGCGGCACGGTATTTACTAATTCACTCTTTCATGTTACTCAGGCAGTCAATGTGAATGAACTTGATTCACAGATGTATACAGCAGTAAGAAGTGATGGAGACTATACGTTATATGATGCTAATTACAAGCTTCCTTTTGCAATAAGTGTAAATAAAAACATTACACGTCAGGATTTCAGCGGCAACTGGGAAGATTTACATAATATTTTCTACAAGGCACTCACTAATGACCCACAGGATATTGTTAATGGCATGTCATATACTAAGAAAGAGTCATCGGTTATAAGGGAGTATAATGTAAGAGCAGATGGAAAACAGGCTGTTTATATTAATATTGTTGATGTAAATAACCGTAATACAGATGCTAATGCTTCATGGCTTATAAGTTCAATGCATATATATGTCAATGGTGAAGCGGTTCTTGTTCCGACACTTGGTGATGTTAAGAATACAGCATATTTTACAGATTATAATAATAATCTCGTATATCTTGGCACATTTGAGAATGAGAATTTTACAATAAGAGTTGAATATGATGACCCATGGTATCTGAAGGTAAGTGAGGTATCATTTGCCGGACTTGATATGGATAAGATGCAGTCACTTGTCGATAAACATGCCGATGATTACTGTGAGACATCATATACTTCAGATTCGCTTACAGTTAAGCTTAACGGAAGCGGTGTAAATAATATGGCACTTATTCCTGTTGTATACAGTGATAACTGGAATGTAAAGGTGAATGGAAAGAAAGTAAAAGCTAAAAGTGTCTGCGGACTTTTTACAGGTGTTGATATTCATGCAGGTGAAAATGTGATTGAGATGACATTTGAGCCTAAAGGCAAAAAAGCAGGAATGCTTATATCTTTAGCAACACTTATTATGATGATAGCATCAGCACTTATTTTGAAGTTTACAAAATTGAAAGTGCCAGCTTTATTAAAAATGTGTGCAGCATTCATATATCTTGAACTTTATAATATTGTAATTGTTGCAATGTTTTTAATTCCTGTAGTAGCGGCAATTCCGGCATTGATTTATCAGATTGTTATAAGGCTGATGCAGCTGTTCTGATGCAGCTGTCCAAATAGGGGATAAAGAATGAATACTTTGATTGAAAAATACAAAAAGAACAGTAATTTCAGACTGGCTGTTCAATTGCTTTTTATACTTGTACTATCAAGGGTGGTTATGCTTATTATGGTACCGGTATACAATGGAATTATGGGAACAAACCGGTCATTTAGTTTCCTTATGAATGAGTGGGATGCAAAAAGATACCAGTTTATGGTAGATAATGGATATACATTTCCTCTTGATACTGACCCGCAGGCGAACTGGGCGTTCTTTCCGATGTATGTTATTGTCTGCCAGTTTGTGAAACTGCTCACATTCTGGAAAGCCGATACGTACTGGGTTGGCATGTTTGTATCAAATGTGTGTATTTATATAGCAGCATATTTTGGTATAAAATGGCTTCGAGACAGATATGAAATAAATAATGGTACACAGCCGGATATTAATAATAATTATGGAATTCTTCTTGGAATTCTTATGTTTATGGCACCATATTCATTTTACTGTGCATCTGTTTATACTGAAGCGATGTTTATAATGTTTATTGTTTTATTCTTTTATTTCAGCCAGAAAAAGCAATGGCTTATTGCGGGACTTATGTCTGCATTTGCAAGTGCAACAAGAATTGTGGGCTGTACACTTGTATTTGCACTGATTATCGAACTTTATCTTGACTATAAGAATAAAAATACAGTTATTGACAGCAAAAAAGCAGGAATCTGGCAAAACGTCAGAGATTTTGTGGTTCATTTTATAAAGACGCCGAAAGAGATACTGTCAGTTATGCTTTGTCCTCTTGGAACATTTATATATATGACTTTTTTGAGATTTTTCTGCGGAGATGTGTGGGCATTCATGCATGTTCAGATTGCCTGGAGAGAAGATTCATATTTTCCTGTAATCGGGGTTATGTGGAAAGCCTGCACAGGACAGATTGAACCTAGATATACATATATGGGCTGGTTCTGTATTGCAGCGTTTGCTGTATATGCATATATGATTTACAGAAAATATTATTCAATGGCATTTTTTGGAATAATAGCACTGCTTGTACCACTTACATCACATGTTATGAGTACATGTAGATTTATAATAGGCTCATTTGTCATATTTATTGGTGTGTATGATTTGATGACTGCCGGTGGACGGGAGTATTTGGAATTAAAAAATAAAAAGAAAGTAATTGCTATTGATTCTATTGTTTTAATAACCTTTTTTGCTTTAGAGTTATTTTTATTGTTTTTGTGGTATAATTCTGATTGCTGGCTGATGTAGTATTACGTATATAGATATGTGGAATACTGAGAGGGAATGCTGGAAAGAAAAGGAGTAATGGTCATTGAAAATTAAACTTAAAAGAAGGAAAGGAACAAATAAAAAACAAAATAATCAGAATTTGAGAAAATTTGGCGAAAGACTAAATGTTTTTTTCAGCGACAGGAAGAATGTTGCTGTTACATCATTGTTTGTAATCATTATTGTTATAGCTTCGGTCTGTGGAGTTGTAGGCTGGAAAAAGGTCAACAGACCTAAGAATAAGGAAGTATTGACGACAGAGGCACTCTCTGAGACCGAAAAAAATACGACAGCCCAGGCGGAGACGGAAACAGAAACGGAAACTGAGACGGAAACTGAGACGGAAACTGAGACGGAAACGGAAGAAGAGATTGCGTATGAGGAGTTTGATGAGATGATGGAGGAAGAAGTGCCGGATGAGGATCAGGCACCATGGGAATTGCCTCCAAGAACTATGACGTCTGAATGTATACCATATGATGGACAATACAGGGAGATTTCTTGCTGGGGGGATTCGATGACATATGGAACTAACAGTGGTCCGGGAAGTATAACTGTCAATGGAATGAAGAAAAATGTTTCGTATTATTCATATCCTCAGACGTTGCAGGAACTTACAGGAATTACTGCATATAATTTTGGTATGCCGGGTGCTACATCTGATGAAATTGCCATGATGCAGGGTGGACTTGCAATGAAAACGGACAGGACTGTAACAGTAAAAGATACGAATGAGGCAGAACTTAGAATAATAAGATCTGATAATAATGAATTTATTTCTAACGACTGGGGATTTCTTGATGATGTTTATATATTAAACAGACCTTTCAATGTGAGAAAGACAGAAGGCTGGCATTATATTTCAAGAATATATGAACTTGAGTTAAATAGTGAAGTACAGAATTCTAAAGAACTTGTAATGCTTTCAGATGTCAAGGGGAAAGATTCAAATGCGGCTGTTATAAAAGAGACTGAGGCGGTAGAAAAAGAAAATCCGTCAAAAGAAACCGCAACACAGAAACCGACGACAGAACCAGCAACACCGGCATATGAGACAATTACAATACCTGAGGGAACGAGAGTTTACACAAAGACAGCAATTGATCACAGCGGTGATATTCTTATTCTTGAAATTGGAAGTAATGGCGGTTGGGAAAATGATTATAAGACACTTATTCTTCAATATGATGCCATGATTCAGGAGTTTGGTTGTAAATATTATATTGTTGTAGGTGACACGGACGACCCGGGAACATCTATCGGTGATCTCAGTCAGGGGGAAACAGATGCAAACGGTAATTATATAGGTACAGGTGATACTTCTTGGGAAGCTGCATTAAGACTTGCATATGGTGACCATTTTATTAATATGCGAACATATTTAATCGAAAATGGTCTTAAAGATACAGGTATAATGCCTACAAAAGATGATTTGGAAAATTATAAAAGAGGTAATATCTCAAAGAAACTTCGTTCAGACTGGACACATCTTAACTGTATGGGGTATTATTCAAAAGGAAAAGGCATATATCTTAAAGGTGTAGAACTCGGATATTGGAGTTGATACTTGTATATTTTATAAATAAGTATTATAATCAATTAGATTAGACACAAGCGATAATACGGATTTATTTTGAATAAAAAGGAGAAAATACAATGTTATCAGTAGTAGTACCTACATTTAATGAGGGAAAGAACATTAGAAATCTTGTAACACAGATAGATGAGGCACTTAAAGGAATTGATTATGAGATTCTTTTTGTGGATGACAGTAAAGATGATACACCTCAGATAATTATGGAGGTTGCAAAAGATTTCCCGGCTGTGAGAATGGAACACAGAACAGGTGAGAGCGGACTTGCAACAGCAGTTCTTAAAGGCTTCAGACTTGCAAAAGGTGAGTATATGGCATGTATGGATGCGGACTTACAGCATCCTCCGATTGTGCTTAAATATATGTATAAAGCTATGGAAGCAGGTGCTGATTTCTGTATTCCAAGCCGTCTTATTCCCGGTGGCGATGACGGCGGACTTAACTGGTACAGAAAGTTTGTATCAGGAACTGCAAGAAAGATTGGACAGATTATGCTTCCGTGTTTAAGACAGATTTCTGACCCTACAAGCGGACTTTTCATGTTCAGAAGAGAAGTAATTGAACATGCTGACCTTCAGCCAATTGGATGGAAGATTATGGTAGAAGTTCTTGCTATGGGTACATATTCAAAAGTTATAGAGATTCCTTACAAGTTCCAGCAAAGAACAGAGGGCGAATCAAAGCTTTCAGGAAAAGTTACAATGGAATACTTAAAGCAGCTCAAAGACTTGAGAAAGAGATATAACAAGGCTAACAAGTATAAAGTTGAAATATGGTCTGAAGATAAGATGCTCGGAAGATAATCTAGGAGAACAGATATGTCATTCATTTCTGCGGGGTTTTTATTTACAATTATGATTACGGCATTTATATATTATCTTATGCCGAAAAAGTATCAGTGGGTTGTGCTGCTGATTATGAGTTTTGCTTTTTATGCTACATATGGAATTAAATATATGGGGTATATTATATTTACGATAATATCATCTTATATATTTACAATTAAGATGGAGGCTTGCGTTGATAAGAAAAATCGACGCAGGCTTCTAATTGCATGCCTTTTATGCAATTTTGGTATATTGACGGGCATGAAATATATCAATTTCTTTATAAGCAATATCAATGCAGTGGGAGCATTATTTGGAAATACAGCAAAGCTTCCGGGATTTAAGATTATAATGCCTCTTGGAATTTCATTTTATACATTCCAGACTATGAGTTACGTAATAGATGTATATCAGAAAAAGTATGAGGCACAAAAAAATATATTTAAACTTGCTCTTTTTACGGCATTTCTTCCTCAGCTTTTACAGGGACCTATCGGAAGATATGACAGACTTGCACCGCAGTTTTTTGAAGGACATGACTTTGATATTAAGAATGTGGAGTTTGGCATGCAGCGTATGGCATGGGGACTTGCAAAGAAGCTGATTCTTGCAGACAGGGCTTATGTTGCGGCAAATACTGTATTTTCAAGTCTGAATACATATTCGGGAGTACATATTGTATTTGCACTTCTTTTATTTTCTATATATGTATATTGTGATTTCGCCGGTGGAATGGACCTGGTAATCGGTGCGTCAGAAATATTCGGGATACATCTTGATGAGAACTTCAGACAGCCGTATTTTTCAAAAAATCTTGGCGAATTCTGGAGAAGATGGCATATCAGTCTTGGTACATGGATGAAAGATTATATTTTCTATCCGTTTTCTATATCTAAACATATGCTTCATTTTGGTAAATTTGCAAAAAAACGTTTTGGTAAAACAACAGGAAGAGTCCTTCCTATATGTCTTGCCAATATTCTTATATTTTTTATAGTAGGTGTATGGCATGGTGCTTCGTGGAAGTACATACTGTATGGATTCTATAACGGCATAATCATTGCACTCAGCAATCTGTTAAAGCCTGTTTATGCATCTATGGCAAAGAAATGCCATATAAATACGTCATCACGCTATTGGAAGGTTGTAAGTATTATAAGGACATTTATAATTGTTAATATTGGCTGGCTTTTCGACGCCTGTTTGACAGCAGAACTTGCATTTAAGGCTTTTACAGGGATATTCAGGGGATTTACTTTTTCAGTTCTTGCAAATGGCAGTCTTTTAAGACTTGGGCTTAATATGAGGGATTACAAGATTCTGATTGTAGGAACAGTTATTTTATTTATAACAAGTGTAATGAAAGAAAAAGGTATTAATTTACGTGAATTTGTTGCACAAAGACCGCTTGTTGTAAGATGGGCATTATATATAATTCTTATATTTGCAACAGCACCATTTGGATATGTCGGAAGTACGACTGAATTTGTATATGCACAGTTTTAGGAGAGTATTATGAAGAAAAGAAAAGGTCTTATTGCAGCAGTGGTGTTCATAATTCTTGTCACTGCTATCAACCAGTTTCTTAATTATGCTTTGGTGCAGCCCGGACTTGGCAGGACAATGTTTTATGAGTGTAAAAATAATGATTATGAATGTCTTATTCTTGGTGCATCACATGGAAGTTATGGCTTTGACAGCAGCAAAATGAGCGAAGAGCTTGGAATGTCCACAATGAATATGTGTATAGGCGGAGAGTATATGTATGATGCATATTATATTTTAAAATATGCATTAAAATACAAAAAATTAAAAACTGTAATACTTGACCTTGATTATCAATATTTTGTAAACCAGCATGATGAGAGTATTCTTTTTAATAATGTATACAATGCTTATCCGGCATGTAATGAAAAGCTTGGGTATTATATGCACAAAATGGCAAGAGAAGAGTACCGGGGAACATTTCTTCGATGGACTAATTACTGGCAGTGCTACAAGACAGTTGGAAAGACGATTAAATTAAAGCAGTCAGATGCATATAAGAATTATTCTCCTGAAGTTGTCAGCATGAATAAGTATGATACATATATGGGAAATGGTTTTGTATCAAGGAGCAAAGATTATAAGAAATCCACAACATCATGTCTTGACTGGGACGAGAGCAAGCTTGACAGCGAAGAGGGGAAATATGTTGAGAAGATTGTTAATCTATGTCGTAAAAACGGAATTAACATAGTACTAACAACAGTTGTGCAGGATCCTGACACAGTGGCTGAAAAATGCAGCGGTTTTGCACAGGCGGATGCATATCTTAGCAATCTTGCAGCACAGCTTGATGTCAAATACCTTAATTTCAATAAGTTAAAGTTTGATGTACTTGACAGAACAACAGATGATTTCTATGATAAAGAGGGTCATATGTATGGTGATATGGCTGAAAAGTTTAGTGCAGTCTGTGCAAAGGCTGTAAAAGAAGCTATTGATGATACTTTAAACGAAGAAGATTATTTTGATAATGATATGTCTAATCTTTATAAAAAATAAATTTTTACTTAATAAATATGAAAAGAGGTAGTACAATGTCTATTTTAGTAACAGGCGGTGCCGGGTATATCGGCAGTCATACAGTAATTGAACTTCTTAATGCAGGATATGAAGTTGTAGCGCTTGATAATCTTGTTAATTCATCAAAAGAGTCTCTTAAAAGGGTAGAAGAGATTACAGGTAAAAAAGTAACATTTTACGAGGGAGATATTGCTGACCGTGAATTGTTAAAGAAGATGTTTGAAGCTGAAAATATTGACAGCTGTATTCATTTTGCAGGTCTTAAAGCAGTTGGTGAGTCAGTGTCAAAGCCGCTTGAATATTATAGTAATAATATATCAGGTTCTCTTGTTTTATTTGATGAGATGAGAAATCATAATGTTAAAAATATTATATTTTCTTCATCTGCGACAGTTTATGGAGATCCGGCATTTGTACCTATCACAGAAGAATGCCCAATGGGTGAGATTACTAATCCTTACGGAAGAACAAAGGCAATGCTTGAACAGATTCTTACTGATATCCAGAAGGCTGACCCTGAATGGAATGTAATTCTTTTGAGATATTTTAATCCTATCGGGGCACATAAGAGTGGAAAAATCGGAGAAAACCCGAATGGAATTCCAAATAACCTTATGCCATACATCACACAGGTTGCAGTCGGCAAATTAAAATGTCTCGGCGTGTTTGGTGATGATTATGACACACCGGACGGAACATGCATAAGAGATTATATTCATGTATGTGACCTTGCAGATGGACATGTAAAGGCAGTTGAGAAGTTAAAGTGCAATCCGGGAATAGAAATTTACAACCTCGGAACAGGAAAAGGTTCTTCGGTTCTTGATGTTGTAAAGACATTTGAGAAGGCATCAGGTGTAAAGATTCCTTATGAGATGAAGCCAAGAAGAGCCGGTGATGTTCCTGTTAATTACTGTGATGCAACAAAGGCTGAAAAAGAACTTGGATGGAAAGCGAAGAGAGATTTATTTGATATGTGTGAAGATTCATGGAGATGGCAGAAGAGCAATCCTAATGGATATGAAGCATAATAATAGAGATTGATAATATTTATTGTATTAATGTGAAAGTGAGGCAGTTATGGGCAAATATTTTGGAACAGACGGTTTCCGTGGTGAGGCAAATGTTAATCTCACAGTGGAGCATGCTTACAAAGTCGGAAGATTTTTAGGATGGTTTTACGGGAAAAATCATGAAGATGGAAAGGCAAAGATTGTAATTGGAAAAGATACAAGAAGAAGCAGCTATATGTTTGAGTATTCACTTGTAGCCGGACTTACAGCATCAGGAGCTGACGCATATCTTTTACATGTTACAACGACTCCGAGTGTGTCATATGTTACAAGAACAGAAGATTTTGACTGTGGAATTATGATTTCAGCAAGCCATAATCCTTATTATGATAACGGAATCAAGCTTATCAATGATAAGGGCGAGAAGATGAGAGAAGATGTCATCGGAGAGATTGAAAAGTATCTTGACGGTGAGATGGCAGAGCTTCCATTTGCTACAAGAGAAAAAATCGGATGTACTGTTGATTATGCTGCCGGACGTAACAGATATATGGGCTATCTTATGAGTCTTGCAATCTATTCTTTTAAGGGTATGAGAATTGGACTTGATGCAGCAAACGGAAGTGCGTGGTCACTTGCAAAGAGCATATTTGATGCACTCGGAGCAAAGACATATGTGATTCATGCAGAGCCTGACGGATTAAATATCAACAACGGCTGCGGTTCCACACACATCGAAAGTCTCTGTGAGCTTGTAAAAAGAGAACATCTTGATGCCGGATTTGCGTTTGACGGAGATGCGGACAGATGCCTTTGTGTTGACGAGAATGGCAATGTTATAAACGGAGATCATATTTTATACATCTATGGCTGTTATATGAAAGAAAGAGGCAAGCTTGTAGACAATAAGGTTGTAACTACTGTAATGTCAAACTTTGGACTTTATAAGGCATTTGACGCGGTTGGAATTGATTATGAAAAGACAGCAGTCGGTGACAAATATGTATATGAATGCATGTCAAAGAATGGTTACAGACTGGGTGGAGAGCAGTCAGGACATATTATTTTCAGCAAATATGCAACAACAGGCGACGGTATAATCACTGCAATCAAGATGATGGAAGTAATGCTTGCAAAGAAAAAGACGCTTGGACAGCTTGCATCACCTGTTGTTATATATCCTCAGGTGCTTAAAAATGTGCGTGTGACAGATAAGACAGAGGCACAAAATGATGCTGATGTCAGGGCAGCAGTTGAAGCAGCGGCAGAAAAACTCGGCGAGAATGGACGAATTCTTGTACGTGAGAGCGGCACAGAACCGGTTGTGAGAGTTATGGTTGAGGCTGATTCAGTTGAGACATGTGAGAAATATGTTGACGATGTAATCGAAGTTATCAAAAATAAAGGTTATGTTATAGGATAAATATAATAAACTACGAATAAATAGCAAATCCCTGTAATAAGATTTTATTAAGTCTTGTTACAGGGATTTATTATTTTCAGGTGGTGAATATGTATTGAAAAAAAGAAATGTATTTAAAAGAATTGAGACAAAAAGGCATCTGATTCCGGTATTGCTTGTTATTGCGGTACTTCTGTCTGGAATGTGTGTTCTGCCGGGATGTTCCCTGAAGGGAATAAACAACACTAAAAAAGAGGAGATAGATTATACAGTTGTCGAAGACGAAGATCTTCCGGCTGAGTTAAAGAAACTTATAGATGAAAAAAAGGGAAGTACGCTTAAAATGACATATACAACAAAAGATTATACATATATGGTTGCAGGTTATGGAACTATGACAACGAGTGGCTACAGTATAAGCGTTAATGACGTATATCTGGGCGAGAATTCAATATATGTAGATTTAAGCCTTGCAGGTCCAAAAACTCAGGAACCGGTCACACAGAGAGCCACAACACCATATATAGTTTTAAAGACAGAAAAGCGTGAGGAACCGGTAGTATTTAAGATGTAATATTTTATATATTAATATTATAAAGGGGGAAACATTTTGAAAATCAATAAAGAAAGAATCCGTGAAAACAGCGTTAAATGTAAGAATACAATGCAGATTACACTTGATGATGATTTTAATGTACCTGACAGCAAAGCGGATATAGATTCGATTATACGTGAGTGGGGAAATCCACATGCGGACAGCGTGAAAGTAAGCGGAGAACGTGCAGAGGTGAAGGGAAGTCTCGATTTTGCGTTTCTTTACTGTGGAAGAAATGAAACTAACGGAAAAGTTATGCCGTATAAAATGGCAGGCAGCATGAATTTTAATGAAAATGTCAATCTGCCTGATAATGCAGATGGTACATATGCGGTGTGCGATGCCAAGCTGGAGGATTTAACAGTCAAGGCAATTAATTCAAGAAAAGTCAGTATAAAGGCAATAATTGCAATTACTGTTGTGTGCGAGGAATTAAGTGAGATTCAGGCAGCAGCAGGAGTGGAAGAAGACGATGGATGGCATATACAGACACTTAGTGAGGATGTGGTATATTCTGAGCTTGCGGTTAATCTCAGGGATAATCTGAGAATAAAAGAAAGTCTGTCTGTACCGGCTGGAAAGCCTGAAGTTGGTGAAATTATCTGGGAAGAATCCTGTATAAAATCATTTAACAGCAGACTTACAGATGATGGGGTATCACTTAACGGTGAGGCAGGAATATTTTTTATGTATATTCCGGTTGATGAAAGCCAGCCTGTACAATGGGTTGAGACAACATTTCCATTTGAGGGAAAACTTGATATAAATGGATGCAGTGAGGATATGGTGAGCTTTGTGCAGTACAGACTCATCAGTTTTACAATGGAGGCACGTCCGGACTATGACGGCGAAAACAGGGAAATTGCAGTTGAGATGGTGCTTGATTTGTCCGTAAGGGGATATGAAGAAAGGCACCAGACGGTGATAAATGATATATATTCTCCTGTAAAAAATATAACCGTAAAATGTGATGAGACAAAATTAAAGAAGCTTATTGTCAGAAATAACGGAAAATGCCGTGTATCACAGAGGGTAAAGACAGACAGATATGCCGGTATAATGCAGATATGTAATTGCAGCGGAACTGCACAGATTGATGATATATCGGTTGAAGAAGATGGAATTGTAATAAATGGTGCAGTTATAGCAGCTGTGTTTTATGTGACATCAGACGACGCTGTACCTATGGGCGGGCTTAAAGCTGTCGTACCGTTTTCATACAAATTGCAGCTGACATCATGCAAGGATATGGATTATACGCTTGACATATGTGTTGAGCAGCTTTCGGCAGTGATGACGACAAAAGATGAAATAGAGATAAAGGGAAGTGTTTCAATTGATGCCATTTGTTTTGAGATGTATACATGTCAGGCGGCAAATGAATGTGAAATAACAGATTATGATGAGAAAGAGTATCTGGCACTTCCGGGAATTGCCGGATATATATCTGACGGAACGCAGAATATGTGGAATATTACAAAAAAATATCACACTACAATGGATATGATAAAACAGCAGAACAGCCAGCTTTCTGATATTGATGATTTAAATTACAGACCGCCGAGAGGACAGAAACTGCTGTTAATAAAAACTCCGGCCATCTAGTAAGACAGCCGGAAAAATGTTTAAGATTAATTATTTACACCATGGTGTATAGCAGGACTTGATTCAGTAAGAGGAAGAAATGTATATCCGTTGGCAAGTCCCCATACAATAATGTCCTCAACTGCGTTGACACTGAAAAGTTTTATGTCATGTTGTAAAACTACAGATATGTCATGTGACTGTATTCCGCTTATGACGTTATTATAAACTTCGGATGTGCTTGTTGTTCCGCCTGCATCACCGCTTGATACATTCCAGTCAAAATACTTGTATCCCTGGTCTGAGACAGCTTTGGTAAGGACTGACATAATACGGGAACAGTATTTTTTGCTTATTGTATTTGAACTTCCACCTGGAAAACGCAGAAGTTTTGGACGTTTTCCTGTCTGTTCGGTTATTATGTCTGACATGCGGTTTAAATCTTCAAAATAAGCATCACAGCTTGAATAGATATACTTGTAGTCGTGGGTTGCACTGTGTATTGCAACAGTGTGTCCTGCGGCTGCTTCTTTTGCAAGAAGATAACGGTAATCACTGTTTCCGTCAGTTACAAAAAATGTTGCTTTTACATTATATTTTGCAAGTGTATCGAGAAGCTGTTGTGTGTATTCGCCAGGACCGTCATCAAATGTGAGATAGACAGTTTTTGAACCGGGACTTACAGTATCTGCCTGCCGGAGCGGATTGATTTTTATATGTCTTTCGACACTTGATTCATTTCCATATTTATCAGTGACAGAATAAGTTATAGTATAATCACCGGCTTTATATGTATTTAAATCACCGTCAACAGTCACTGCTTCTGTGAGATTATTTCCTTTTGAGTCGGAAGCTGTGCAGCCGGGGTCATCAAAAGCTGTTCCGGCATTCATTGTTATATCTGAATCGCCGTTCAATGTGATTGTCGGTGCAATTCCGTCATTATATTCAATTTCACGGGTTGCAACTGCGATATTTCCTGAAGAATCGCTTACTGTATAAGTTATGAAACTTTTTGTCTCCTTGCGTGTTACTTTGTTTGTTATATCGCCGTCATAGTTATCATGTGCGGTGTATCCTTCTTCAATATAGGCTTCACCTTTTTTGGGATAATAGCCGTCGGTGTGGTTAAGTTCAATTACAGGACATTCAGTGTCAACAACTGATACGGTGCGTGTTGTTTCGCTTGAGAAAAGTCCTTTTTTGGCTTTGTACTTTATATGATATTTTCCGACTTTTGAGGAGTCAACTATACCGTCAATTGTTACTGCAAGAGGCTTTTTCTTTGAAAATAATACGGTATAAGCTGCAGTTGCACCTTCTTCAGTATATTCATTTCCATATTCAACTGTCTCGTCAGAATCTCCGTTTAATCGTATTTTTATATGACATAATGAGGTAAATATAATAATTAAAAGAAGTAATGCTGAGATAATTGTTGTAATAACTAAAAGTTGTTTCTTTTTCTGATTTTGTTTCTTTTTTTGCACGATGTTTTTTGATGCCATTTTATCTATATTGCTCCTGAAAATATAACATTGCCATGTTACAGTTAAACATGGCAATGTCAGTAAATTTTTAAAATTATGTTTTAGTTATTACCTAAAATATCGGATGTCTTTGTTGAATATCCGTTATCTGAAAACCACTGGTCAAACTTTTTCATTGTTGCTGAATATGTATCGTTTGAGATTGAAGGAAGGTCTTTTCCCCATGATTTAGTTGCTTCTTTAAATCCTTTTTCTACAGCAGATACCATCTTTTTCATGTTTTCTTCATCGCCGCCTGAAAGAGCTACAGCGAAATCAAGAAGTCTGTCTGATGTCTGGTTGACACCCCAGTAACCGTCTTCTGAAATATCTTCTTTTGCCTGTGCAATAGTATCAGCATCTGCTGTAAAATTGCCATTGGCAAGTGCTTTCCACATATCATCGGCAGTTCCGATTGTAATGCCCTGCTTTGCAAACATCTTTGTTACAAGTGACTGCATCTGTGCCATTCTTTGCTCTGTATCAGATTTTAGCTGTGCAATGATGGCCTTTCTGTCTGCAGCAGATGTTACTTTTGATGTTGATGAAGAAGGTTCATAAGAAGCACTTATTTCAGAATAAGCAGATTTTTCTGAAAATTTATCAGTTGAATCAGCTTTTTTGTCATTTGTTGATTTAGCTGATACATTTTTAGTTTCATAAGCTGAATAACTTGTTCCTATTCCGTTAAAATCCATAATATTACCCTCCGTGGTATGATTTAGTATTCTTTACATTATATATCGGACAGAACTTACTCAATCTTAATAGTACGTTTTTTCCAAATTCCTGTCCAGTAAAGAATATAAAGAATAAGAGCGGATGTTGCATTACTTACAACAACAGCATACCATACACTTTCAACTCCCATTTTGAGAATTGATGAACAAACCCATAATGTGAGAAAACGGAAAATCCATATTCTTGTAGCATCGACAAGCATTGTTATCAATGTATGTCCGGAACCCTGGAAAAGTCCCTGTGTTACGTTATAAAAAGCATTAGTCCAGCAGCACATTGCCATGATTGACAGAAATTGTGTTGCAAGCGGAACAACATTTTCATCGCTTGTAAAGAAACGTACAATTGGTTCAGCGATAAATGGACGCGAAAGGATAGTGCCAAATACAAAAAGAAATACTGCACCGATTCGTAATGCAATATGATATGATTTATTTACACGTTTGAGATTATTGGCTCCGAAATTCTGACCGACTATTGTTGATATAGCAGAGCCGATTCCGCTTGCCGGCATTGTGATAAGGCTGTTGATTTTATTTCCGATACCGTATGCGGTTGTAGCTGTAGTTCCGTATGCATTGACATTTTTTGTCATAAGAAGGAAACCAAACTGCATTGTGCTTCCACCGATTGCTGTTGGAAGACCAATTTTAAATATAGATGTCATTTTATTTTTATCAAATTTGAAATTTTTAAAGTCAAGACGGATAAGCTGGTTTTTGCGTCTTAATGCAAGTATTGCAATTACGGCACTTGGAATTTTGGCAATAAGTGTTGCAAGTGCGGCTCCGGAGATTCCCATTTTAAATACGATAAGGAAGACTGGATCCATTATAAGGTTGAGTGATACGCCCAGAAGATTAAGAAGCATAGGACGTACAGTGTCACCTTGTGACTGTTTTACTGATGTATACAGGTTAATCATAAAAAGAAATGGAAGGTCAAGTACAACTATCCTTAAATATGAAATACTGAATTGATAAATGTCCTGTTCAGCTCCAAGCCATTTTACGATACCAGGTGTGGCAATCCAGCATATTCCGGCACATATTACTGCAAATACAAGCGAACACAGGCAGATATGGTTTGCCATTGAATTGGCCTGCTTGTCCTGTCTGGCACCGAGATACTGTGATATAAGAATTGAACCGGCGGTTGTTATGCCGGCACCAAAGTTTATTAGTATATTCTGCACAGGAGATACAAGTGTTATTGCTGCCTGTGAAGCAGTTCCGATTTTTCCAAGCCAGAATGTATCTGTAAGGTTGTACATTGACTGGATGAAACTGTTGAGCATTACAGGAATTGCAAGCATAAGGATAGCCTGAATAAGATTACCCTCAAGAATTAATTTGCGTTTATCAGCACTTATTGGTTTTGACATGTTAATTATCTCCATTTCTGTGCAAAAATGGCATATTTTAGCACATAATTATTTTTGGTACTTGACAAGATAAATCAAGTTCATTAATGTTTATGTTAATCATAGCACAAAAAGCAGTAAATTCTACAAAAATATAACAGTTTTAGTGGGATAATACAGAAAAAAAGTTTAAAGTTTTATTTATAATATACGGAGGCCTTTATGGATTATTTATTTGATATGCCTACAGATTTTAAAGTTTATAAGATTAAAAGAGATAAAAGTTCGGGAAGCCAGCCGGCACATACACATCCATATTATGAGATTTTCTATCTGATAAATGGCGACTGTACATTTTTTATTGACCATAATATTTATAAGCTTAACAGAGGCGATCTTATTGTTGTACCGCAAGGGGAACTTCATAAAAGCTCGTTTCCGCAGCATGGCTGCAGTGAGAGATATGTTTTGTGTTTTAAAGAGAGTAATTTAAAATGGCTCAATGACATTGTTGGACCGGATTTTGTGAAAGAATCTCTCTCAACCGGTGTTATTTCTATTCCTGATAAAAGAAGAGATTATGTTGAATCACTTATGAATAAGATGATTTTTGAAAATGAAGGACAGGATATATTGTCACCGGCATTTATAAGGACGGGGCTTATAGAACTTGTCCTTTTTATAATAAGATGCCGGAGATATGAGGAAAATGTTATAAAAGAGCTTGATGTTGATAATCAGCTCATGCAGCAGATTGCGACATATATATATGAAAATTATGACAAAAAGTTAAGTCTTGAGGATATGTCGGATAAATTCCATATAAGCAGGTCATACTTATCTAAGAAGTTTAAGGCTGTAACAGGTTTTGGATTTAAAGAATATATAGTTAATGTAAGAATTAAAAATGCGTGCAGGCTCCTTCTTGAGACTAATAAGTCTATCACTGATATAGCATTTGAGTGCGGTTTCAATGACAGTAACTATTTTGGGGATGCATTCAGGCATGTCAAGGGAGTTTCACCTAATAAATACAGGAAAAATAAGGAAGCTATTTAGGCAGATATTAAATATACGTAAAAAAACAAGAAAATATTTATAAAAGATAACTATGTACTTGCAAAAATACAATACATTTTATATAATTGTTGTATACAAGAAACAATGGAGAAAAGATATGGACAGTATACGATTAAAGGCACGTGCAAAGATTAATCTTGGTCTTGATGTTCTTGGAAAAAGAGATGATGGCTATCATGAAGTACGCATGATAATGCAGACTGTCGGAATATATGACAGAATCATCATTAAAAAGATTCCGGAGAATGAGATAAGGATTAATTCAAATCTGTTTTTTCTGCCTGTGAATGAGAATAATCTTATTTATAAGGCTGCCAGAATGATGAAAGATGAATATAATATCAAAGAGGGCGTAGAGATAGACCTTAATAAGTTTATACCGGTGGCGGCCGGAATGGCTGGAGGAAGTACAGATGCGGCTTCAACATTATTTGGCATGAATAAGATATTTGACCTCGGAATATCGCAGTCGAAGCTTATGGAGATGGGCTTAAAGATTGGTGCGGATGTTCCTTATTGCATAATGAGAGGAACAGCACTTGCTGAGGGAATAGGAGAAAAGCTTACGCGTCTTACACCTATGCCACACTGCTGGCTTATTGTCGCAAAGCCTCCTATTAATGTTTCAACAAAGCTTGTCTATGAAAGTCTTGATATGGGCGGAATAAGCAAGCATCCTGATATTGATGGCATAATGGATGCAATAAAAAGAGGCGATGTAGAAGGCGTGGCACAAAATATGGGCAATGTGCTTGAAGATGTCACAATTCCTCTTTATCCGGTTATAGACAGCATTAAGAAACAGATGCTTAATAACGGAGCGATAGGAGCAATGATGAGTGGAAGTGGTCCTACTGTGTTCGGAATTTTTCCGGATGAACAGACGGCATTGGGATGTCAGGCTGTATTAAAGGCACAGGGCGAGGCACGTCAGGTATATATTACTGAGACATTTAACTAGGATAACTGTTCAATCGAAACATACGTAATAATATAATTAGAAATGGAGGACATAAGAAATTATGAAGGGCGAATTAAAGATGGATGTAAATGATTATCTCCCATTGAGGGATGTTGTTTTTAATACATTGAGACAGGCAATACTGCGTGGCGAGATGGAACCCGGTGAGAGACTGATGGAGATTCAGCTTGCACAGAAGCTCGGAGTAAGCAGAACACCTATAAGAGAAGCTATCCGTAAGCTTGAACTTGAGGGGCTTGTTATTATGATTCCAAGAAAGGGTGCAGAAGTTGCCCATATAACTGAAAAAGATATGAGAGATGTTCTCGAAGTAAGATGTACACTTGAGGAGCTTGCAGTTGCACTCGCATGCAAAAATGTGACACCTGAGCGTATTATGGATTTGAGAGCTGCCAATAAGGTGTTTGAGTCTGCAATTGTTTCAAAAGATGTTGTAAATATTGTAGATGCCGATGTCCAGTTCCATGATACAATATATGCAATGACAGACAATGACAGGCTTATACAGATTATCAATAAGTTAAGGGAGCAGATGTACAGATACAGACTTGAGTATGTTAAGGACGCAAGAACACATTCAATTCTTATAAATGAACATAATGATATTATCCAGAAGCTTGCCGACAAGGATGTTGAGGGGGCAAAGATGTTTATGCGTCAGCATATACGTAATCAGGAAAAAGGTATTATCAGACTTTTAAATAAATAATTGTTTAGTCTGTGTCATTTTGGAAATAATCTCTATAGATTTATTAAAACACCGGCATTTTACCGGTTGATAATATTAAGACGGAGGTTATTATGAAGAAAAAAGGACACAGACTATTTATTTTTATTGCTTGTATTATATTTGTGAGTTTATGTACAGCAGTTTTTACATACAGAGTTTCGGGCAATGAGAGCAGAAACAGAATACAGGAAGAACTTGCACAGGATATTATCAGATTTCATGTAAGGGCTAACAGTGACAGCGATGAGGACCAGAAAAGAAAGCTTGCCGTAAAAGATGCTGTTGTTGAGTATCTTTCGCCGCTTCTTGCTGAATCACAAAGCATTGATGAATCAAAGGAGATTCTATCAGAATCAATGGTTGATATTGAAAATATAGCACACGAAACACTTATGGCACATGGTGGAGATAGCAAAGTAAATGTCTATTTTGAGGAGAGTTATTTTCCTATGAAAGCGTATGCTGATGTAACATTTCCGCCGGGAGTATATGAGGCTTTCCGTATAGACATAGGAGAGCATTGTGGGAAAAACTGGTGGTGTGTTCTCTATCCGCCGCTATGTTTTGTTGATTCGACATGTGGAGTGCTTCCGGATGATTCTAAGGAAAAATTGAAGAATATTTTGACAGATGATGAATATAATGCTATAACAAAGACTCAGTATGTTTACAGATTTAAGTATCTGAAATTTCTAAATGACTGGTTACAGGGAGGAAAATAAGTTAATTATGGATAAGAACGCACCAATCGGAGTATTTGATTCCGGTGTCGGCGGTCTGACGGTTGCAAGAGAGATTATGCGTCAGATTCCAAATGAGCGTATTGTTTATTTTGGTGATACGGCACGAGTGCCTTATGGAAGCAAATCAAAAGATAATATTATAAAGTTTTCAAGACAGATTATACGTTTTCTTCAGACAGAAAATGTTAAGGCGATAGTTATTGCATGTAATACAGCGAGTGCACTTGCACTTGATGAGATGCAGCAGGAGTTTGACCTTCCGATTCTTGGTGTTGTTAAGCCGGGAGCAAAGGTGGCAGTTGAGACTACTGCTAATAAAAGAATTGGTCTTATTGGAACGGAAGCAAATATAAGGAGCGGAGTGTATACAAGATACATAAAGTCACTTGATGATGAGGCAAAAGTGTTTGAAAAAGCATGTCCGTTATTTGTTCCGCTTGTTGAGGAAGGCTGGCTTCATGATGATATAACACTTCAGGTAGCCTCACGTTATCTGGAAGAATTAAAAGAAAAAGATATAGATACGCTTATTATGGGATGTACGCATTATCCGCTTATACGTTCTACAATACGGAAGGTTATGGGCGATAAAGTGAATCTTGTAAATCCGGCATATGAAACTGCTATTGAACTCAAAAATCTGCTTGAGAGAGATAATCTTGCAAATAAATGTGATGTTGACAGTCCATCAAGCATGTATAGATTCTATGTAAGCGATGCGGAAGAAAAGTTTAAGTTATTTGCTAATTCAATACTTCCATTTGATATTACAATGACGAAGCAGATTAATATTGAGAATTATTAGAGTGTTTATTTGTTGTGTATGATATGTAAAGAAGATGATTTTTAACTGAGGAAAACAGTATGGATGAAAGAGTATTTGTAAGTATAAAAGGACTTCATTTTGCGAGTGGCGTTCAGGATTCGGATTCTGACGGCAGTGAAGATGAAGAAGTTATTGAGACTGTCAATATCGGAAGATATAAGCGTTCCGGAGAAAATGAGTATATTAAGTATTCGGATATGATTGACGGTGAGGATAAGCCATGCAGCAATCTTATAAAGATTACGCCTGATGGCACGGTTGAGATTACTAAAAAAGGATATGTTACAACGCATTTTTCATTTGTTCCCGGGGAGCGAACAACAACATATTACGAGACACCATATGGCGGCATTTATCTTGGAATCAATTCAAAAAATATTGTCATTGAAAGAAGTGATGAAAGGATATATGCAGGGATTGAGTATACGCTTGAACTTAACCATGAAATAATTTCAGAATCAAGTGTTGAGATAGAGATAAGCTCAAAGAAGAATTTTAAGTTGGAGAATTAAAATTCAGGAATTTAAAATATAGAAACTTAAAAGCGTTCAGGCGGATAACTGCTGTTCCTGAACGCTTTTTATTAACCCTTTTTTGCAGGGCTTTACAGGTTGTATTTTAGTGAATATGAGGAATTGAATAAGTATTTAAAAGCTCCTGCTTGCAATCGTATAATTTCTTTGATAAATCGACATGTACTTCCTGTGGATTTATAAGACGTTTTGATTCATCCCATAAAGTAGCAAGTTCATGTTTACAGTATTTCTGTATATCCATGACAGGTGGAGTTGTGTATACACATTCTCCATTTTTGAATACAGGAACGATAATTTCACGAAGAGTGTATTCACCCGGCTGAAGAAGCGTTTTTTTCCATGTCTCTATAGGGTCAAATAAAAGAAGAGGTTCGTTTTCATCGTATGTCTCGTCTGTAAGTGCAATAAGGTCTGCTTTTAACATTCCATCAGTGTCGTAAACACGGTAAACTGTCTTATTTCCCGGATTAGTAATCTTTTCCGAATTCTCAGAAAGCTTAATCTTTGGAATAAACTTTCCATCATCTCCCATAACAGCGGCAAGCTTGTATACACCACCAAATGCAGGATTGTCTTTTGCTGTAATAAGGTTAGTTCCGACACCCCATGAAGTTATAGCGGCACCCTGTGTTTTTAATGAATCAATAAGGTATTCATCAAGGTCACTTGATGCAGATATAATAGCATCTTCAAAACCGGCATCATCAAGCATTTTACGTGCTTTCTTAGAAAAATAAGCAAGGTCGCCTGAGTCGAGTCTGATACCATATCCTTTAAGTTCAATTCCTGCTTCACGCATTTCTTTAAATACACGGATTGCATTAGGAACGCCTGAGCGTAGTGTATCATATGTGTCTACAAGAAGAATGCATGCATTCGGATAAAGGTCTGCATATGTCTTAAATGCTGTATATTCATCAGGAAAACTCATAATCCAGCTGTGAGCGTGGGTTCCTTTGACCGGAACGTCAAACATCTGACCTGTAAGAACATTACTTGTTCCAACACAACCGGCAATGACAGCAGCTCTTGCACCATATATTCCGGCATCAGGACCCTGGGCACGTCTCAGACCAAATTCCATTATTCCGTCGCCTTTTGCTGCATAGCATACTCTGGCAGCCTTAGTTGCGATAAGGCTCTGGTGATTAATTATATTAAGGATTGCAGTCTCTACAAGCTGAGCTTCAATGATAGGAGCAATTACTTTAACAATTGGTTCTCTTGGAAAAATAAGTGTTCCTTCGGGAATGGCATATATATCGCCTGTAAAGTGGAAGTTTTTTAAATAATCAAGAAAATCATTATCAAAAAGATTAAGGCTGCTAAGGTAAGCAATATCATCATCGGTAAAATGAAGATTTTTAATATAATCGATTACCTGGTCAAGACCACATGCAATGGCATATCCGCCGCCGCAAGGGTTATTGCGGTGGAAAGCATCAAATATAACCGTACGGTTATTGCCTGTTTTGAAGTAACCCTGCATCATAGTAAGCTCGTATAAATCTGTTAATAATGTTAAATTACGCATAAAAGCTCCTTTCATATATTAAAAGATACCGCCGGCTGGCGATACCTTTTAATATTGCTTTGCGGTTTATTTATTTTATTTGTTACGTTTGAAAAATCCCTTTTTCTTTTTCTTTTCTTCAACGACAATCTTGCCGCCACGAACTGATTTGATGCCTGTGATGTAAATTCCGCTTACTTCAGCCTTGATTTCAGCTTTTACAGGAATCTGTTCAAATACTTTTGGGTCACACATAAGAGTCATGACTCTTGGTCCGATTTTTGCCTTGACAATAGGCATCTTTGAACCCCTTAAATACTTAGGCGTCTGGTCAAGAACCATCTTAGGAAGTCCGGCCTCTTTAAGCTTCATCTTCTTTTTGTCAATTACAAGCATTGACATAATCTGTTTTGCAGCGTCAATCTGCTCCTGCTGTGACTCCTGCTTTTTACGCAGCTTATTACCGACAATTATAAGTGCAATAAATACAACTAACAATATAACCAATATTGTTAATAATACAATACTCCATACTGGCATTGATTTTATCCTCCTGATAATTAATGAATTCTAATGTACAATATTGTAGCATATCCCTTATGGTTAAACAAGAGATTTATTCTTTTCGTATATCTGTAACATCAAGTCGTGAACTGTATCCGGCAGGGCTTTTCTTTCATCCCTGTCAAGTGCAGCTGTGTCAATCGGTGTACCAAACTCAAGAACGGTATGAGTTCTTTTGATTGATGGAAAATGAGCTTCCAGAACATTTTCAGTATTATTCTGAACCATAGGGATTATCTTGCAGTTGCTCTTGTCTGCAAGTTTGAAGCTGCCGCCGTGGAAAGGCATAATTCCATCACCTTTGTTCCTGGTTCCTTCAGGGAATATTACAATAGAAATGCCATTATTAATCTGTTCTATACCGGAAAGAATAGTTTTAAGACCTTCTCTCGGATTGGAACGATCCATAAAAAGGCAGTGTAAATATTTCATCCATAATCTTATAAATGGAACTTTTTGCATCTCTTTTTTGGCAATAAAACCTGTAAGACGCGGCATGCGGCTGTAAGATACAACCGTGTCAAAAAACCCGCGGTGGTTGCCTATAAAAACAACAGGTTCGTCTTTTGGAATATTCTCAAGACCTATAACAGTTGTGCTTACTCCCGATAAAAATAAAATCACCTTAAACACAAACTGCACAAAACGAAGTGAGCTTATATCTTTTGCTTTTGGTGAAATCCTGCCTATAAGCCATTCAATTGGAAAAAGAATAAGGCTTAACACAAAAATGATGAGTAAAAATATACACACCAGAATTAATCGTATCATGTAAATAAAAATCCTTTCTTAGTTTATTTCAGATATGAAGAAAATCCGCTCGAATACTTAATAGTTCCGTCAGACATGACAAACATGGCTTCAATGCCGGACAGGCTTTCTATAAGTTTTAATCCTTTATCAGCACCAAGTGCAAAACATGTGGTGCTTAAACAGTCTCCCGTGACTGATGCATCAGATATGATTGTTACATCTGAAAGTCCGTTATCATACGGATATCCTGTGGATGGATTTAGAATATGATGATAAAGCTTGCCATCCTGATAAAAGTATCTTTCGTAGTTGCCGGAAGATACGGCGGATTTATTATTAAGACGCAATGTTACAAGAGGTACTGAATCTTCAGAGAATGGTTTCTTTATTCCTATAAGGAAAGGATTATCTGAAGATTTTTCACCTACACATAATACATTGCCGCCAAGATTAATAATACCACGGTTTATGCTTTTTTCCAAAAGAAAATTGCGTATTTTATCTGCAATATAGCCTTTTGCTATGGCACCGAGGTCAATGATGGTCTTATCCGGCTTGTCTACAGTATATGTTCCGTCATTATTTTCCGTAAGTTTAAGCTTAGTATAATCTACATATGATAATGCATTCTGTATATCACTGTCATCAGGTACAGCCGGATTATCTGATGTGAAATCCCACAAAGATGATACGCTGCCGATTGTTATGTCAAATGCACCATCTGACATATCGGCATATTGGATGCCATATGATATCAGTTCTCCGAGTTCATGCGGCACAGTTGTAATCTGACTATCATTAAGCTTATACAGGGTACTGTCCGGGTTGGTTCTTGAAAACATCAGCTCATATGTGTCACATATTCGCAGAGCTTCGTTAAGAATCTCTTTAAGCTCTGAGGTTTTGTGACCTCCTGTTGTATATGCACTTACAGCAACATAAGTATTGAGCTTGTAACCTGTAACCTGTACAGGGTCGGAAAGTGCAGTGTTTTGGCATCCGTTTAGTAAAAATGACAAAAATATTAAAATGCAGGCTGCTGATGATAAATGCCTTTTTGTGACTGATTTCATAAATTACTTCCTTTATAAAAATGAAAAAAATGTGAAACGCCTTTTATTTTGTCAATAAGTATGCTATAACAGTCTATGTTGTTAAAAATAGTTGACAACTATATGCGTTTGTGGTTATATTATAAATATATTTTATATATTTTGCAATACCTGAATGCAGAAATTTTTATTTTTTGAAAGGAACTTATTATGAAAAAGAAATTTATGAGTGTTATGCTTGCGGCAACACTTGTTGTTTCATTGGTGGGCTGTGGTAAGAAGAATAACAATAATACTGCAACAGATGCTGATGATACATCAAACAAAGCTATTACAGCAGAGGAATATAATGCAACTATTGCATCGAATGCAGCGGTTTATAAGAAGTACATTACACTTCCTGAGTATAAGGGAATTGCAGTGTCAGTTGATAAGTCGTCACTTACCGTATCGGATGATGATGTTGAGACTTACATAAGCAATATTTTATCTTCACATGCTACTTCAGAGCAGGTAACAGAAGGAACAACTGCAAGCGGTGATACTATATCACTTGATTACAGCGGTAAGCTTGACGGTGTTGCATTTTCAGGCGGAACAGCAACAGACGTATCATACACAATCGGTTCCGGCAAGTTCATAACAGACCTTGACCAGGGACTTATAGGACTTAATGTAGGTCAGGAATATGATATTCCATGTACATTCCCTAGTGATTACAGCAGTTCGGATCTTGCAGGAAAGAGCGTTATATTTACAGTAACAGTTCATTCTATTACAAAGAAGACAATTCCTGAACTTACAGATGAGTGGGTTGCAGCTAATGCAGAGAGCATGGGGATTGAAGGAACAACAGTTGAAGCTTTAAGAAAAGAGACAAGAGAATATCTTGAGAATTCAGGAAAGAGTACATATGACAGCAAAAAGTATAGTGCTGTTTACGAAGTAATTAAGAAAGATATAACAGTTAATGGATATCCGCAGGCAGAGTTAGACAGCTTAAAGTCAATTCTTAAACAGAATATGGAAGCAGAATATAATCAGTATCAGTCATATTATTCTGCACAGGGTATCTCAGATTTTTCATCATATCTCTCAAGCGTATACAATCTTTCTGATGATGCAGCATATGATGATTATGCTACACAGACAGCACAGGAGTATCTTCTTGAGAAGATGACTCTTACAATAATTGCAGCTGATAATGGAATTAATGTAAGTGCAGATGATATTAATGAAATCGGTGCTACATATGCAAGCTATTATGGTTATACAGATTATCAGGAGATTCTTGATGCATATGGCAACGAGATGAATGCAGAACTCGGATACGAGAAGCTTAGCGAAAAGGTTCAGAGCTTCTTAAATGATAATTCAGTAGAACAGTAAAAATATAAACAAAAGAACGTTTGTTTTTGGGAAATCTTTGTGATTTTATCAGAGATTTCCCAAAATCTTTGTTATGGCGTTAAAGAACGGAGAGAGAAAAATGAATCAGTTTGTACCAAAGCTGTTTGACTGTATGAAGAGTTATACAAAAGAGCAGTTTGTAAAAGATGTTATTTCGGGAATTATTGTCGCTATTATAGCCCTTCCATTATCAATAGCACTTGCACTTGCATCGGGAGTGGGACCGGAGCAAGGCATATATACAGCGATATTTGCTGGATTTGTTATTTCGTTTTTAGGTGGAAGCAATGTCCAGATTGCCGGTCCAACAGCTGCATTTGCAACGATTGTTGCAGGAATTGTTGCAAGAAACGGAATGTCAGGTCTTGCGGCTGCAACGATTATGGCAGGCATACTTCTTATTATAATGGGCTTTTTAAAGCTTGGCAATCTGATAAGATTTATTCCTTATACAATTACAACAGGATTTACATTTGGTATTGCTGTGACTATTTTGGTAGGCCAGATAAAGGACTTTCTGGGGCTTACATTTACTAATTCACCTATAGATACAGTTGATAAGGTAAAAGAATGTATAAACTGTATTGGAACTTTTAATTATCAGGCACTTATAGTCGGTGTTGTTGCACTTGCTATTTTAATTATATTTCCTAAGATTACAGAAAAAATCCCGCCATCACTTATTGCAGTAATTGTGACAATTGTGATGGTTAAGATGTTAAAAATGGATGTAAAGACAATCGGTGATTTGTATACAATATCCAATAAACTTCCGTCTGTCAGCCTTCCATCAATTAATTTTACTATGATAAGGGAACTTTTCCCTGATGCACTTACAATTGCAGTGCTTGCCGGTATCGAATCACTCTTATCATGTGTTGTTGCAGATGGTATGGTTGGAAGCAGACATAAGCCTAATATGGAGCTTGTTGCACAGGGAGCCGGTAATGTTGTATCGGCACTTTTCGGAGGTATACCGGCAACGGGTGCCATTGCAAGAACAGCGGCAAATATCAAGAGTGGCGGACGAACTCCGGTTGCAGGTATGGTACATTCAGTCACGCTTTTACTTATACTTGTTGTTCTTATGCCATATGCGGCATGGATTCCAATGCCTGCAATTGCGGCGATTCTTTTTATGGTTGCATATAACATGAGCGGCTGGAGAGAATTTGTTTCACTTTGCAAGACATCTCCAAAGAGTGATATTCTTGTTCTTTTGACTACATTTGTCCTTACAGTGGTATTTGACCTTGTAGTTGCTATTGAGGTCGGTGTTGTTATGGCAGCACTTCTTTTCCTTATGAGAATGTCTAACGTAACGGAAGTTAAGAGTTGGAAGTATCTTGGAGAGGATATTAACGAGCACGATGACCCTGACAGCATAAGACTTAAAGTTGTTCCAAAGAATACGGTTGTGTATGAGATAATCGGACCAATGTTTTTTGCGGCAGCAGACAAATTTATGGAGATTTCGTTAGAACCCGGCGTAAAAGTTCTTATAATAAGAATGCGAGGCGTTCCGGCAATGGATGTTACAGCACTTAAATCATTGCAGAAGATACAGGCTGCATGTAAGAAGCGTAATATAACACTTCTTTTATCACATGTTCAGGAGCAGCCAAGACTTATGATGGAAAAGGCTGGATTTGCAGATACTGTCGGACATGAGAATTTCTGTGCGAATATAGATGCGGCATTAGAGAGAGCAGCATCTCTGTAGGATAGCAGGAATAAAGAGAATATAACAATCTGATAAAATATTTGATAAAAATAACAGAGCGGCACTGGTTTGTAGTCAGTGCCGCTTTGTTTATGTTAATGATGTTTGTTGATAATGAACGGAAATATCAGAAGCTGTGACCGCCGCCACCACCGCCGCCGCCTGACGAACCGCCGCCGCCGGAAGATGAACTGCCACCGCCGCCAGATGAACTGCCGCTGCTGGAACTTGGTGGAGAATACACTCTTGTCTGGTTTATAAATTGAAATTGTGTATCATTAAAAGCCTGATGAACGAAAGCACCGCTGATAAGCTGTTTTGATTTTGGCTTTTTTTGCTTTGTGAGTAATCGTACAATTCCATAATTGGCAAACAAAGCAATTATAAGAGCCAATAAAATATTACTTGTGTATTTCATCGGCTGGCGTATTTTTGAACCTTTCAAAAGAGCCAATTCCTGCTCAAATGCCTTACTTGCACAATTATAATATTCTTTTTTACTTGCGTAAGTGTAAATATTATCTGTTATTGTATCAGCGTAACTTTCTGTTATGGTTTTATAAATTGCACCATTGCTGTGAATCCATATTTTTCTTTTTGCCATATCTATAAGAAAGACAGTTCCGCTGTTTTTCTGGAATATTTGTGCATAGTATGCATATGCGTAATCGCCCGTTGTGCTGTACGAATTAGTCAAAATACTCTTAAAGGCGGCATTTCCGTATTGTGTTATATCTTTCATCAAATCCGCAAGCTGCATTCTTTCATAATCGGTCAGCAGTGCGGCATCATCCTCAATACGTACAACATATCCGGTCTCTGGATTTGTATAATAAATATTTCCTGAGACAGAAGAATTATTGCTTTTATTATCGGCAGAAGTTGTTGCTTCAGTATTAGGGTTGTTATCTGCTGCAGACGCATTTAAAGAGAATAAAAATACTGAAAATAGCATGGTTAAGCAGAAAATACATATATATATAACTTTGAAAAATCTGCTGTAAAGACTGCTGTTTTTAATCTGCATCATCATCACCTCCGTTATAATTGTCGAATTCAGGAAGTTTTCTTGTTGCAAGCATATTGTAATAATTAATAAGACTTATAAGGGAGAACACAACAGCAATCATGGCACCGATACATCCACCATAATAGAAAAGGTCTGATACAGGCTTTAATATCGAAATAACTGCTGCAATTATAATAGCTGCAAGTGACGGCAGTGAACCCGGTATAACAAATTTATTTTTCAGTGTCTTCAGAGTCTTTTCATGTGTATGGACAAGTACAATGCCAATAATAATCATTGCAATCCAGAATATTGGTCCGAAATTAAAAAGCAAAAGGCTGCTCATAAGGGCGGCAGTCATTGACATTACATTAAAAGTAATAAAAACAATAAAAAATGCAGTAAACATGCTGAAAAATTTTGAATTATTAACTTTTTTAAAGGAGCGTTTCCGTTTATTTTTTACAGGCTGCTTATTGTCAAAGTTATCATTGCATATAGCATATTTTCCGATGTCATCAAGACCTTCGTCACGCTTTTTGATTTCCTTTAATTCTATTCCGTAAAGAATCATGGAAATAAGTGCTATAAACGCAACAAGCGTTAATGTTGTAGTTGGGCGGAATGTAAAAAATATGTTTAAAAACAAAAATATAGGAATTGTAAGCAAAAGCGAACCGGTAATAAATTTTCCTATAGATACAGGTAAATCTGCGGCAATTTTTCCGGTCTGGCCGTTTATTGTAGCATAGGCAACTCTGTCTTTTTTTCTATATGATAAAAACCATACAGGGAACATTGCACAGTCGGTTTCCTCAATGTGAGAATCAAGGTGACTGGCTATCTGGCTGTCAGAGTCATCAAGATTATATCTGTGGGCTTCCTTTGAATCTGGAATTACAGAGTTTTTTATGTAATCAACAGATGCGTCTTCCGCTATTGATTTTGCATCATATTCATAAGTGTTTTTTGGCACATCCGCAGTATCGGCATAAAAACCACTCAGAAATGAAGGCGTGAATGTATTCATGTTTTTTGCATCAAAAGGAGCGATAGCCTGGCTTAAAGTGTCATCAAACGAAGATGAGGCATCAAATGACAGACCTTTATAAGATGAATTGTTATATCCGGAAAGCTCATAGTTGTCTGTATAAATATAGTCACCTTTGCGGTGGCTTCTTGAAAAACGGAATCCGCTCATGCCTTTCTGGGTTACATGATATACCCAGTAAGGCATATAAATTCCCCTGAAACCATCTATAAATTCCGGGTCTTTTAATTCTTTAGGTGCAAATATAGCATTTTTAACTCTTTTCTTGTAGGCTTCTTTACAATCCTGCTTAGTCATTTTGAACGGAATGATATATCCCGGACGCTTTTCTTTCGTAAGTCTGCCGGAAAGAATAGTTGACGCACCACAGTAAGAGCAAAAATTAGCAGCGGTATTTTCTGTACTTAAAATCCTGCCGCCGCATTGTGGACATGTAAACTCTGTCACATCAAAATATGTGTTTTCCTCTGCGTCAGTTTCCTTGGAAATATCATATGGGTCGAAGTATGAATTACAGTTTGCACAAGCCATTTTTTGTGAAGCGATATCAAACTTGATATTACCGCCACAGTTGGGACATTGATACATTATCTAATTCCTTTCTTTTAAATAAAAATTTAATATAAAATTTACTGAATATTTACAATAACATGATAGCAGATTTCACATAACCAATACAATATTTTATTTTTCATATGATACAAGAATTCCATGTTTTTCGGCATAATAGCTGCATAGACCACCTGTAGGAATTATTTTGATATTTACAGTCGGGAACTGCTGGCGGAGCTGTTCGGCAACATAGTTTGCAGATTCGTCATTAAAACAGTGGCTTATTACTACTTTACCGCCGTTATAGCCATTGTTTAACATGCTTTTAATAAGACGGTCATAGATATTGTTGCGTCCGCGGCATTTGTGGACGATGTCAATTGTGCCTTCTTTTGAGGCACCAGCCAGCAGCTTAATGCCAAGTTTGCCGATGATATTACCTACAATTTTATTAACTCTTCCGTTTTTTACGAGATTGTCAATTGATTCAAGGACGAATAAAAGTCCTATATGTTTGTGGTATTCTGTGATTCGTGTGCATATTTCTTCATATGAAAGATTTTCATCAATATATTCAGCGAGTTTTAAAGCGAGTATTGCAAGCCCTGAACCGGCCATCTTGCTGTCTATCGCAAAAATCTTTTTATCAGGATGGTCTTCCAGATACATATCTTTGGCAGATATCAGACTTTGCCAGCTGCCTGAAAGTTTTGAAGAAATTGTTATTGCAAATATAATATCAGCCTGTTCAAATGCATCAATCCAGCTTTGTGGGCTTGGTGCTGCACTTCCTGTTGCTTCTGTGCTTTCCTGCATTTCGTTCATGAAATGTTCTATATCAAGATTTTCATCATCAATAAATTCCTTGTTTCCAATTCTCAAAGAGAGTGGAGCCTGAAGGTAAATTGTGTTATTATGTGATGAAGGCAGTGATTTTAAATCACAGCTTGAATCAGTAACAATTGCATATTTCATAAAAAATCTCCGTTCTGCCATTTTTGTGTATTAACATATTTTTTACGGCATAAAAATAAGATGTGGTTTTTAAAACTATATTATATTGTATTATATAACGTGATGTGATACAATTTACAAATAAAGGGAATATGTAAATAAGAGTATTGATTTAACTGTTAAATTAATGTTATTTAATCATGCGGAGGTGGAAATTTGCGTAAGATTGTCGGAGAAAAGAAAAAGACCCAAAGAAATCGTTTTACGAGAATGTGTATGGGAGACGCACTTGTAAATATTATGCAGCAGAAAGCATATGACAAGATATCAGTTTCTGATATAGTTAAAAAAGCCGGAGTGTCAAGGATGACATATTACAATTATTATGGAACGAAAGATGAACTGGTTAAAGATTATATAGAGGAAATAACATCGCTATATCTTGAGGAAGAAAAAAATAATTTAAAAGAAAAAAATAATATAATGGATTATGTGCATATACTTTTTTTAATTAAATTTTTTGACAGGTATGGTAAATTTTTTGTAACTCTTGCAGATGCAGGGATGTATTCATTTATTATTGATGCTGCCAATATTATTATGGAAAAGGAATATAAAGATAATTATAGTACAAGCGATGATGCGGATTTTCTGAAGAAAAAAACATATGAATTATATTTTTATTCAGGTGCAATGGTCAACGTTTTTTTACAGTGGCAGAAAAACGGTAAAAACATCACACCTGAAGAACTTGCAGGTATAATCACAGATTATCGTCGGATAAGCTGACTGTACCAGCGAAATGAATCTTTTGGAATCCGTCTGCCTGTTGCATAATCAATGTATACAAGCCCAAATCGTTCATTGTATCCACTGTGCCATTCAAAATTGTCAGTAAATGACCAATGGAAATATCCGATTACATCGGTTCCGGCATCAATGGCTTTTGAAAGTTCATTAATATATCTTGTAAGATAATCAATTCTGTCGGCATCATGTACTTTGCCGTCAAGGAAAATGTGGTCGTTGCAGGAAAATCCGTTTTCGGTTATTATGATTGGAAGTTTGTAACGTTCGTACATGAAAACAGGTCCCCAGCAAAGAACTTCCGGTGTTACAGGCCATTTCAATGCAGTTCTTGCAAATCCAATTCCGTGCTTTACAATTCCATCAGAGTTGACTTCGTGCCCGTTATATATGTTGAGCCCAAGAAAATCAAGTGGTGGGTTGAGTGCTTCAACATCATCCCATGAACGGTTGTATTCACATGTTTTTCCTAGTATTACTGCGTCACAAAAAATCTGGTGGCAGAACAGGAAGTCTTCTTTATTGGTTGAAAAAGTGAGCTTTTTAGCCATTTCAATATCTTCTTTGGAACCGGTCGAAGGATAGCACAGATTGCCTGTGCTTGAAAAACCGATTTTTATTTTTCTTTTTGCACATTTTCTCATGGCACGGACGGCAGCTGCATGGGCTTTTGCAAGTGAATGAAGAATTTCAAGAACTGTCTCGTCCGGCAGAGTAAGCCCGGGAGCATGCTGGCCTGTTGAATATCCCATGCGTGTTATTATCTGTGGCTCATTAATAGTGGAAAAGTATTCGACACGATCTGAAAAATGTTCACAAATCAATTCGGCATATTTTACAAAAGCATTTATTGTGCGTTCTGAAAGCCATCCTCCGTCATCTTCAAGAGTCTGAGGCAAATCCCAGTGAAAAAGTGTTATATGTGGTGTTATGCCATTTTTAAGGCAGCAGTTTACTAGATTGTCGTAGAATTGCAACCCTTTCGCATTAGGAAATTCGTCATCGCCGTCAGGAAAAATCCTTGTCCATGATATTGAAAATCTGTATGCACTTATGCCAAGTTCAGCCATAAGTTTAATGTCATCCTCATATTTGTCATAATGGTCACATGCGATGTCACCGGTTTCGTTATCGTTGATTTTTCCGGGTGTGTGGCAGAAGGTGTCCCATATAGAAACACCTTTGCCGTCGCGGTTATATGCACCCTCAATCTGATAGGCACTTGTTGCAGTGCCCCATATAAAATCTTTTGGAAAATTCATATTGTATCCTCGATTCTTTCTTGATTATATCGAAATATTTTATAAAACAGCTGTTACATCATATTTTTTGATATTTTCATCATATGGAATAATATTTCCTTCAACAGATTTTCCGTTGACGATAAGTGATTTCAGGCCTTTCTGTGAACCGGAAGAGTTGTCAATGTGGATATTATATTCGGCACCACGGAAGGTCCTCTTTACGCTGAATTCTTTCATGTAATCCGGTATGCATGGGTCTATGCACAGACCGTCAAATTCAGGCCGTATTCCAAGAATGTACTGTGAAATGTTGGTGAATGTCCATGCTGCTGTTCCTGTGAGCCAGCTGTTTTTTGCTTCTCCGAAATGAGCAGCATCAATGCCGGCTATCATCTGTGAGTATACATAACTTTCAGTCTTGTGAAGATCACTTACATCCTGGAGATATGCCGGGCAGATTTTCTTGTATACATCAAAAGCACGGTTGCCATGTCCGACAACAGTTTCGGCAATTGAAATCCAGGGGTTGTTGTGACAGAAAATTCCTGCATTTTCTTTGTAACCTTCCGGATAAGAAGTTATTTCACCAAGCTCAGGATGATAAGATGTATAAGCAGGCTGTAAAAGAACAATGCCATATTTTGTGTCAAGTTTTTCTTCGACTGAACGGAGTGCTCTGACTGCAAGACCATTATCGGTTCCTATTCCTGCCATAACACAGAAACCTTGTGGTTCAATGAAAATCTGACCTTCTTTACATTCATGGGAGCCAACTTTTTCGCCTGCGGCATCATATGCACGTAAAAACCATTCTCCGTCCCAGCCTGATTCGGTAACAGCTTTAATCATGTCATTTACATGATTGCATACAGCAACGGCTTCGTCATCAAGACCGAGATGTCTGCAGATTGCTTCGTAATCCCTGCCATATTTAACATACATTCCGGCTATAAATACTGATTCTGCTACAGGTCCTTCTGATGGTCCGGTAGTCTGGAATGATTCGCCCGGAACAGTTGAAAAACAGTTGAGGTTCAGACAGTCGTTCCAGTCGGCACGCCCGATAAGTGGCAGGTTGTGAGGACCAAGATGTGTCGTTGTGAAATTAAATGAACGACGCAGATGTTCCATTAAAGGTGCCGTATTTTCTTTGTTACAGTCAAAAGGCGTCATTTCGTCGAGTATAGAATAGTCTCCTGTTTCTTTAAGGTATGCGGCAGTTCCGGCTATAAGCCAGAGAGGGTCGTCATTGAACCCGCTTCCGATATCGGAATTGCCCTGTTTTGTGAGAGGCTGGTACTGGTGATATGCACTTCCGTTTTCAAACTGGGTTGATGCAATATCAAGAATACGCTGCCTTGCAGCATCTGGAATAAGGTGCACAAATCCGAGCAGATCCTGGCATGAATCGCGGAAACCCATGCCGCGGCCTGTTCCTGACTCATAATATGAAGCAGAACGTGACATATTAAAAGTCACCATGCACTGGTACTGGTTCCAGATGTTAACCATACGGCATAATTTGTCATCGGAAGTTTCAAGCGTATATTTTGAAAGAAGATTGTTCCAATGTTCTTTCAACCGGTTAAATGCATTATCAAAAGCTTCATCAGTCATATATGTGTCAATCATTGCTTTAGCACGTTGTTTATTTATTTTTTGAGGTGCTTCCCATTTTTCATTATCAGGATTTTCTATATAACTTAACATGTAAATAAACTGGCATTTTTCATTTGGTTTAAGTGTTATGTCTTTTCTGAAAGATGCAACAGGGTTCCATCCGCTTGCTTTTGAATTATGTGATGTTTTTGCGGCGACTGCATCAGGCATCTGAGGGCTTCCATAAGTTCCAAGGAAACTGTCACGGTCAGTATCAAAACCGTCACAAGATGAATTCACTGCACATAAAGCATAGTGATTGCGGCGTTCGCGGTACTCGGTCTTATGATAAATACATGAATTCGCTTTGTAAGGTTCAATCTCAACTTCTCCCGTGCTGTATGTACGCTGGAAATTGTTCATATCATCAACGGCATTCCAGAGACAGAATTCAATATATGAATAAACTGAAAATGTCTTAGATTTATCGGAAGTATTATTAAGACTTAAACGTGTAAGCTCACAGTTTGCTCCAATTGGAACAAATGATGCAACATGTGCTTCAATGCCATTTTTGCTGCCTTTGTATGTTGTATATCCAAGACCATGACGACATTCGTAGCTGTCAAGTTCAGTCTGTACAGGCTGCCATCCCGGATTCCAGATGCATCCGTTATCGTTAATATAAAAATAATGACCGTTAGAATCAAGCGGAGCATTGTTATAGCGGTATCTTGTAAGTCTTAAAAGCTTTGCATCTTTATAAAATGCATATCCGCCGCCTGTGTTGCTTATTAGTCTGAAAAAACTTTCACATCCAAGGTAATTAATCCATGGAAGAGGAGTTCTGGGAGTTGTTATAACATATTCTTTATTATCATCATCAAAATATCCCAAATTCATATAAACCTCATTTCTGCATATTTTATTTATATGCAAGCTGTATTAGATATTACGAAAACGATTAAGGAAGAGAAATCAGTAAAACACAGGAGAAATGAAGATAAAACCTGTATATTGTATAATATGATTGTCCTGATTAAAAAATTAAGAATATATTTATCTGATTTGAGTATATTTTAATGAAAATGAAAAAGCAATGTTTAATGATAAAAAACAGAAAAATAGTCATATTGTACAAAAATGTACATACAAAATTCGTCATAACTATAAAAAATAAAAAAACAGTTGCATTAAAACAGATGTCGTGCTATAGTGAACTTACGAAAACGATTAAGTAATAACAACAGGCACAGGTAAAGGGGTAAGGTACGATGGTTTCTATGAGAGATATTGCAGAAAAATGCAGCGTGTCAGTTGCGACAGTAAGCAAGGCACTTAATAATCATAGTGACATCAGTGAAGAGACCAGAAAGAAGATACGTCAGACTGCAAGTGATATGGGTTATTATCCTAACTCAGCAGCCAGAGCATTGAAAACTAACCGTTCATATAACATTGGCGTGTTAATGAACGATAAAGCACACAGTGGTCTGACACATGAATATTTTTCAGCGGTGCTGGAGGGTGTTAAGGTCGAATCCGAAAGTCGTGGATATGATATTACATTTATCAATACCCATAACAGAAAGATGACATACTATGAACATTGCAAATATCGCAATCTTGACGGTGTTGTTATTGCCTGCGCGGATTTTGAAGAACCTGAAGTACAGGAAGTTGTCAATGGTGCTATTCCCTCAGTGACTATTGATTACATATTTAACAACTGTACTTCCGTCAGCTCAGATAATGTAAAGGGGATGAGAGAACTTGTACAGTATGTATATAAGATGGGACATCGTAAGATTGCTTATATACATGGTGAGAGTAATTCAGAAGTAACAAAAGAAAGACTTGCATCATTTTATATGACACTTGAAGAACTGGATGTAGATGTTCCGGATGAATATGTTAAGTCATCTGAATATCTGAATGCAGTTAAAGCAGAGAAGCTTACAAATGAACTTCTCAATATGACGGATGCACCGACATGTATTTTTTATCCGGATGATTTATCTTATTCGGGAGGGTTTAATGCTATAAAAAGCAGAAGCTTAAAAGTGCCGGATGATATTTCAATGGTAGGTTATGACGGCATTAAGCTTTCACAGATATTGAATCCAAAGCTTACGACAGTAGAACAGCAATCAAGAAAGATAGGAATGCTTGCTGCGAGAGAGCTTATAGCATGTATTGAGAATCCCAAGACTGCATTGGTTAAAAGAGTTGTCGTTGATGGCAGATTACTGGAAGGAGAGACAGTAAAAGACATCAGACACAAGTAAACAGATGTGATGCAACAGGCAAAGAAACAAAGGGTTATGTATTGGTTAAGTTTTAGAGGAGGTTTGATTATGATGAAAAGAAAATTAACAAGTCTGTTTCTTGCAACAGCAATGGTAATGACAACGCTTGCCGGATGCGGTAATTCCGGTGGAAAGCCAGCTGCAAAGGTAGATACAAGTGAAGCAGCACAGGGAAAGGTTCTTAATATTTATTGCTGGAATCAGGAATTCCAGGAAAGATTTGAATACTTTAAGAAATCAGGAAAATTACCTTCAGATGTAAAGGTTAATTTCGTTGTTACACCAAATGAGAATAATGCTTATCAGAATGCACTTGATGCAGCACTGTTAAAGCAAAAAGATGCACCGGCAGATGAAAAGGTTGATATTTTCCTTGTAGAAGCCGATTATGCATTAAAATATGTAGACAGTGATTATACACTTGATGTTGTAAATGATATTGGTCTTACAAAAGATGACCTTGCTGACCAGTATCAGTATACAAAGGATATCGTAACTGATTCAAAGGGTGTCCAGAAAGGTACAACATGGCAGGCAACACCGGGACTTTTCGCTTACAGACGTTCTATTGCAAAGGATGTATTAGGAACTGATAATCCGGATAAGGTTCAGGAAGCACTTTCATCATGGGATAAGTTTAATTCTGTTGCTGAAAAGGCAGCTGCCAAAGGTTATAAGATGCTTTCAGGTTATGATGATTCATACAGGGTATTTTCTAACAACGTATCAGCACCTTGGGTTGATTCAAATAACAAGATTGTAATTGATGACAATATTATGAAGTGGGTTGACCAGACAAAGCTTTTCACAGAGAAAGGATATAATAACAAGTCATCTCTCTGGGATAATGTATGGGCAGCAGACCAGGGACCTAAAGGTAAGGTATTTGGTTTCTTCTATTCAACATGGGGCATTAACTTCACACTTCTTGGTAACTCACTTGCAACTCCTGTAAAGGAAGGTGGTAAGGAAGAAGTTGGTAATGGTATCTATGGTGATTATGCAGTATGCCAGGGACCACAGAGTTATTACTGGGGTGGTACATGGATCTGTGCAGCAGCAGGAACAGATAATCCAAACCTCATTAAAGAGATTATGAAGACACTTACATGTGATAAGAGTACAGAAGTTCAGATAACAAAAGATACACAGGATTACACAAACACAATTTCAGGTATGAATGAACTTGCTTCAAGTGATTTCAAGTCAGCATTTCTTGGCGGACAGAATCATATCAAACTGTTTGCACAGGCTGCACCTAAGATTAACATGAAGAATATTTCAGCTTATGACCAGGGTCTTAACGAAGAATTCCAGAAAGCTATGAAGGATTACTTCGATGGAAATGTAACTAAGGATAAAGCACTTGATAACTTCTACAAAGCAGCTATTGAGAAATATCCAAACTTGTCACACTAATAAATATATGTAATTAAGTGATGGAAGCACGTCGGGAAATCAATAATTGGTATTTAATCTGAATCGGTTTCAAGGCGTGCTTTCCTGTCGCTGGAAATGGAGGGCGGCATGAAAAGGAAAAAATCAAAATGTGTGAGTTATGCAAAGTGGGGATATATTTTTTTGATACCATTCTTTTTGGTATATATTATTTTTCAGTTAATTCCGTTGCTTTCCACTTTCTATAACAGTTTTTTTGAAAATTACAGAGTTGGTCTTATGCAGGTAGGACCTACATTTGTTGGATTTAAAAATTATAAAGAAATATTATTTAACAGCGAACTTCCAATGTATTTAAAGAATACATTTATTATATGGATGATGGGATTTATTCCACAGATGTTTTTCTCATTATTACTTGCATCATGGTTTACGGATTTAAGATTAAGATTAAAATGTACAGGTTTTTTCAAGACAGTTATATATATGCCGAACCTGATTATGGCATCTGCATTTTCAATGTTATTTTATACAATATTCTCAGATGCAGGTCCTATTAACAATCTTCTTAATTCAATGGGACTTCCTACATACAGGTTTCTGGCGGAGGTCGCCGGAGCCAGAGGACTTATCGCACTTATGAATTTCCTCATGTGGTTCGGTAATACAACAATTGTCCTGATGGCTGGCATTATGGGAATTGATACAGGAATTATGGAAGCGGCAAGAATTGATGGAGCGAGTTCATTCCAGATATTCAGAAAGATTACACTTCCAATTATAAAACCTATCATGGCTTATACACTTGTAACTTCACTTATCGGTGGTATCCAGATGTTTGATGTTCCTCAGATTCTTACTAATGGTAATGGTAATCCGGACAGAACAAGCATGACTGCCATCATGTATCTGAATAAGCATTTGTATAGTAAGAATTATGGTATGGCGGGTGCTCTTTCAGTTATATTATTTATAATAACAGCAGTGCTTAGTATTTTCGTATTCAAATATGTAACAAAAGATATGGTGGATACAGGTGCAAAAGCATCGAAGAAAGCAAAGAAGTGAAGGGAGGCGTAGATTATGAGTACAGAAACAAATAAGAAAAAAGCGGATAAAAGCGATAAAATTGCATTATATATACAAAGAACTCTGTGCTATATTGTATTAATTCTGTTATCAATTTTATGCCTGTTTTCATTTTATGTATTGCTTATAAATACTACAAGATCTCATCCGGATATACAGAAAGGTTTTTCACTTATTCCGGGAAAATCATTTTTGGTTAACATGAAAAATCTTCTGACAGATAAGCAGCTTCCGGTATTAAGCGGCATGGCAAACAGCCTTCTTGTAGCCAGTGGGACAGCAATTCTTTCGGTATATTTTTCGGCACTTACAGCGTATGCAATACATGCCTATAATTTCAGATTTAAGAAACTGGCATTTACATTTATTATGATTATAATGATGGTGCCTACACAGGTATCAGCACTTGGATTTATCAAGCAGATGAGTGATATGCATCTGATGAATTCATTCATACCGCTTGTTGTTCCTTCAATAGCTTCACCGGTAGTATTTTTCTTTATTAAGCAGTATATGGACAGTGTACTTCCGATTGAACTTGTTGAAGCAGCAAGAATTGATGGTGCACATGAATTCAGAATATTTAATCAGATAGTGCTTCCACTTATGAAGCCGGCAATTGCAGTACAGGCGATATTCACTTTCGTTGCTTCATGGAATAACTATTTTATTCCTTCGCTTCTTCTTAATAAGGATAGCAAAAAAACACTTCCAATACTTATTGCACAGCTTAGAAGTGCAGACTTTTTGAAGTTTGATATGGGTAAGGTTTATATGATGCTTGGATTTGCAATTCTTCCGGTTATTGTAGTTTATCTGTGTCTTTCAAAATTTATTGTAAGAGGTGTTACGCTTGGTGGTGTAAAGGGTTGATTTTAAACTGCTTTTCATAGGCAAAGGCCTCCTTTATAAAACCCCGGTAAAAGTCGTAAAGAGTCTTTTGCCGGGGTTATTTATATAAAAAAATGACCGATAAAATATATATGTGCATTTGATAAAAAATATACAACATAAAGCGGAAAGGAGAGAAATATGAGAGTTACTACACAGATGTTAAATGAGACAGCAAGAAAAGCGAGACTTCCAATTAATAATTCAACATTGCTTGATTATATTAATAATGATAGTTCAGCAGATTCGATGCTTAACAGCATAAATGGCAGCACATCAGCAGCGACACAGATGCTGAAAGCAAAAGTTTCCAAAACAGGATATGAAAATACTGATAAATCATCAGAGGATTTGCAGAATGCTATTGATAAGCTTGCAGGTGAAAAGAGTACAGTATTTAAAGATGCAAGAGAAAGCAAAGATACTTCAAAGGTTACAGCAGCAGTACAGGAACTTATAGATAAATATAATTCGCTTGTTGAAGTTATGTCAAAAACTTCCTCAAGCCTTGACGAATTCTATAAGAAAGCATTAAAGGGACTTCCAGAGAGTATTAAGGAATCACTTGAAAAAGTCGGAATAACTTATAACAGTGACGGAACTCTTGAGGTTGATTCTGATAAGCTTAAAAAGGCAGACGTTGATTCACTTGAAAAAATATTTGGAAGTGATTCTGAATTTATGAAAAAGCTTTCGTTTGTTACAGACAGGATTGAGAGTAATGCTGAAGCTAATTTGCAGAGTGTGAGCAGTACATATAGTTCTACAGCAGATATTATGTCTTCATTCAACAGCTCAAAATATGATTTTCTTGGTTGATAATTATTGAATTTACGAAACTTGTAAAGAGTATATTCTTCATAGGCAGAAGCTTACAAAAGCACCGCTTCCAGATTGCCCGGAAGCGGTGCTTTTAAAGTAATCTAAAAACACATGACATATCGGCATGAAGCCATATACTCATTGTTTATAATTATAACTGTGGACCTGCTGAAACAAGTGCTTTACCAGCTTCATTTCCTTCGTATTTAGCGAAGTTCTTAATGAATCTGCCAGCTAAGTCTTTAGCTTTAACTTCCCATTCAGAAGCATCAGCATATGTGTCACGAGGATCAAGAATCTCTGTTGCAACACCTGTAAGTTCTGTAGGTACTTCAAAGTTGAAGAATGGAATCTTCTTTGTAGGAGCATTGAGGATATCTCCGTTAAGGATTGCATCGATGATACCACGAGTATCCTTGATTGAGATTCTCTTGCCTGTGCCGTTCCAACCTGTGTTAACGAGGTAAGCCTTAGCACCGCTCATCTTCATCTTCTTAACAAGTTCTTCAGCATACTTTGTTGGGTGAAGCTCAAGGAAAGCCTGACCGAAGCAAGCTGAGAATGTAGGAGTAGGTTCTGTAATACCACGCTCTGTACCAGCAAGCTTAGCTGTGAAACCTGAAAGGAAGTAGTACTGTGTCTGCTCTGGTGTAAGAACAGATACTGGAGGAAGTACGCCGAAAGCATCTGCTGAAAGGAAGATTACATTCTTTGCAGCTGGTGCTGAAGAAATAGGACGTACAATATTCTTAATGTGGTTAATTGGATAAGATACACGAGTGTTTTCTGTAACGCTCTTATCAGCAAAATCAATCTTACCATTAGCATCAAGTGTTACATTCTCAAGAAGAGCGTTACGCTTGATTGCATTGTAGATATCAGGTTCTGAATCCTTATCAAGATTGATAACCTTAGCATAGCATCCACCTTCAAAGTTGAATACGCCGTTATCATCCCAGCCGTGTTCATCATCACCGATGAGGAGACGCTTAGGATCTGTAGAAAGTGTTGTCTTACCTGTACCTGAAAGACCGAAGAAGATAGCTGTGTTCTTGCCATCTAAATCTGTGTTAGCTGAGCAGTGCATTGAAGCGATACCCTTTAATGGGAGATAGTAGTTCATCATAGAGAACATACCCTTCTTCATCTCACCGCCGTACCATGTATTGATAATAACCTGTTCGCGGCTTGTAATATTGAATGCAACGCAAGTCTCTGAGTTAAGACCTAATTCTGCATAATTTTCAACTTTTGCCTTAGAAGCGTTGTATACAACGAAATCTGGCTCAAAGTTCTTGAGTTCTTCTTCTGTTGGCTTGATGAACATATTTGTTACGAAATGTGCCTGCCAAGCAACTTCAACGATGAAACGAACTGCCATTCTTGTGTCTTTGTTAGCACCACAGAATGCATCAACAACGAAAAGTCTCTTGTTGCAAAGCTCTTTCTTAGCGATGTCCTTAACCTTAGCCCATACATCTTCTGGCATTGGGTGGTTATCGTTCTTGTACTCATCGCTTGTCCACCATACAGTGTCCTTTGAGTTTTCGTCAACTACGATATACTTATCTTTAGGAGAACGTCCTGTGTAGATACCTGTCATAACATCAACAGCACCAAGTTCGCTTTCCTTACCAACTTCATAACCTTCGTTCTTAGAAGATGTCTCTTCCTCGAATAATAATTCATAAGAAGGGTTATGAACTATCTCAGTTGTACCTGTGATACCATACTTGCTTAAATCGATTTCTGCCATCTTACATTTAACCTCGTTTCTTTACTTATTGTGCGATAACCGTCTTTAAAGGCGGTTTTATCTTCTTATATTATACATAATCGACCTGTAAAATCAACACAATTTGTGTAATTTTTGACGAAAATGATAAAAATTTAACAACATTTTTATATTTTATATATCTTACTAAACATCGCAGTAATTACCCTGTTAAGCTATTGTAAAATAGAGGATGAAATATTAAAATAAATAAAATAGGTTTTATTACATGATTTTGAGACGCAGCTGCATGCATTTATGGTAACGCAGCTTATTGATATTAAGAAAATTGATGATTAATCAGTTTTGCTAGAAAATAAATACGTGAAAGGAATGTCGGGTATGAAAAACAGAAAATTTTTTGATGAGATTACAGACAGAACAGGTACCCATTCAATAAAGTGGGACAGGGTTAAAGAAGGTGGTCTTGCCATGTGGATTGCGGATATGGATTTTCGTACACCGCATGCGGTAACTGATTCGATAATCAAAAGAGCAGAAAATGGGATTTTTGGATATACTGAAATACCGGACGAGTGGTACTGTGCATATCAGAAATGGTGGAAAGACAGATATAATTTTTCTATTAATAAGGAATGGCTTATATTTACAACCGGCGTAATCCCGGCTATATCAAGCATTATCCGCAAAATGACTACACCGGCAGAAAATGTTGTTGTTATGACACCTGTTTATAATATGTTTTTTGATTCGATATTGGATAATGGAAGAAATGTGCTTGAAAGCAGGCTCGTATATAATGATGGAAAATACAGCATAGATTTTGCGGATTTGGAAGAAAAGCTCGCAAATCCACAGACATCTATGATGATATTATGTAATCCGCATAATCCTACAGGAAATATATGGAATAGAGATATTTTAGATAAAATAGGAAAACTTTGTAAAAAATATCATGTGCTTGTTGTGTCTGATGAGATTCATTGTGATATAACAAAACCAGGTATCAGCTATATCCCGTTTGCATCTGTATCAGCTGTGTGCAGAGATAATTGTATTACATGTGTTGCACCGACAAAGACATTTAATATTGCCGGAATCCAGACAGCGGCAGTTATCGTGGCTGATGAAAATATCAGACATCGTGTTATCACAGGACTTGAGACAGACAATTTGGCAGAGACTAATGTTTTTGCGGCTGATGCGGCGGCTGCGGCATATAGTGAAGGTGGAGAGTGGTTTGACGACCTTAGAGAATATCTGTGGGAAAACAGGCAGTTTGCAGAAAAATTTATAAAAGAAAGAATTCCGCAGATAAAGCCCGTGGAGTCAGACGCTACATATCTTATGTGGCTTGATTGCACAGATATTGCAAGTGATTCTGATGGATTAAAAGATTTTATATGTGAACGAAGCGGGCTTTATGTAAGCAGCGGCTCTGCTTACAGAAGCAACGGTGGATTTTTAAGATTTAATATTGCATGCCCACAAAAAATGCTTGAAGATGGACTTAAACGCCTTGAAAAATCTGTTAAGGAATGGAAATTTTCATGAAAAACATACATGGCGGAGATATTTATAAATATGAAAATGTGACAGATTTTTCAGCTAATATTAATCCTATGGGAATTCCGGAAAGTGTACGTGAGGCGGTTGTTAATTCGCTTGAAATGTGTGAAAATTATCCGCAGATGTTTTGCGATGATTTAAGAGAAAAGATTGGCAGAAGATATGGAGTTGACAGTAGCTTCATTATATGCGGAAACGGAGCTTCTGATGTGCTGTACAGATATGTATTTGCCATAAAACCGAAAAATGCGGTTGTTGTAGCTCCATGTTTTGCAGAATATGAAGCCGCACTTGAATGTGTCGGGGCAAAAGTTGAATATTATCAGATAAATCACAACACATTTGAAATCGAAGATGATTTTATGGAAATGTTTAAGTATAAACCTGATATGATTTTTTTATGTAATCCTAATAATCCTACAGGGATACTTATAAATGACCGTTTGCTTGAAAGAATTATAAAAGAATGTGACAGGAACGGAGTGCGTATTTTTCTGGATGAATGTTTTCTTGATTTTACAGGGAAGGAAGATGAACTTTCATACGTTAAAAATATATTAAGATACAGAGGTTTGTTTGTTCTGAAGGCATTTACCAAAATGTATGCAATACCGGGCATCAGGCTTGGATATGGCATTACATCTGATAAAGAGCTTATTGACAAAATGTATGATGCCGGGCAGCCGTGGAATGTTTCTGTTATGGCACAAAATGCAGGAATAGCTGCACTTGATGAGGATAATTTTGCTGCAGACACAGTAAGTTTAATAAGTAAAGAGAGAGAATTTATCTGTACTAATTTTCAAAGAATGAATATTAAGTATTGGGAGAGTGGTGCAAATTATATATTTTTTATGCACAAAAAAGGTCTGAAAGAAGAACTTTTAAACAGAGGAATTCTTATAAGAGACTGCAGCAATTATAAGAATCTCACAGACGGGTATTACAGAATTGCCATAAAATCACATAAAGATAATGTAAAATTGATAGACGCTTTAGCTGGTATTGATATTAATTAGGAGAACTTATGCTGGCTGGTGATTTGTCACATAAAGAGGTTTTTGTTATTTTGAAAAAATATCTTTCATTCTGAGAGGTTACAGTGAACCTGTACTTGCAGGTACATACTCAAATGCACTTGTGGCTGCCAATTTAATGATTTTGTTTGGTTGAATTTTAATCTATTGGAAATTTTCGGAAATAAAAATGTCGAATCGCATGGTTCGACATTTTTTTTGCGTTGTGGGTGGTATATATGTAGGTAAGCAAAGGAGGAGAAAAAATGTATGGTGTAATTGATGTAGGGAACTGTGTATTTTGCAGAAACGTGTATACAAATGTGCTTTTTTTGCAAAACGGACGCATTTGCTGTGAAAGACCGATTATGTATTTAAGGCAGATACCGGAAAATGCGTGGAATTACGGCAACAATAATTATATATATGCCAATCGTGTAAATATGCAAAATAATTATATTGATTATTGGAGCCGTAATGTTGCTGCCCCAAATAAGGAGCAGTGCCGGGAGGAATTAGGGCGGGCATTTAAAAACATGCTTGATGCGGCTTCTAAGCAGACTGAAAATACAGCCCCGATGTTATCGATTTTTTTTGATGCCGTTGGATTTGTCATGGCGGATAATTTTGCGGAGGCTATAAATAAGTCAATGGAGATTGAGCGGAAGTATCAGGGGATTGTGTGGTGAGAGGTGTGAAAATGTGCGAGGGGTATGGCGGTTGTCATGCTCTCTGTTTTATTGTTGCAATGTAAAGGAAAAAGTAGTATAATTGAAAAAATAAATTTATATGAGAGGTATACCTATGAGAAATGATGCAATTGCATATAATGAAAAATATTGGAATAATCATGCGGATTTATGGTTTGGGACAACTGCTCTTCCGCAGTATGGTGTGAAATTTCCAACGGAAGATGAGTTAAAGCTATTTGGAAATGTAACCGGTAAGAAGATGTTGGAAATCTGTTGCGGTAGCGGTCATTCCTTAAAATATCATGCCGAAAGAAACGCCGGTGAGTTATGGGGAATTGATATTTCTCAGAATCAACTTGATAATGCCCAAAAGTATCTTGATGAATGTGGATATGCAGCAAATCTCATATGTAGTTCTATGGAAGAAATGAATCTCCCTCAATGTTATTTTGATTATGTGTACTCTATATATGGTATTGGCTGGACTACCGATTTGCAAGGGACTTTTAATAAAATTGCTTCCTGTTTAAAAAAAGATGGGATATTTATTTTTAGCTGGAATCACACGTTATATCATTGCGTTGCCTTTTGTCGAGAGAATGGAAAGAATATGTTGGATGATGGCAAAATGGTATTTGAATCAAGTTACTTTGATGAATCTTATTATAAAATGCCTGTGCATGATAGTGAAGTTATTTTGTGTAATCGTATGATTTCAACATATGTTAATGCTCTTGCAAAAGCGGGCTTTGTAATTGAGCAAATGATTGAGCAAAATGTTAGTGATATGAATGACACAAGTGATAAGGCAAAAAAGGCAGAGATGATACCTATTTCGGTGTGCTTTAAGGCTAGAAAGTTATAAAAATTACTCTTATTAATGTTCAATTTGTTTGAATTACGAAATTCCCAATTTCACAACGAGAATGAAAGTGTGTAAAGATTTAAAGTTAGTAGAAAAAAATGTCGAATCGCAGGATTCGACATTTTTTTTGCGTTGTGGGTGGTATATATGTAGTTATAGGAAATATATGGGAAAGAATGAAGAGTGAGGGGATAAGTATAAATATTGAAAGGAAGATTATTTATGAAATTAGCAAAATTAAAAATTTGTAACTATCGTTCTTTTGGTGATGAACAGAAAATTCCAATTGATAAAATGACGGCTTTTATAGGAAATAACAGTGCGGGAAAAACAACGGCTTTGTCGGCACTTAATTGTATTTTTTCTGAAAATTCATCTGACAGATTATTAAGTAGAAGTGACTTTCACGTTCCCAAAGGACAAAAACCGGAAGATATGGAGAAACAAGAATTATACATAGAAACAGTTTTTGTTTTTGATGAATTAAAGAATGAAAATGGAAGTGAAGAGTATTCAATTCCTCCTTTTTTCGAAAGTATGGTTGTAGCTACACCAAATGGAGTCCCTTACATGAGAATAAGATTAGAGGCAACATGGGAAAAAAGTAATAATATAGAAGGTTCAATAGAAAGCAAAATAGTATATGTTGTTTCTCCGGAAGAGCAAGAAATAAGAGAAGAAGATAAAAAAACTGTCCTAAGAAAGGATTTAGACAGAATTAGAGTTATATATATTCCGGCAGTCAGAGATCCGGCAAAACAATTGAAAAATGTTTCAGGTACTATGATTCATCAAATAATAAGCTGCATTAACTGGAGTGATTCTACAAAAGAGAATATAGAACAAAAAATAGTTGAATTAAATGAACAGTTTAAAAATGAAGAAGGAATATCCAAAATAGATTCTTCTATTCATAACAGATGGTTATCATATGATTATGATAAAAGGTATTATAGTGCACAATTAAGATTTAACAGTACAAATTTAGAGTCATCAATAAAAAATTCAGAAGTAGTATTTTTGCCTTCAATTACAGGAAAACAATATACAATCGATGAAATGGGGGATGGGTTAAGATCGCTTTTTTATATATCAATGGTAGATAGTATTTTGGAAGTAGAGAGTTCAATAAAAAATGAAATAGAAGAAAACAAAGAAAATAGGACATTTTCTAAAAATCCACCGCTTATAACGATAATTGCATTAGAAGAACCGGAAAATCATATTGCACCTCATTTGTTGGGGAAATTATTAAAAAATCTATTAAATATAGCTGATAAAACAAATGCCCAAACGATATTGACATCACATTCATCCGCAATTATTAAAAGAGTTAATCCTGAAAATATAAGATATTTCAATATTAGTGATGAAAAACAATATACAGAAGTAAGAAGCATAACATTGCCCGATAAAGAAAGAATGTCAGATCAATATAAATTTATAAAAGAAGCGGTAAAAGCGTATCCTGAATTGTATTTTGCGAAACTTGTTATTTTGGGAGAAGGGGACAGTGAGGAAATTATTATTCCAAGATATATAGAAGCAAATAATAAAGATATTGATTCAAACGGTATTTCAATAGTTCCGTTAGGCGGTAGACATGTAAATCATTTTTGGAGATTATTAAAGGATTTAAATATACCATATATTACTTTGTTGGACTTAGACAGAGAACGAAATGGTGGAGGCTGGGGAAGAATTAAATATGTTATAAAACAGCTTATTGAAAGAGGAATACCAAAGGAAGAACTGTTAAATTGTGAGAATATGTCATTGGATGAAAATGAACTTGAAGAAATGGATTCATGGTCGGTTAATGAAACAGATAAAATGAAATCATGGATTTCAAAATTGGAAGAGTATAATGTGTTTTTTTCATCGCCGTTAGATATTGATTTTGTTATGCTTGAAACAATTTGTAATAAATATATATCTATTTTGGAAGAAAAAGAAGGACCTAGATTGGAGATAGAAGAAAATGGAGTAAAAAGAAAAATTAAGTTTAATGATGCAGATTTAGAGTGCCATAAAGATGAACTTAACGAAAGGATAATAAAAGATGTAAAGAGTACACTCAAAGAATGTGGCGGGGATGGAAGAACATATTCTCAAGAACAGAAAAGATTAATGATTTGGTATAATTATTTCTTTTTGAACAGAGGAAAACCAACGACTCATATTGAGGTATTATCTCGCATGTCAGACGAAGAGTGTAGGGAACATATGCCGGAAGTATTAAAAAAAATAATAGATAAAATACAAAGTATTACGAAACAAGATGAATTTATGGAGCCTGAAGAATGAAAATTGTAAATAAAAATAATTGGAAAACCGTGGGAAATATAACATTGGAAAAGAATGCTTTCGATGCAATTAAATGTGAGAAGAATACATTGGTTATTGCAGGTCCGGGAGCCGGTAAAACAGAACTTTTGGCACAAAAGGCATGTTATCTTTTTGAAACCAATCTATGTCGTGCACCACAAAAGATTTTGGCAATTAGCTTTAAAAAAGATTCGGCAGAAAATTTGAAAGAAAGAGTGCTAAAAAGATATGGAGAAGAAATTAAAGATAGGTTTATTTCATTAACTTATGATGCTTTTTTTAAAAGTATAGTCGATCATTTCATATATTCATTACCTGTAAATTGTAGACCAAATATTAATTATGTAATAGCAGATGATAATATGATTAATGAGGCTTTTAAAAAGGCGGCAAATAAAAATATTAATCTGGATAGGAGTATAATAAAGAATGAAAATAAAAAAATTAATAGTGTTACTTTACCGTTAGATGAAAATTCGCTGGAAGGAAAAGTGTGGAATTATTTATTAAAAGGATTTGATAATAACGAAGCAGCAATAACATTTTCAATGATAACAAAACTTGCAACATATATAGTTGGCACTAATCCTATGATTAAGAGGGCAATTCAGGCAACATATTCATATGTTTTTTTGGATGAATTTCAGGATACAACAGAATTGCAATATTTATTTTTAAAAAGCTGTTTTAAAGATTCAAAATCAATAATAACGGCAGTTGGAGACTATAAGCAAAGAATTATGGTATGGGCGGGGGCACTAAAGACTGTTTTTGATGATTTTAGAAGTGATTTTAATGCAGATGATTTTAATTTGATTATGAATTATCGCTCGGCACCAAGATTGGTTTCATTGCAAAAGGCCATGTATGGAATATTAAATGAATCACAGAGTTATGTTGGTACATCGGATAAATGGAATGATGATGATGGTTGTGTTAAATTACTTATGAGTAAAAATGAATTGCAGGAATCCCAAAATGTTGTTGAAAGTATAAAGGAAAATATATCAGATGGAATGGATTTAAAAGATATTTGTATTCTTTGCAAGCAAAAGATTAAAGATTATACTTCACAAATAATTATAGATTTGCAAAATGAGGGGATAAGAGCACGTGATGAGGGTGAATATCAAGAGCAGCTTAGTGAACCGATTGTTAATTTGATATTGAATTTTTTAAAATTATCTGTGAATAGAAAAAGTCCGGATGAATGGATTAATCTTGAAATAGAGTATATTGCAATTATGGGCGAGACAGATGAAAATCAAGATGATTTATATAGGGATTGTATAGATAAACTTGATTGTAAATTAAAAGAAATAAATAAATATCTAAAATTACCATTAGATATAAATAAGTTTAATTATATGATTGATAATATAATTGATTTCTTTAATATTGACAGAATAAAAGCACGATATATTACATATAAACAGGGCGATTATTTTAATAAAACTATAACAAAATTTAAGTACTTATTTTGGGAAGAATATAAATATGCAGAATTAAATATGATTAAGGCTATAGAAGGGTTTAGGGGATTATATTCAATACCTATAATGACAATACACAAAAGTAAAGGATTGGAGTATAGTGCTGTTTATTTTATAGGTTTGGAAGATGATGCCTTTTGGAATTATAATAATCAACAAGATGAAGATAGATGTACTTTTTTTGTGGCAATATCAAGAGCAAAAAAATTTTTAATGTTTACTTTTTGTGAACACAGAAAAAATACCAAAAATCCTATTCAAAAAACAGAAAAAATAGAAGAATTTTATGATTTATTAAGTGAGTCAAAGGTTGCTGAGAAAATAGATAAAAGAGATTGTGTATGATAGATTCTGTTATAATCGGTTAATTTTAAACCACCGGTTCAATGACATATTACATATCATAATATAAAATATGTAATGTGTTAAAGAAATGGAGGTTTGGAAATGGGGATCAGAATTTTTGCAAGAATATATATGAAACAATTATGGAAAATTTAGCCGTGGGATGTTAAAATTAAAATAGTTCGGGATAGATTAAGGAGGAACAGAAATGCAGCCTGTTTATTTATCTATTCAACAAAAAGCAACTGGTGAAAGAATTAGGGAATTGTTAAAGAAAAATGGATATACCGTGAAAGATATTCAGAAATTTATGGGATTTGAAAATCCTCAAGCCATATATAAATGGATTTCAGGGCGGTCACTTCCAAGTATAGATAATTTTCTTATTCTAAGTAAAGTGTTACATACCAGTATTGAAGATATCCTCGTCATTGACGGGGATATTTTTGCGTTAAAATTAAATTTATGGAAAATAACAATTGTGCATAAATTTGAAAAATATAGTAATGGTAATTAGATTGGAGGTGTAAAATGAGTAATAAAAAATATTATGTAAATAATGTCTGGGATAAAGAAGAATTTCGCCGGTGTGCTTTGGGTAAAAAATTTAAAATGCAGGAAATATTAAAGTATTTAAAAAGATGTATAAAATGGAGTTGTCAGCGTATAGTCAGAGGTTATGCGGAGTGTGACGTCTGGAATATGGATGGTTATCTGCAACGGTTGGTTCCTGATATGCTACAGGATTTAAAGGATAACAGAAATGGTTCGCCATCATATCTTGGGGAAAATTATACGAATGAAGATGGAATTTTAGTTAATGATACATGCCATGATGAGTGGGATAAGATATTGAATAATATGATTTTTTTATGGAGAGAATCTAACGAAGAGACATGTAAAAGAATAAATCCATATTATGATGAGTATGACAAGGCATTTGAAGAATTTACAGAAAAATACGGCATATTGGGAGATAAATTAAGGACAGAAGCTGAGTTGGAAAATGATAAAAAGTTTATGGTAAGGACGGGACATTTTATGGATGAACTTCCACAATATAAGGAAATATCAGAAAAATATTTTGCAGAAGAAAAAAAGTTGGAAGAGTACAGAAATAAATGCAAGGATGATGCAATTGATTTATTAAAAGAACATTTTTATGCTTTGTGGGATTGATTTATATAAGTTATTGAATTACAAGTCCAATGACAAATACTTGACTATTGTTTATAGTATATTTATAATAGTATTTATAAAAATAATGCGAAAAAAGTATTTAGGAAAGGAAGATGTGATATGGTACCTGTAATTGATAATATTGAAACCGGCAATAATATAAGAAGAATAATGCAAAACCAGGGATTGACTGTAAAAGATGTGAAAAAGTATCTTGGACTCGGATGTCTGCAGAGCATATACCGATGGATGAACGGTGCTAATGTGCCGTCGATTGACAATTTATATGCATTGAGTAATTTGTTTCAGATGCCAGTTGATGAGATAGTGTGTGGAAACAGACCTAAGATTGAGCCTCGCGATGAACATTATTATAGTATGAGAAAAAGAATGCTTGCGTATTGCAGACTAAGTAAAAAATATTTATCTTATGATTAGGTTTGGATTTGATGGTGTAAGCTGCTGAACATGACTGGTACATTAAGGTTAGAGCAGATAATGTGGTAAAGAGTAAAATGGATGTTCCAAACCCACTTGCACAAAAATTATGCGTGAGCTAGATTCTGACAATGGCATCGGATTGATTGAGAAGAAACGGAGAGGTCTTGGCAAACTGGACATCATTTATGTGAAAAATTTTACTTCCGTTCCGGATGAAAAAAAGAAAAAGAGCTTTCAAACCCTGATATTTCTACAGAAGTAAAAGATTTTAACTTCAAGAAGCAAAAGAATTTAACTTCTGGAAGTAAAAAAATTGAACTTCAAGAGGTAAAGGAATCTGACCTCAAGAGGGAAAAAATTTGACTTCTGAAAGTAAATAAACTGAACCTCAAGAGGTAAACGATTTTGTCCCTAATTATAACAATACTAACTATAACAACCAGAGTTATACTGATATAAGTTATACCAATCCTATCAATCAATCTAGTAATGAGAGTGAGTCAGAAAAAAGGATTGATTTGATGGATGATGTCAATGCATACATAGAACTGATTAAGGATAACATCGAATATGAGCATCACATGAAGTACGATGACTGGCAGAACAAGGCTTTGTATGAGGAGCTCTTTGAGGTTATCTGTGAGGTTGTATGCGTAAAGCGTACAACAATCTGGATTGCAGGGGAGGATTATCCTTATGAGCTTGTAAAATCTAAATTCCTGAAGCTGAACAGTGGACATCTGGAGTATGTGATTGGCTGTATGCACGATACAAATACGAAAATAACAAATATTAAGGCATATATGGTTACTGCTCTTTATAATGCACCCTCAACGATAAACCATTATTATCAGCAGGAAGTGCAGCACGATATGTACGGAGGTGGCTGGCATGAAAAAGGCATTGTTTAAAATAATTCTTCCGGTATGCGTTCTTGTTCTGTGGATGATTACCTGTTATCCGATTTGCAATAAAGCAGATGGGTTTGATTATTTCCTTTATTGGATTTTGGTGGGATGTCCTTATGGTATCAGAAAAATGTGTATGTTTCTTGTGCCGAAGAATTTTGGAATTGCAGGAAGTATGGGAATACTGGCACTGAATTGTATCGTTGGTGGTCTGATTGGTGGTATTATTGTTCTTGTGAGGATTATCGTTATATTTACGGAGATAATAAAAGTAATAGCAGGACACTTCTGGACACAATGTCCAAAGGTGTAAAAGAAAAAAGAGCAACAAAAAAGGCATTGTCAATCAATCATAAACAATACCTCTACTTGTCATCTGGAACATATTCCATAATATTTTCAATCCGGCAGTCAAGTATCTGACATAGCCTGTTCAGAATAATGGTCTTTACTACCATATTTTGCCGGAGCCGCTGAAGCTGTGCTTTGTCAATGCCATAGTCTTTAATGAGCTGGTACTGACTGATGTTTTTAGCCTTAAGCGTTTGCCAAAGGGGATCGTATTTAATCATACAGGCAACTCCTTTCCTACCTTGTATTTTAATGGCAGGGAACTTATAATAATATGGTGCGTGTATGCACCATAAAATATGCAAATGGTAAAAACGATAATGATTATTTCAGAAGAATGAGGATATAGATGCAGGTAGTGTGGTTTTGAAACAGGAGGATGGTTAATCGTGAAAGAAAAATACATTACAGACGATGAAAGGGAGAAATGCAGAAAAGTTGCAGATGCTTTTGCAGAGCTGTATGAGATTGAAAATATACTTGTTGTGGATGCTGGAAGATATGGTTTTGTCAAGTTACAGTATTATAGACCACCGCAAGGTTTTGAAGATGCAATTACCTTTACGGATAGCCGGAGCATGTTTGAAAACTTGTGGGAGGAATGGTTTGCCATTGGTGTTCCTTCTGGCAAAAGGAACACCAATGGCAGGAATGGGATATAATGAGATATTCCAGTGTCTGCCAAAGGAGAAACAAGAGGAACTTATGAATAGAAAAGCCGGATTTGCAAAAACGGTAGGAATAGAATAATCAGGTAACAGCGTTAGGGCAGTTATGAGTGAAATACTTGTAGCTGCTTTTTTTGTGCTTTTGGACACGATGTCCAGAAGCGGGAAGGAGAGATATATAGATGGAATCAATGAGAGATATTAACAGGGTAATGGAGCGTGAGATAGCGAAGGGGAGCTGCCCTTTGAAGCTGGATCATATTGAATTTGGAGATTATTCGTATCAGGAGATAACATCAAAGGAGAAACTGCTGGAGGTATTATCGTATTTGTTACGGATAGGTGATTACAAGCAGTATGCCGGAAAGACTATCCTTAATAATGTTTATATGGACCTGCGAGGAAAAAAGCCCGTATTTAAGAGAACCAAGACAGCTATGGAAAGAAATAATATATTTGCAACAATCAGAAGGTATGCAAAGAAGCTAAAACCGCAGTATAATGGAGATGTATATTTGGAAACGGTCAGATGTTATTTTGATATACCGCAAGAAAATCTGGAAAAGTGCCGATATACATATCAGGGGAACGAAACATACGCTTTTCTGATGTCGGATAAATATATCATGGCACTATATACGCATTGTCTGGTGGCAAGAAAAGAAGCTGCTGTGCAGGATTGGCAGGTGGAAGGTTTTACTGAAAAAGAATATGAAATGGTAAGACTGGAGAATGTGGGGGGTGTTTTGTTTCAGGCATTGTTGATTGATGATGTAAAGTTTGAAGATAGAAAGATGTATACTGAGCTAAATACTATCTATTATTTGCAAGGAACAGCAATTTAACTGTTATAGGATAATAAAGAGACAAAGGATGAGCAAAAATGAAAAAAGCAATTTTACAATTTATAAAGAATAACACTCTTATTTTTGTATTTTTTATTATATCAATAGGAATCATATTTTTATATATATTTACAATGGATTGGGCAGAATTATTTAAAGGTGCTGAGTTATGGTTTAATCTTATGTTTCAATTGTCAGTGGGATATATAATAAATTTTATGTTCTATGTTACTCAGGTTTATATTCCAAACAATAAAAGGGATATAGTTGTAAAACAACAAATATCAATACGTTTGAAAGAGATAATTTCAAATATGCGACAAAGCATATCTGCCCTTTCGAATGTTTATGTAAAAGACCATATAGATGATGATTATACAAATGAAGAATTATCACTTTTGTTAAACTTGCGTTTTTCTGATCATGTTAATGTGCTAAATGCAAGTAAAACTACTAGAGATCAGTTTGTATATTTTACTGTGAGAGAATGGATTGCAGAATGTATACACAGAACCGAAAATGAGATTGATAAATTGTACAAATATTATTCTGCTGATATTTCGGCAGAACTTATGAAGGTTCTTGAAGATGTATTACATTCAATGTATCATTCTATGATGAAAACACTTTTATCTACTCCTAATGATGTTGATTTTAGTCAGTGTAATGATAATTTTTTTGTTCCATATTATGAGTTAATATGTAAATTAGAAAAAATAGATAAAAGAGAGTATTCTTTTTTCTATGAAAAGTAAAATATAGAGAAATAAATCTTGGTTTGATAATTTCAAATAAATTAAAGAATTAACAGCGTCAGGGCAGTTATAAGTCGAGAGATTTATAGCTGCCCTTTTTTTATTGCTTTTAGACACGATGTCCAGAAGCGGAAAGGAGAATTATGAGGTATTTATTACATCGGCTGTATGTTCCACCTTAGCGGAGCATACGCACATGGAAATGCATATCGGAGGTGCTTATGCAAGAGGAAGTAACGCAGAAAACAATCGCTCTTGTAATTAAGACCGCTAAATTGGATGCCAACATCTTGAAGGCTGCAATGCGGATGTATCTGAACCACCGCAGGCAGAAAGCACAGAAAACGCATGGTAAAACTTCTGTGAAAAAGCTGGTTGGCGAAGGCGTGGGAGTTTCGTCTATCGAAGTGACGGACGGCAATATCAAATCCTTTGAGCGGGTAGCTCGTAAATATAATGTTGATTTCGCCGTCAAGAAAGACAAGACAACGGACCCGCCGAAATATGTGGTATTTTTCAAGGGCAGGGATGCCGATGCAGTAGCACAGGCATTCAAGGAATTTGTTTATGGTAATGAGAAACGAAAGGGCAGGACTTCCGTAAGGGAGAAACTGAAACGCTTAAAAGATGTGGTATCACAGAATAAGAACAGAGAACGGAGCCGGGAAAAGAATAAGGACAGAGGGCAGAGCCTTTGAGTAACATCATTGAAGGAATAACCAAGGATCTGAAAGCAATCCCCCAAAATCTGAAAGCAAAAGCCGGAGGTATGGATACCAAAAAGCTGGTGCTTTTGAATCTTCCATATATCTTTGCCGGCTATTTCTGTGACAAGGTGGCATGGCTGTGGAGAGTGTCGGAAGGTACGAATGCTTCTGATAAGATGATGGCAGTTATGAGCCGTTTTGACAAGCTGTTTGCCAATCCTTTGCCTAACTTCCACCCAAAAGATTTGTTGATTGGTGTGGCAGGTGGCATAGCACTCCGGCTTGTAGTGTATTACAAAGCCAAGAATGCCAAGAAGTTCCGGCAGGGTGTAGAATACGGTTCGCAAGGTGGAGTGCATAATTTTAAGTGTAAATGACACATACATGGACGCACAGGAGGTTATGCACATGACTGATTATAGCAAAATTACAGCCCTTTACTCCCGCCTTTCCGTGGGCGACGAGGACAGGGACGGCGGCGAGAGCAACAGCATACAGAACCAAAAAATATTTTTGGAGAACTATGCCAGAGGGCAGCACCTAACCAATATCCGGCACTACATTGACGACGACGAAAGCGGCAGATTTTTCGACCGTTCTGCCTACTCCCGCATGATGGACGATGTAGAAAACGGAAAAATCGGTGTCTGCATTATGAAAGACCTGACGCGCTGGGGGCGCGACTATCTCCAAGTTGGCAACGCTATGGAGATATTCAGGCGGAACAATGTGCGCTTTATCGCGGTCAACAACGGGATAGACAGCGAGAAGCCCGATACATTGGAGTTTGCGCCCTTTATCAACATCATGTCGGAGTGGTACGCAAAGGACATCAGCAAGAAGGTAAAGACCGGCATTAAGACGAAGGGCATGAGCGGAAAGCCGATTGTCACCGAAGCCCCCTATGGCTATATCAAATCCCCGGACAACAAGGATTTTTGGATTATCGACGAGGAAGCCGCCGGAGTTGTCCGTTTGATTTTCCGCCTGTTTCTGGACGGGAAAAACCGAAACCAAATCGCCGTATATCTGACGCAGGCGCAAATCCCAACGCCCACATTCTACATGAAAGAGCGCGGGCGAGGAACCTGTAAAAACAGGGCGCTCAATGAGGCCAACCGCTATAAGTGGAACAAAGCCACCTTGACCCATATCCTCACGCGGCAGGAGTATTGCGGTGATGTTGTCAACTTCAAGACCACAAAGCACTTCCGCGACAAGCGGAACCACTATGTAGACCGTAGCCAATGGCAGATAACCGAAAATGTGCATGAGCCGATTATTGACCGCACCGACTTTCAAACCGTACAGCGGATTTTGGAAAATGCGCCCGTCAAACGCCCCAACGGGGACGGGGAAATCCACCCTTTGTCGGGCTTGCTTTTCTGTAAGGATTGCGGCGCAAAAATGCACATTCGCATAGATTATCGGAATGGCGGCAAGCGTCATGTTGCCTATTGCAGCGAGTACCATAAGGGAAAAGCCAAAAACCCCAAATGCAATTCCCCGCACATCATTGACGCGGATTTGCTCATGCAGACCATCGCGGAAGTGCTGAAGAAAATCGAGGACTACGCTATCAGCAACCGGGCGGAATTTGAAGCCTTAGTGAAAAAGAGCCTTGCCATGCAGCAGACCGACAAGACCAAGAAACAGCAGAAGCGTATCCCACAAATTACGACGCGCCTTGAACAGATTGACAAGGTGCTGAACAAGCTCTATGAGGACAACGCCCTCGGCACAATCCCGCAAGACCGCTATGAGCAAATGTCGCAGAAGTATTCAGAAGAATACTACGCGCTGAAAGCGGAGCTTGCCACACTCCAAGAGCAGCTATCCGCTTTTGAGAACGCGGGCGGACGGGCGCAGAAGTTTTTGAAGCTGACAGAACGCTACGCTGCCTTTACCGACCTTACCCCCGCCATTCTCAACGAGTTTATCAGCCGGATTGAAGTGCATGAGCGCGACAAGAAAAGGGCAAAACAGGCTGTTCAGCACATCGGGATATATTTTAACTATATCGGCAGATTTGAGAACGAAGTGACGCAGCTTGCAGAGCCTACGGAGCAGGAAGTCCGGCAAATGCGGGCGGAAATCGAAGAAGCCCAAAGGGAAAAGAGCCGCGCCTACCACCGGCAGTATTCAAGGGAGTACCGGGCGCGTAACCTTGAAAAGCGACGGGAGTATGAGCGTATCAAGGCGCGGGAATACCGGGCAAGGAGAAAGGCACAGGCCGCCGCAGCAGCACCCACACAGTAAAACAGAATACCGACAACCAAGAGGGATTTTCCGGGCTACGGGAAATCCCTCTTTTGCACCCGGAGAAAGGAGCCGCCTATGGCAGAACAGACCCCCGACAGTATCATCACGACACAGAGGAACGGACAGACCATCGTTGCGGAATTGTTTTTCAATCACAGCGGCACAGAAACATTCCGCGACAAGCTGCTCAAAATAATACTTGCCAACAGCTTGCAGGACGGTCAAGAGCCGGAAAAAACGGAAATCATGCGATAGGAGCCGCCCGGACAAGGAATGGTTCATCGGGGCGGTTTCTGTTTGAAAATCCCCATTTTCCCCAAGTCAAGAGCCAGGAAAAATCCCTCAAAAATGCCCCTCTTTCCAAAAGAGGGCGCAGAAAGGAGCATTTATGCGAACAGGGCTTACCAAGCAGGAAAAGACCACCGACATTTGGTTTGACGAGAAAGACCCGCTTATCCATATCCGCACCCACAACACCGCCTTGAAGAAACGGCTGCTTGATTACAGCCGCCGCTACCCGGCGGTCTGCCAGCAGACAGACACAGACCCGGAAACGGGCTGCATGGAGTTCGATATTGAAAAGGGGCGTTTCTCTTTCCGTCTGACCGCCCCATACAGCGAGGAACGGCGGGAAGCGGCGCGGCAGTATGCCAGAGAGAACAACACCGCCGACAGGCTGAAATAATATAGATTTGTTCACAGTTGTGTGATATACTTTTCTTAAATAATCGGAACAATAAATCGGACTTGACATAGGAGGAAATACATGAAAAAAATTTTAATTTTCACATTGTGTTTTTTACTGACTTTTTCAATGACTGCATGTGCTAAGGAAGATACCCTTTCCATTCCCCCTGATAATTCAGAAGCAGCATTAAATACAACAAGTTCAGAAGTAACCAAAGATGTAAATACTTCTGAAGAAATGGACAGTGAAAATGAAATGAAGCAAGATAACATTGAGTTTGGGCTTGCTATTAACGATACCTATTATCCTATTCCAATCACTTTGAAGCAGCTTGTTAATGAGGGTTGGAGTATAAGCGATAAGACACCATATTTCTTAAATCCAATGGTGGGCGAAAGTTATTATGAAATGCGTACAAACTGGTCATTATCAAAGAATGGTGAGGGCATTCTTCCGGGAGGTTCTATTATTCGTCTGTTAGAAAGAGACGGTGTACTTCTGGAAGTCACAATTACAAACCAAGCGACTACCGAAGAAGCCGAGCCATATCAAAAAATTGAAGATGGAGTTATTGATTCCATTACCGTTTTTTATGATGAAGCGCATACCAGTATTAAGCTGAATGATAGGGAATTGAACAGTTTAACGCCAGATATTTTGATAACGGATTATCCTGCCAGTGATGGCTGGGTTCATTGCCCGAACAATTACAGGGACTATCCAGAATTTGGTGTTTCAACGGTACATGACATCTCAAATAATCTGGACCAGTGTAATAGAAGCATTACAGTTTATTTTGATTCGGAAAACTCCGCATTCAAGATAACAGTATTGAACCAAACACCTCTGGAAAATTAACCTAATGTCATAAGAAAGGGCAGCCGAGAAAATCGACTGTCCTTTTCTATGCCCAGGAGCTGAAAGGAGCGACCAACCATGACAAAGCCAAGAGAGAAAACCTGCGAGGAATTGCAAGCCGAGATTGAGGACGGAAAGAAGAAAATCCGGCAGCTTGAAAACCGGGAAAAGGTGTTGCGGCAAAAGCTGTCCCAAGAGGAACGCCGGACGCGCAGCCACCGCCTTGTCGTCCGGGGCGCAGTCTTTGAGAGCATTGTGCCGGAAGCCAAGACCATGACCGATGAGGAAGCCGCCGCTTTTCTCCGGCTTGCCCTGACGAGTGAGGAAGCGCGGGGCTATCTGAAAAAACGCACCGAGGGCGGGAAAAGCGAATAATCCCTTTGGAACAAAGGGCGCACTTATACACCCTTGCGGGCGTGTGCGCTCTGCCGAGGGCTTATCTC
>OGDD01000035.1_pt1 | contig 112705 bp, 108 predicted proteins | sample 1570301 | NCBI WGS metagenome assembly OGDD01 (sample SAMEA2581971, study PRJEB24529) | metagenome | biome: Human gut stool | place: China | collected 2011 | reverse complement strand
CCAGGAAGGAAGTTACAGCAGCCAGACAGGAATTAAAAATCACCAAGCAGGAAGTGGATGCCGCCAAGCAGGAAGTGGATGCCGCTAAACAGGAAGTTAATGCCGCTAAACAGGAAGTGGATGCCGCTAAACAAGAAGTTAATGCCGCTAAACAGGAAGCAAAGGCTGCTAAACAAGAAGCAAAGGCTGCTAAACAGGAAGCTGAAAATGCAAAGACTCAATCCGATGCTAAAATAGCTGAACTTGAAGCCATAATTAAAGAGCTTCGTAAAAATCTTAAATAAAAACCTTGCATGACAATGCACTTTACTTAATAACATCAACAGCCCGGACATATCTTAATTGATAATATCCGGGCTGGTTTAATATTATATTTATAAAATAATTATTAGATAAGCAATGAACATTACTACTTGCTCCATCATGTAGTTCTTTGCTTTTTCTGTTGATTCTGCATAATTTTCAAGATCCAAATAATATTGAATTGTCAACATATCATGCATAGTATAAATCAACTTTATAACATGCAAATGATGTAATTCTTAAAACACCGCAATACAGCCCATGCCATATTGCGGTGTACACTCTCCGAACAATGCCGGAAACCATAATTTTTAAAGATTATAACACCCCTTAAATGCACTTGCATCCACCTTAACTGATGCTGTGTCATAATCAATTTTTTTGAGACTGATACAGTCTATGAAAGCTTCTGAATCAATCTTTTGAAGCGACTTTGGACAAACCACTTCTTCAAGATGTATACAATTTTCAAATGCATTGTTGCCAATCTCTTTTACACCTTCCGGAAGAACAACTTTGACAATATCTGTACGCTCTGAAAAAACATCTTCTGATATGTACGAAAAGTCTGACATATCAATCTCTTTCATTGTTTTGTTGTAAAGGTATACTTTGATTCTTTCCTTCATACTCCCCACCCCGCATATTCTTTATTGTTCTAATAATTTTGCTATCAGCGGACTTACTGCTGATGCCTGTGCTTCGTAAAAGCTCTGTGGACTGTTTTTCATTATACTTTGAAATGCCTGTGACATTGCCGGCATGACCACACTGTTTAACTGTAATTCATCAAAATGCTTTAAATCAGGAACTGATGTTGATGAAACTAAATTGCTGCTGTCAACTGACTGGATTTTTGAATCAGTGCTGTTTCCCTGTCCGTTAATCTTTTCAAGAAGTTCTGTAATTGTATTCTGAAAATATTCATAATCTTCATAACTAAAAATGTCACTGCTCATATATGAATTCAGCTTACTGCCACTGCCCGAACCGATTGAATGCACCTCTGTATTAACTGAAAGACCAGGATAATATGTATTTCCTGCATTTCCTGTGCTTACATATGCATGGCTCAAATCTGTTGCCTGCATTGAATCAGTTGTCCATGAATCGTTGCTCAACGCACCGTCTAATATGTCATTAATCTTATTTATGTAATTAACCGTCTCATCATATGGAGGAACACCACCATACTTCTGAACCGCACCACATCCGGCATTATAGCCTGCAAGTGCAAGTGAAACATTACCATTATAATCATCTAAAAGCCATGACAAAAGCTTGGCACCTCCGGTTATGCTCTGTCTTGCATCATATGGGTCTTCCACTCCATATGATTCTGCCGTTGATGGCATAAGCTGCATTATTCCCATTGCACCGCATGATGATGTGGCATTGACATCAAAACCTGATTCTGCCTGTGCTACAGCTTTTAAAAGATTAACATTAACTCCATATTCCTGTGAAACATCTTCAAAAATCTCATCGAGTGTCTCATCGCCGCATGAACGGTTATATACATTATCAAATGATGTAGCCTGACCTGTCTTATCTGCCGGACCCTGTACAAGATATTGATTACCATCTAGTATTGTAACCGGTTGAATTACATTCATTCCCATCTTCCCTGCCTTCTAATATTAATATATTCATTATAAGCCTTTTCAAGTATCTGTCTTTCATTGGCAAATCGTAACAGATGAAATGCCTCATGGTACTTATAATACCCGGAATCTTCAAAAAACTCTTCTCTCTGCGGTTTGCTGTAAAAGCTGTCCGCAGCACAAAGATACCAATGAACAGTCTTTTTTATCGTATCTGACACCGTATTAAACGTATATTGTGTGTCGCCTATATACTTAACTATCTTAACGGATGCACCGCTCTCCTCCAATACTTCCCTTACCGCAGTATCCTGTGGTTCTTCTCCCGGTTCTACCGTTCCTTTCGGAAGAACCCAGCCTTCATATCTGTTCTTGTAATTCTTGTACAATACAAGAATCTTGCCTCTGAAAATAACCACGCCACCACAGCTTGTTGCCTCAGCCATTGCAATTCCTCCTGTGATATATATTAATTATACAACTAAAGAACCACAATATCAACCAATGAATCAGTATTCTTCTTATTTAAAATACAAAATCAGTATTTTCAATCAATATTTTTCAATCAATATTCATCAAAAAATGCATCCAGAAGTGCTTTTGTTACCTGCTGTGCACCAGGCACGCCTGTATATCCACCTTCAAGTATAACGCAGAAAGAAATCTGCGGATTTTCATATGGTGCATAACCGATAAACCATGAATGTACCCTGTCGCTGTTATCAAACTGTGCCGTTCCTGTTTTTCCGGCAACTGTATATGATGTATATGTAAATGCGTAACCTGTACCCTCAGTCACAACCGCACGACAGAACTCTCCAATTGTATCAGCCTCAGACGGCGTACATACAACAGACTTCTGTTTTGGTGTTGTCGTACTCACAACATCGCCAGAACGTGTCTGGACTTTTTCAACAAAATACGGCTGCATCATAACACCTCTGTTTGCAATTGCAGAGATAATCATAAGATTGTGCATAGGTGAAACCATTGTTTTACCCTGACCAATACCGGTCTCCTGAATCTCACTTACCCCTGAATTTTCGTCAAGTGTAAAGCTGCTGACGCTCGACTCTATTCCGATATCAAGATTTTTGTTATAATAAAAATCTTCGCAGAGCTGTCTGTATTTTGAAAGATTCAGCCTGAATCCTATTGTTGAAAATACACCGTTACACGAATTGGCAAATCCCAGTTTTAAATCCTGATGTCCATGGACAGAACCATTATAACATGGAATTGTTGTTCCTCCGTTGACATAGGCACTTCCTGTACAGTCAAAAGAATAATTTTCATAATCAGGATATTCCCTTACATATTCAAGAGCAGTAAGTACCTTAAACGTAGAACCCGGCGAATAAAGTCCCTGTGTTGCCCTGTTAAGAAGCACAGAATCAGAGCTGTCATAGCCAAGCCACTCACTGTACATTTCAGGTGCTTCATTCGGGTCATAATCCGGCTTTGAAACCATTGCGAGAACCCTTCCTGTCGAAGGTTCCATTGCAACTACTGCACCTTTATTACTTCCCAGTGCCTTATATGCAGCCTCCTGAAGCTTTGGAACAAGCGTTGTAACAACATCATATCCAACTGATTTCTCACCGCTCAGATCATCTGAGAGCTGATTAATTATATTACCTGATGTGGACAATAATTCATAATTGGCAACACCTTCAACACCTGTTTTTGCAGAAGCCAGTCCTACAACATGGCAGAACACTTCGGAAAACGGGTAAACTCTCGTCTCATTTCCATCCTCATCAATATCTGTTTCTGCAAGGATCTGTCCGTCAGCTGCAAGAATGTTACCTCTGACGACCTTATTTTCAAGATTATCGATTCGCTTATTATAAGGATTATTTACAATTGTAGAAGCCTCAAAGACATCAAAATATACAAGATAACTTGCCATCATGAGAAATAATGCAACGAAAATAAATGATATTACATTAGTTTCACGATTTCTAAGCCCCTGCTTTTTTTTATCAACTATATCATTAGGCTTTGTGTTTTTCTTTTTTAAGTTTCGTGTTTTTACCTGCTGATTCATTCTTAATTTCAACCTCGTCCTGTCTCATATTATACATTCCGTTAATCAATGCAAACATTATAAGTGAACTTACAATAGAACTTCCGCCGTAACTTACAAAAGGAAGCGTAACACCTGTCATAGGTATCATCTTCATAGCACCTCCAACCGTAAGAAACACCTGAAATCCATATGTAACACCAAGTCCTACCGCCACAAGCCTGTAAAACAGTGTTTTACATCTTGAAGCAATATTCATCATCAGTATAAGATTATTAAGACATATAAGCAGCAATGCAACTGCAAATATAGCACCGAACTCCTCTGTTATTGCCGAAAACATAAAATCCTTTTCAGCAACAGGAATTTTATCCGGAAGTCCCTGTGCAAGTCCACTTCCAAACCACGACCCCATACCTATCGCAAATAATGACTGGCATATCTGGTAACCTGTTGAATCTATTGTGCTCCAAGGATCTTTCCAAATAAGGACACGCTGTCTTACATGGTTGAAAATCTTATATGCACCAGCTGCAGCAACACTTCCGGCAGCAAATCCTATTCCGACATAGCTAAGTTTCCTTGTCGCAATAAAGAGCATCATAAGATAAACAACGAAAAATATAAGTGCAGCACCCAGATCTTTTGATATTACAAGTATAATAACGTGAATTGCCGCTATAACAGTAACTTTTACTGTCTGTTCAAATGACGTAGATTTATTAAACATTGAAGCAACAAACATCACAAACAGAATTTTAACAAATTCTCCAGGCTGTACAGAAACAGGCCCCAGTGTAAGCACAAGATTAGCACCGAATACTTCCGTGCAGAAAAGCACAGCAAGCAGGAGTGTAATACCTGTTATGCAGTAAATCCAGCCCATATTTCTAAAACTCTTTACTCTTTTTAACAACGCCGGTATAAAAAAAGTAATAATAGTTCCACCGGCTGCAATCAGAAACTGCTTCACACATTTATCATAATCAAGACGACAAATCATTATAAATCCAACCGCCATAAGCATACACATATTATTTACAAGCAGACGCGAAGCTTTTGGGTATAAAACGTCATACACAAATATCGTGACAAAAAGATATATAAACTGTGCGAAATATAATATAAGATATTTTATATCTTCATTATTAAGCTGATAAAGTATCAAAAAGCCCAATAAATGTATCATAAACATTATTACATTCTGAAATGCGTATGTAAACTTTCGTTTCTCTTCTTTCATAACGGCACCACGATATGCCGCTGCCGCATAAAAGCAGAGCAAAAATGCAAATATATACTTTGATACTTCTATAAACACTAACTGCATTATTCCACTCCTACAGCATAATGACCTGTCCATGCAGTTTCATCATGCATATTATCATAATCCTTTCTGATATAATCAGGATTAATCTCTTCTAAAAGACTGCTGTCATAGCCGACATCAATTCTTTTTGCACTATACATAACACTATGGCAGAAAGAACATACGCTTTCAACCATATATGTTCCGCTTCGTTTATTATTAAGATAAATAATTCCGTTATTATGATCACACAATCCGTAAGTTTTTCTTACGCACTGCTTTGAAATCATAACAGGCACAAATCCTTCTGCAACAAATTCTGTCGGAACACCATAATTTACCATATTCATCTCTTTATAATTAAGCTCATATGGCAGTGTTATTCTTGTCAGTTCACAACCACATACTGATATTATGTCACGAAGCTGCAATACCGAAAAACTATTCCAGCAATACAATCCGGCATCTGTGACAATCTTTGGAACAAATCCTGTCTTTTGTCCTAGATTCCCAAGGCACCCAATTTCTTCAAGATTTCTCACAAGGAACATCTCTATATTACATGAACGGATGTTTTCAATCAATGAGCCAAAAATCCTGTTTTGCGACTGTGTTATTATATATGGAAGTGCAGCTGTAACATTCTGTGAATCTGCAAGTTCTTTAATATTTTTCCTGCATTCATCATCATCAAACAACTTAAAATCAGCATACACATTATCATTATTCAGCCCTGATAAAATATATGACTTTAATTGTCCTTTGGTTTTCAAATAAACCGAGGTCCTGTATTTTCCATCATATATACTATCATTGACTGTTCCAGATATATCTTTTGGTGATGCTTTACATACATTATATACCGATTCATCCACAGTCTGTCTTCTGTATTTATCAAGAATTGTTTCTGTGAGCTTTTCTATTCCTTTTCTTCGTAAATCGTTAAGAATACTTACAGGAACAAATATATTTGTGCCGATATCTGCTGTAATCTTTCCGGCTGTAAAGTCTGTATTTCCAAGCTTTGAAAGATTCTTTATACAGCTTTCAACCGTAGCCGGCTGTTTTCCGGCAATCTCAGCAGATGCACCAAAAACGCTTACCTTTGTATTACATGCTTCAAGTTCAAGCTTCATCGGCTTGCCACATTCTGCCGTAAAAAGCATATTTACTGGCTTCTTTAGAGTGCCGGCCTGCGAAGCATATTTTTCAGCAATTTCTTTTGTGACAGAACCGTTTTTCATCCTGTAAATGATTCTGTCTTTATATAAAGGAAGTTTTCTTGACAAATTAACAGTAAATGTACTTCCCTTTTTGTATGAATCACCACTTGTATATGCATTATCAGAATCAATTTCAAACACATCCTGCGGATTAATGTCAGTGAGTGCCTTAAAAAGAATTCTTCCGTTATCATTTTTTACAACCTGGAGTGCTTTCACTCCCATGTGATTCGGTCGTGACAGCGACATCATGTTCTTTCCTTTTTCACTGTTGTAGTATCCACTTGTAAATGAACCCCTGTTAAATATATCAAGAAGCATATTCTTATCTTCCTGCGATACGTGATATCCTTTTCGTCCATTTTCAAGATACATGTCTGTATATTTTCTGTAAATTGATGTGACACCGGCTGCATATGTAACATTTTTCATTCTGCCTTCAATTTTCATTGAATATACTCCCGCATCAATTATATCAGGAAGAATATCTAGTGCACACATGTCTTTTGGACTTAAAGGATATGATGACTTTGAATCATTTATCACTTTATCATTATTAACAACCGAATAATCAAGACGGCAAGCCTGTGCACATCTTCCTCTGTTGCCACTTCTTGTTCCATTCATACTGCTTAACAGGCACTGTCCTGAATAGCAGTAACACAAAGCCCCATGCACAAAACTTTCTATTTCTATATCACATTTTTCATGAATCTGTCTTATTTCATCAAGCGTAAGCTCCCTCGCCGTAACAATACGCATTGCACCCATCTCTTTTAAAATGGATGCACCTTTTTCTCCCGTAATTGTCATCTGCGTACTTGCATGCATGTGCATATCAGGGAATGCACTGTGAAGTATCTTAAACACACCCATATCCTGAACTATACATGCGTCAAGTCCTGCCTCATAAAATGGTGCAATATAATCGACAAGCTCATGTGTACACTCATTTTCCTTCAAAAGAGTATTTACAGTAAGATAAATCTTTTTGTCACGCAAATGAGCATAATCTAACGCTCTTATCATCTCTTCTTTGTTAAGATTGCCTGCATATGCCCTCGCACCAAACATGTCACCGCCAAGATAAACCGCATCAGCTCCGGCATTTATCACGGCTTTCATAATATCATATGAACCCGCCGGTGCAAGCACTTCTACATTGTGATTCTTCAACTCTGACTCCTATTTTGCATTAAGTTCTGTTTCTAACTGAACAATATTTTTCTGATATTTAGCAATTTCTTTTTTTAATTCTGTTATCTCTTTTTCTGCCGCATCTGTCTTAATCTGTGCAGCTATGAGTTCATGTTTTAAATCATATATCTCTTTGTCTTTATTCTCGATTTCTTCTGAGAGACTGTCACCGAGCTTTTTGGCCTTAAAATAGTCATCTGCTATGTTAAGATACATAAGATTAGCACGAACTTCCGCATTCTGTCTGCGAAATGAATCTTCTTTGCTGTACTCAGCAAGCTTGTTATTAATATAAGATGCAACTTTCTGTAGGTATTCCTCACTCTCATATCCACTTAATGTAAATACTTTTCCACCCAAAATTACTTCTGTATTATTTTTTGATGACATGAAAACGCCCTCCAATACTTTATCCGAATTATTTAATTATATCATTTTTATACTTTTTGTTCAATCCCCAGATTAAGATACGCCTCGTTCGTTGCAACACGTCCTCTCGGCGTTCTGTTAATAAATCCATTCTGTATAAGATAAGGCTCATATACATCTTCAAGTGTTCCGGCATCTTCACCGATAGATGCTGCAAGAGTGTCAAGACCCACCGGACCACCGCCGAATTTCTTTATTATTGTGCCAAGTATAAGCCTGTCATTTGCATCAAGACCATCCCTGTCAACATCTAAAAGATTAAGTGCATAATCAGCAACCTCGCCTGTAATTCTTCCGTCATATTTCACTTGTGCAAAATCACGCACTCTCTTTAACAGACGGTTGGCAAGTCTCGGGGTTCCTCTTGAACGTCTTGCAAGTTCGTTGGCTCCCTGCGAATCAATCTCTACACCAAGTACATTGGCAGAACGGATTATAATTGTCTCAAGTTCTTTTACTGTGTAATACTCGAGATGATTTACCACTCCGAATCTGTCTCTTAAAGGTGCGGACAAAAGACCTGCTCTTGTTGTTGCACCGACAAGTGTGAACTTAGGTAGTTCAAGACGAATTGAACGTGCTGTTGCCCCTTTTCCTATCATAACATCTATCTGGTAATCTTCCATTGCCGGATACAAAACTTCTTCAACCTGCCTGTTAAGTCTGTGAATCTCGTCAACGAACAGAACATCCCCCTCAGCAAGATTATTAAGGATTGCCGCCATTTCACCCGGCTTTTCAATTGCCGGTCCTGACGTTACTTTAAGATGTGTTCCCATCTCATTGGCAATTATCCCTGCAAGTGTTGTCTTTCCAAGTCCAGGAGGTCCATAGAAAAGTACATGGTCAAGTGAATCATTACGTGCTTTTGCAGCTTCTATATACACTTTCAGGTTGCGTTTTACTTTTTCCTGTCCAATGTAATCTTCAAGAGCAAGCGGACGTAAATTATTTTCAATTCTTATATCTTCTTCAACAAGCTCTGTTGAAATCACTCTTTTTTCCATCAAATTCCCTCTCAGATAAGTCTTTTAAGTGCTTCTTTTAAAATAGTCTCTGTATCTTTTTCTTCTATATTTTCTATATTCTTAACTGCACGAAGTGCCTCAGCATTGCCATAGCCGAGTGCAACAAGTGCCTCAACTGCCTCATTCCTTGCACTGAAATCAACTGACATGCCGGTGCTGCTCTCCTGATGTGCCAGTGCCTGCTCAAATGCATCTGAAAGCTTAATCCTGTCTTTAAGCTCAATTATAAGCTTCTGTGCTGTTTTAGCACCTATTCCCGGTGCACTTGATATAAGCTTTACATCATCTGATAGCACAGCAAATCTCAAATCATCAGGCGAAATTGTTGAAAGAATTGCCAAAGCACCTTTCGGTCCTATACCATTTACATTGATAAGCATCTTAAATATTTCAAGGTCATCTCTTGTGAGAAAGCCATAAAGACTGTGTGCATCTTCCCTTATCTGCAAATATGTATATACCTTTACCTGCTCACCCGTAACGCTGAATTCACTTATAACAGTTGCAGGAACACGGATATTAAAGCCGATACCATTATTTTCAACAACAATAGCATCCTCCATTATCTCTGTAAGTTCTCCTTTAATATAGGAAATCATATCTCTTTCTCCATTCCCAGACAATAATTAACAAACTGCTGTGCAGTTCTTCCTGAAATGCCTCCATGGCTTAATTCCCACTTATTTGCTTCTAACTTGAGTTCGTCATCTGACATAGTCACGCCGCTTCTTCTTGCAAGTTCGATAACAATCTGGAAATACTCCTGCTGTGTCGGTTTTGAATAACAAATCTGACATCCGAAACGATTTACCAGTGAAAGCTTTTCTTCCATCGTATCTGAACGATGTAAGCCGTTTGATGACTCCATATCATCACGATCATTCCATGTTTCTTTGATAAGATGTCTTCTGTTAGATGTTGCATATATAAGGATATTTTCAGGCTTAGTCTCAACGCCTCCTTCAATTACAGCCTTTAAGAACTTGTATTCAATCTCAAATTCCTCAAATGACAAATCATCCATATATATTATGAAGCGATAGTTACGGTTCTTTATCTGTGCTATTACATTTGATAAATCTTTGAACTGATGTTTATATATCTCAATCATCCTTAATCCGTCATCATAATACTGGTTGACAATTGCCTTAATACTTGTAGATTTACCTGTTCCGCTGTCACCGAATAAGAGGACATTGTTGGCTTTCTTTCCTTTTACAAATGCTTCTGTATTCTCAACAAGCTTCTTTTTCTGGATTTCATATCCGACAAGGTCAGTAAGCATAACTTTGTCCATATTGTTAATTGCCATAAATTTAACGCTGCCGTCAGGATTATTGCCGATTCTGAATGCTTTGTTAAGACCAAACATGCCAACACCGTAATCCTTATAAAATGTAGTAACACCATCAAAAAACTCTTCGTCTGTTGTTGCGGCTGCAAGTTTTTCGCTTAATGTGCGTACTTTTTCGCTTACATTTCTGTTATACATAAGTTCTTTTTTCACAATTGCTTTGTAGTTTGTAATAAGTGAAAAACAATTTATTGAAAGTTCTTTTTCAATCTCGCTGAAATCATAGTGGAACAGCTTTCTGAATATTCCGAAATCATTCATGGCAAATGTGTTGACACTTCCGTCATTGGCACCGACCTTCTCACATGTTATGCTGAATGGGTTTTCTGTTGTGATAAGTATAAATGTAAGATAATTCTGCCATAGGTTCTTATCAAATCCATAATCTGTCGCGACTTTAAGAATTCTTTTAATCTGCGTATAGATTTCTCTTGTAAGTTCCTCTTTTCCCGTATCCTCAACATCAAACTTTCTGAAAATGTCTGCCATGCGTGAAAGGATGCTGTCTTCATCCATATCTCCGTATATTATCAGTCTTGAAATTTCTTTGTACATAGCTTATTTTCTCCATTCCATTTCATAATTAAAATTAAGTGTATTTCTTATTATACTATATCAATAAAGTTTTTTGTCAAATATTTTCTTATTTTATTTGAGTTATGACCTATTTCTTATTATTGAACTATTGACACAAAAGAAATTAATGATATAATCAACAAAGGACTTTGGGTAGTCCGCAATACTATATTTTTTCATTTTTTAAAATGGAGAGGACTTTTAATGAAAGCTATTGCTTCAATCAACACCGTTATCTACACCCTGTTGACTGTATTGTATTTTTATCAGTTTATATATATTGTGATAGCCTTAATCGGTGAAAAACGAAAGAAGAAGCAGCCAGAATACGAACCTAAGAAACTTCACAGGTTCGCTTTTATTATTGCAGCCCGGAATGAAAATGCCGTAATCGGTAACCTGATTAAGAGCATCAAAGCACAGAACTACCCTTCTGAACTTATTGATGTTGTTGTCGTTGCTGATAACTGTACGGATAACACAGCCGAGATTGCAAGAAGCTGCGGTGCAATTGTATATGAACGTTTTAACAAGGTATTAGTCGGTAAAGGCTATGCTCTTGACTATGCATTCAACAAGATAAAAGAAGATGAAGGTGATTATACCGCCTACGACGGTTATTTTATTTTTGATGCGGATAATGTCATTGACAGAAATTATGTCCGTGAAATGAACAAAACTTTTGATCAGGGGTATCGTGTGGTCACAAGTTATCGTAACTCAAAAAATTTCGATACCAATTGGATTACATCAGGATATTCGCTCTGGTTCTGCCGCGAAGCAAAATATCTTAATAATCCACGAATGATTCTTAAAACAAGCTGTGCTGTATCAGGAACAGGCTTTCTTACAAGCAGTGAGATTATTAAGAAAAATGGTGGTTGGAAATGTAATCTTTTGACAGAGGATATTCAGTTTTCAGTTGTTAATATTCTTGAGGGAGAAAAAATCGGCTACTGTGATTCGGCAATGTTCTATGATGAACAGCCGGAGACATTTAAACAGTCATGGAACCAGCGTATGCGTTGGTCAAAGGGCTTCTATCAGGTAATGTTCAAATATGGTCGTGAACTGATAGCCATGGCATTCAAAAAACGTCAGATGTTCGTATCATGTTATGATATGTTTATGACACTTGCTCCTGCTACTCTTCTTTCAGTAGGCTGCATGCTTTTGAATCTCATATTTTTAGTGCTTGGTGCACATAACTTTACTTTATTTAAAAAGGTATTTCCGGTCGCTATGGAATCAATCGGTTTTGCCTGTGTAAGCTTTTATCTGCTTATGTTTTCAATCGGATTGCTGACAGTAATAACAGAATGGAAGAAGATTCTTGCTTCTCCTAAGAAAAAGATTATTTCGCTGTTCACTTTCCCATTATTTATGCTTACATATATTCCAATTTCTCTTGTCGCTTTATTCAAGCGTGTTGAGTGGAAACCTATCACACACTGTGTTTCCAAATCTATGGAAGAAATTGAATTGCAGCAGCAATATAAACAATAAAAGAAACGGCATTCAGTTAATCTGAAATGCCGTTTCTTTATTTTTGTCCATATGCTCTTTCAGTGCGTTTCACCACCATAGCTGATACAATTCCTATTACTGCTCCAGTCACTGTTCCGGTTATCATAAGTACAGGAAGATAATATACTATCGCACCGCTTCCCATTATAAATACAGCTGCAATTATCTGCCCTATATTATGAAGTACTCCGCCGGCAACACTTACACCAACAGACGAAAAAAACTGTATTTTCTTTAGTATTATCATTATTATCATGCTAAGAACCGCTCCTGACATGCTGAACAAGAAGCTGTTCAAATTGCCAAAAAGAACGGCAGTTAATGTTATTCTTATGAGATTAACTGCAACTGCTTCTTTTATTCCGACAACATATAAAATCGTTATTATAGCAATATTGGGAAGTCCTAACTTAATTCCCGGAACCGGAAGCGGCACAGAAATCACGCTTTCGATATAGCCAAATATCATCGCCAAAGCCGTAAGTACACCGCAAAGTGCGAGTTTTTGCGTCCGTGTTGAATTCTTCATATTTTCATTCACCTGTTTTTATTTGTTAATTTTTATTTATATATTTTATTACCCGTTTTCATCTATCTGACAAGCGAATCTACATTGCCTTCACCGCCCTGTATCTCGACAACCACGCGATGCGGAAGGCACACTATCGTCTCTCCATTCTTACTTATCTTTCCTGTCTTTTCACACAATTTATCAGGACAGTCGGCATCTTTCATATAAACTGTACCATTTTCTATAACTACAGTATTACTTCCGCCCTGATAACCCTCAACAGTAACAGACGCATTTTTGTCAAGAGGAAGCATATAGACAATATTTCCGTCTACCTTCACAGCTGCTGTAATACCATCCTTTTTTACAACAAAATTAATAATCAAAAATGCTGCTGCACATACAATAATCAATGTGGCTATCAGCATTATATCTCTTTTAATCTTCTTTTTTTCCAAATGTCATTCTCTCCGAAATATTAATTAGTATCTTTTAAAGTTACTTATATAATATACACTTTAAACCGTAAAAACACAACATTATCATTTATATGTTTTGTATTACATTTGTTTAAAATGTGTGGTTATCTCAATAGTGTTATTTATAGTAAAGCAACTTGCAACAGTAGTTAAAATCCTCTAATATATATCTATATTATATAAGAAAAGGACTCTCTTATACCATAAAAATAACGGCACCGTACATCACTTTCGCAACATACAATGCCGTTATCATAGTGGAGTAGACGGGAGTCGAACCCGTGTCCAAAAGCCCATTCACTGTTCTTCTACTATTATAGTTGATTGCTTCGGTTTCCCTCATTCCCTCCGGCATAAGAAAATCAACATCCTCATGCTTTCAGTAGCTTCATGATACGCCCACAGTCTCAAAGCTTTGACTGAGTCGTTTCCTACATGGTCGAAGCCTGGGTCCTAAAGTGTAGGTGCTCTAGGTCAGACTGCTGCCATTAGGCAGCGTAAGCTAAATTTTCGTTAGCGTTTATATTTAGATTTGTGATTTGACGCATCACCTGCGAATAGCTTCACCAGCTTCAAAACCCCTGTCGAAACCTTTACTACCCCTTGTGGATAGCTGTGAGATAAATACTATCACTGCAAATTTATATTGTCAACCCCAAAACGGGCTAAAAACACCAAATTAAATCAATAGTTTAATTCATAAAATTCAAATTATATCTTCGGCGGTAGCTTTGAATACATTTATCCCAGATTTCTTACCTTAAAGTCTTTTAAAGCTTCTCTTTGCTGGTCTTTCTTTGCAATAGAGTCTCTCTTATCATAGAGTTTTTTACCTCTTGCAAGACCAATTTCCATTTTTACACGTCCTTTGCTTAAATATACCTGCAAAGGTACTATTGTAAATCCCTTCTGTGCCGTCTGTCCCTCTAGTTTATTAATCTCAGACTGATGAAGGAGCAGCTTTTTCGGACGAAGCGGGTCTTTATTAAAAATATTTCCTTTTTCATAAGGTGTAATATTCATATTAATAACAAAAACCTCACCGTTGATTATCTGTATATATGCCTCTTTTATTGAGCATTTTCCCTGTCTTAAAGACTTAACCTCAGTACCGTGAAGTACAAGTCCAGCCTCATATTTCTCGTCTATAAAATAGTCATAATAAGCCTTTTTATTATTAGCAATCAGCTTATTTCCACTTGATTCTTTCATATTATCTCCTTATTCTGCCAGTTCAAAATCTATAGTTCTAAGAATCTTATCACAGTTGATAACCTTAACATTAAGTCTCTGACCAAGCTTGAATGTCCTTCCTGTTGTCTCATTTACCATCTCATAATGATTCTCGTCATAAATATAATATCCGTCACGAAGCGAGGCTACACTAATCATTCCTTCAATTGTATTCGGAAGTTCTACATATATTCCCCATGCGGTCATTCCGGATACAACACCCTCAAATGTCTCTCCGATATGTTTTTCCATATACTGTACCATTTTCAGCTTATCTGTATCTCTTTCTGCATCATCAGCCCTGCGTTCTGTAGCACTTGTCTGCTTTGCGACTTCAGGAAGAATAGCAGCAAAATGCTCACTTCTCTTATCACTCATACCACCATGCAGATTTTCTTTAATAATTCTGTGAATCTGTAAATCAGGATATCTTCTGATTGGCGATGTGAAATGACAGTAATACTTGGCAGCAAGTCCGAAATGACCTACGCACTCCGTTGTATATGATGCTCTTTTCATAGAACGAAGTGTAAGGCGTGCAATTAAATTCTCCTCGTCGCTTCCCTCTATTTTCACCAAAAGCTTCTGAAGCTCCTTCGGATGAATCTCATCACCTATTTTTATCGAATATCCAAAATTATTGATAAATGTTCCAAGCCTTCTTATCTTCTCAGGATCAGGATTTTCATGACTTCGGTAAAGGAATGGTATTTCCTGCCAAAAATAATCTTCTGCCACTGTCTCATTTGCAATAAGCATGAAATCTTCGATAATTCTTGTCGCTGTATTTCTGTCATACGGCTTTATTTCCACCGGTTCACCCTTATCGTTAAGCGTAATCTTTGTCTCCGGAAAATCAAAATCAATCGAACCGCGTTTGAATCTTCTCTGACGCAGTATCAGTGCAAGCTTTTCCATAAGTCTGAACATATCAGCAAAATCTTTATACTCGTTTAAAATTTCTTCATCTTCATTTTCAAGAATCTTTTTTACATTTGTATAAGTCATTCTTCTGTCAACATTGATTACAGACTCACATATCTTATGTGAAATCACATTGCCTTTTTCATCAATATCCATAAGACAGCTGAGTGCAAGCCTGTCACAGCCCTGGTTAAGTGAACATATTCCGTTGGACAGCTTATGCGGAAGCATCGGTATAACACGGTCAACAAGATAGACACTTGTGCCTCTCTTATATGCTTCTTTGTCAAGAGGACTGTATTCTTTTACATAATTGCTCACATCTGCGATGTGAACTCCAAGGTGATAGATTCCATTTTCCTCAGATACAGTTATTGCATCATCCAGGTCTTTTGCATCTTCACCATCTATAGTAACTGTCTGCAAATCACGCAAATCAACTCTTCCGGCATAATCTTTAGGCGACAGTTCATCAGGAATATCATTTAATGATTTCATTACACTTTCAGGAAATTCCATCGGAAGGTCATATGCTTTTATTATAGACATAATATCCGTTCCCGGGTCATTAATATGCCCTATAATCTCCTTTACGCGACCTTCCGGGTTCTTTTTCAATGTACCATAAGAAGTAAGCTCTACAACAACTTTATGTCCTGTCACGGCCCCCATAGACTTTTCCTGTGGCACAAAAATGTCATAACAGATTTTCTTATTGTCCGGAACAACAAATCCAAATGTTTTACTCTTCTGGTATGTTCCAACCACCTCTTTTATCTGATGCTCAAGAATCTTGAGAATCTTGCCTTCACATCTCTTATCTCCATGTTTTTCTGCTGTTATGGCAACCATAACTTTATCCATATGAAATGCACCACCATCATCGGATTCTTTGATAAAAATATCATCTTCCCTGCCTTCGACAACAACAAAGCCAAAGCCACGGCTTGTCTTCTGATATATTCCAATAATAGCTGTATTTTCAGGCTTACTGTATTTGCCTTTTTTTGACACACCTATTCTACCCTCTGCTACAAGTGAATCAAGTACCGCCTGCAGCTCATGTCGTTCCTCTTTCGGAACCTGCAGAAGTATTGCAAGCTCCTTAGTTTTCATTGGTACATAGAGGTCGTTATGCAAAATAAGATCCTCCAGCATATTTTTTCTGTCTTCAAACACTTTATCATATGTTCTTTTTGATTTATGTCCCATAACAATCCTCCCTGTTTTTGCCGTGATTGACATGTCGCCTGCGTAAAAAAAGATGCCCTTCAAGCTATCCTTAAAGAGCATCCTTATAACTTTTTAGAAATTAATATTCAATATAGCGGCAATAACAATAAATGCAATTGCAAGTATCTTTGTAAATAATACAAGCTTACCTTCCATTGAACGTCCTTTATTCTTACCCCAGTAAGTATCAGCAGCACCGCTGATTGCACCAGACAAGCCTGTCTGCTTGCTTTCCTGCATAAGAACTACAATTGTTATTGCAATACAAACTAATATAAAAAGTCCCATAAGTAATACTCTAAATGTATCTGCCCATGACATTCCGAACATCAGTAACACCTCCTACTTGGTTAAAATCGTCACACAATAGTATAATTTTAACACAAGCATTTAATAATATCAAGTATTTATTATTTCTTTATCAAGAGAGATTCACCAGTCATTTCTGCCGGCTTCTCAAGTTCCATAATATCTATAAGAGTAGGAATAATATCGCAAAGCTTGCCATTCTCTTTAAGAGTATATGCCTCATCATAATTTACAAGTATAAATGGAACCGGATTTGTTGTATGTGCTGTATATGGTTCGCCATTGTCATCGATAAGCTTTTCAGCATTACCATGGTCAGCACAAATAAACATTACACCATCAACTTCCTTAACAGCCTCTACTACCTTGCCTACACACTCATCAACAGTCTCTATTGCCTTAACAACAGCGTCCATGATACCTGTATGTCCAACCATATCAGGATTAGCAAAGTTAGTAATTATTACATCATACTTTCCTGAACGTATTGCATCTGTAAACTTCTGGCATACTTCAGGTGCACTCATTTCAGGCTGAAGGTCGTATGTTGCAACCTTTGGTGATTTAACAAGAATTCTGTCCTCACCTTCATTTGGCTCCTCAACTCCGCCGTTAAAGAAAAATGTTACATGTGCATATTTCTCTGTCTCAGCAATTCTTGCCTGCTTTAAATGATTCTTTGCAAGGAATTCGCCGAATGTATTTGTAATTTCCTGCTTTTTGAACGCAACATACTTATTAGGAATTGTAACATCATAATCTGTGAAGCATACATAATGAACTTTCTTTCTTGGACCTCTGTCAAATCCAGCAAAATCATCATCACAGAAACATCTGGTAATTTCTCTTGCTCTGTCAGGTCTGAAGTTAAAGCAGATAACTGAATCGCCATCTTTGATAGTTGCAAGTGGCTTGCCATCTTCCTTAATAACTGTAGGAACAACGAACTCATCAGTCTTTCCGGATGCATATGAATCGTTTATTGCACATCTTGCACAAGCAGCTTCATTACCAACACCCTCTGTAAGTGCCTTGTATGCTGCTTCAATTCTGTCCCATCTGTTATCTCTGTCCATTGCATAATAACGACCCATGATTGATGCAATCTTTCCAACACCGATTTCATCCATCTTATTATAAAGCTGGTTAATAAAATCTTTTCCACCATCAGTTGCTGTGTCACGTCCATCCATAAAACCGTGAACATATACATTTTTAAGGCCATTTTTCTTTGCAAGCTCAAGAAGTGCAAATACATGTGTAAGGTGGCTGTGAACACCGCCGTCTGAAAGAAGTCCATAAAGATGTAAATCAGAATTATTCTTCTTACAGTTCTCAATTGCACCAAGAAGTTCTTCATTTTCAAAGAAATCGCCATCTTCAATAGACTTTGTAATTCTTGTAAGCTCCTGATATACAATTCTACCTGCACCCATATTAAGATGTCCTACTTCTGAGTTACCCATCTGACCATCCGGAAGTCCTACTGCAAGCCCGCTGGCATATCCTTTTACAAATGGATATTCTGCCATCAATTTATCCATTACAGGTGTATTGGCATTTGCAATACCATTACCCTCTTTTTTATCACTTAAACCATATCCGTCAAGTATCATTAAAACCACTGGTTTTTTAGACATATCAAAATCCTCCTTGTTTTTGCGAAGCAAAAATCCCAATGTGCATCTTTGATGCACTATGCCCTCATAGTGAGGACAAGGCATTCATGCCTTGGATTTAGCCTCCTTGTTTTTGCGAAGCAAAAATCTTATCTTCATTTTTTACCGAACGTATCATACCATATAATCCCGAAAAAGTAAAGAAAAAGCGGACACAACACTGTGTGTCCGCAATATTATAATTACTTGTCGTAATGAACTATCTTTGCAAATTCAGGCTTGAGGCTGGCACCGCCAACAAGACCTCCATCAATATCAGGCATTGAGAATATATGATTGGCATTGCCTGCATTGACACTGCCGCCATATAAAATTCTTATTCTCTCAGCAACAACCGCACCATATATATCACGTATATTAGTACGAATTGCAGAACATACTTCCTGTGCCTGTTCTGCTGTTGCAACTCTTCCTGTTCCTATCGCCCATATAGGTTCGTATGCAATAATACAATTAATAACCTTTTCCGGTGGTATGTATTTGAAAGCGTTGACAATCTGTTTTTTGATAAATTCAAGTGTAACTCCACTCTCACGCTGTTCAAGACTCTCTCCACAGCAAAGAATCGGAAGAAGCTTATGTTCTATAGCTTTCCTCATCTTTTTATTAATTATTTCATCTGTTTCATGAAAATATTGTCTTCTCTCCGAATGTCCGATTATAACATATGACACTCCGGCATCAACAAGCATCTCAGGCGATAACTCACCTGTATATGCTCCTTTTTCCTCATAAAACATATTCTCAGCACCGACTTTTATATTGGTATCCTTCACTTCATTAACAACTGGGACAATATCAATTGCCGGCACACAAAATACGACGTCTACGTCGTCATTCTTTACCATTGGCTTTAGTTCTTCTGCAAGTTTAACAGCTCCGCTTGGAGTCATATTCATCTTCCAGTTACCAGCCACCATTTTCTTGCGCATACAGATACCCCTCCTGTAACATTAATACATTCGCAAAAACATCACGATTGATTTTATTTAATTATATCATACAATTTCTAAAAATGCCACTTATTTTACAGAATTTACGTAAAAATTCCCGGAATTTCTTATATGAAATCCCGGGACATATATAAAAATTATGTCAGTCGGTTTTTACTTGTCGTTAGCAGCTTCTACACCTGGAAGTTCTTTACCCTCAAGGAACTCAAGAGAAGCACCGCCACCTGTAGAGATATGTGTCATCTTATCGCCAAAACCAAGATTATTTACAGCTGCAGCTGAATCACCGCCACCGATAATTGTTGTAGCGTCTTTTAATGCCGCAAGCTCTTCTGCAACAGCGATTGTACCCTTTGCAAAGTTAGGAAATTCAAATACACCCATTGGTCCGTTCCATACTACAGTCTTAGCATCTTTTAACGCATCCTTGTAGAGTTTACATGACTCAGGTCCAATATCCATACCCATATCATCATCTTCCTGATGACCTGCAGCTACGATACGGCTAGGTGTATCATTCTTAAATTCCTTTGTTACAACTGTATCAATAGGAATCAAAAGCTTAACGCCTTTCTTTTCAGCCTTTTCCATCATCTCTTTAGCATATTCAAGGTAATCATCCTCTACAAGAGACTTACCTACATTACCACCATGAGCCTTCTGGAATGTATATGACATACCACCACCGATGATAAGTGTATCAACCTTGTCAAGAAGGTTATTGATAACTGAAATCTTTGATGAAACTTTAGATCCACCAAGAATAGCTACAAATGGTCTTACAGGATTATTTACTGCATTTCCAAGGAAATCAATTTCCTTCTGCATAAGATAACCAACAACTGCTGTATCAACAAACTTAGTAACACCAACATTTGAACAATGTGCTCTGTGAGCTGTACCAAATGCATCATTTACAAATACATCGCAGATAGAAGCAAGATCCTTAGAAAAAGCTTCACCATTCTTTGTCTCTTCAGGACGGAAACGTGTATTCTCAAGAAGAATAACATCACCATTCTTCATATCTGCTACTGCAGCTCTTGCATTATCGCCAACAACTGTGTCATCAGCAGCAAACTTTACTTCCTGACCAAGAAGTTCTGAAAGTCTCTTTGCAACAGGTGCAAGTGAAAATGTTGCATCTGGTCCCTTAGGTTTTCCGAGATGTGAACAAAGAATAACCTTACCACCATCAGCGATAAGCTTCTTGATTGTAGGAAGTGCAGCAACAAGACGTGTCTCATCTGTTATTCTGTCTCCATCAAGTGGTACATTAAAATCACATCTGCATAATACTCTTTTGCCATTAACGTTGATATCATCAACAGACTTTTTATTAAGCATAGTTTATTTCCTCCAAATTCATTTCTGACATACGATGAATAAATCCATCACAAAATAATACTTGATATAAGATAAAAACCAGAGAATATCATAATATATATTCCCTGGTTTTTTCTCTCGTTACTTATATGTTAAACGATTAGTTTAATTCAGCAAAATACTTGATTGTTCTAACCATCTGGCTTGTGTATGAATTTTCATTATCATACCAAGAAACAACCTGTACCTGGCATCCACCATTAGGAAGCTCATTAACCATTGTCTGTGTAGCATCGAATAATGAACCAAATCTCATACCAACGATATCGCTAGATACGATCTGCTCTGTGTTATAACCGAATGACTCTGTAGCAGCAGCCTTCATAGCAGCATTAACTTCATCAACTGTAACCTTCTTAGCAACTACAGCATTAAGAATTGTTGTAGAACCTGTAGGTGTTGGAACTCTCTGAGCAGCTCCAATAAGCTTTCCATTAAGTTCTGGGATAACAAGACCGATAGCCTTAGCAGCACCTGTTGAGTTAGGAACGATGTTGCAAGCACCTGCTCTAGATCTTCTTAAATCACCCTTTCTCTGTGGTCCGTCAAGGATCATCTGGTCACCTGTGTAAGCATGAATTGTACACATAATACCTGACTCAATTGTTGCACAATCGTTAAGTGCCTTAGCCATAGGAGCTAAGCAGTTTGTTGTACAAGAAGCAGCTGAGATAATCTGATCATCTGCTGTAAGTGTCTCATGGTTTACATTGTAAACGATAGTCTTAAGGTCGTTTCCAGCTGGAGCTGAGATAACTACCTTCTTAGCACCTGCATTAATATGAGCCTGTGCCTTAGCCTTAGATGTATAGAATCCTGAACACTCAAGAACTACATCAACACCAATCTCTCCCCATGGGCAGTTATTAGCATCTGGCTCTTTGTAAATCTTGATAGTCTTACCTTTAACTGTGATTGTACCAGCCTCATCATCAGCTGTTACCTGATCTTCCTCACCGAAGTTAACATATCTTCCCTGTGATGAGTCATACTTTAAAAGATGAGCAAGCATCTTAGGGCTTGTTAAATCGTTAATAGCAACTACCTCATATCCTTCTGCACCAAACATCTGTCTGAATGCAAGTCTACCGATACGACCAAAACCATTGATTGCAACTTTTACTGACATAAAAACAATTCCTCCTAAAATGAATTTTTATAACATAGTTTGTTAAAATTTCAACTACCATGTATTTTACATAAGAAGAAGCTAAATATCAAGGCTTTCTTCCCATTTTTTACATTTTTGCACTTTTTTCAATAATAACTCATTATCAATTAGTCATTTTGACGAAATTTTAACAAATTCTGTATCCAATATTGTTTACTTAACGCTAATCCACGCTTAATACTGACTTAAAGGAAACATTTCTTTGTATTCCTCAAAATATTTATCAAAATTAGTTCCGTTATCCTTCTTGAGATTAATAAGATACTCATGTGTATCAAACACATTTAACTCAAGCTCAATAATCGCAACTGCCACGTTAGAACAATGGTCAGCAATTCTCTCAAAATCTGTAAGCAGATCATTAAATATAAAGCCCTGATGAAGTGTACATTCACCTTTCTGGACACGCTTGACATGATTCATCTTCATTTCATCACAATATATGTCAACGAGTTCTTCTAACGGCTCTGTCTTATAGGCATATTCTACCTTGTTCTGTTCAAATGCATCTATTACATTTCCAACTATTTCTTTCATAATTAATGACATCAGTTCAACATCTTCAACAGCACAATCAGAAAACCTAAGCTTTTCATTAAACAGTTCTGCTGCTGCCTGTGATATGTTAACAGCATGGTCACTTATTCTCTCAAAATCAGAAATTGTATGGAGAAGCTTTGAGACCTCCTTGTTCTGTCCAGAAGTAAGCTCCTGCTGTGTAATCTTTACAAGATAAGTTCCAAGCTTATCTTCATATCTGTCAACCTTATCTTCTCTTCTCTGAATCTTGTCATATTTTTCCTGCGAAAATGTATCCAGTAGTTCCATGGAACGAATAAGATTTTTCTGTGCCATATGTGCCATTGAACAAAGAACTGTCTTAGCCTGTTCAATAGCAACTGTAGGATGAGCAATAAATCTGTCATCAAGTACACTGATTTCAACAATATCTTTATCTTCCTCATCAACAACCTCCTTGAAAATTGCACATACCATCTTTTCAAGGAATCTGATGAATGGAAACAGTACAGCAACTGTTGCAACTCTGAATAATGAGTTCACAAATGCTATCGAAACAGTTGTCATCGTTCTGTCCATAAATGAAAAATGCACAAAATGATTAATACTATAAAATACTACTGCCCATATTAAAGCACCAAGTGCATCAACAAGAAGATATACAAATGCTGTTCTCTTACCATCTGTAGTCGCACCAAATGAAGAAATGATAACAGGCATGGCAGCTCCGACAGCAATACCCATTATAATAGGCAGTGCTACTGAAAATGAAATAGCTCCTGTAACTGATAAAGCCTGAAGAATACCAACTGTAGCAGATGCACTCTGCAAAACGGCAGTAACCAAAAGTCCTATAAGTATTCCTATAAATGGATTAGAAAACTTGGTAAGCATATCAATAAATGCCGGCTCAGATCTTAATGGTGCAACTGCTGCACTCATGTTCTGCATTCCTACCATAAGGATACAGAAACCTATCATAATATCACCTATATGCTTTTTTGTAGGGTTCTTACAGAACATCCTAAACATGATTCCGATAACACCAATAACAGCAGCAAGAACCTCTGTTGAAAGTAAGTCTACCCATCCGGCACCACCACTGATATCAGAAAGACATAATACCCATCCAGTAACAGATGTACCTATAATTGCGCCCATAATAATACCGATAGCCTGTTTCATTTTAATCATACCGGCATTAACAAAACCAACAACCATAACAGAAGTTGCCGATGATGACTGGATAATTGCCGTAACACCTGTACCAAGCAGTACTCCCTTAAGAGGTGTATTACTTAATCTATACAGAATAACTTCCAGTTTGCCACCAGCCACTTTCTTTAATCCATCTCCCATAAGCTGCATTCCAAAAAGGAAAAGCGCTATTCCTCCGAGAAGAATAATCACAATGTGTATCAATTCAAAACTCACGAAAGCTCCTATCTGCGCATAAAAGTCAAGGTCGGACAGCGTAGTTGGTACTTCTACATCTATGCGCATTCACATAATCAGAATTTATACGCTGTCTTTTTAATAATATCAATACTAATAATCATTTTCAAGGAAAAATTACCTATATTTTACATTAGTTTACATGTTCTACATAAACATCAAAAATATCAATTGCGGATTAATTATGTTTATGTATAATGTATATTGACATTTAAGCATATGACTAATATTTGATGGAGGACATTAATATGCTGTTATCAGATTCACATATACATACTATGTTCTCTTCTGATTCAGAGGAGAACCCTGTAAATGTTGTTAACAATGCTATTTCACTGGGATTTAAACACATCTGTTTTACCGACCATAATGACTTTGATGCTCCTTTAGAAGATGGAAAAGTCATGTTTGACCTTGATTTTGAGGAATACATTAAGTATTTCCAGAATCTGAAAGAATCATACAAAGATAAAATCAATATTCACATAGGTGTTGAACAGGGACTTATGAGAAGCGTCGCAGACAGAGTCAATTCATACGATTCTGCAAAACAGCTTGATTTTATAATAGGCTCGTCACATCTTGTATATGGAGAAGATCCATACTACCCTGAGTTTTGGGAGAAACGTTCTGCAAAGGATACTGTTTTAACTTATTACGAAAGTATTCTTGATAATCTTGGCTGTTGTCACAACTTTGATGTGTATGGTCATCTTGATTATATTGCAAGATATATACCTGCCAATTCTTACACATATGACTGGCACGATTTTAACGATTTAATCTGCATAATTCTTAAAACAATCATTGAGCAAGGAAAAGGAATTGAAATCAACACTGCCGGTCTTAAATACGGAATGCCTGAACCTAATCCATGCCTTGATATTGTTAAAATGTATCACGACCTCGGAGGAGAGATATTCACTGTAGGTTCTGATGCACACGAAGTTAAGTTTTTTGCTTACAGATTTGATGTCGTGGCTGATATGCTTAAGAACGCAGGATTTAATTACTACACAATATTTAATGAAAGAAAGCCTGAGTTCATCAGATTATGATGAGCTCAGGCTTATTTTATATGCATGTATCTTATCTGCACCTTCTACATACATCTGTAAAATCTGAAGCTGTAAGGTGGAAGAACTATTTTCCCAGATAAGTCTTCCTTCTTACCTGTTATAAGATTAAGTGCATCCGCACATTCTGTATCAAAGTAAGCTGTATATTCATTCTCATCTGCATTAATTGCGACAAGCACTTTTTCTCCATCAGCTTCCCTTTTGAATACATATTGTCTGTTGGTGAGTACTTTCTTGGTATAATCACCATAGCTTAATGCCCTGCTGTTATGATACATTTGTCCTAATGAACTTATTGTATAAGTCAGCTCATTGTATTCCGGCTTGTCAAATGAAGGACGCAGGATATTGTCATTGCCGCTGCCCTTAACTGCCTCGCAGCCCCATTCACTTCCATAATATATGCATGGAATTCCCGGCATGCCGAACATCAGCGCATATATAAGCGGCAGGTGTGCTTTATTGGTAAGCGTGCTGGCAATCCTTGAAACATCATGGTTATCAACGAATGTAAGCAGATGTTTTCCTGTATAGAGACACCATGGCTCTTTCCCAAACTGTCTTTCAATGCTGTGTGCAATCTCGAACATATTCATTGAATTAAAGCTTGAGTACAGTCCCTTATAACACTCATAATTAGTTGCACTGTGCAGGCACTCATCATTGACTATTGTGTTGTAATCACCGTGAAGCATTTCTCCTACAAGGAAGAACTCCTGCTTCATCCGGTCTGTTTCGTATCTTAAACGCTTCATAAAATCCCTGTTAAGACAGTACGCAACGTCAAGTCTTATTCCATCAATATCGAATTCATTAACCCATCCGCGCACTGACTCAATAAGATAATTAACCACATCCGGATTATTCAGATTGAGTTTCACAAGATTGTAATATCCTTCCCATCCCTCATACCAGAAGCCGTCATTATATGGTGAATTGCCATCAAAGCTGATGTTAAACCAGTCCTTATAGGCAGAATCCCATTTTTTCTCACATACATCCTTAAATGCAAAGAATCCCCTTCCGACATGATTAAACACACCGTCAATGACTACCTTTATTCCTGCCTCATGCAGCTTTGACACAAGCTCTGCAAAATTCTTATTAGTTCCTATTCTTTTATCTATCATACGGTAATCCCTTGTATCATAGCCATGATAATCGCTCTCAAAAATTGGAGAAAAATACACCGCATCAGTTCCTAACTTCTGCAAATGCGGTATCCAGTCTGCAAATTCTGATATGCATCTGTTCATCACCCCGTCATTGTCTCTTAATCCATCACAAAATCCAAGTGGAAACACCTGATAAAACACTGCTTCTTCGTACCACATATTATTTTAACCTCCGTAACTGTCTGATATAATAATATTAAGCCAATTCCCGCAGTCTGGCAACATCTTTCTTAATACACTCAACCACATAATCAGCTTCCCTGTGTGTAATTGTATGGTTAATTGTCAGCCTTAGTGAACCTTCTGCTATTTTTTCATCAAGTCCAAGTGCAAGAAGGACATGTGAAGGCTTTCCTGAATTAGATGTACACGCTGAACCTGCAGATGCGCATATTCCCTGTTTGTTAAGCATTACAACCAGCATTCCGCCATTAACATACTGAAAACTGAAATTCATATTGCCCGTAACACGGATTTCCCTGCTTCCATTAAGTCTTGAATAAGGAATTTCTCTTAGTATTCTCTTAATCATATAGTCGCTGATTTTCTTTTCCCGCCTTGCCCTGTCAGAAAGTGTTTCATAAGCAATTCTTGCCGCCGTCGCAAGTCCTGCAATCCCAGCTACATTTTCAGTGCCTGCCCTAAGTCCGTTCTCCTGTCCGCCTCCATGCATGAACCGTTCTGGCTTTCCGCCCCTGACATACAGAAATCCTACGCCCTTTGGTCCGCATATCTTATGTCCGCTTACATTTAAGAAATCAACGCCCAGCTTTTTCACATCAACATCAATATGTCCAAATGCCGCCACTGCATCAGAATGAACCTTTGCACCATACTCATGCGCAATTTCACATACATTTTCTATCGGCTGGATAGTTCCAATTTCATTATTAGCAAGCATAACTGACACTAAAAATGTATCATTTCTAATCATTTTTTCTAACTGTTCCAGCTTAACAATTCCCTGCTCATCAACTGGTGCAAATGTGACATCTATTCCATAATTCTTAAGCCACAGTGCCGATTCCGTCACCGCATGGTGTTCTATTGAACTTACTATTATATGTCCCTGTTTTCTTTTCAGACTCTCTGCTTTAACTGCCCAGTTATCCCCTTCCGTTCCACCAGAGGTGAAAAATATTTCATTTCTGTCAGCATTTATTATATCTGCAATAATATCTCTTGATTCCTCAACAACATTTTTAGCTTTTTCAGACAACCTGTACACACCTGACGGGTTTCCATAATCTCCCAAAAGATATGGAAGCATTGCTTCAGCCACTTCTTTTCTGACAGCAGTTGTCGCCGCATTGTCCATATATATCATTATATTTCCGCCCTGTAATTCCTTATAATATTGTATTCAGGCAGGGCATATATTGTTAATAAGTCTATCTGCGGTATCTGCTATGAATAATAAATTATCCTTAAAAGGTGGCATATTCAAATCCGCCATAATACTTACAATTGCCGGCGTTCTATCAAAACTGCTCGGATTTTATTTTCGGATACTTCTCACTAATTATACAGGTGCTGCAGGAGTCGGACTATTCCAGATGTGCATACCTCTTATTGCGCTTGCATTTGCAGTATGCTGCAGTGGATTTTCTGTAGCTGTTTCAAAATATTCAGCATCATCTCCATCTCTGAAATGGCTTTTCTGCGTATTAAAGATTACTATTTCTCTTTCAATTGCCGTTATGCTTTTATTTCTTATATTCAGCGATTTCATTGCAAACCATATATTTATGGAAAGCCGCTGTGAGGGAATAATCCGTATAACTGCAATCTCTCTGCCATTCATGTGCATACATAACTGCTTGTCTAATTACTATTACAGCCAGAAGGAATCTTTTCTGCCAGCCTCCTCGCAGCTTGTCGAACAGCTTGTGCGTATTGGCACTATTATACTTTATGTGCGCATAAAAAATGTATCAACAATATCAATTGCTGACGCAGTTACCGGTAATATATTCGGTGAATTTGCAGCTGCCACATACTGTGCTATTCCGCTGTTTTTCCGTTCCATTCATAATAAAAGCATGACGCAGAAGCTCTCCTGTTCACTCCGTGAATACAGATATATTGTTAAATATGCATTTCCAATTAACGCCAACCAGACTGTTCTGCATCTGCTTGAAGGGGCAGAAGCAATTCTTATTCCCGCAATCCTGTGCATGCATGGACTGTCAAAAGATGATGCAATAAGCCAGTTTGGTATACTTACAGGAATGGCTCTTCCACTTGTGCTTTTTCCATGTACGGCAGCTAATTCATTTGCACTTATGCTTCTTCCAAAGGTATCTGATGAAAGTTCAAATGTCCTGTCTGACCATCTTGCTGTGACAGTAAAAAGAACAGTTTCCATGTGTTTGAGTCTCGGCATTATAAGCATATTTTTATTCATTAACTATGGTGCGCGCCTAGGTGCAATGATGTTCCACGAAGACTCTGTATACATATACACCTGTATTCTTTCATGGCTGTGTCCTTTCCTCTACTTAAAAATCAGCCTTACAAGCGTGACTAATGGCATGGGACATACCGCCCTTACATTCATAATTAATATAACCGGAATTATCATCCGGCTTGCCTGTGTATTTCTGCTTATTCCAAAGCTTGGCATAACCGGTTATCTGTATGGTGTTCTTATTAGCAACATATGCATGAGTCTGCTTTACATTTTTAATATATACAAGAAGCTGAACATCCAGCCAGACCCGTTTGGCAGTATAATTGTGCCATTATGTATTGCGGTCATATCTATATTTTCATCAAGAATTATATGCCGCATTGTATTTGGTCTTATAATAAAAGAAGCAGAAGAATACACTCTCCTGCTTACCGGTGCCGCCATATGCTGCATTGTATATATTATTCTCTTTATTCATGAACAATCGGAACAGCGTCCTTTATAGACGGTGCCGCTTCCCAATAGTCAAGTCTGGATTCGTACTGCTGCCTTATCCATTCCACGGCAGCAAGACGACCATCTTCTGTCAGTTCAAATATCTCTGTTGTCTTATCTTCTTCCTTAACAGCACATGAAGCATATGGCCCGCGCCACACGCACGCAGAAAGCTTTAAATCAGGCTTTTCTCCTGTCTGCTTAAGCATATATCTCATTCCATTGTGCTGTCCTGTATACACACCCTTGTATTTGAAGAAATTAAGTGGCATTATTCCATTCGGATCAATCATTGCCATCACCTTCCACACCATTATTATTCTTTATAAGCTTCTCATTATAAAATGCGCCACCTAAATACATAATTCCTATTACAACCGGAAGGCATATAAGAATCAGCATGTTACCAGTTATTGAATACTTAGATACCACAAATACTATTATTAAATCAACAACTCCTGCTATAGTCATAACAATTCCATAAACTTTGATTTTATTAACTGCATCAACAGCACCTATGTTTGTCATTCCATAAAATCCAGCAATTGCAAAGTAAACTCCTTCCACAATAACTGCTATAAATGCTATATTCAGCAGCTTGACAACCATATATAATGCCTTTCCCTGCTCTGTTGCTGAAAATGAATATAGCTCTGACATAATATAAAATGCATAAAATGCCATTATAATTCCCATAGTTACCGCAAGCATTGATGCTAATTTAAGAATTCTGCACTTTGACTTTTCTGTTACTACGCTCATGTTCTTATCTCCGTTTTCTGATGATTAATGATTATAACATGTAGTCTGAGATTTTTAAAGGGTGAGTGATATAGCTGTTATCCATTATTCATTAACTAAGAGGCTTCTGGCATAATGATGGAAGCCTCAAATTATATAGCTTTATATAGAATCAAAATAAATCACAAAAGCCCGCTTAAATACAGTAATTATCATAACCCTCATTCAAATCATAAGGAGTTATCTGGTATACATAATAATTTTGCTTATTGACGTTTCTTGGCACTTCTGAAACGCGCATGAATACTGACACTCATTAATACATAACACCAATTAGATGTGTTATACCACCAATGAATCCCCAATAAATGTAACTATTTTAGAATTTTTCTCAACCGATTCATTGTAATGTTTCTCTGTAATGTTATCATTTTCATTCTCAATGTTATCATACAATTCTGAAAATTTGTCCATTTCATTTACCATATATGACGGCATAACCTTAGTGTATAAATCCATAGTCATTTGTAATGTAGCGTGTCCTAAATAACTTTGAACTGTCTTCGGTTGAATTCCCGCTTCAAAGCAACGAGTAGCAAAAGTGTGTCTAAAACAATGTGGTGAAAATGTCTCCATTTCATCTAATGTGTCTCTTGTAAGATTAATCTCATCCACAATCTTTTTTATTGAATCACATACTGTCTGTGAATTCAAAGGTGTATTAAATTTAGTTGTAAACAAGAATTCCTTAAACTCATCTCTTGGAGTTTTGCTTTTAGGTGCTTTTGATGTTATTACCATCTTCTGCACATATTGTCTTTTTAATGCCATTTCACATTGTTTATTGATTGGTATACTTCTTTTGCTAGTTTTTGTCTTAGGCTGCTCAATATGAAACTCTTTCTGAATATCATCATCATACTTCTGATACACTAAAGTTCTTTTGACATTAATAACCTTTTTATTCCAATCAATATCTGACCATTTAAGTCCTGCAAGTTCCCCAATTCTCATTCCTGTTGTTACTGCTACAACATAAAGATTATCGTAGAAAGTTCCTTTGCAACAATCAAAAAATATAGATTGTTCCTCTACTGACAAAACCTTAATATCCTTTTCTTCATCTCTTTTTACAGAAATACCTTTTACTGGATTCTTACATAAATATTCGTTTACAATTGCCTTATTAAGTATATCTAATAAGATAATTCTCACCTTATTTTTTGTTTCAAATCCATATCCTTTATTATCAAGCTCTTTCAATCTTTTCTTAATATCAATCTGCTTAATATCCTTTAGATACTTATTTCCCAAATAAGGTGAAATATGTTTCTTGTATATCTGATTATAATGTCTCTTAGTGTCTGGTCTTATCACATCATACTTACAAACATTCATCCACTGGATATACCAGTCATCTAATTTTATGTTCTCTCGAATGTTAATTTCTTTTTCATTCTCATAAAAAGATTCATTATATCTTTTCTTAACATCCTTGAGATCGTAACCTGAAAATGATATTCGCTTACCAAATCTATTAGTAAATCGTGCTTCATATCGACCATTTTTTCTTTGGACAATTCCCTGTCCAAGTTCTTTACCCTTCAAGTCTTTACCCATATAGCCTCCTGTGCATACAAATAAAGACTTTCACTGATACTATTAATCGTATCATATGAAAGTCTTTCAATCAATCAAATATAATGTTTACTTTCTATAAATTTCTCAAACTCATGTCTCTTAACAAGGTGCTTGTTTCCCACCATAAATAAGAATGGACATGCTTTTTCCTTCAATAAATTCCTTATATTTTTCTCACCGATTCCAGAATACTTTGCTGCCTCTTCAACTGTAAGATTCAGCTTTAGCCAAAACGGTATCTCTGTCTTAGTTTCTGATATATTAATAATTACTCTTCCTTTCTGTCATCAATGCTAACCACATTACTTTCTTTCTCTTCACGATCCTTAACCATTGACTTAACAATGCCATTAATATCAATATTTTCTGCATTAACAGTAGCTTTTTCTATTGCTGGTAATACATTAACCAGTTTATCTAATGTTTCTTTATCCATTGCATCTATATTGGCAAATGAATTTACAGCATTTGTTATTGATTCCATGAACTCATCTAATCTATCTGGCTTTAATACAAGTTCTCTTACCACCTGTAACAGCTCCGATATCTCATCTGAATATCCATTATAATTATGTTTTCTATAATCAATTGCTTCATCACAAGCATGTTCCAGCTCATTATATTCATCTCTTGGAATACTCTTAACAATATCATTAAGCAACTCTGTATTGTCTTTCATAAATATCTCAAGTTTATCTAAGCTGAACTCATCGCCTTCAAATATATTAATATCTGTATAATACTTAACAAGACAGTAATTAAAGATAGGCTTTCTTAATACTGTGGCATACCCTACTGTTGGCGATACTACCATTCCTGCAACTTCCATGATAAAACTTGTCTTCTGACTAAGTGATAATTCACTTTCAACCTTACACTCTAACTTTCCACCGTTCATATTATAAAATGATTTTCCCATTATTCCTTGTTTCCTCCATTGACTTTTTTATTAATCCTGATATCTTCTTATCAGTTGTATTCTTCTTAATATTCAAATAATTGTTATTATATTTTTCCTTACTCTCAGCGTCAGCCTTTGTTTTAATATCTTCAATAACAGGATTCTTGTAAAAGACAAAACATCTCTTGTTATACTTATCAACACCTGTTCTTTTAAGCATGTATCCATAGCCTACTTCTATGATCTGCTTTACGGCTTTAATATTTCGAGTAATTATAGTCTCCTTCTTAGGTTGATTGATATAATCATCAAAATCATTCCAACAATCATCAACGCTTCTGTCACATTTCATATCATGTTCTGCCAGAAACTTTTCATATACAGAAGTGACCTTATTACTCTTCTTGAATTTATATATAGGATATTCATGGCTGGAAACACTGATAAGATTCTTTATCTGTCCAGCCTTTATAATTTCTTCAAATAATTTTACTGATTCAAACTCTAATACTTCCATTTAACCCTTTCTAGTCTGAAAATATGCTCTGATATAATGCATGTGTCTTCTTTAAAGCTTCCAATTTATTTTCAAGTTCTTTCTTCATTTCCTGTGTTTCTGCTATTAATGCCTTAAATTTAGCCTCTTCTTGTCTAACATTCTTTATTGTACGATTCAATATATTATTAGGCATATTTGCAAATCTCTTAGATTCTTCTACTTGCAGTTTCATTTCCTGATTTTCTGCTTTCAAATCCTGATTCTGTTTTTCAAGTAATTCAATTCTTTGTGTTAATATTAAAATCTGTTTATCTTTATTCATTTTTTTATTCCTTTCCATCAAAATAAGACGCACTCCATTACAGAATGCGTCTTTGTAATCTTGGTTAATATTTATTTGTTAATATAATAAAAGAGCAGGAGATTAGTCCTGCCTTGTTTGAAATTAGGGACCTCGTGAAAAGCCCTTATTTTAAGCATTTTTACAATATTAATATATAAAAAATGCTATTTTAATGACCACGTTATTTTTCATCCAGTTTAAATGATTTTCTAAAAGCCTTATCAAATTCATCCCAAGTATCAAAGGCTCGCATCATATTTATTAATGATATTAAATGTTTATCTAAATAATCTATACCAGTTGTTTCAGTTAAAAATTGATGATGTTTGTATCTCCTACGATGAATTTTTTCATCAATAGGATTTTTTCTCTGTAATTCCTCTAAAACTCCTTCTGGCATTAAATCGTAAACCAAATAATTTGTAAGTTTACCTACTAAAGGAGTTCTCGCATTTCCATTATAATCCCATCCTTTCAGCCTATACATCTCTTCATAAAATTCATTAGGGAATCGTTTTGTCCAAGGAAGATATTCTTTTCTTACAAACTCAGCCAAAAGTTTTTGTAATTCATCTTTTTTCCTAAGTTCTTGATATCCTGTTACTTCATCAATTAATGCAACAATACCAGTCTTTGCAAATGCGGACATTATTGCTAATAATTTATCAGCTAATTCTGATTGTTTTTCCCAACCATCTCCATTGAAAACACCCGCATTTTTAGCAGATATGTATGCCTTGCATAAATCTACAAATAAAGTTGCATCAAAAGGTATGAAAGAAACTCGATATCCTTTTATTTTATACAATTCATTATTATTTGCTTTTCTTACCCATTCCTTTAAATCATCTGAGAGATAAGATTGTAAGTAGTTAGTGTTTAAATTTCTAAGTAGTGCAACTGAACCGCTTCCAGATAATCCTAATGCTCTTGCAGTTCCACGAAGTGAAAGAAGCCTTTGTCCATCATCAGTCACATAACAATCAATTGAAATATTATCATTAATTTCCCATTGACCATAACTTATAACTTTAATATTTTCGTTTACCATTAAATTATCAGCCATATATCTTCTCCTTTATTGATTTTATATCAATATTATACGACAAGATATTTTATTTTTCTACAACATTTTTTATTTTAATAGACGCATCAGCCGTAACCAATGCGCCCATAATATTATTTCATATATCTACGAGTAGATAATGAATTTCGACCTAAGAGCTGATTAGAATTAATCTCTCCAAGGATTTTCTGTATCTTTGAGTTTCCTGCCAGTTCGTTAGTAAGCTGTCGTGTAAAGTCTTCTGGATTGTCTGTGACAACCTTATCAACATTAACATTAATGCCACCAATATCAACTGATTTGTTTGTTGAAACTGGGGTAATATCAGGTAACTTAGCACCAAGGTTATCCATGTACATATTTGGTGTTGTGATACCTTTAGAAAGATTCCAAAGTTTTTCAACTTGGTCTTTGTTAAATACTGTATCGCCAGCATCCAACTTACGAAGAGTACCATACTTCTTCGAGAAGATTACTTCTGAACCAAGACCTTCTTCATCTGTAAGTGTAAGACCGCCTGTTGCTGATTTAGTACCTTTTTTAAGTCCATGACTTTTGAGGTAATCTAACATGAATACATTCTGATCGTAACTTCCTGTATATTGTCCATCACCGCCCATTTGATCATAATACTGTGAACGAGCACCAAATGAACTTGCGAAATTGTTCCACTTGAGCCTGTCAACCACACTCTGATCTATGTTCAATAAATCACGAGGATAGTAATTTTCTTCGTATATCCAATCAACGCCATCTCCACCACTAGAAGAATCACTATCTCCACTGCCAATATTATCCCAATCATAATCAGGTTCACTATAATCACTTGATGAAGAAGAGTTGGATTCAGTAGCTTCTTGTTGTCTTCTCTGTTCTTCTAACTCAGCTTGTCTTTGTGCAGCTTCTTCGTTAGCAAGACGAAGCATTTCTTGAACTTTACTCTCAATACCACTAACAACATTATTAAGTGTTGTCATTGTATTATCGAACTTTGTTCCGAAATCATTAAATACAGAAGTAATATTATTATTAATATTATTTGTATTTGTCTCCCAAATACTCTTCATACCATCGCTAAGATTTATACCAAATTCATTAGCAGTATTAGTGATAGTATCTTTAATTTCTCCGCTATGAGTATTACTATCATCAATAATTTGCTGAATAAGACCATCAAGGTTATCTAAACGAGTATTTATCCATTCTTCAGCTTGTGCCGCTAAGTCATCTAACATCTTAGTTTGGTCTTCAATGTACTGTTCGTACTCTGTTTCTTCTAACTGGTCTTGTGCATCTTTAAGCTCTGAACTTATAGACTGTTTTTGAGATTGACCACTTTCAGAATTATCGCCCTGTAAAGCCAATAATCGTTTCTGTAACTGAGCAATAGTAGCAGTTTGTTCAGCAACTGTTCGTTGATAATCATGCAGTGACTTCTCGGCAGATAGACTCTCTTTTTGTTTGTCAATAACTTTTTGTAAAGCATTCAATAAATCATTATATCCATCGTTGACCAGATCCTTAATAGCATCTTTTTCAGAAATACTTGATTTGATAGCTTCTTGCTGCTTATCAATAAGGTCTTGTTTTCTATCTAACAATTCCTTATCATAAGGATTATTAGCAAGTTCCTCATCAATTTTAAGAATTTCATCTTTATATTTTTGAGCCTGATTTAGATATAATTGATACTTCTGAACAAGTAACGCTTGTGCAGCCTTACCTTCAGCAGTAGTATTACCATTGTCATCAGTAATACCTTTATCTTTTAATAATTCAACAAGAAATTCAGTTTCACTAATAAGATTCTCTACATCATCTCTTGTTCTATCAAATGCATCCCAATTAACTTGTCTGATGGCTTTATCATATGATATGATTGCTTTCTCAGCATCATAGATTGCAGAAGATACACTATTTATTGAACTCTGCATGTCATACCACTGCTCACTATACTTCTCAATCTTTCCTGAATCTAATGCATTTGTTAAAGCTGTTCTCTCATCTTTTAATCTTTCAAGATTAGCCATGTCCTGCTCCTTCATAGATTCATTAAGAAATGTAGAAGAAATCCATCCTTTAGTCTCAATTATATCTAATTCCTTTTGAAGCAAATTATTATATTCATCAACTTGATTAATTTGTTCTTCATACTGTGACTTAATATTATCAAACCTACTCTTAGCAAGTCCTTTTAACTCAATACCAAGTTCCTGCACAGCAGTCTTAGCACCCTGTGCTTTGTCATAGAAATCCTGACAATCAGATATAGCATTTTTGAGATCATCATCATAAATGACATCTATACTTATAGAACCATTGGCAATTTGATCCTTCCAATAACCATCCAAGTCATATGAGTTAAAAGCATTCATGTAATACTCATATGCCTGTTTCTGTGCGTTTATTTCGGATGAAAGAGTAGACATTGAATCGGAGAGGGCATTATTACGCTTGAGCCATGTAGATGTTGTGTCAGATACGATATTCTTAAGTCGTGAATATGCTGTTGAGATTTTATTTACTAAACGTTCTATCCAATTGAGCTTTTCGGCTGTCTGGGAAGAGGAAGAAGAACTATCACTGCCACCCAGACCTTGCCATGATGTATCTATGCTTGCATTAATCTGATTGTAAGCTGCATCATCTATAGCATTTTTCATCTTTTCGGCTGTGTTCCAGACAGAATCTATATTATTCTGCAATTCTTTATAGGCATTACTAACATCATTGCCATTCATTTTGAATTTATGGTTGCCGTCAGTTACAACCTTATCAAAGTTAGATTTTGAATAAGATTTACTGAATAATGAACCACCTATAGCACCTGGATTTCCTGCGGATATAGCATTTTTAGTGGCTTGAATATTAAAGTCAATACCATCATTTACACCCATAGCCTTGTAAAATTCTTTATAAATGTTTGCTATCTGCTGTATTGCCTGTGCTGTGATATTAACTTTTGCCTGTTCCATAGAAGTCCAGTTTGCAACATCTGCGCCATAAACAGCCCCTAACTGATTAATCAGTTCTGGATAATTAGTCTTAATGGTATTAAAGAAATCCTCATCTGTCTTAGCTTTCTCAACAACAGATTTAATATAAGCGTCTTTATCATCCTCATATACACCTTCAAGCTCTGCAAATAATTCTTCTTCCGATATTATACCAAGTAAATATTCAGATAAAGCCTTTTTGGCTTCTGGATACTGCTTAATAATACTCTGCATTGAAGATACGCTAATCTTACCATTATCTGATAATTCTTTCTGAATTGTTGATAACAAGTCAGCTTCTGATTGTAAATCTGCAAGAGTAGCAGTTTTAGATTTATCGTCTGATTCAGTGAGAAGAGAAGTAGGATCATCAAATGACTTTACTTCTATACTCTGTTCAATAGGGTTTTTATCTGCTTCCTCTTGAACTTTCTCCATGGCTTTCTTATATTCAGGAATATACTGTTGGAATATTTCAAGCCATGATTGCATATTTGTATAAGCTGTAGCATCATATGCATCTGTACCCTCTGCCTTTTTCATCTTCTCCATTTCAGAAGTAAGCTGATTATATAAAGTCTCCTTGTTCTTATCAAAATCCTTTGTCAATAAGTCAAGAGTATACTGTGCATTTTCAACTGACTGCTCTGCTAAAGCCTTCTGATCTTCATCAGTGGCATTGTTCAACTCTTTTACTGCGTCATTATATGCGTCTGTAGCAAGTTTAATTTTTGCTAACTGCGCAACGGCTGTATCCTTATCATTACCGCTTGTAGCCATGTTCCAACTTACACCGTTGGCAGTTCCGTCACCATTAAAATTCTTTGAAACAGATGATATAACATCTGAAGCATTAGAGCCAACATCAAAACCATTACCAAACTGTTTATTAAATGTTTTCTCTGAATCTCTAGCCTGAGTTTTTACCTCTTCATTATTAGCTTCCTTGAGTTTTTCAATCTTTTCATCTAATAAGGCATTCTGATATTTAAGGTTCTCAATCTCTGCTTTCTGTGCTTCTGTTATAGTGCCATCTTCCTGAAGCTTCTGTAATTCTTCAATTTTCTGCTTGTTTTCTTCAATAGTGGAATTATATTCAGATATGGAATCAGAATTCTTAGATACATTTTCTTCTGATTTTTCAATAGACTTGTTATATTTGTTGACTGCTGTTGTACCATCAGCCCATTCCTGAACTTCATTTACAAGTTTATACGCACCATACATAGTTCCTAGTGCTGCTGTAATCGCTAATAAATATGGATGTGCTAATGCAAGATTCTTAAGTGATGTTCCAAGACCTGTGATAGAAGTTGTAAGTTTCTTTGTTGTATCAACTGCACTGCCTTCTTTTGCAGCAACATTTGATACTCCATCTGATAATACATCTGCTACCTCACCAACTTTTAAGAATCCATCTTCTACTTTCAGTGAACCACTAACGGCACTTTCAAAGAATGTCTTCATAAGATTAGATGTTGTAACAAAATTATCCTTCTTACCCTTCACCAAGTTAAATATATCTACACCTTTAGTGATTGTCTTGTAGGTGATAAATAGTTTTATCAGCTTCGCAACGCCATCATTACCCGTAATGTCTTTTAATGACTTTGATAAATCCTTAAAGCCTTCTGCCAAAACACCTATACTTGAACTTACAATAGTGTCCTGTTCAATGATGTTTTCAAACACTTTTAATAAATCTGTTGCACCTGATAATACATCTTTTATCCAGTCAGAACTTATTACCTTCTTTGATACAGATTGAAATTCGTTCTTAAGTTCATTCTGTAAGCCCTCAACGCTCTGGCGATATATTTCATTTTCGTTAGCTGCACTTCCAAGACTGTCCTTTGACTGCTCAATAGCCTTATCAACATCAGCCATCTGTTGTACTATTGCATTAAATACATTGACTTGCCTCTTTCCTGATGCAAGTTCAGCATAATACTGCTTCTGCTCGCTTGTAAGTTGTGGATATATCTTAGCATAGTCACTCAAGATATCATATGTACTTCTTAAGTCGCCATTAGAATCTTCAATAGCAACTCCTATCTTTCCAAATGATTTACTTAACTCTGCTGATAACCCATCAATTTCATCTCCGTCCTCATCTATTGCTCTAAGTCTTTGAGAAATAGTGATAAGACCTGTAGATACTTTTTCCATGTTTCTTAACTGTGCATAACCACCAGTTAATAATCCGATTGTTTCATCTATGCTGTTACCAGCCTGATTCATTGTACCTGACACACGCTCAAGACCATCAGCCAAATTATCAAATCCAACTGGACTTTGGTTTGAAACGCTGTTCATTTTATCTACAATGGTCACAATATCAGATTCATTGATATTAAAACCTTTTAATACAGCTATCAGGGTACTCGCTGCATCAGAAGTCTGTGTAATTCCATCTGCAACATTAGTCATAAGAAGTGCCGACTTACCCATATCCAAGCTGTCTTCAAGACTAAAGCCAGCTCTTTTAAACTCTGTTGCAGCCTCTATCATATCAGAACCTGTACGACCAACCTCATCTGCTGCATCAAATGCCTTATCTGAAAACTCTAACAATTTATCAGATGTAAGGTCTGCTACCTTGTTGAACTCTGTAAGTTTCTTATCAAGGTCTGCAACCGCATTAACCATTGATTTAAAACCACTTATAACCTGGTCAATAACTTTGTAAGCCAACTGATATCTAAGAATATTTTCAAAAGCGTCTTTAATACCACTCTTCAGCCCATTAAAGAATCCTGTGTACAAACTTCCAGAAGACTTTACTTGCAATGCTATATTGTTGAACTGTCGCTGTAACTTTGAGAAATCAGCCTTGTTATTACAATTCTGTAAATCAGATATAATCTGTTTTAACTCAGAATCATACTGTGCCGCTGCCTGTCTGTTCTGCCCCATCCATATAACAATCTTATTAGTGAGTGCAGAAGCCCCTTGCATTGTTGAAGTATCAGCACTAAGATTTCTCTGCTCTTGGGCAGTTACCTGATACTGTTTCTGTAAGTTCTTTAAAGATGTGACAATCTCATTATACTTAGCAATCTTTTGTTGAGGATAACTTACTGTATTAATAGATTCCATAGAAGATTTTAACTCTTCAATCTGTGTTTTAACATTGTCTGGTACTTTAATAGAATTGAACTTTGCTTCAATTAATGCTATATCCTGTGGTAATGTTTCCAGATTGTTCTTCATTGCTTCTAATGAACTGGCATGTGTACCCTTAGAAATTTCAGCATTAAATGTCTGATACTCCGTTCTTGCTAAACGAAAATATGTTTCTAACTGTTTAATATCATCTATTGAGAATGCTTTGATAGATAAATCATTGAATTTATTCTGATTATCAGAATTAAGAGATATACCGGCTTTTTCTGCCTGAGTATTAAGAAGCTTCATCTTAGCAATCAGTTCTTCCTTCTTACGGATTACCTGATTATCTGATTCTGCCTGTCTTTGATTAGCCTTTGTTGTGGCTTCAATATTCTGTGATAATGATTTCTGACCTTCTGACCATTTGACAATGTTATGCTCCATGCCGTTTGCATCATACCACTTACCTACTGACTTTAACTTTAATGTGGCATTTGTCACCTCATTAAGTTCATTGCGATAAGTAAGTAATGCCTTTGTAGCCTGTCCATTATCATCAACATTAATCTTGTACTTGACTAATTGTCCTTTATTATTTGTGATGTCTGCAACAATTTTATTAATCTCTGCTTTAACTGCTTTAGCATCAGATAAATCAAATTGGAACGGAACTTTTACATTAAGTCCTGAAGTGTTAATTCCTGATTTTAACTGCTGATTAATAATATTCTGTTGCTGTTTGATAGAGGAAGTATCTAATTTGACTGTCCCCACATTGATTTGTAAATTTTTAGATATGCTATCCAACTGCTGTTGAATAAGCATTTGAGATTTGCTTGAATCAAGCCCTACTGCAACACGTGCAGCATTTGTATCAGACAAGTTCTTTAGTACCTGTCTCAACTGCTTGGACATAAGTTTTTGTGTTGCATTCATATCTAATCCAAGCGTAACTAAATTGTTAGCCATTAATTATAAGCCTCCTTGATAATTGATTTTAATATCAATACCTAAAGGATTATTTTTATTGAATCTGGCTATTGCTTTTTCTATAAAGTGACCACCTTCTCGATATCCAAAATTTGCAATATCTTTATGCCAGCCACTTTTCACCTTGTATCCTTCATTCATAAGTTCAATTGAGTTTATTATATTATCACTCCACAACGATTTGTGAAATGCATCATCAGAATATACTATGTCAATTATAAGCTGATTCTTTGATGGATAAACCTTTACAACATCATCAACACTTATTGAATCTCTCATATTATATGTTCTGTTATATATTGTCGGTGTATATGAGAAATACCATGAATCAATCTCTTCCTGAAGGATTTTAAGAAATCTGTCTGCTTCAACTTTAAGCTGCTTTTCTATAGTATTACCAGTCGGCAAGACAAGTTTTCTTAAATCAAAACCTAATGTATTATTCATAGCTCCTTTCCTCCAATTTTAACAATTCTAGGTATTAATATTACTTGTGAGACCTATCATCGCAAAAATCTTCAATTATTTTTATCTGATCTTCATTTAATTCATAATTATCAGACAGCCATCGAGACATTTGAGATGGATAGATTCCAACTAATGAGGCGAGATATGATTTCTTAATGCCATGCTGCTTAAGATGCTCTTCGACTTTTTGTTGTAATTCCATTTCAATGTCCTTTCTTAATGATAAAATCTATGGTAAAAAGAGATAACTTCTGCCATAGAATAGGCAGTTATCAAAATAATTTTCAAAATTATTTACTCTCTTCCCCTATATAAAATTTGTAAAAATAAAAATGGAATGTGAAATTTGCTATAAAAAATAAGGCAAAAATCACATTCCGACACTCAATTTGAAAATTTTAAATTCTCAAATATGATTCAGGCAGCAGGCTCTTTCTTGTCCTTATCCTGCTTCCCTTCATTCAATTTTTTCAAGCTGTCACTACATTTTTGACTGCATGTCTTGGTGTTCCCGACTTTTATAAAATGTCTTCCACATATCACGCATTCACACAATTTCTTTTTCCCATTACTTTGAAATGCTTCTAAGTAAACTATAGGATTATATATATCCTGAACCTCAAACAACACATTATTATCATCTGGTATATCCATATTCAGAATGAATCTTTGCTTTTGTTTATCATCTTCTATACGAATACCATCAGACTTATTGAACCTTTTGAAACTGCTATCAAATGAAGCTGCACCAACCATTTTCATAATTATATTCATATTATAATATATAGGTGTTCTTTTCTCCTTTCCATTCGGCTTGATTTCAGTTTTATGCTTATACTTTGTTATAAAGAATGAGTCTCCTTTTAATCTGCCAGTCTGTTTAGCATATTTATAATGACATAACAGTGCAAACAATAATCCTCTGTCATTTTGAAAATATGAACCATTCTTCTTTTTCTGAAGAACTGTGTCCATAAAATTCATATCTGCCTGTGTTATACTAACACTCTTTCTGCTCAATTTATTTTCAAGCATATTATCTAAGGTATCATCACCTTCAACAGCCTTTTCATAACACATTCTAGGTCTTTCCTTTATAACAATACCTGTCTTCTGATTCTGATTAAGATTATCAAGAATAACATGTCCAAAACATTTCCACAACATATCTTTAGTAGAAGTCTTAAACTCATTTTTATTATATTCCATGTCAATAATTGAATTGACTGCAAGATTAATGTTGAATTCCCCATTTTTAGTGAAGATATCTTTAATCTCTCTAATACAATGATAATGAAATACTTCAAACTTTGCTGTAATATCACGACTATCAGTGTTTCTTCTATCTATCTCTTTTTTAATATCTTGACACAACTTCTGCTTTGCTTTCTTCCTATTGTTCCATACAGCATACGCCTTTATATATTCATCACTGTATCTGTCAGGTTCGTATAGTGGTTGCTTAACACCGTTATCATCTAACACATAGGAATTGTTCATAAGATTCTTATAATCGAACTTATTCTTCTTATTATCTGCATCAGTACCAACATCATACAAAAAATGCTTTCTTCCTACTTCTTTATCAATGTACTGAGGGATTCTATCCATAGGACTATTCGTATAATCCTCAAGACTTGATGATTTCTTACCTTTAGCAAACTTGAAGAACTGTGGATACTTTATCTTTGATGGTTCAAACATGTTCTTAGGATCAGGAATGAGTTCTTTATATAACTGCTCATATTGACCTATTAAAAGATTCTTTCCAGTCTTAGGGAAGTCTATTGCATAGTTGGACATTGCACATATAACATTAATAGCATCATCATATTTTAATGGATTATCTTCTAAATCTGGTCTGTTCCACAATTTAGTAATAGCATTGCTTGATAAACCAATAATATTATTTTTGAATCCATCAACAAGAGTTTTATAAATAGATTCATTATCTATATGCTGTGCCTTTGCTTTCTGCATATCATAATATAAAGGTACATCAGGTAAGCCCTCTGTAGCTTTTAATACAGCCTTATCAGCTATAACAAGAATATGGTCTCCATCCCAGTCACACATAAGAAACAGTGAAATCATATCATGGCAGCTTACAACCGTATCACTTTCCATATACTTGAACCACTTCTTACATTCGTCTGAAACTATCAGTTTTCTTCTAGGGCATTCATATCTTGACAGGTGTGGACTTCTAAGACATAACACTTCTTCCACATCCCCCTGCTCACCATAATATTTATTATATACATGATTCTCAGGTACTAAGCCCTGCGGATTGACATTACCCATAAAGAGATATTCGCAAAAAGCGTACATGTCAGGTGCTACATAACTGTAATATCCTCTAACTGGAATCTTACCGCCCTTATATGAATTCTTTCTTGCATTATATAAGCTATGTATTTTGCTCATAATATATTTGTCCTGTATAAGTGGTGGGTAAATATCCAGTGCCTTTGCTATGTAATAATTCGCATTTTCAACCTTTCCTCCATCTGCTGCCAGTACAGCAACATCATTATCGCCAATAATTTCTTCATTTAATATATTGTCAATTGTAAGTCCTAACTCTTTCTTCACATATTCAAGGTCTGTTTTTAATTTGTATAAATCTTCTACTGCTGGCTGGCATAACTCTGTAATATCTGTATTATATGGGAGTGTCTGTAAGAACTGATATGAGAAAGTAACCTCTTCCTTCGGATGTTCTGCGTAAGCATTAATAGATAGTTTTAGATTATTTTCTTTGAATTTTTTCTTGTATTCATCCCAAGAACTGTACTGCTTCCACATTTTTAACTGACTTGTTGTAAGAATATATCGTATATCTTCCTTTTCTACATCGTGCGGAGTTCCCCACGGATCAACCAGAATACTATTATGAGATATCTCATGAGCAAACAGTCTGAAATCAAACGGAAACATAGCACCTTTGATATAACCGCCTCTTATCTGACAGCTTGAAGGTAATTCCCCTGGAATAAACATTCCTGCTCCGTCTGTATGTTCAATAGAAATTCTCTTGGTCTGATATTCTTTCGGTGTATCATTCACATAGCATTGTCCGTTATCATCCGTCTTTATATCAATGTATTTAACCTTACCATTAACAACAGTTTTAAGACCATCAACAACAATACACTTATCAATATCAATGTTCTTAGGCGGTAGTTTGCTTGATGATAATAATAACGCATTATATGATAAATACTTACCAACATTCATTCCTTTATTATCATTACCCTTATCAGCATTTATTCCATCAACTGTAAGTCCTGCCATTAAGAATGATTTATGTGCTTCATAAAATTCTTCCTTTATAAGAGTAACCTTACAATTTCTCACCTGACCTGTAGTTGCTGTGAATAATTTATATTTCTTACCACCTATAATGATTCCCTTATCTATAATCTGCCATAAGATTTCATTATGATTAATCACCATATAGATAATCTCGTCTAAAAGCTGATAATCGCACTTCTTATACCCTCTATCCGCTAATGCAAGCCTGACAATATCATTCTCAAATATCGCAATCTCATTTCTTTCATTCAAATACTTGTCTGATACTGTCCTGACAGATTCATTGTTATGAATAACCTCTGATAATTCTGTATTCTTTTTCTTCTTATCATTATAGATAGCATTCTCGTCATCTATGAATGTCTTAAATGTATTTAATTGATAAATCCTTACTCTTCCTAGTTTAAGCTTTGTATAATTGTGTTCTATAATTAACACCAACCTTTCTGTATATTCTATTTATACTATTCTCTGATTTAATTGTAATTTGTGGGTAAAAAAATACCACCAATATTCAATAAGAATATTGATGGCTAATACTTATATTCCATATCTTTTATGTGCAAACTCTCTTGTTTTTTCTTCAACATAGTCTCTATCTACCATTTCAGTATCAAAAAACGAATAGAAACAACAAGGTGTAACAAATACATAAAAAATATTTTTACCTGTCCTATCACTTAAGATATCTATAATCATATTTGCATAACTTTCACATAAATACGCATCTAATTTTTCAAATTGTTCTTGTATTATATAACCATTTTTTTCTATGCATATTAACATATCCATCAAATCTATTCCTAAATGATCTTCTACTTGTTCTTTCGTATCATAATTATATGGGTTAAATGATGAACTCATAATAAATATTCCCTCCTTTTTATTTTATTGTATCACTTCAACCATCAATATTCAATTTTCAATGTACACATATTATTATAATTACCATCCTATATAAGGCTTAAATTGCTTCTGACAGACCAAACAGACACTTTTATCTGCCAGACACACAATTACCATCTAAAACAATATCACCCGAATTTGATACCATTTTCTTTAATTTAAGCCCATACATACAAGTATTAATTGCTTTAAGGAAATACTGATTTCATGGGAAGTTTTTTCAGTTATTTACTCCGCAAATACCTTAATATCTTTTACATCTGTCAGGTAACATTCATTATCAATCTCAACAACCTTATCAATAAATAATGTATTGACCGCATCTGGTCTTATCATTTTAACAAGAAGCTCTATAGATACTGAAAATTTAATTGTTTCTAAGTCACAACCAATTACATCATATTCATAATCTTCTATTTCTGTAACTGAAAGATTCTCTATGCACCATATCATATTTTCGATAACTGTATACTCACGAAAATCTCTATCAATTCCACTCTGTGAAAGATTAATCTTTATCTCTTCTGAACTATTAGAATCATAATCACAAAATGGCAGTATTAAATTTTCATTACTATCTGTATATAAATTGTCCCATTGTTCATAATCTCCATAATTTGTTATTCGGTAGAATATTCCTTTACCGACAACAAATACATCTAAGTCCATAATGTTAGCACTCTTAATAGATGTAAGCACCTGCACATCTAATCCAAATGACCTTATCTTTTCTATATCAAACTTATCTGTCTTATGAAATGTATAATCAACCATTTTAGTATAATCTGTATTGCTTTCAGACATCTGTATAAATTCCTTAAGCGCTTCGTTCATCTCGTTGGGTAACTCATATGTTGTTATATATTCTTCAATAGACTTACAGCCTTTCATATCTGCTAGTTGCTGCAACATACTTCTTCCTAGCAACATCTTTAACGACTGAAAACTTATAACAGCATCAGTTTTTGCCCTTAGTGATTCTATCTTTGTTATCTCTAACTGTCCTTGTTTCTCCATAGCACTAGAATCTTCTGATAACAATTTATTAAATTCTGTTTCTAAAATACAATCACCACATGAAGGTATCTTTTCTATAATATTAGAATGCACTTGTCTAAAATCCGCCATCTTCATATTAAATACTTTTGCAACATCTGATACCTTTAGATATACATTATTATTATGAATCACTTTTGTATTAAACTTTATTATCTTATCTACCATTATTGTAATCTCCTTTACTCACACACAATTACTTCTACAGGATCACACTCTTCCATAAGTTCATCCCATGTAACTTCAACAAATTTACCACCCTTATAGTTATAATTAGCTTCATCCAAATAGACAAAAATGCAGTAGTTTTTAACACTATCATCAATAATCTTTCCGGTAATTTGAGTGCATAGTTTATATGCTTTTTCCCATTTCATAGAACTTATTACTTCAAAGCTATGCGTTGTAACCCATATACCAAAAGGAATATTTAATAATCCGTTAAAGTCCTTATCTGTATATGAAAATGTTTTACCAACTTTATAATATTTTTTCTCTGTTATCGTTTTACTCATATATAATTCTCCTTCTATAATCCTACTGCATCAGGCTCACCCCAAATGTCTTCATTATAATTATTATTCCTTGATATAATAGCTGCACTTTTTTTCTTTTCTATATAATCAACTATACAAGGAATATCATTAAATATATTTTCATCTCTAAGCTTTTTCATTAGTTTCTTTTGATAATCAGATCCAGGAATCGCACCTTTTATTTCCTTATTAATAAGTTCATTATCATGATGAATCTGCTTATATATCTCAATCAATTCATTATTAGAATATTGTTTTGAATACCTATCAAAATGCCAACGTAAATTATTGTATTTTGCAGATATACTACGCTTAACATTAGCTTTTTCTGATTGAACTATCTTTTCAGTTATTCCACATGTCTTCTCATAATTCTTTGCAAAAGCAATAATATCTTCCTTATCTCCATATCTGCCATAATGATTAGAAAAGCTTTTAAATTGTCCTGTGTTAATATCTCTTTTCAGCTCAGTGTGCTTGTACACATAAAGTAACTTATTGGAAACAAGAATCTTGTTATAATTCAATAATGTATTTCCATCTATCCTACTTTTTTGACATAAATACTCCTGTGACATAAACCCAACATAATCTATTTTTGCGGTAAATGTGTCTTTATATATACCTTTTGTCTTATTGATAGTTCTCATACATACAACAAAATATCTAAGCAACTTTAATTTATCTATCTTGTTATCAAGATTTAAAATAGCTTGAACTTCATCACTATATACAATCGTATAATACTTACCTTTGCCAGTAGTAAAATCCGAAGTAAAATATAAGCCACTGAGATTAACTATAAATTCACTAGCAGAAACTTTATTATCAATCAATATTAAGTTTTTATTAACAAGGGATTCAAAAGCAGACTTGACTTTTTTATAAAGAGAACGCTTAAAGCTAAAATTTCCAACTAATTCATATAATATCATATTGTATGTAATATACTGCTTATTCCTACTTGATTGATAAATGGATTTTAAAGCAATGTATACACATAATTCTTCATCTGATATTTGCATATCATCTATAATATCGTTGTTTAAATAAATCTCCAAATATTTTCTCCTTTAACATTAAAATACAATATTAAATAATCAATCATTAAACAATAAAAGAATTAATTACAGAGTACTGCTTTGCAGTACGTTAATTATCTTTTATATTACTTATTTATTTTATATTACTTATATGACTCTAAGTTACGACATTTTTATGTCGTATTTTCAGTGTTACACTATAGTGTAAATGTCACCAAAATGTCGTATTTTCAGATACGGTTTTTCTCTACACTTTGTGTATCCTCATACTCTAATAACTTTATTGTGTCAAAGTACTTCCTGTTTGCCCTGAATACTACAAATACACTACCTGAATTATTATTAGTTCCTACTCCTATAGGGACTATACCCTTCTTAAATAGTCTATTGCATTGTTCTATGTCATAGTTATATACTGGCTTACTGTCAATCGTTCTTTGCAATACTTCTTTGCCTCCTATCTAATCAGTTATAGGCATAATGCCATTCCTAACACTATGCCTGTCTATCCGTACTCTTCAATTTACCAGTATCATCACTGGCACTATTTAATTATTTATAAGGAAGAGGCTGCCATTTATCATTTGCATCAATGGTTAGCTTGCTACTTTCACCGCACACATATCTCTGTGATACTATATTCTCCACTCAGAGAAAGTTTTTTACTGATTTGATGATTCAGATACAACTTTAACATTTACAGCCTGTGTTCTGTCGGTTGTCCCATTACCAATCTCAAATTCTACAATGTTATTCTGATTCAAGGATTTACGACCTTCCATCTGAATACTTGAATAATGTACGAATACATCATTTCCTGCTTCGTCCGTGATAAATCCCCAACCTTTTGTTCCATTATAAAATTTTACTGTACCTTTCATTTCTTAAATTCCTCCGCGTTTTATAAATTTTCTTTAATTGGATTGATAGCACACTTTTCTGCAAAGCTATCAATTAGCTTGTCAAAACAATCAGGACAAATATCCAAGTCAAGCATACTTCCATCATGCTTACTTCCATAACCTACACGATCATGAATAGTAATAGGCATTTGATTTTCAAATACCTGTTCTACTGTCTTTCCACATATATTACATCTGGTTAATCCTTTTGCCATATCATCTGCGTCCTTTCTTTGTATATAAAACATCTTATAATTTCTCAATTCCATTCAAATGAACATAATTGAGAAATACATAAGTTTTCATTTCAATCTAACAATGTCAACGCTTTACGATGTGCTTCAACAATATCTCCTATATCAGAAGTAGTACTTTTTATCCCATCCATTATGTGTGATATTTCTTTATCATAATCTTTGAATATCTTCATGATTTCAACAATACCTCTACCTGATTCAAGCCATTTGTGGAACATTTCCATATCTATAGAATTAACTATCTCCCATATGTTAGGTTCATGTGTATCATCATATGTTCCAAGACCATTTACAGTATCATCGTCCACTATATACTTAAATGTTCCTGATAAATTCACCTCTTGAATCATAGGATTACTTGAAAATGTTTCTACAAATTTATCTATAGATGAGCCTGATTCTTTGAACTTATCATACACAATGTTATAATATAATGCTGATACATAAACACCTGTACGATTAATGAACTCTCTTCTCGATATAAAATCATCATACACTAGTTCGTCTGGCTTAAAATGCAAATCATATTCGCTGATTAAGCATGTTTTCTCATTCTTTTTTACCTGAGATAAATTTGCTTCCTTACTCTTGTCAAAATTTTTTACTGTTCCTTTCATTAATTAAATCCTCCATTTGTAATTATTTTTTATATAATTCAAGGTGAAATAAGCTATTCTTGTAAGATTCTTTAACAGTTCACAAACTGACCTCTACTTATATGTTCTCTGTTTACTTGCTGTGTTTCTTTAAAAAGAGCATTGTGATTTCCATATATGGCTGATTAAACGGTTTTACAATAATTTCTTTAGCTCCTGACTCCTTATTATCTTTCACATAAAACTCATTAATAGAATCATCCGTAACTGATATTTCAAGTTCTGTAAAATCATCACTGATATGTAGTTTCCAATCATCTTCATCAAGTGTATTGATATAAGTACGAAATGTATTACGCATTTTAAGGTCAAATCCAAAAAGGTCTGAGATTCTTGCACATGCACAATAATATTCATTTTTCTCATGAATTACTGCTTCCAAGAAATCCTTTAACTGGTACACATCCATTTCGTCATAATCTTTTGTTAGCACCTCGTCTGTATTAATAACCATAAGTGTTAGTGACTGACCATTCTTTAATTTGCAGGTAATATATAAAGTATCTACCTCAGCGTTATACTCACTCTCAATAGCTTCTATACGGTCTTTCTTTAAGTTGTACACCACATCATTAAACATGGTACATGACTGTGAGAATTCATACGCATCCTTATACTCCTTACAGCTATTAACCTGCATAGACATAATAGTCTGTCCATCCTCTGTGCTTACCCTTAGTCTGGTAAGCTCAAAGTCATTTACTGAGTTGAATAACTCCTTCTTGTCCACTTCCTGTCCTTTAACTACAGCTTCTACAATCTTGTTCATAATATTATTCTCCTTTTATTTATGTTCTTTTACTTTGTCTGGCAGCCACTTTATTGAGCCGTCCTTATTTATAGGTATCTGCACCTTCTGCCCATTTTCATATTCAAAAACATGTGATAACTTACCGTCATCATCTACCCTTAACCATTTCTTAATCATATTGCTGTTCATTCCTTATAAATAATCTTATATATCTATCAGCAATTTATCATTGCTTAATATATTCTTCTCCGTTCTCGGATTTACTTTTACAAAAATTCATTTAAAATATCTAACCCTGACTGTTCCTTTTTCTTCTCAACTGGCTTTTCATCATCAAATGCACCCAAAAATCCAACTGAATCACCAAATAAGCTATCCTTTGACGCTTCCATGCCCTTCTTGATGATTTCCATATTGGTCTGTGCAGCTTCTTTTATCTGATTAAGTCTTGTTCTTGGTAAAGACAATCCACTCACCATACATACATTTGCTGTCGCATTAGTTCCTATATATGTATCAATAGGAGTTCCTATTTCAGAATATAACTGGCTCATATCAACATGATTATCACATGTCATAATCCCTATATATCTAACAACCTTATCCTGCTCTATAGGTGCATATATGTTATTACTTGTAATAAAAGAAATAACTTTATCTGCATTATCCTTTCCCAGCTTTGATATAACAGCCATACCAGGAGTTGATAACAACTTATCTATTTCACTTCTATCCAAGCACCCATAATTACCGCCATTCTCATTAGCAAGAAATGCGCTTAAATGGGTATAGAAAATATCATTTATCTTCATCTTGTCATTGTGCTTTGAATTATCTAAGATAAAAACAGCCCCGATACCTTCAAGATGTTCTATTTCCTGAAAAAGTTCTACTGTATTCGCATATGATTGAAAATTCTCTGACTTATCAGGAAGTACTGTTACAATACAGATATTTATTCCAAGCTGTTTTGATAATATCTTTGATGTTGCTGCAAGCATTCCACTTCCAGTTCCACCGGCAGCAGACGCACATATAAATAATGTAGTTATTGATGGCATCTTTGCTCTTACTTCATCAATAAGCAATTCCAAGTTATCTTTTAATAATGCCTTAGACATCTTCCTGTTCTTATGACAGCCCGTTCCATTCCTGAAATGAAGTTTATTCTTTGCATTTCTTGTTGCTAAATCTTCTATAGAACTATTTGCAACAACACACGGGAATCCTTCTTCCTCAAATCGTTTTGTTAAATTACCGCCAGCCTGTCCAAGCGATAAAAATCCGTACAGCGATAAATATTCTTTTTTATACATTGTGAGTTTCCTCCTTCTTAATAGGTAATAACGCAAGACCAGATTCTGTAATGAAATAGCTTTTAGCTTTACAAACTTTCACACCTTCATCAATATATCCTAGATTCTGCATTTCTTTAATTCTTTTGTGAATGGTACTGTATTTACTTGTCTTTTCAAATTGTGAAATTTCAGATATCGTTATACCATGCACCTTATCTGTAGCCTTCTTTGTGCGTAGAATACCAAGAATCGTATATGCACATCTGTTTAATTCCATATACTTTCACCTTCTTTTATGTAATATTCCTAAAGCTTTCTATACCTTGCTTTTCTCTGATTTGATTGTCAAAAATAAAAGGCTTTAATAGCCTACTATACTGTTCTCTCTTTAGTTATCACATCCCTTAAAAATTATTTATGTACAAAAATGTAACTGGAAATTGTGGGTGAATACCCAAGACTTAAAAATGATAATTGAATTACTCAATTTCTTCTGCTATAATGTGAATTGTTGATTACACAGTACAGTTAAGTCTGTACAATTTAATTACATATCATAAAGTAGTACGCCAATACTCTTTATGAATTTCAGGAAGTGACTATCGCCAAATAGTTGCTTCCTTTTTCTTTTGTGAAGTTATAATATCACCATTATATACCGTTGTCAATATATTTTCACCATTTTCACCATTTTATTTTAATTGATTTTGGGTGAAAAATCATGTATAATTCATAAATAGAAATGAGGTGATTTTATGCTACCATCTAAAATAAAATTAACAAAAGAATTAGCAGGTAAACTCCGTGAAATCAGATTAAATAATCCTGTTAATGGTGAAATACTAACAGCTGAAAATTTATCAAAATCAATCGGTAATAATCGTGCATGGATGTCTCAAATAGAAAGTACACGCTTAAAAAATATAAAACGCGAGGATATAATAAAGATATATAGGTTGTTATTTAATATTACTTCTAGTGACGAAGCCGAAGAAAAAGCAGAATTGGATTTACTAAAATATCTTAAAAATTCTTCATCACATAATATGTTTTTTTCTTACAAACCTTATTTTGAGGAAAACGAGACTAACTTATATTCTACACAATCCTTTAATAATTCAGACGAATCAATTGATAAAGCCACAATGAAAAAAGTATGTTCTGATTTTACAAAGCAATGTAAAAATATAACATTAAATTTATCCGATTATTTTAATACTCTTAGTGATAATGAAAAAATACTTGCAAATTTTTATATTAGTAAGTTAAATAGAAATATATTTGATGATCCAACAAATTCACTTAAAATCATTGCATCGCTACCTTTAGCGAATTATCAATATGCTTCAACAGAAAGGAAAAAAATACTCGATAAAAAAATTAATGATTTACAATGTGAATTAGAAAAATTAGATTACGATAAATATGTATCTATATATAATGATAATGTTAGTTATTATTTAAAGTTGTTTAACCAAAATAAATATAACTCTATATCAGAAAGTGGCTTATCTAATCTATTTTATCAATTAATCAATTTACTTAATAAATATGATTCAAAACTAGATGATAAGGAAAAAATACAATATATAAATGATTATATTCGTATAATTAATTTATATTCATCGAAGGCAAATAACGCTCTTAATATATCCGAATTAACAATAGATTCAAATATTGATGTTGTAAAATCCACACTAGATTATATTCAAATATATGTAAATGGTTTAGATTCTGATAACTATTTCTTAAACAAAATATCTGATTTATTATAATTACTATCTCCATATTATAAATAACATTTTTATTACTTATAAAGCCATCAGAGGAATACATCTTTGATGGCTTTTATTATAGTTACCACTAATAACATTAAATTCATTACTCGATTGTATCTAGCAACAGTTCCTACACCAACACCTGCTTTTTTAGCTGTTTGAGAATCTGTCCAAGTATTGCTTCGAGATTTAGATTCATTTTCATTGCACTCCAATTGGAGTGTATTGGAATTACGATTTTTATTCGATTCAGAAATTGCTTCTGATTTCTTCTTTTCATTCTCTAAAGTCAATTCCTTATATCCTGCGTTGATACTTTTTTCACCAGACAAAGTCTCTTTTTTTAATTTTTTATTATCAGAATCAAGAAATTTTTTACCTTTAGAATAAGTATCAGTAGATACACCTGCTGTTTTTGCTAATTTGGCACGTACATCAATCTTATTCTCTTTTGGAAGGGTTGAAGAATTCTGCAATCCTTTTTTTGGTGAATACGATTTTCCACCCAAAGACATATTTTCTTTAGCTCGTCTCTCGTATATAGGTCTATACTTTTCAGCTACAGTAATTCTCTGAATGGGAGATAAATTACGTCTACCAAGCTGAATATCAAGCATCCATTGCATAACTTTAATAATGGTCGCATCATTACCAAGGAATAAGTGGTAGGTGCAAGAATACCCATATCAACAAGATCTTCTAATTCAGAAATAAGTTCTGTGAGTTTTTTGTAGTTATTAAGAGTATCTACTGAAATTCCAATCATTTCTGCAATATCTGACTGATTTGGTGATTCCGAAATTTTCGGAGACACCTCATTATGCTGATTTCCTTGAAATGAAGTTGCGCCATGCTGAATTCCATAAATCCTTTCAAGTTCCTTAATACATCTACCAAGCTTTACAGGATTAGGATTTCCAATTCCACGCTGACGAATATTATATTTATCTCATAACACCAAACATGTTTTTTATTCATTCCGAACATGATTTGCTTATATTTCCCTAATAGCCCAAAAGCCTTAATTTTCTTATCAAATTTCAATATTGGTTTTTATCATATTAGCATACCTTTTTAGTATTTTAATACATAGCACTTACACTCTATTCCAAAAACATCTCGAACCAAACATCGAACCCCACATTTTTACTGCCACTTCACTGTAAATCAACTTTCCTAAATTCCTAAAGCACCGATATTTATTGCATTCTTACATAAAACATTCTTGAAATAATATGCCATGTCGAACTCAATACTTTTATACTAAAAAAGCCGTGACCATAACAGCCACGACTCCACAACAAAACATATAATTAATAAGGAAAACCTTATATAATATATATATCAAGAGTTCATTACGCTCTTAATACCGAACTAATATAACATATTTTACTGAATTTATCTACCTGGTTATTTCCTAAAAATTCATGTTATTTCTATATTATAATAATGCAAATAAGCCTTTTATACCTGCCGCCTTTTGTAACTGACTAATTCTACCTAATACAATGCAACCTAATTCAGTGAAGAAATATTTCTTTATGCTTCTATAATCGTGTAATGTGTCTGTATCAATCTCAGTATGTAAGTTTAAATTATCTGCATCGAATATGTATGTACTAATAACTATTTTATTTGTTCGTGTGTTCATTTCCATACTCATTGATACTTTAAAATCAGACAGATATAATACCTGTTGTGTTTCCACAAAATGTCCAGCTAACATATTATTGACTATATCCTCTAGTCTTCTCTGAATATTAAAAGGTACAATAACATCCTTATCAATTAAAAATCCTACAACAGTATCATTTATATCGGTGTAGTCTTTATCACTCTGTAAATATAAATCTTCAAATCTGTATTTGGGCTGTTCCATAATCTTAATATCTTCCTTTCTTGATCTTATCTTCGATTATCCCCTTACCTATTGTAAAGAAATGATAAATTGCTAATGGTATAAATATCAAAAGAATTTTGACCACCAAAATTCTCAACTATCATAGATGTAACCATCCCACACATCCATAATGTCATTCCTATATAAAATCCATACGTGAAAATATTTAGTTTTGTTCTGTACTTCTTATATTTTTCATATTCGTTATAATGATAATTCCATCTTGATTTATCATCTTTAGTTGCTCCATCAATCATTTTCAACTTTCCCATCCTCTCTTTTATCTGCTGCCATCTCCGCATTATATTCCGCTTCAATATCATCCATAATATCTCTTAGATTCTCCTTTGCCCCTTTAAGCCAATATAAATTATCATTTGCAAGAATCGGCTTCCCAGCTTCATACTGTCGTTCAATCTTATCCATCATAAATTGAATACCAGCTTTAAACCCATTGTCATATGCAAGTTTTATTACATCCTGATTCATAAGTTATTACCTCCGTGTCATTAATTTTGCCTTACATATACTAATACACATTTTTCAGACAAAATTCCCCCTCAATTAGCAAAAATTTTGATTATTTAATTGCATATGATTTCTTGTTTATATACTGTTTCTACCTTATAATATATAAGAAGGGAGTTGATACTTATTTACATTGAGATTAAGAAGCAGAACCGCTTCAAAGATTTATTACATAAGATTTTTAATAGACTTGAAGATTCTTTGTTTAATCTATTTCAGAAAATGCCTGAGAAAATAATTCCTACTTGTCTTATAACCTGGATGGAACATTATACAGATAAACGCATTGCTCAATTACAACATCAAATTATCCGCAGTAAGTGGCAGACTATAGAACTTGAAAAAGCTGTCAATAATATACATAGTCGGCATCAGACATAAACAAAGCACCTTCAGAAAGATATACTTCTTTCCGTTGGTGCTTTGTTTTATTGTATATCAGCCATTGTAACACACTTAATTTCCTTAAATTGCTTTAATTGCTTATCATTAGTTAAGAATATGTCACATCCTGTTATACACGCTGTTGCTAATTGCAATGAATCCAACGGCTTAAAGAATTTATATTCTGCCCTAATTTGTGCAGCTTTTACAGCAATTCTCATATCAATTTCTTTTATTTCAACTTCCATATCATCTATAAATGAATAGAAATCATTAATCAATTTCTCATCATTTTCTCTGAATGGATATGTTAAATACTCTGTAGCTGTAATTGCAGAAATTACATAATCACCATCTCTATTTTGTCTCAAGAACGAAATCATGGTATTAAAGTACAAATCACTTTCTTGAAGATAATATATAATAGGTGCTGTATCAAAAAATATCTTTTTAGAATCTTTCATCCGATCTCTGCTCCTTTATATATTCATCAATTTCCATTGTAGTCATTTTCCCAGAATTAACATATTTTTTACTATCAAGAATTCTGCTTCTTCTTTCTGCTCTAGTTTCCTTTCTGGTTGAATCCAAACCACTTAATATTGTAATAATAAGTTCGTCACCAACATTAAGAGATTTTCTATCATTTTCATCAACAATAATCTGCTTTCCGTCATAATAACCTTTTACTGCTGCCAACATAATTTATTCCTCCTTATCTGGCATAAGCCATTTATCAGCTTTCTCTCTATTTTTCATTCTAGCCTTCATATTTTCAAATTCCTGTTCCTGGAATTTTTCATAATCAGATTTATTCATCCCAACTATTGCTATATATGCTTCATCAATAGACATATTAGAATTAATTGTCTTATCATTAAAGATTCCATAATAAATATTTCCATCTCTTGACGCATCATATAACTGTTGCATAGCTTTATCTATAGTTGAAGCTAAAGAAAATTGTATTTCTTTCATATAAAACTATTCACCCTCGTTTTCCTTATTCTGTTCTATAACATACTTTTCACCATTAAATTCTATATTTTTATCAATAAAAGCTAATTCCATACCTAACATATCAGCTATCTTTACTAATTCATCTGGTGAGAAAGTATTTCGTTGTACCTTATTACTAAAGTTTTGCTTACTTATTCCTAATGCTGCCGCCATTTCTAGCTGTGTAACCTTTTTGTTTCCTGAAATAGCCTTAAATGTTTCTTTAAGTGCCAACATTATTTCCTCACTTTCCCTATATTAACCAACTATTCTATTGATTAATTATAGTATATCACATTAATATTATTATTGCATTTAATTCATAATTCAATTTATATCAACCGATTCAACAATCTATGAGTTATTTTCCATAACAGCCTGTTACCTTGTTTTATACCTGTCTGATAAATAAATATCTCCGTTATGCGTTCCATAAAATCATCGGGAAGAATTGAACCCTTAAATTCATTACATGCTTTGCAGGTACACTGAAGATTACTTATATCATCTGCGCCATTCATAACAAGTGGAACAATATGATCCAGTGTCATATTATCATAGGTTATTTTTCTACCACATAAAATACATCTTCCATTTGCTGTATTGTATATCAATTTTCTTGCTTCTTCAGGAAATCTAATTCTTCTCCTGCTCCTATTTAGCTTGTATTTCTCGTTGGTTACTATATCTAATATGTAATATCCTTTTGTTTTACTTGGGGCTTTCTCTAATCTTTCTTTTGCTTTTTCCATAGTCAAATATATTTGTGCTTCATTTACATCTTTTGTCTTTGCTACTCCGCCATTTTCCGTTATTCTTATATAATAATTTCTATTTGTAAGTACATAAGCCATAATATCAACCTCTCTTCCATTGAGGACAGCCATATTTCAAGCTGTCCTATATTCCTTATTTATTCAATGTTTCTACTGCTTTTATCATTTTTATATTGTATTCATCATAGATTAAAAAACTAACAATTCTCTTACTTATGCATATTAAAATCTCATTATTTTTATATATCTCTTCATTTTTCCCTTTATTTACTTTTATCATGTTTGAAAAAATACTATTATCAAACATTTTCTGCTCGTATTTTTCAATAGACTTTTCTTTGTTAAAATAGACATAATTTTTGTACATTATTTATCACCCATATCCTTATACCAAACCAACTATACAAGCAATTCTATATAATGGATTTTTTGACACTTTCCGTATCTGTTCCGCTTTCTGTCTTGCCTTCTTTTCCATTCTGTCCATATATGCCAGCCTGTCTTCCATTTCTGCGTATTCAATCATTTGTACAGGTGTCAAGCTGCTGTATGGTGTCTTAAGTTTTCTATCAATAATCTGATTTCCATCCGCTGTATTAATTATTCTAAAATCAAACATATCTCTTTCCATCCTTCCTTATATTTCCATTATTTCCGCTACAATCTGTTTTATTTTTCCAAACTGCTTATATATCCGTTTTTCATTGATTCCGTGATTTCCGCTTATTTCCCTTAATGAATACCCTTTTGCTTTATCTGAAAATATTTTCCATTGTTCTTCTGTCAATCTGCCTTGAATCTGCTTTATCATTTCCATATGTTCCACGGATATAATACTTTCCATTGATGCAGAATCAGCAACATTTGTTTCTATAATGTCCAAACTATTATTTCCGATAGCTGAATTTCTCTTCTGTATCCTGAAATATAAATACATTTCTCTTCTCATGTACATATATGAAACTGCTTCAAATTTGCATTTCCGCTGTAAATCCACATCATTCAAATATATTTCCACTGATAAGAGATAACCAAATACCGCGACATCAAAATATTCTTCTGAATCTAGTTTTGACTTCTTCAAGAATTCCATAATCAATCTATAATTATCTTCGGCAAATTTCCGCTGTTCCATTGTTAAAGGCTTGAGCCGTTCTTTATTTTTCATGTGATAACCTTCTTTCCATTTATGGCAAGTGTGCCATTCCTGACACACCGCCTCAATTATTTATTAGATACCGAAAATCTCTTTGAAGATTTTTCTAAATTTCTTAATATCTTCTTCTAATGCCCAAGTATATAAGCCATCATCATTACAACCTCCGTACATCTTTAATGTTGTTCTTAAAATCTGCTTTAATGTACAGCCTTCCAGTAACATATCTAATTCAGTTTTTTTGATATCATTCATCCATGCTTCACGCTCTGTACATTTGTTGTAAAACTCTTTGTATAGTTCTTTTAAAACCACCTGTTTTTCAACATTTGTATATGGATCAATCAAGTAATTTTCAAAATTCATTTCCTCATAACCATCATCAAGCAATGAATCATAGCTGAATAATCCACCTTTAGGGCAATGCTTTTCTCTATTAATATCACGAAAGTAATTACTTCTTGCATTGTCAAGCGTTCTAAAGAATACCTGTTCAAATTTAAGACTATGTAATCTTTCATATTCATGGTATTTCTTAACTGCATTCAGATAAGGAATAATTAAAATGTCGTACCATTCTTCTGGATTCAATTCATGAATCCTCATATAACGATATATCAAATTGTGATGTTGCTCTGAGAATAACCTCTCCTCTTCTGTTAAAGGTCTTATTGAATAATTCTTGTTGTTAGCGTTCATAACTTAATCCTCCTGAATAATGAATTCTGTAAAAATTCCACTTTTGAGCATATCCGCAAGCCATATATCAAAACTTGGATACTCGGCTTTGTCTACCATATCTCTATAAACTTCTTTAATCTGATTTGAGTTGAATTTACGGTTTGCAAATGGTTCTTCATATGTGATATATAATTTCATATCTTGTCACGCTCCTTTAATATTCAGGGTTCAGGCGGATTGCTCCGCCCTTGCCCTTGATGATTATTTAATTCTTAAAACCTTGAATCTTGTAACCTTTTCATATTCTGTTAAATCTCCCAAATCTTCCTCAAGTCTCTTCTTATCAAGTGATTTTCTTTCCTGCTCTTTGTAACTGATTTTTGCTGAATCTGTGTACTCTTCTGTTAAATTGTTATCTTCCATATATTAAGAAATCTCATGCTCTAAGGCTTTTTCAATGCTAGTGGCTTCTTCTGCCATAGCCTTATACTTTCTTAACTCTTCAATCTTTCTTTCAAGTTCTGCTTTGTTGTTAATCGTACACATAACGACTACCTCCTTATTAATGAAAATGTTTTGTTGTGGTAATTGCTTACCTTGTAACTGTATTGTACATTTATCCGTGTACTATGTCTATTGACAATTTTCATAATAATACACGATTTAGTTTACTCTTCTTTTGTACACTTTGTACACTTATTCGTTAACTTGCACAATTTATATCCATTTATTCGTGTACTTTTACTCTTGAACAAAGTACACTTTATCGTGTATTATAGTATCAACAACAAAACATTATTAATTTTTAAGGAGGTCATTATTATGATGAATATTTATTTAACAAACTTGGGGAAATACAACGAAGGTCAGTTAATTGGTGAGTGGGTAGAATTACCAGTGAGCAATGAAGAACTTCAAAAGGTATTTGAAAGAATCGGGATTAATGAAGAATATGAAGAATATTTTATAACTGACTATGAATGTGACTTTTACGAAGTCGGAGAGTATGAGAATATCGACACACTGAACGGCATAGCAGAACGGATTGAAGAACTGGACGAAGAAGAAAGCAAGATTGTAAAGGCTTTAATGTCAGAATGTGGCTATGCATTAAATGAAGCTATAGACAAGGTAAACAGTGGCGATTATAGAATTTATTCAGATTGTGACAGTATGACAGATATTGCTTATCAGGTTGTAGAAGAATGTGGGTATTTGAACAATGTACCTGATACAGTAGCAAGGTATTTTGACTATGAAGCTTTTGGGCGTGACTTAGGAATTGAAGGGACTTTCATTTTTTTAGATGATGGTAGTTGTTTAGAAGTCATTAGATAATATATCAGATACATATTATTAAAGGGTATAACCACAAACGGCTATACCCTTTATTTTTATGTAATATTCTATTGTTATGTACTTCCCTAGTCTATAGGGTATGTTTACATCGTTAAATCATGCCGTTATGCTCTAAATGGCTATAGTAGTTCTATTCACACGAAACCTTGATATTTTAACCCTCCGAAGGTTAGGGGGTGGCATAAACTAAAAAATGGATCTGTTTTTCTCTACCGCCCTGTAGTTGGTTGCTCTATACAGTGACTTAAAAATTTTACCTCTCGATATTTTTTCCCCCTCATATCCTTTGAATAAATCAATCAAAATCAACTCAAATCCGCTTCAAAACACATCATAGGTAAACTTGATAGCCTACGAATATACAAAGCCAAATTAACCTCAAAATCATTGATTTAAGCAAGCATATATACCATAGGTGGGGTACTCTTAAACCTGTGAGATTTAAGTACCTGTTATATGAGGTGTGATATAAAAAAGTATGCAAGCACTTATACCTGCATACCTATATGCGTTTTATAAATTGTTCGGCTTATTTATCTTCTTCTTTTGGATTGTTTTTATCATATATTTTAACTGAAACCACATTACCGGTTACATTAATTAATTCTATCTTAGTTTTACTTGTTTCCCATTCATATGTATATGAATTAGAACATTCATGTTCTCCATATCTATCATCATATTGACTTACATATTTTTCAAGCATTACTTTATTTGAAAGCTCCGTACCTTTATATGTCATTAATATAGATACCTGATTGAATTTATTATTGTCATCCCAATAATAAAATATAGCAGCAGACAAACCAGTTATTCCTTCATAATCAGATTGTGTCTGTATGTAACAATTATCCTTCGAGCCTTTTTCTACATCTTTTAATTTCTTTTCTAGTCGTTCTGAAGTAATACCCCATTTCAAATTATTATAATAACCTGTTTTAGTGTTATATCTCTTTATTATTAACGATGCTCCTATAACCAAACAACATATCATTATAATGCTTATTATAGGAATAAGAATCATTATTAACATTTTCTTTTTTTTATTATTTTTTTCCTTAACGGTATCACTTACTGGACAGCCACAATTAGGACACACCTCTGCTTTATTGCTAATTTCGTTTCCACATTCAATACATTTTATTAATGCCATGTTTCTCCTCTTCAATTTACTTTTTTTCTGGAATTTTATTCTTAATATTTGTATATTTATTTTTAAAATCATTAATTGTAGTATTTACACTTGATGAGTATGATGTATAATTTCCACTTGGATCTGTAGCCAAAGAAACTAAACTATTATATACTTCATTTAATTCAAATATGGCATCGTGGCAGTCTTTTAAATCATCAGTTGGATTCTGTAACTTTTTCATCATTTCATTTATTGAGTCCTGACTACTTTCTATCGAACTTATCTTCTTCTGGATATCTTCATCTTTAAATAGATTTTGAAGCGCTTCATTGAAATCATCAACAAACGCATAATACTGAGTTCCCTTGTATTTAGTTGTAGGTGTTTTAGTATATTTATTTGTTGTACTATCATCTTTTTTATATATAGCATTGTACCAAACTGACCTTGTTAAGTTGCATATAGTTTCGCCTGTAGCAGCACTTGATAACATATTATCACAAGCCGAATTAACATTATCTATATAAGTGTTATATTCATCTATTTTTTTCTGTTCAGATACTTTTTTAAAATACAGTCCTCCACAAATTGCAATAATACATACAACTAACGCTACAACTCCTATAATAGCGAACATTTTTTTACTTTTCTTGCTCACTTTTATACCAGTAACCTCTACTTTTTGAGATGCTGTTTTTTCAACAGGGCAACCGCAGTATGGACACGAATCACTATCTTCTGGAATAATTTTGCCACACTCCATACATTTATTTCCTTGTTTTTCTGTATCCTTCACTAAAATCTTTCCACAATGAATACATTTCTTTGCTTTGTCTGAAATCTCTTGTCCACATTCAGGACACTTAATCATAGCCATAATTCTTTCCTCCTTATGTATCTTTAATTACTCACTTATTGATATACTAACCAAGAAATCCATTACTTTTGTATATAAAACCGCATATCCTAACTCTGTATTCATTTCATTTCCATATTGAGTCACAATATCTTCATACCCATTATAATCATATAATTCAGCTTGTTCATTCCCCTTATTTATTATATCTTCGGAACTGACAGTAATATTATTTTCATATGCTATAATATAGACAATCATCATTTGCTTTAAATAATTTTGTGCATAATCTTCACTCCATTTGTCAAACTCATCAATAGACTTATAACTATATTCTTTATATAAATAATTTTCAAATGACTGGTCTTCTTCCTTATATTCCTCATACTCATTTTTTACATTATCGCCTAATGTTGTAATCAAGTTGTCGTATATATCCTTTGGATATGTTTTAACATTACTATTACTACTTATAACTTCATATATAGCATTTGTTTTCTCTCATTATAACTTTCATCTGTATCTGAAGCATTTTTTCTTATTGAATAAGTAACACTCGAATAATCCCCAACATCAATATAGTTATAATAATAGTTGGCACACTTATTTATATAGTCTGCGTAATTCTCTGGTAACATATTATTACCTTCTTCAACAACATTAAAATCGCTAATATCGACTTTACTTTCCTTTGTTTCTTCTACAGAATTGTTACGTTCATTTGTACAACCAAGTACGGATACGCAACAGCAAAATGCTAATATAATTGCGATACTCTTTTTTTTCATTTTTCAATCACTTCCTCTTTGTAAAAATTATCATATTGAACGCAATAAGTCCGTAGACTATCTGCATTCAGCTCTAGCTTTAATTATTCTCACCTCTTTCTTTTGCACACGACTTCTTTATTAGTTAATACTACTTTATCATACTTTATCCTACTTTTCAATATTTTGTAAGACATAATGGTATATTATTCATTAAGGTAGGTGATTGAATGAAACCATTGAAAAATAAAGTTAGTATTACCCTTGATGAAGATGTCATTGAACGAATAAAACAACTGGCTGAGAGTGATGATAGGTCATTCAGTCAGTATATAAATATGGTATTGAAAGAACACTTGATAAAGATTGATGGGACTGCTAAAAAGTAGTCCTTTTTATTTTGAAAGTGCTTATTATGCACTACAGATTCAGACCAAACATTATAAACTGGCAGCAGATATGATATAAAGATATATTAGTTTGAATATCAAAGTAATATATATCACGATAACATTATTTTTATAAAAATCTCTTATTATGCCCTATTTTACTGGCAAATCTCATTATTTCTCATGTATTAGCAAAATCATAATATATTCCAACATAACATATGACCATCATTTCTTACTCCGATATTTCAACCCATATTAAATCTCTGCATATTTTGCTCATATTCGATATTGATATTCAAAACACATTCCCTATTTTTCGGACTTATACTCCCATTCTTTATACACTACGATATCCTATACGATAACAATTTTCATATTGCTATTGCACTTATTTAATTAATAATATAATATATTCCATGTAGGTTTATTTCTTTTTTCATAATGCAGATATAAACAAAAGGGGTTGCTAGTATGTCGGAACTAGCAACTTCTTTTTTATCCACCACTCTATGCTAAAGGGAGGGGGTACACTTAAACCATAGCAATTTAAGTACCTAACACAATGTTATATCCCCACAAAAATCGTAAAAAAATAGGACACATCAAGTTTGCACTCGATATGTCCTATCACTTTAATTTCTCACTTCTACATTCCAATTTACCATAGCATTGTATAAGCAATCCTGCACCTTACCCTTACAACTATCAGCCAGTTTCAATATGTAATTTTTCTTACCTGTAACATAACCCTTTTCAGCTTCTTCTTTAGTATTAAATGTACCAAATGATATATTTTTATTAAGAACTGTCATGTATGTTTCATACTGTTTTTCCTTATTCTCAACTATCCTTCTTTTAGTACTCCTATCTTCAAACACAGTATTTATATAATGTTCCACAAAAACACATGTCTCAGGACTATATACTTTGTTCTCCTGACACAATATGTCCTTATCCAAGTCAACCTTTGCACCTTCTATAATGTGTTCCCTATACCATATTCTAAAGTTAGCAAAATTCAGCCACTCTTCACATACACTCTTATCTTTGTAATATGGTTTACATTTGTGAATTTTCTTGTTATAACATCTTTGTACCATATTCGTCCATCTATAAAATTCTGGCGATTTACAATCCACATTATTTGTACCAAGATATCCTTTACCCTCATAAGTTCTTTTAAAACACTGTGGATTCCAACCATTATATTTATACTCCACAGAATTAACTATACGCATAATTTGTTCTTCTGATACTGTCCCTGTGTTATCATGCATTTTCTTTATAGCAGCATACTGTAATTCTGTTACTGGATATAAATGCTTATAATAGTTATCTTTTATATTATTGTCAGTATGCCATATTATAGTGTTATTCTGCATATCATAATTAACAATAAATGTCTGAATCACAAGATCACTAGCCTTTATCTTTACTTTCTTATATCCCCATTCTTTCTTAGTTTTAAAATACACATTCTTTTCAAGAGTATAATATAATTCTTTATCTTTTCTTGAATATGAACCCTTTAACAGCCTATATCCATCATTATCCTTTATAATAATTCTGCCATAAGATGAAATCCACGCACTCTTATAGTCTAATAAGCTGACAAACTTTTCACCTCTAGCTATATAATTTATTCCTGATACCGCTTTAGTTAATATTCTTGATGAATTGATATGTTTATATTTACGCTGTATTTGCATAGAAATATCTGTATTATACATTTCTATATTAGCCTGCATTCTTTTGGCATGACGATACTCCCTATGATATTTATTATTGCAATCTTTACAGAAACTTCTTATATAACCATTATTAATTCCAAATTTATCTAATGGAAGTTCTCTCCCACATCTCTTACATATTTTTGTCTCTTTATTATCATTAATCATAATCCTCCTTATTAATAAATCAGAGGTCAAGAAAGCACATAATCAAAACACACCTTAATAAGCTACCATCTGGCAGCAGACCTAATATTCAATTTTTCATATTGGAAAGTATGCTGAATTGCACTATAGATATTCTTGATCTCTGATACAGTCTTTCTTTTACTTCCTGCCTGTTAGGAAATATCCATACATTTATTTTGAATCAGTGTATGTCTGCCGATTATTTTTCTTTACTTAAAATCTTATTATTAAAACGCTCACAAGCCTCTTTCAAAAACCTTGCTGCTTTTACCTTTAACTGATACCTTGCAGGAATAACAACATTCTCTCCTGTAGCAACATTCCTAGCATTTTTAGAATCTCGCCATACTGGTTTAATTGAAAAATACTCTCTTATTACAACTGCATTCCCCTTTTCTATTTCTGCTATTGTTGTATTCAACAATTCCGTTAATACTGTTTCAATTATTTGCTGTGAATATTTTTTCTTATATTTACCATGATAAGGAATACTAAAATTAATACTCTTATCTTGTAAATTATCTGCAACTTTCTTTACAAGTTTGTCTCTGGTTATTCGTTCCATTACTTTTCCCCTTTAAAATCCTTGCAAGCTGCATTTAACTTAGTACCTGTCTTAATTCTTGCTTTATAATGTGCTGGAATATAAACCCTTGACTGATCCGCAACATTTTTAACTTCTTTAGCCTTATACTGTTTTGGATATATGTTCATATATCCTTTCAATACAACCGAATCACCTTCAGACAAAATATCTGCTACAGTGTCTAAGAAGGCTGTCAAACATATATCAACTGTTTCCTTCGGTATGTTTATTCCTTCATCTGCAATCTTCTCAGCAATTCTTCTTACAACTCCTGGTTTTATAATCTTCTGTTTCATTTGTCCTCCTTTAATTAATACCATGAAATCACCATTTCAAATTAGCCTTCTATATACGGCTTTAAAATGTGTATATGGCTCATATTTAACTTTTTATGCTTTATATGAGTATTTTATCATCTACACATTTTAAGACACTAAAATAAGCCCACATACCTGTAAAATACAAGTACATGGACTTATTTATATGTCTTAATATTAAGTTGTATCAATGAAAGTCTTTATTTGTGTTATTTTTTGTAAAATAAAAACACCAATTACATTTTTAAAAAACACCAACTCAAACCCACCATCACACCAACATACGCCAAATTATGCCAGCTTATGCCACGATATTGACAATTTACCCATTCACAGGAATCCCAGTAATTAAGCTACAAATCCCTTAAATACAGTAATTATCATAACTCTCGTTCAAATCATAAGGAGTTATCTGGTATACATAATAATTGAGCCAGTTCGTATAGAGGTTGTTGGCGTGGCTTCTCCATGAAAGCAATGGCTTTCTGTTGCAGTCGTCATCAGGATAATAATTTACTGGAAGGTCAGGCTCAATTCCTTTGTCAATATCACGCTTATATTCCTGATCAAGAGTTAATCTGTCATATTCAGGGTGTCCCATAACAAAAATCTCTTTCCCGCCATCACCAAGAACAATATATATTCCTGCTTCATCTGAATCAGCAAGTACTTTAAGTCTTGGATTGTCAAGAATCTGCTGTCTGCTTGCCTGTGTATATCTTGAATGTGGTGCCATGAATACATCATCAAAGCCTCTTACTAAAGGCTCTTTTCTATTCATAACCCTGTGCTTGTACACACCTGACAGCTTCTTCGGAAGTAATTCCTTCTTAATGCCATAATGGTAATACAATCCTGCCTGCGCACCCCAGCATATATGAATTGTTGATGTAACATGCTTCTTAGACCACTCCATTACTGTTATAAGTTCATCCCAGTAATTAACCTCTTCAAATTCAAGCTTCTCAACAGGTGCACCTGTAATAATCATTCCATCATAATTATTGTTCTTAATCTCTTCAAAAGTCTGATAAAACTTCTTAATATGTGAAGCTGATGTATTCTTTGAAACATGTGATGACATCTGTAAAAATGTAACATCTATCTGTAAAGGTGTATTAGATAACCCTCTTAAAAGCTGTAATTCTGTGTCCTGCTTTATAGGCATAAGATTAAGAACTATTATCTCCAAAGGTCTTATATTCTGTGAAATAGCTCTGTTTTCGTCCATGACGAATATATTCTCTTCTTCCAATTCTGCTTTAGCTGGTAAATCACTCTGAATCTTAATTGGCATTATTGTTCCTTCTTTCTGTTATCATTGTTGTCTGATTATATCATATCACCTTTAATAACTGAACCAAAGTATGTGAGTTTTCTTTATATTTTTTTGTAACTTTGGTGTCAAACCTTTTAAAACCATTCTGCTTTTCATAAAAATCTAATAATCTATCCTTATTTTCAGATTCTAGAAAAACAACCATCCCACCAACCATATATTGTAGTTCTTTTACTTTTCCAAGCGCAATTGAAAGCAAATTGTCTCCCGAAATTGTATTTCCAATACTATCATCATAATTTTTTCCTAACTGTGCTATCAAATATGCTGACAACGAATATTTTCCATTATCAGAGTTCTGTTCACTTACCCTTGCAATTTTTCTTCTTACTGTATTACTAAATTCATCTGTATTAACGGTAATTGGTTTAATTGTTATTGTAAAATACCCAACTATATTATTCTTGTCTGGCGAAATCACAATATATGTAACCGACTGGTTTTTCTTTGTAAAATCTATAGATTGTTCTGTAAGAAAACTTTCAACATCAAGATTTTTCTCACATTTAAAACTGGAGAAAACCTGCCTGAGCATGTCTTCTCCAGCTTTTCCCATTTTTATATATTCTCTGATATTTAATACAAAAAAATCATCCTCCATATAATTTTTTCCACTTCTCCATTACTCTGTATACTTCATCTGTTTCATGTATTTCTCTGTATCTGCAAGAAGATGTACTTGATTCTGAAAGAGATTCTTTATATGACATTTCAATCGCATCAGCGAATTGTTCAACCTGTTTCTTACCTGAAACCACAAAATTCTTGGTAATGCTTGAAGTTGCCATACATAATCACCTCCATATCTTTCTTTAACAAATTGTTTTCTATTAATATTATATTAGACATATATAACATTATCAATCTGTTATTTCTTTACTTTATCATTTCCATAAATTCATCAATCGTAAGCACCTTAACCCCCAGTGAATTAGCCTTATCAAGCTTAGAGCCTGCTGCCTCTCCTGCAACAAGATAATCAGTCTTTTTGCTGACACTTCCTGTTGCTTTGCCTCCATTAGAAACAATCAGTTCTTCCATATCCTTACGGCTGTAATTATCAAAGCTTCCTGTTACAACAATCGTCTTTCCTGCAAGCTTATCTGATATTTCTTTTTTCTCTGGCATCTGCATATTAAGCCCTGACTGTCTTAACCTTTCTATTAATTCAATATTAGCTTCATCATGGAAAAAGTCATATATACATTTGGCTGTAGTTGCGCCTATATCAGGAATATTCTGCAATTCTTCTTCACCTGCATCAGCAAGTGCCATAAGATTATCATAATAATTCATAATCTGCTTGGCTGTATTCTTGCCGACATTTCTTATTCCAAGTGCAGTAAGCAGTCTGTCTGGTGTATTCTGTTTAGACTTCTCAATAGCTGCAAGCAGCTTATCAGTATTCTTCTCTTTTCCTATGATTCCCTTCTCAATAAGTTCATCTCGGTGTTCTTTCAATGTATATATATCAGCATAATTGTGTATATATCCTTCTTTTATAAGGGCATCAACAAGAGTTTCACCAAGTCCCATGATATTCATGCAGTCAAGAGATGTAAAATATGCCACTGTTCTTGACAACTGTGCTGCACATGACGGATTAACACATCTTATATCTGCTGTGTCATCTTCTCGTACAAGAGGTTCCCCACATACAGGACATACCTTTGGTGCTTCAAACACATGCTCAGGTGCCTTTACACATCCATTAAGCTTAGGAATAATCTCTCCACTCTTAAACAGCTTATATTCCCCACCAATACCTACATTCATCTGTGTAATATAATCCTGGTTATGAAGAGTCGCTCTTGATACACTTGTACCACAAAGCCTTGCAGGCTTTCCGGTTTCCGGATCATGGAATATCCCTGTAAATGTAAGTTTTCCTGTTCTTCCCACATCTACAAGAATATCATCCATAACAATAACCTTTTCTTCCGGTGGATATTTGTATGCAATATGACCGCTTGAATACTTGCTTCCTGCAGGGAACTCCTGTCTGAATGCGATATGGTCAATCTTTACAACAGCACCGTCAATGTCATATGGAAGTTCTTCTCTCATTCTTCCTATCTCGTCAATTGCTCTGACAACCTCTTCCTTAGTCTTACATATCTTATGATATACAACCGGTACACCTGCTGCCTTTAATATATCCATTCCCCTGCCGTGGCTTTCCATAATCTCATCAGGTCCGTCCTGTACATTAAAGATAAACATCTTAAGACCTCGCTTCTTCGTAATTGAAGTATCAAGCTGTCTTAATGTTCCAGCCGCAAGATTTCTGGGATTAGCAGCTGTTTTTTTCTCAAGTCTTTCCTGTTCTTCATTATATTTTTCAAAATCTTCATGGCTCATATACACTTCGCCACGAAGTTCTAGTGAATCATAAGGAAGGTCAATAACCTGTAACACATCCCCCACTACCCTTGCATTAGCTGTCACATCCTCACCAATAAGACCATCTCCTCTTGTCTCTGCCAACTGCAAATGCAGCTTCCCATCTGCTTCTTTTACATATCTTAAGCTCATGCTTAAACCGTCAATTTTAGTCTCTACTGAAAATGTGCAGTCAGGATGCATGGCATGAACCTTATCAATCCATGCACACACTGCATCTTCTGAAAACACATCTTCAATAGACAGCATAGGTACATTATGTGTGACCTTAACCCCAGCTTCTCTTTTTACAGTGCCACCAATCTTCTGTGAAGGTGAATCAGATGTCACCCATTCCGGATGTTCTTTCTCAATCTCTTTAAGCCTTATCATAAGCTTATCATACTCATAATCGCTTATCTCCGGCTCGTCCTGATTGTAATATCTGTCCATATGATAATCTATCGTCTTCTTAAGTTCTGAATATTCCTGTAATAAATCCATAATCCGCTCCTTAATTATCAGCCTGTATATTGACTGTTTCTATCTGCTTATATATCTGCTCATAAAGTGTATTAAGCTCTTTACCGTCAAGTTCCCTATACTCACCAGTCTTTAAATCCCCTAATTCCACATTCATAATCCTTATTCTTGTCAGTTTAGTTACACTATATCCACATTCCGCACACATTCTTCTTATCTGTCTGTTAAGCCCCTGTGTAAGAATTATTCTGAATGTCTTGTCTGATATCTTTTCCACAACACATTTTCTTGTAGTTCTGTCGAGTTCCTTAAGATATATTCCTCCTGACATTCTCTTTATAAATTCTTTATTAATTGGTTTATTAACTGAAACGATGTATTCCTTCTCATGACCATTAACGGAACGAAGCAGCCTGTCCATCATGTCGCCATCATTAGTAAGCAGTATAAGGCCATCAGACTCTTTATCTAATCTGCCCACAGGATATATGCGTTCCTTATATCCAATAAAATCTACTATGTTATTCTTTCCCTGTTTATCAGTTGTTGTACATACAATTCCTACAGGTTTATTAAAAGCTATGACTACCTGTGGTGGTGTGGTGTTGTCAACTTTCCTGCCATCAACACATATAATTGTATTGTCTTCTACCATCTCACCCATAACTGCAATTCTACCATCAATTGTGATACGTCCTTCCTGTATCATTCTGTCAGCTTCACGTCTTGAACAGACTCCATGGGCACTGAGATATTTATTAATACGCTCTGACATGTTTCCTCCAATTCTTATCTTCATTGCTGATAAGTTCAAATCAATATACAGATGTATTAATTCTAACAAAAGAAAAAAATTAATTCAATTGTTGCGGGTTTTAATTTAATAATGTATAGTATATAAGCATATAAATTATTCTATGTTGTGTACATGTAGCTTAGCTGGATAAAGCGTTCGCCTCCGGAGCGGAAGATCGTGGGTTCGAATCCCATCATGTACATTATTGTATTATTCTGTCCCTACATAGTTATCAATCTTTCTGTTCTGTTATATTCATATACATGATCAGAAAGGACTTCATCTGCAGCAACCCCTTCTGTATTAACTTCCTTTACCATATTAACAAGTTCATCTTTCTCAAACATCGAAAGTTTGGGAAGAAGTATAACCTCATGCACTGATGAGGGCAGTATATACAGATCTGCTCCCAGCTTCTGTGCAAAATCATACAATACATTCTCATATAATATGCAGGCTGCACCATTCAGTTTGCTTTCATTCGTAAGCACATACATATCAGACGGAACATAATCTTTTAAATCAACTTCCTCTCCATCCACATTAACACCACATTTTTCAAAAAGTGCAGCCATTGAACTAATCTTACTGTGAAGCAGATCCGGTGTATTCTTCAAAGCAGCTTTATACACATCATCAATAGTTACATTCCAGTTTTTCAGATTGTTATTATATATTAATGCTGTTGCACTTCTTCCATATTCATTATCAAGCAGACAGTAAAACACCACAGCGAGGTCAAGTATTCTCTTATGAGGCACCTGTTCGAGCAGTTTTTCATTACTCCTGTAATTGACAACCTTATAAACAATCTTGTCCTTTATAGTATCAAAATGCTTAAGAATATTCACATCAAATGTAACATTATTCTTATTCTGCTCATATATAAGCTCTATCTGTCGTATTATACTCTTAATATTCTCACCATTCGTATACAATTCATAAAGGCTGTCCAGATATATAGTTGGTGCGATGTCTTTCCCCTTCTCCATAATAACAAGCCCATCCATCTCACAGCCATTATTCTTAATCACATGATTAATAGTAATATTACCACCTTCTCCAGCTATATACCCTGCATTCATCTTAATATATTCCACAAATTCCTTATACTCCATATACCTTTTCCTTTCAAATGTTTCCTATCCCCCTGCGCACGGAATTTAATAAATGTTTTGTACAAGTAATATAGTATATTAATAGCAAATCTCTGTCAACAATATATATAGTATTCTATATGTTTTGTCGTGTTCTGTTGAGTTTATGTCGCATTTGGTATAAAAAATGTCGTATCTGGTATAAAAAAAGCTTTTTTCAGCTCATTTTACCAGATACGACTAACACAATATATAGTATTATTCAATTATTCATGCCAACTGTTTTAAAACGTCAGTTATAAGCTCCCATGTCCTTTGTGTCGAAGCAATATCCAATTTTCTTTTACAGTATGGATATCAATTATATCAGGGCCAAACGATACACAGTCAAGGTCATCAATCTTTGCAGCCATAATACCGCATTCAACACCTGCATGCATTGTTTCCACCAAAGCCTCTTTATTAAAAAGTCTATTATAAGATTCACACAACATATCCCTGATTGCAGAATTCTTCTTAAATTCCCATGCTGGATAAACACCTTTAAGTTCATAAGTTCCACCAAGATATTCAGTCATTTTTCCAACCTTATCTGTAAGATATTCTTTTTCACTCTGCGAACTGCTCCTTATTAAGTAGGTTGCTGAAAATGTCTTCTCAGCCAGCTCTGTAACCCCCAGATTAAGTGAAGTCTGCACCAGCCCCTTGATATCATTACTCATCTTAACAACACCATCAGGTATAAAATTAAGCACATTTATAAGCATCTGTGTTGTCGCATCATCACATGCCAAAGTGCTGCCTTCACCTTCACAATTCACCTTGATGGTAAGCTGTGGGTCAGTAACCGAATACTCCTCTTTCAAGACATTTGCAGTATTATTAAGAAGCTCAGTGACCTTATCTGCTTCCTGTGTCATTATAACCGCATCAGCAAATGGAGCTATAGAATTATCTTTTTCACCACCAGATATGCTTACAATATTCACACATTCTTTAACGTCAAAAAGAATACGTCCCATCAGAATATTAGCATTAGCTCTCTGGCATATTATATCTGTTCCAGAATGTCCGCTTGTAAGACCATTAATTTTAATAGACATCTGCGTTCCTGTCATATCCGATTTTTTCAATGGATAAGAAGCCTTTAAAGTTGCTCCTCCTGCACATCCTGAAAGGAATATTCCCTCTTCCTCAGAATCTATATTAAGCATAATTTTGCTTTCAAGACAGTCAGTATTAATTGCCTCTGCGCCAAGCATTCCAATTTCCTCGTCTACCGTAAACACAGCCTCAATCGGCGGATGACACATATCCTTGCTGTCTAATATAGCAAGCGCATACGCAACTGCAATTCCATCATCAGCACCTAAGGTTGTCCTGTCAGCCTTGACATAGCCATCATCTATATAAAGGTCAAGACCTTCTTTTTCCATATCTTTAACCTTATCATTCGTTTTGACGGCAACCATATCAATATGTCCCTGCAAAATAACAGGTGCCGCCTTGCTTTCACTGTCGCTGGCAGGTTTCTTGATTATTACATTATAACTTTCGTCCTGCTTAAACCACAGATTCCTTTCTTTTGCAAATTCACACAGATAATCACTTATTTGCTTCACATTACCAGAACCATGTGGAAGTGCACATATCTGTTCAAAATATTTAAAGACAGCTTGTGGCTGTAAATCTGCTAAAATGTTGTTACTCATATTTTACCTCCTTTACCTACTATTTCATCACCTTTAGCAGCTTTAATAGGTTTTTGCCCCATTCATACATTAATTTCATATGCCATTTTACACTATCGTGTGTGGTGGAATGGGCGACAGGATATCTCCACCGCCCATTATAGGGAAAATGTGAGGTAAAAACAAGATGCGCTTCGCGTCACTGTGTATACGCCTTCTCACCCCTCAACAATCTGTCAAGCATATCTGCCACCGGTATCATCGCATTTTTAACCTCTGTGCTTGTATTAGTCTGTGCTCCTGCTTCTATAAGCATCGACCTGCCCTTCATATGCAGACAGTAACGATATGCATTAATATAAATATTCCGTAACAGCCCGGGATAATACGCTTCTCCTAAAAGATACATCTGAAGACTCATTGCCAGATTGTCATCCCTGTTGGCATTGTAAAGATAGCCTATATCTCCTTTTGCCTTGCTGTAGCTTATTCCATTAAAAAACATTACCTTTGACATTGTTACACCATTTTCTTCAGTTACAAGTCTTGTAGTATCCGGAACCCCATCCCTGTGAAGGTCAATTACAACCTCAATTGACGGATTTTCTTCCAGTATTTTTGCCACATTTTCTTCTGCATATGTATAAGCCTTGCTTCTGTCAAGCTTTCCATCAACATAATCATACACACTTGTATCATGATAAACATTGTAACCATATGTATTAGTGAGTATATCTGTGAGATAATCTCCGACACCGACTATTGTTGTAGATGTATCCCCTTCAACCGTATCCACAAATCCCTCCTGTGAATGTGTGTGAAATATAAGTATCTGCGGTAAATCTGCATTTTTCTCCAACGACAGGTCTTTTGCCAGAAATTCCTCTGGACGCATTATCTGTGTTGTCAGGCTTGTGATGGATGTGACCGTATAGAACTTCATAAGAAAATCATAATTCTTTAAATCTGCAATATTATAAACATTTCCAGCTGCATTTTCCTGTAAAGGCCAGGGGCAGACTGCAGCACCTGCCTCCACGACCCCCTCATCCGTCTGTGTAGCAGGTTTTTTATCCTCCTCAGCCATGCTAAACATATATTCCGAATCAACCCACACAGAACCCGCATTTTCATCATAATTGTCTTCAAAATATGTTTCTACAGGAAACAATGTCTTAACTGCATTTTCATAAATTCTGTTCTGAATATAATATATTAGATTAAAACTATAATTCATCATTATTACCATAAGCATTAAGCCCATGAATATAAACATATACACAGGCCTGTACTTTCTATCACTCATATATCCTCCTTGCCTTGCATTACAATTATATTGTATTCACATCAGCCATGAATATGAACACCAACACGGTTAATTGCTTTGGATATTATGATACTTATATTTCTAATGTCTGAATCAATGTCCTTTGGGGTTACATACATTTTTCCTGCTCCCTGAATAATGCCTTCCGCGTCTATAACAGTAGGCACGCCAATTGCAAGCACCGGAACACCTATATTATCTTTTGTTATTCCTATTCTGTGATTCCCAACACCTGAGCCGGGATTAATTCCCTGGTCAGAAAGCTGTATGGTACTATTTAATCTGTTAACACTTCTTGCAGCAAGGGCGTCTATTGCTATGCATACATCCGGCTTTATCTGGCTTACAACACCTTTAATAATTCCTGCAGTCTCAATACCTGTCTGGGCCATAACTCCCGGACTAAGTGTGCATACTCCTGTCTCCTCTCCATCACTTATATTAATACTAATGTTATCTACAACCTCAGGACCTAATGAATCTGATGTTATATTTCTGTTTCCAAGCCCTATGACAAGAATCTTTTCTGGTTTGACATTTTTATTCATGCGCTTTAAGAGTTTAAATATATAGCCTGCCAGTGTCGATATAACCTCTTTTGCATATTCTTCGTCCCCGCCTGTAATATCATCTGCCTCTATAGTAAGATAAGTTCCTTTGGGTCTTCCTATCGCGGCTTCGCCCAAATGATTTGTCACCTGCAATTCTGTGACTTTCACACCCATCCTTGATTTATTGCTTTCTCTTAATCTTATCCCCCGCAGCTTTCCTGTTCCATTCATTGCTTCTTCATTTGCTTCTACTGCAAGGTCAGTTCTTACAACTATATTATCCATTTTTCACATCACCTCCCCAACATATTGTGCAGAAAAACGAAATTTTTATACCAAAATCTTCATTTAGTTCTTGACATATAGATGTTTGTACTATAAAATGTGTGAGTATGTTTACATTAGATCGTCCGTGTCCGGCTTTAATGCGAAACAGATATTATTATTGAATTATGATTTGGAGGTGTACGGATTGGCTAACATTAAATCTGCTAAGAAGAGAGTAATTACAAGTCAGGTAAGAGCTGAGAGAAATAAGGCGGTTAAGTCTAGAGTTAAGACTTATATCAAGAAGGTAGAGGCTGCTGTTGCTGCTGGTGACAAGGCTGCTGCTAACGAAGCTCTCCCTGTTGCTATAGCTGAGATCGAGAAGGCTGCTTCTAAGGGAATCTTCCACAAGAACGCTGCTGCAAGAAAAGTATCTCACATTACTAAAGCTGTTAACGCAATGGCTTAATAGGAATTTTAATAATTTAAAGAACCCGGTGCTGACACCCACTCGCACCGGGTTCTTTTTTATTTGCTGTATTTAATTATAATAAGTTCTACTCCCAGCCTGTCATTAAGCCTTCCCTGCTTAACTGCTTCTTCTGTCTTCGCACATTCATTCAATGCATCCAACAATGTATTCATCTCAAAATATTTTGCCTGTGCCTGATATTTGCTGGCAACAAATGGTGCTGCTCCTATCTTTGATGCAATCTCTTTACCTGAAATGCCCCTTGACATAAGATCTTTTACCTGTAGTATTCCGTTAAACTGTCTTACTATAAGATAAAGTATTCTCATAGGAGGTTCTTTTAATTCCAGTAAGTCATAATATAAATCAAGCGCCTGCTGTTGTTTCTTATTCGCGATTGCACTTATCATATCAAATATATGACTTGTTGTCTGTGTTGTGCATACTTTCTCTACATCTTCTACTGTCACAACATCCCTTCCCTGACAATAGCTAACAAGCTTCTCTATCTCCTGCTTTATATAATCCATGCCTGCACCTGTCTTATCAAGTATCAAATCACAGGCTTCACGGCTTATTTTAAGATTATCCTTAGCAAGAAGCCCCGCTATCCATTTTTCAAGAGTAGCAGTTGTCTGTGGCTTCATCTCGCATACATACCCGACAGAATCAACCGCCTTATATACCTTATTACGCTTGTCCACATCTTTTTCTACCATAACAATAACAAGATAATCAGGAATATGCTTAATATAATCTGCAAGCTCGTCATTAGAACTTTTCAAAAAACCGGTATTTTCCATTATAACAAGTCTCTTCTGGGCAAAAAAAGGCAGTGTATCACACACATCAATTATATCCTTAACGCTGGCATTATCCGAGTCATAATATGAATAATTCATTGTATCGTCACCAGCTATAGCATTCTTTAATCTGTCTCTGTACTGCTTCTTAAGATACTCTTCCTCTCCATACAGAAGATATACACTCTTAAATTCGCCCTTTTTAATATCATCACTTATGACCTTCAAACCTGCTGCCTCCGTTTCTAATCTTAAACAATAGTATCAGATATGTACAAGTGGTTCAAGTTGAAAAATATTTTCTCATATCCCAGCACCTTCACAGTTCTATTCTTACAAAGCTTTAAATACCTCAATTTTATACAAACCATCCCTGACACGCACCGCAATCTCCCCACTTTCGTCTGTCCTATACACCTTTGCTCCAATCCCCGACAATCTCTGTAAAGTCTGCGTATGAGGATGTCCATATGAATTACCTGCTCCACAAGATATCAATGCAGTTTCAGGCTTTACATAACTTAAAAATTCTTCTGAACTTGCCCCCTTACTTCCATGATGTCCGACTTTCAATATATTAACTGACGCAAGCCGTGCCGATTCACCAGCATCCCCTGCCATCCTATTGACATCCTCAATAATGCACTTTTCTGCTTTCTTTTCCGCATCTCCTGTCATAAGCATAGAAAAATCTCCATATTCCACGAGATATACGGCAGAATAGTCATTAGCTGACTCGTAATCGTAACCCTCGCATGGGTGCATACACTTAACCGAGAATCCTCCCGATTTTATACAGTCACCTGCATCAGCATAAACAACATTAATCCCAGCATTTTTCAATATCCTCTCTAACTTCGACATATCATCATCAGCCTGCTTCTTTACTGCCGCAGCCCGACTGATTCCCGGCAGTACAACAGTACCTATCTCAAATGTGTTATCACACAGTTCAATCAATTCATATATTCCATTAACATGGTCTTTATCCGGGTGACTTATAAACACATAATCGAGACTTCTTACCCCGCAATATTTAAGATAAGTATATATGGTATATCTCCCGACATTCTTCTTGCTTGTGCTTCCTCCGTCAAACAATACATTCATGCCCTCCTTAGTATGCATGACAATTGAATCCCCCTGTCCAACATCAAGCATGGCAATCTTCATGTCTGAATTAATATTGTAACGCAGCCCTGTCAGCACGCACACTAATAACACAAAACATACAGCATCAATCTTCTTATTCATCAATATAATATGTACACATATCCATATAATTAAAACCGCAAAATATAAAAACACCCTTGCAGTATCAGGGGTTCCCGTAACAATGACTGCATATTTAAAATGTGATGACAAACTGCACAGCTTATAATAAAAATCAAGAATATATCCACCTGCTCCCGCAAAAAAATATGCTGCTTCAAGAGATAGCATGCCAGCAATTCCCGTAAATATACCGCTTATCATTATTAACGACATAAGTGGAATTACTATAACATTAAGAAACAGGCTTATTACAGGAATCTGCCCAGATATAATAAGAATTACCGGAAGTGTCGCAATTGTAACACACATGCCTGTAATAACCGAATCTGCGATTCTGAATAAAATTAATTGAAAAATCCCTGCATTCTTTTTATCAGGACGTCTTATATATATAAGAATAGTTTTATCATCAGACAGTATGGGTTTAATATATATAATTCCTGCCACAGCAAGAAATGACAGCCAAAAAGCTGAATTTATAAGATTATATGGATTAATCCACAGAAGAATAACACTTGCTATCCCTAATGTATTAGCCATATCACTGGTTCTCCCAAGCACGTCTGCCAGCATATATACAAGAATCATTATTACAGCACGGCTGGCAGATGCACTATAACCTGTCATGCACAGATATGAAATTATAAGAAATGTACTAAAACATGCAGATGCAATTCTCCCAATTCTCTTTTTTAACCAGTCATATATAAACATTCCAACAAGCGAAACATGAAGTGCACTTATTGCCAAAATGTGGGAAATTCCATTCTTCTGATACATTCTCTTAACAACATCATCAAGCCCTGACCTGTCACCTAGCACAATTGACTGCATAATTCCAGCATTCTGCTCAGAATATGCATTTTGGTAAATATTTTTTATAGAATCTGCAAATCTGTAAATGCTGGAAATATAACTGCTTCCAGATTGTACATTCACAACATCTGACAAATCTGCACAATAATTAAATCCAAGTGATGTATAATATTTTCTGGCATTAAACTGTCCTTCATTAGATGGTATATTAAAATCCTTTAATGTTACTTTAATCTTAACTTCATCCCCCGGATTGGCAAATCTTTTCTCTGAGTATACTACCAAACCGCTTTTAAACTGCCTGCCCCATGAATCCGGCATAACAAAGGCATTTCTTATATACACCGCATAACCGTTTTCTGACTGTTTAATATCTGCTATGTATCCATTTACACAAGCAGCGTATGTTTCGTCCAACAATTGTCCCTGATAACATAGCTTTTCCATACTCTCTTCAGTTCTTAGACACATAATAGGAAACAGCATGATAAAAATCACATAAAATCCTGGAATTCCTGTTTTCTTAAGATATATAAGGAATCCGGTAAACACCATTATTCCTACTATAATAACGATATATGGCTTGGCATATAATGACAAATATACTGCAGCAATGCTCATAACTGCTGCCACAAAAAATGGTCTCTTCAATAATATCCTTTCCAGAAACGACCATTAATTATCAGATAAATCTTTTTTTACAAGTTCATTATTCATATGAAATACTGTATCAAGGCTGATTACATCTCTATACATCAGATTAGAATTCCCATTGACAAGTATCTTAACGCCATCAATTCCCTCCAATCCTGAAAGGGAGTTAACAATTGAATATATAGTTACATTGCTCTTTGCATTAACCATATCTGTTGCAAATTCCTGACTGAGATTAACATAACATATCCTGTCGACAACAGATATACTAAGCAGCTTGGTATTCGACGGAATACTCTGGTAACATCCTGACTCTGTTGTTCCTTTAATAAGCTGTTCCATTACAACCTTCTCAACAGATACATTCTTATTATAACAGATTCTCTTGCTGTTCTTTACAAGGGCATCTCCTGACTTGTTAGCAAAATACAGATTAATCGTCTTCCACTTCACATCAGCCATAGCACCTTCCTGTGTATCTACAAAATCCTCATCACTCATATTTCCTATGACTGTTCCATCTTCATACACAGCATCCTTACCATCAACATAAAATCTTACATACAGGACATCACTTATCTGTGACAATTCTTTAACAACTGCTGCCCTGTAAAGTACTTCCGTACCTGGTTTCATTCCATAATAAGAGCTGTCATAATAGACCCCTGCATATATTCCATTAATTTCAACCGTTGGCTGCGATACAGACACCGGCTTAATTATGCTTGTATGCCTGCCTTTTGCAACATTCATTTTTTCAAGGAGTTCATTTGCAACTGAAACAGCATCCTGACTTTCGATGTATACCCTGCCTTCAGTTAGTGATGTTCCGTCTTCATTAAGAAAATATACAGAATATGCTGTTCCCTTCTTCTGCGAAGAACATGAAACAGTTATAAATGTTACTGCAATAACAATTATAACGAATGTCAATTTCATAATAGCTTTCCTTACATGTCCCATCATAACTGCTCCTTTCCTATCCTGTTATTCTTAACAGCTTATGAATATGTCCACTGGCATACTTTCATCTGCATTACTGCTGGTTTTCAACATAATTAAGAGGTATTCTCATTGTAAATGTTGTTCCTATATTTTCCTCACTATGAACCTTAATAGTTCCATGATGCATAAGAATTATGTTTCTTACAATAGCCAGTCCAAGTCCTGTTCCGCCCGTTTCACGCGACCTTGCCTTATCTACCCGGTAAAATCTTTCAAATATTTTATTAATACTTTCCTCTGGTATTCCTATTCCTGAATCTTCAACTCTTATATAAAAATATTGATAATCTGCATTCAGTGAAACATGTACCCATCCATCTTCGACATTATATTTGATAGAATTCTCAACAAGGTTGGATATAACCTGTGTCATCTTAACTTCATCAATCTGTGCAACAACCGGTCTGAAACTTTCAAAAAGCAGTTCAATATTCTTTTTCTGTGCTAATGGCTTAACTCTCTTGAGGGTCATCTCTAACAAATCATTCATATTAACAGATATAATATTAAGTGTTGCAACAGATTTATCCATTCTGACAAGAGTAAGTAAATCTTCTATAATCTTACTTTCTCTGTCTATTTCACTTACAATATCCTGCATGAACTCCTGATACACTTCTATTGGCACATTTTCCTGCGTATTAAGAGACTCAGCCAATACTTTAATCGAGGTTATAGGTGTCTTTAATTCATGTGACACATTCGAAACAAATTCTGCTCTGGACTGGTCTGTTTCATTAGCTCTGTCCATTATATTATTAAAATCATCTGCAATCTCACGTATTTCGGTATAACTCCTGACAGGGATTCTTTCATCAGTATGCCCTGCACTTACATTTGAAACAATATCAAGCACCCTTTTTACAGGCCGGTTAAGAAAATATATGCCTACGATAAGTAACGCCAGACATATTGTTATAATAACCAGTTTAATATTATTATTCTGACTGTTCACATCGTGAAACATTGCATCTATCTCCGTGTAATCAAGATCAGCCACAAGAACAGCGATAAATTTACCCGAATCATTGTATACCGGAACCGCTGCCTGTATATTACCTGTTTTCTTATCATAACCGGAACTGTTCTTATGATTACTGAATATATCGAATACTCTTGGATTAAGAATTGTCTTGTTAGTGTCAATAGAATATGTGTCCACACTAACAACATAATTCAGATTAACAATTCTTATTCTTATCTGATTAAGTGCCGAATAACTGCTGAGTCTGCTGTTCATATCATTATTCTCAGCTGCTTCAAGACTTTCATAATTAGAATATTCTGCTGCAATGAGAACCGCTTCATTCTGAATAACCGCAGTCTGTCTTGTAATTACAGACTGCCTGTAAATATACTCAAAGCCTTCAAATGTACATATTACCGCTGTTGTAACTATTACCGCCATAACTGCGAACTGTCTTGTTGAATATTTATTTATGAACCTGAAAAATGACTGAAACTCCCTGTCAAAAAAGATTTTCCTATGGTCATTTCTTTTTTTAATCTTATTAAACATTAAAATAGTAACCTACTCCCCACTTAGTGTGAACATACTTTGGTTCACTCGGATTATCTTCAATCTTCTCACGAAGTCTTCTCATATGGACATCAACCGTTCTGCCGTCACCTGAATAATCCTGTCCCCACACGGCTTTAAGAAGGTTATCCCTGCTGTATACCTTTCCTGGATTAACTGCTAACAATTCAAGAAGATCAAACTCCTTAGCAGTAAGATTAATAGGTCTTCCTGCAATATACAGATTACGGCTGTCACAATCTATCTTCATATCACCCGCATTAATAATATTGCTCTTTGCTGCTTTCTTCTCTGTCACAGCATTTCTTCTTAAAATGGCTTTCATTCTCGCCTTAACTTCAAGAATGTTAAATGGTTTTGTAATATAATCATCTGCACCATACTCAAGGCCAAGAATCTTGTCCATGTCATCGCCTTTAGCTGTCAGCATAATTATTGGCACATCTGAAAACTCTCTTATCTGCTGGCATACTGATAATCCATCAAGCTTGGGAAGCATAATATCAAGAAGTATTATGTCATATTCATTGTTTTTAGCATACTCGAGAGCTTCTTCACCATCATATGCACAGTCTACAACGCTATAATCCTGCATAAGACTGAACTTAAGTCCCTTAACAATCATTTTCTCATCATCAACAACTAAAACTCTGCCTGCCATAATCTACTCCTTTTTACTTTCTATGCATATGCATCTTATCATACGCAAATATAATTCTTTATCTTATTAAATGCTGCTTCCTTAATTCCAGACACTTTCATTATATCTTCTATTGTCTGGAATCTGCCATTATCTGTCCTGTATCTTACTATATCAGCCGCCCTTGAACTTCCAATTCCCGGCAGTGTCATAAGCTCACTTTCTGTAGCTTTATTAATATTAACAATCCCCTCTGTCTGTTCTTCTATAACAGAAATATCCTCTCCATATGCCGGAATATATATCCTTTCCCCATCAGCAACAAGTGCTGCAAGATTAACTGCAGACATATCAGCCAAATCATCAGCTCCACCAGCCATTGCCACTGCTTCATACAGCCTTGTTCCCTTCAGGCACTTTACAACACCTGGAGAATTAACATGTCCACATATATACACATATATGTCTTCAAATGATGATTCACTTTCCATATGCCAGCTGTCTTCTATACTACTTGATACGACATTATCTGCAAATGTATTCTCTGACACTGAAGCGTTCTTTCTTCCTGCCAGATATATCAATCCGGTTATAATCAGAAAAACTGCACATATTCCGTATTGTACAGCCCTTTTGTGTTTTTTATATAATTGTCTGTATTCCATGTACACTCTCCTTAAGCATTACCCTTTGGAGATTCCTTTTGCGTACTTTTCTATTTTACAAAATTGTACTATCGAATACAAGCCTAATTTGCCTATAATTGTTTACACTTTTTTCGTTCTTTGGTAAAATGTTACTATTACCGGCTAAGGGAGGGAAGCCATGAATTCATCAAAGAAATCAATTCTTAATTCTAACTTTACATATCTTGCTGCCTTTGTACTTCCAGTTATAATGATGATGGCACTGTACTATACAAGAGGCATATTTCCATGGGGAAACGAATGTTATCTGAGGTCTGACATGTATCATCAGTATGCGCCATTCTTTTCAGAACTGTGGCACAAGATAAGAAATGGTGAAAGTCTTACTTACTCATGGAATATAGGAATGGGAACTAACTTCACATCTCTGTTCGCATATTACCTTGCAAGTCCATCTAACTGGTTCGTTGCACTTTTTCCACAGAAATACACTATAGAGATAATGAATGCATTTATAATACTTAAGATAGCTGGCAGCAGTCTTTCTTTAACGTATTATCTTACTAAACACAATAATAACAAGCATGTAATTGCTGCCATATTCGGTATGTTCTATGGTATGTCCGGATTCATTGCGGCATACAGCTGGAATATTATGTGGCTTGACTGTGTTATTCTGATTCCACTTATCATGCTTGGACTTGAACGACTTGTTAATGAGAACCGCTGCATATTCTATTGCATAACTCTAGGATTATGTATATTTACTAATTATTATATTGCAATCATGGTATGCCTTTCAGTAGTAATTTACTATGTTGTTCTTATGATTGCTTATAACGGTATTAAAAGCCCTATGCAGTATGTGAAGAAATTTATTAATTTCTGTGTATATTCACTGCTTGCCGGTGGACTGGGAGCGTGTCTTCTTCTGCCTGAATTCTATACATTTTCACTTTCAGCCTCAAGCGACACAGCATTCCCTGATAAGCTTATTTCTTATTTCAGCATATTATCAATGCTCACAAGACAGCTTATCAACATTCCGGTTCATTTAGGACTGGACCATCTGCCTAATATATACTGCGGCGTTGCTGTTTTTGTACTGCTACCGCTTTATATTATGTGCAGCAAAGTCAATGCACGTGAGAAGATTGGCAAATGTGTCATCCTGCTTATCTTCCTGACAGCATTTAACTTAAATATACCTAACTATATATGGCATGGTATGCATTTTCCTAACAGCCTGCCTTGCAGACAGTCATTCATATATATTTTCTTCCTGCTTGCAATGTGCTATGAAGCTGTTATTAATCTTAAGAATTCTACTAACAAGCAGCTTGGTGCATCATTATGGATTGCAATTGGTCTTCTGCTTATTATGGAAGAACTTTTTATTAACTCTGAGACTGAGTATTCATTTAAGAGTATATATATAAGTGGAATATTTATTCTTATATATGGTCTGTTAATGTTTATTCATAACAACGCCAGGCTCAAAATTCCTGTTGTTCTCATGCTTGCATTCTCAGTATCAATCATTGAATGTACACTGAATATGGATGCAACCGGTATTGGAACAACAAGCCGTACATCATATCTTCTTGATTATGATGCCGTAAAGACTGTTACAAAAACCGTATCTGATAATGACACATCCTTCTATAGAATGGATAAGCTTTTTGGTGCGCGTTCTAAGAATGATGGTGCATGGCATAATTACAGAACTGTTTCAACCTTTTCATCAACATGCAATGCAGGGATGTCAAAGCTTTACAACCTTATAGGAATGGAAAATTCAACTAATGCATATGGCTGCAATGGTCTTACCGCTATTACGGATTCTCTTTTCTCTGTAAAATACACTATCTCTAACCGCCTTTTAGTTGAGAGTGATATAAGAAATTATTATACAGGCAGCGATGGTGAATTTGTGTATAAGAATAATTACACGCTTCCTATTGGTTATGCGATTAACAGTTCAACAGCCTATGACCTTGTTATGGCCAAGGATAACAATGGTATTGAGAACCAGAATCTTCTCATTCAATCTCTTACCGGAATAAGTGATGTATTTGAATATACTACCTCATTCCCTACTGAAGCCGATTGTATTATAACACCTTCAAAGAGTGGTCATATGTACCTGTCAGTTGCGAATAAATCTGTTGATTCCGTAACTGTTACTATTAATAACACAACCACTTACACCTACAATAATATAAAGAGCAATAACCGGATTCTTGATATTGGTTATGTCCACGACACAGATACTGTCGAAGTAACTTCTGATACCGGAGGAATGAATCTTTCTGTATACACACTCGATGAAGACAAATTCATCAGGGCTTACAATAAACTCAATTCAGAAAGCTATCAGGTTGAGAAATTCTCTGATACTAAGTTTACAGGAACTCTTACTGCTTCCTCAGACAAAGCAATATTATTCTCTATTCCATACGATGGTGGCTGGTCTGTGTATATTGATGGCAAGAAAGCTGACACTTATGCCTGGGAAAATGCATTGTTATGTGTTGACGTAAGTGCCGGAACTCATACCGTTGTATTAAAATATCGTCCTGTTAATTTAATATTGGGTTGCGTTATTACTACAATTTGCATTATTATATTGATTGGCATTTATCTTGCCAGCCGCTTTATTAAAGCAAGAAAAGTAAATATGACACATTTTCCGTCAGTTATCAGAAAATATCTTGATGATCCGTCTCTTACTGACAAAGACATTAAGAAACTGTCTGATGATAATATAGAAAGTTCTATTCTTGATGATATGGATGATTTCGAGAATCTCGAATCACCTGATATTGATGATGAACTTACTGACAGTCTTCTCTCTTCTATTGAAGATGACGAAGATAATTCTAATGAAGAAAATACAGATATCTAATTCAAGGAGGATTTATAAATGAAATTATGGGGTGGACGATTCACCAAAGAAACTAATGAGCTTGTTAACAACTTCAATGCATCAATTTCATTTGACCAGAAGTTTTATAAGCAGGATATTGAAGGAAGTATTGCACATGCTACTATGCTCGGCAAGCAGGGAATTATTCCTGAAAGCGAAAGTGAGCAGATTGTAGAAGGTCTTAAGGGAATTCTTGCTGATATTGAATCAGGAAAGCTTGAAATCACTGATGAATACGAGGATATCCATACATTTATGGAGGCTACTCTTATTGAGAGAATCGGTGATGCCGGAAAGAGACTTCACACAGGACGAAGCAGAAATGACCAGGTTGCTCTTGATATGAGACTTTTCACAAGACAGGAAGTTCTTAATACTGATGCTGAGCTTAAAGAGCTTATGGCTGTTATCTTAAGAATCATGAAAGAAAACACTCATACATTCATGCCTGGATTTACTCATCTTCAGAAGGCACAGCCTGTTACTGTTGCTCATCATTTCGGTGCATATTTCGAAATGTTCAAGCGCGACAGAAGCAGACTTCACGATATATATGAAAGAATGAATTACTGTCCTCTTGGTGCAGGTGCACTTGCAGGAACAACTTATCCATTAGACAGAGAACTTACTGCTTCTCTCCTTGGTTTCTACGGACCAACACTCAACAGCATGGATTCTGTTTCTGACAGAGATTACCTTATTGAATTCTTATCTGCATTATCAACTATTATGATGCATTTAAGCCGTTTTTCTGAGGAAATATGCATCTGGAATTCTAACGAATACAGATTTATCGAACTTGATGACGCTTTCAGTACAGGAAGCTCTATTATGCCTCAGAAGAAGAACCCTGATATCGCAGAGCTTGTAAGAGGTAAGACAGGCAGAGTATATGGTGCTCTTATGAGTCTTCTTACAACAATGAAGGGTATTCCTCTTGCTTACAATAAGGATATGCAGGAGGATAAGGAATTATCATTTGACGCATTTGACACAGCCAAAGGCTGCATCAGCCTTTTCAAGGGCATGATTGATACTATGAAATTCAACAACAAGAGAATGGAAGCTTCGGCAAAGAACGGCTTCACTAATGCTACTGATGCTGCTGACTACCTTGTTAAAAAGGGAGTTCCTTTCAGAGAAGCCCATGGTATTGTCGGCCAGCTTGTTCTTATGTGTATTGAGAAGAATATCGCACTTGATGACCTTTCACTTGATGAATATAAGGCTGTGAGCCCTGTATTTGATGAAGATATCTACGAGGCTATCAGCCTTCAGACTTGTGTAGATAAGAGACTTACTCTTGGTGCTCCGGGACCGGAGGTTATGAATAAGGTTATTGCTATTTATGATAAATATATGGAAGAGAATTAAATAGTATTTCGGGGTTGTACAGTCTGTGAGTCAAGCATTAGTGCCAACTTTAGGTAAGCTGACCTAGTGGCTGTAAATGCCGCCATATACAGAGTTTATTACGGTGCAGGAAATCAAACGCGCTTCGCTTGAACGAGATTTCCTGCACCGAACTTTTGTATATAGCGGCATTAACACCCACACGGTAAGCTTACATTCCGTTGTCGCTAACGCTTAACTCACAGACACTACCACCGCGAAGTACTGATTTTGTTTCATGCCATATGTCTCCAGTATTTAAAAAATGGTATGGATAATCCCATACCATATTCTGACTAACAAAGTGACCTCGCTGGTCAAATTATTCTTTCAAATGTAGTCTCGCCAACCCAAAAACAATTTAACTAACTATCCATTTATATTTTAGAAAAATATACTTTTTTATCGGTGGTCATGTCGAAGAAGTGCTTCACACTGTTACAACTAAATTGTAAGCTGTCCGTGTGGGTGTTATGCCGCCATATACAGCCACTAGAACCGCTTACCTTAGTTGTGATAGTGTGAAGCACTTCTTCGACTCCCCAACCATTAGAATCACACTCTTATCTTAGTCCCCTTAGTATCTCTGTGTGCCGTCTTCATCTTTGCAAAGCTGATACTCTTGCCCTTATATTCCATTGTGAACTCATCACCTTCTGTAAGCAGGAATACATCTTCTATATAATCATCTTTTGAAAGCTTGATTCCTCTTACGCCAACAGCACTCTTCTTCTTCATTGGAATGTCTGTTAATGGGAACTTTAAGAACACTCCGTTTTCTGTCTGTACAATTACATTCTGGTTGCTCTCGACAACCTCTTCTTCCTTGATTTCTCCATCAAGTGAGAACTTTGAATAAATCTCTACTCTTGCGTCTGTTGAATACATTCCGATTAGCTTGTCGTCATCTGCTAATTTTGTACATGCAACTGTACGCTTTGCCACCTGGAATTCTTCGCTGTCTACAAGCTTCATCATTCCCTGTCTTGTGACAAAAAGCATTTTCTGATTCTTAAGTCGTTCAAATGGAGTAATGTACACAATTATCTCCTTAGAGCTGTCATAGTTACACAGATTATCAATCGGTGTGCCTTTATCTCTGAACTTAGTGAATGGCAGATCCTTTATCTTTAACTGGTGCAGATCTCCCGTATCAGTAAATATGCAGATTTTATCTGTATTCATTACCGGAATGACATATTTGTTCTCATTAAATACAGCATCTTTATTTCTCTCAAATGCAGCCATATCAATGGTTCTTGCATATCCGAATCTGTCCATAATAAACATAACTTCCATCTCTGGAATCTTCTTTTCCTCAAATACAGCAGCTTCTCCGTCTTCAATTACAGTTCTTCTTGCAACACCATATTCCTTCTTAATATTAAGAAGGTCAGACTTGATAACCTTAGCCATCTCTTTTCTGTTGCCAAGTATCTTTTCATACTTCTCAATCTTCTTGACACATTCATCATATTCTTTCTGAAGATTAAGAATTTCAAGGCCAATCAGCTTATACAGACGCATTTCTAATATTGCACCAGCCTGTCTCTCTGTGAAATCAAGACCTGAAGCCTGCTTTTTTGACTGCTCTGACTTAAACTTGATTCCCTCAACATTACCATTAACAAGGCAGTCCTTAGCCATCTTAAGATTAGCACTGCCTCGTAATATCTCGATAATAAGGTCAATAATATCACATGCTCTTATAAGACCTTCCTTAATCTCCCTGTTAGCCTTCTCCTTTTCAAGAAGTGTTGTGTACTTTCTTGTAGCAAGCTCATACTGGAAATTAATGTGGTGTTTTATTATATCCTTAATACCTAAGGTCTCAGGTCTTCCATCAACGATAGCCAGCATATTTACGCCAAATGTATCTTCCAACTTGGTCTTCTTGTAAAGAAGATTTTCAAGATTCTTGACATCAGCGTTCTTCTTAAGTTCAAGGACAATTCTTATTCCTTCCTTAGAAGATTCATTGGAAATGTCGACAATATCGGTAGTTTTCTTAGTTTCTATAAGGCTTACTACATCAGATATAAATTTACCTATGTTAGCACCAATCATTGTATATGGAATCTCTGTAATAACAAGCTTGTCCTTCTCAGAACGGTTCTTGGCAGGCTCGAATACGACCTTGCCTCTTAACTTAATCTTACCTGTTCCAGTCTCATATATTGCACCAAGCTCGCTTTTATTAATTACAATTCCGCCTGTAGGAAAATCCGGTCCAGGGCAGAGCTGCATAAGCTCGTCTGTTGTGATATCCTCATTATCCATATATGCACATACTGCATCAACAACCTCTGAAAGATTGTGTGGAGGGATATTAGTTGTCATACCAACCGCAATACCATCTGCACCATTTACAAGCAGATTAGGTACTCTTACAGGAAGAACCTCAGGCTCTTTTTCTGTCTCATCAAAGTTAGGCACGAAATCCACAACATTTTTATCAAGGTCAGCAAGATATACGTCCTGTGTGAACTTTTTTAACTTAGCTTCTGTATATCGCATAGCGGCAGCTCCGTCACCTTCGATAGAACCGAAGTTTCCGTGTCCGTCAACAAGAGCCATACCCTTCTTAAAATCCTGTGAAAGTACAACGAGTGTCTCATATATTGAACTGTCACCATGTGGATGGTATTTACCCATTGTATCACCAACGATACGTGCAGACTTTCTGTGAGGCTTGTCGTAATTAAGCCCCAACTGGTCCATGGCATACAGCACTCTTCTCTGTACCGGCTTTAAACCGTCCCTTACATCAGGAAGTGCTCTTGCTGTAATAACGCTCATGGAATAATCTATATAGGACTTCTGCATAACCTCAGAATACTCAGTCCTTATAATCTTCTCAGCCATTTTCTACTCCTTTAGCTTTTACGCATCAATCTCAGCTTCATTAGCATGCGTATATATAAATTCTCTTCTAGGTGGTACATCTGTACCCATAAGCATCGCTGTAACCTCAGTTGCAAGCCTTGCGTCCTCAATCTCAACCTGCTTTAAAATTCTTGTTTCAGGATTAAGAGTTGTCTCCCATAGCTGGTCAGGATCCATCTCTCCAAGACCTTTGTATCTCTGAAGTGTAAATGTTCCTGACGTATGCTTCTTTCTGTAATCCTCAAGTGCCTTATCATCATATAGATATTCACCCTCGCCCTTCTTAGGAACAACCTTATAAAGAGGTGGTGTAGCAATATATACATGTCCCTGATTAATAAGCTCAGGCATGAATCTGTAGAAAAATGTAAGAAGCAGTGTATCAATATGTGCTCCATCCACATCGGCATCAGTCATGATAATAATCTTATTATATCTTAATTTGCTAATATCAAAGTCATTACCGTAGCCCTCTAAGAATCCACAGTTGAATGAATTAATCATTGTCTTAATTTCGGCATTGGCAAGTACCTTATCAATACTTGCCTTTTCAACATTAAGAATCTTACCTCTGATTGGAAGAATTGCCTGAGTTCTTCTGTTTCTTGCAGTCTTTGCTGAACCTCCAGCTGAATCTCCCTCAACAATGAACACCTCACATTCCTCCGGATTCTTGCTCTCACAGTTGGCAAGCTTTCCGTTGCTGTCTATAGAGAACTTCTGCTTTGTAAGCATATTTGTCTTAGCCTTTTCTTCTGCTTTTCGTATCTTCGCAGATTTTTCAGCACATGCAATTACAGCGTTAAGGTCATCCAAATGTCTGTCGAAATAAAGCTGTACCTCGTCTCCTGTTACATTTGCAACAACTGTACCAGCATCCGGATTATCAAGCTTGGTCTTGGTCTGTCCCTCAAATCTTGGTGCAGGGTGCTTAACTGCAACAACTGCAGTCATACCATTTCTTACATCAAGACCTGTAAAATTCGCATCCTTATCCTTTAAGATGCCAAGTTCTCTCGCATACTGGTTGATAATCATTGTAAACTTGGTCTTAAAGCCTGTAATATGCGTTCCACCCTCCTGAGTGTATATGTTATTACAGAAGCCAAGAATATTTTCCTCAAATTCATTAACAAACTGAAATGCTACTTCAACCTCAATATCTTCCTGCTTCTTCTTAAAGTAGACGATATCGCATACTGTCTCTTTGCCATTGTTAAGGTCTTTGATATATGCCTTAAGTCCGTCAGGCTCATGGAAAGTTTCCTTATCCTCGCTGCCCTTTCTCTTATCTTCAAACTCAATTGTAAGCCCCGGATTAAGATATGCAGTCTCATGAAGTCTGCTCTTTATCGAGTCTGCTTTGAATCTTGTCTTTTCAAATATTTCTCCATCAGGAAGAAATGTAACAGTTGTACCAGTATCATTTTTTCTGCATGTACCAATCTTTTCAAGCGGCGCTGTTGCTTTTCCACGCTCGTATCTTTGCTTGTACACACCACCATCAACTCTTATCTCGACCTCAAGCCATACAGAAAGTGCATTAACTACAGATGCACCAACGCCGTGAAGTCCTCCAGATATCTTATATCCGCCATCTCCGAACTTGCCACCTGCATGAAGTACTGTAAATACAACCTCAACCGCAGGTATTCCGGCTTTAGGATGGATTCCGATAGGAATACCTCGTCCATTATCCTTGATAGTTGCTGTTCCATCATCATTAAGAGTTACATTTATCTGTGTACAAAAACCCGCAAGATGTTCATCCACTGAATTATCCGCAATCTCATATATAAGATGATTAAGACCTTTTGTTCCGACACTTCCAATATACATACCAGGTCTCATTCTTACCGCTTCAAGGCCCTCCAGTATTGATATACTGTTAGCATCATATTTATTAGCTGCCATTATTAATTACTCTCCTCTTTACTTTCCAAAATACGCATTGAAAGTATCCTCAAAGCTGCTTCCCAACGTATACGCATCCCGAATACTTAATTTCTTCCATTCGCTATTATTAAATTCCATATATATACCAGCTTCATATTTCTCAAAATCAGCATTAAACTGCTCTAACTTTCTCTTTTCAAGAATTGCAGACTTATTAACCTCGGTCTTAGCCTTATCATTATCCGATGTACATCTTATAATGTAATATCTGCCTGCTGCCTCAACTATACTGCTCATCTCACCAGTAGACATATTGAATGCTGCTTTTTCAAATGCTGCATCCATCTCGCCACGTTTCAGTTCGTACTCATATTCGCCATCCGCATTGTACTCCTTGGCAACAGCAAAGAATGAACTTCCTGAATTCACAAGATTATATGCTTTATTAATATCTTCCTCTGAATCTGATACAATATACTGGATATCAATAACTCTTGCCTCATCTGCGCTTACTTCAATATCCATGCTGGAAGTAAGGTCATCGTAGAGTTTCTGCGCTATTGCAAATTCAGTAAACATTGTATTCAGTTTATCCTTAGTTATTCCTGTACTGCTTATCTGCGATTCTGTTAATTCATTGTAAAATGCATCAACAGCCTTACCCACAGAATCTTTTTCTTCTCTTCCAAGCACAACACCGCGTTCCTTAGCCTTAACATTCATAGCCTTGACGCGCATTAACTTACTCTTAATCTGGTCCTTAATATAGCTTTCAAAATCAGCATCACCAATTTTCTCTCTCCATATATTACTGCCAAACATTTCCTCATATTCCTTCTTCACATCAGACATTAGAATATCTGCCTCGCATGTATAAGTTGTCTTCTGTCCTGCTGTCTTAATAAGCTCACCGCTCTTCATACCTGTTGTGAAATATATCAGACGTCCATTAAAGAACTTAATATATCCTGCAACCAATAAAACTACAACAAGAATAACTGCTAATATAATAAATGGTTTCTTTCTTCTTTTCATATTCTATCCTCTTTAATTATTTGTGATATGGCTCATTCTTCATAATCCTATAAGCCCTGTATATCTGTTCCAAAAGAATAACTCTCATAAGCTGGTGTGGAAATGTCATCTTTGAAAAACTCAGCTTATAATCAGCTCTCTTAAGTACTGCATCTGCAAGTCCCAAAGAGCCTCCTATTACAAATGTTATGTTACTCGTTCCTTCTATTCCAAGTCTGTCAATCTTTTCTGATAGTTCAACAGAATCAAGCATCTTCCCTTCTATTGCAAGTGCACATACATAGGCATCATCTTTAATGGCTGAAAGGATTCTCTCCCCTTCCTTATTCTTAATCTGTTCATTGACTATATCACTTGCATTATCCGGTGTTTTCTCATCAGACAGTTCAACAATATCAAGCTTGCAGTATCTTGAAAGTCTCTTGGAATATTCTTCAACTGCCTGGGTATAAAACTTTTCCTTAATCTTACCTACACATACAACAGTTATACGCATCTGTACTATCCTTCCACGAAGAAATATCCGCCATTATCAAGCCTGAACACTTCTAACTGCTCAAGAAGCTCATCATTGCTTAAGTCAGATACGTCCATTCCCTCATCATCCATCACTTCTCTTAATTCTTTAATATCTTTACAATACACCGCCATACAATCCTCTAAGAATTCCTTAGCCTCCTCTAAATCATATGCAACAGGTTCATCAAAAAGCTGTTTCTGATCTCTTAAAAACACCTTTGCACACTCATCAATATGTTTATCCATAACTTAAATCTCCTTATCTTATCTCTTTAAATTGCTCTCTTAATGTTCCTTCTACCCATCCTGTTATGAAACGTCCGTGTTTCTTAACATCATCTACAGCTTTCTCCATAACATATGAGTAATACACCCTGTCTAGCATTGCAATATCATTATAGTTGTCACCAAATGCCATACATTCTTCAGGCTTTAAGCTGAAATATTTCTGTATCTGTTCAATTCCTCTTCCCTTATTGACATTAGTATCCATAAGGTCTAAGTAAAGTTCTCCTGATACGAGTACTGAAGCCTTATCACTCCATTTGTTAATAAAATGCTCCTTGGAATTCTTAATTCCTGTCATATCACACACAGCTATCTTTAATATATCCTCATCAATGTCTGTGAACTTATCAACTAATGTAGTATGGTAATTGACCACCTTGGTCATTCTGTAATAATATTCTTCTGACTTAGGCTTAATATATGCCGTATGTTCTCCTGATACAAGCACCTCACAATCAGGCTGTTCAATTACATCCTCAATTATCTCTAATGCAAGCTTCCTATCCATCGGAGTCTTCCCAATAGTTTCACCCATGTATTCCACAAGTGCACCATTCTCTGCAATATATGCAAGCTTATCACTGACAGTCCCAAAAAGTCTCTTAAGACTCGTTATCTGCCTGCCACTAGCCGGTGCGAATATAACGCCTTTGTCAACAAGTTTATTGATATACTGTATAGCAGATTCATCGACGCTCTGTGCTCCGTTAAGAAGCAGTGTCCCATCAAGGTCACTCGCTACGAATTTAATCATATATTTTCTCCTTAAAATGCTTTAAGCTCATGTACAAGTCTGGCAACAGGCAGACCGACAACATTATTATAGTCGCCTTCAATACCCTTAATGTATGCTGCAAATTTTCCCTGAATACCATATGCACCAGCCTTATCCATAGGTTCTCCTGTGCTTATGTAATCCCTGATTTCCTCATCAGTCATATCATATACCCACACATCAGTCTTTTCATAAAAACTTACATTCTTATGTGTGCTGCATATAGTTACACCTGTATACACCTGATGTATCTGACCTTCTAAAGACTTAAGAATTCTGAATGCATCCTCTTCATCCTTAGGCTTGGTAAGAATCTCTCCTTTATGATAAACAATAGTATCTGCACCTATAACGATTACAGAATTATCTTTATCTGCATATTGCTCTAATACAGACTGTGCCTTAATAGAAGATAATTCTCTTACATAATCTTCAGGCTCCATCTCTTTAATATTCTCATCTGCATCACTTGTAACAACAGTAAAATCAAGTCCTACCTGACTCATTAATTCTCTTCGTCTTGGTGAACCCGATGCAAGTATCAAATGTTTCATAAAACTTCCATCTCCTTGTTCTTCACTGTATTTTGTGTTCAAAGCCTACTCCGACTCATACATATTGCATTATAGCATAAAAAAGCAGAGTGCTTCAATACCACCCCCAATAAAAAAGGCACAACATTACTGCTGTGCCTCTCTGATATCATTAACATTTATTATCTTTTGTTGCTCTTTTTGCTTATCACAATAACAGTTCCAGAAATAACAGCTGCTGCTACAAGAATCACAATATATACCCATACATGATTATTGTCACCAGTCTTTACAACCTCTTCATCAGCCGCAACTTCACCAGTTTTTCTGACTCTTGAACCATCAACAGTCTCATCTTCTTTTCCTGTAACTAATTCTTCATCTCCTGCAACTTCACCAGTCTTCTTTGTGACCTGGGTTGATGAAGTTGTATGTTCTTTTGTCTGTTTATTAGAATCTACTGTTGTTTCATTTGACTTTATTGTCTCATTAACAGCTGTTGTTTCGTTTGATTCTGGTTTTGTCGGCTTAGTTTCCTTACCAGCATCAACTGTTGTCTCATTCGACTTTGTTGTCTCCTGCGCAACTGTTGTCTCGTTTGACTTTGTTGTCTCCTGTGCAGCTGTTGTCTCGTCCGTCTTTGTTGTCTCCTGTGCAACTGTTGTCTCGTTCGACTTTGTTGTCTCCTGTGCAGCCGTTGTCTCGTCCGACTTTGTTGTCTCCTGTGCAGCCGTTGTCTCATCCGACTTTGTTGTCTCCTGTACAGTTGTTGTCTCTTCTGACTTTGTTGTTTCTGATGAAGACTGTGCTACAGATGTTGTTTCCTTTTGTGTCGTCTCCTGCTGTTGATTATCTGATATAAAATGCATTTGTCCATTGACATTAACAAATGACTTAGAAATTGCTCTTCCATTACATGTAGATGTTAAGGTAATATCTGCTTTTGGTGCAACAACTATACCACATACCTCACCTATATTAATATTACCAGTTACATTAACAGCATTGAAAATAACCGTGTCTGATACATCAACATCTGTTAATCCGCCTGTATTCTTTCCATTAATGCTGAATCTTTTAATGTCTGCATCACCATCACCGCCAAGCAAATTAATGATAACAAACTGTCCCTGTGCTTTATTTGTTATGTTGAGCTGTCCTTCTCCATAATAAGATGAAACTTCTTTTCCCTGCCAGTCAATATAATTATTAGCATACATATTTACCACTACAATCTGCTTATTCTTAAATAAAGCAAGATCAATCTTTCTATCATCATAAGCACCAATAACTATATCAGCCTCCGAATCTGGTGTATCAGCATACGCCTTGAAATTATCGTATACATTATCAAGTGCTGCCGTTACATCCATATAATCCTCTGCATAATAAACATTGATTGTATCCTTGCAGTTAGCCACATTAATAACAGCACCTGTTCTTTTTCCGTCAGAATCTTTAATATAATATTTATTCTCTCTGGGTTCATAATCATAATCAGTTCCAAGTACAAGATTATTAAATGCATTTCTATCCACATTAACTTCTGATGAACCAGAATTATCAAAACTCTTGATATATGTTGTTCCAACGCTCATATCAAGCCATGCACTCATCCACTGATCTGTTATTACAAGCTTGTTAGTCGCGAAACATGTCTGATTGTGATTACTATTCTTAAATTCTTCAGCAACTACACCATAAGGTTTTGCTGCTCCTAATAATTCATTAAGGACATCCTGTGTTTTCGAGTATGCACCAGCTTTTAAAGATGTACCGGCAAACACAGAACCTGCAACCATTGCAACTGAAAGAACACCAACTGCAGTTTTCTTAACCTTTGCATTCAAACTACTTAATAGTTTTCTGAAAAACATTACTATCCCTCCAAAAATGTCTAAATCAACAGTTTCCCCTTAACTATATTTCTTTTCCCCTCTGAGCGTATAATAGCATTAGTACTATAGTACCGCTTCCCCCTTTGAGGGGGATTTTTTAATTCTACATAAATAAAACAACCCATATCCTGAATCAGTATCATTCTAGTATACGTTCCGGACATGGGTTATATTACACATTATTCAATTTAAATATTATGCTTCAAGGCTTCTGTTCATAGCTGACTCTAACGCATCAATAGAAGCTCTGATGATATCATGGTCAATACCAATACCAAAGTAATTCTTTCCATCCTCTCCTGTAATACCAACATATGCAATGGCACTAGAATCAGAGCCCTTCTTTAATGAATGTTCTTCATAACAGAAGATATCACAAGGCTTTCCAAAGTGACTGGCAAGAGCATTACTTACAGCATCAAGACGGCCATTACCGCCATCTTCAACATTGCATTTCTTACCATTCTCATCAATAGTCACAACAGTCTGGATTCCATTAATCTGCTTGAAATGCACTTCAGAAATCTTGAATACTGGTGTATATTTCTTATATCTCTTCTCAAATATCTCAAGCACTTCATCTGCTGAAAGCTCCTTATGATTAACATCTGATACATCTTTGACAGCATAACCCAGATCTTCTCTCATAGCCTTAGGAACAACCATTCCATAGTTATGTTCAAGAACATAAGCAACACCACCCTTACCAGACTGGCTGTTAATTCTTATAACATCTGAATCATATGTACGTCCTACATCTTCCGGATTAATTGGAAGATATGGAACTGTCCATTTATTAGGATCATTTTCTATTCTGTAATGCATTCCCTTAGATATAGCATCCTGATGTGAACCTGAGAAAGCTGCAAATACAAGCTTACCGCACCATGGATGACGGTCATCAATCTTCATCTGTGTAAGTCTTTCAAATACTTCTGCAAGATGTGGCATATCAGAAAGATTGAGTTCAGGATTAACCCCCTGCATATACATATTCATTGCAAGTGTAATAATATCTACATTACCTGTTCTCTCACCATTACCAAAAAGTGTTCCCTCAATTCTGTCTGCTCCTGCAAGAAGTCCTAACTCTGCATCAGCAACACCTGTCGAACGGTCATTATGTGGATGAAGAGAAATAATAACATTCTCTCTGTTGTGCATGTACTTAGACATATATTCAATCTGGCTTGCAAATACATGTGGAAGTGACATCTCAACTGTAGCAGGAAGATTGATGATACATTTCTTATCAGGTGTTGGCTGCCAGATATCAACAACAGCGTTGCATACCTCAAGTGCATACTCTGGTTCTGTTCCTGTAAAGCTCTCCGGACTGTATTCGAAAAGGAAGTTTCCTCCATCAGCTTCAGCAAGTTCCTTTAATAACTTGGCACCTTCAATAGCAATCTGCTTAACTTCTTCCTTAGACTTCTTGAATACCTGTTCTCTCTGTGCTAATGAAGTAGAATTATATACATGAACGATTGCTCTTGGAGCTCCCTTAACAGCTTCAAATGTCTTCTTAATAATATGTGGTCTTGCCTGGGTAAGAACCTGGATTGTAACATCATCAGGAATCATATTTTTCTCAATAAGTGTACGGCAGAACTCATATTCTGTCTCAGAAGCTGCCGGAAAACCAATCTCAATTTCTTTAAATCCTACTTCAACTAACATCTGGAAGAATTCAAGCTTTTCATCAAGACTCATAGGTTCAACAAGAGCCTGGTTACCATCTCTTAAATCAACCGAACACCAGATTGGTGCCTTATCAACATACTCCTTGTTAACCCAGTCATTGCACTTAACTGGTGGCATAAAATAGCCTCTTTCATACTGTCTGTAATCAAACATTCCTAAAACCTCCTGAAAATATAAATATGTATTGTTAATAAGTAAAGGCTTCCTTAAAGATAAGCATAAAAAAATCTTTCGTCCATGGGCAATTCCACCCAAAGAGACGAAAGATAAATCTCACGCGTTACCACTCTTCTTCATAGCTATGCTATGCACTCACTGAATACGTACAACAAATGTGCTGCATTATATTCTGTCCACTATAACGGTTGGCTTCCGGCTACTCCTACTTCTCATAATGATTTCAGGTAGCAGCTCCAAGGCGAGTTCAATAAGTTCCTTCGACTGCCTCGCACCACCCGGCAGTTCTCTGACTCTGGTTCCTATCTAATAGTCCTCTTCACAGCATTTACTTATTATGTACGCTTATTATACTTGTCATTTTTTATAAAGTCAAGCATAAATTCAAGTTCTTCTTTGGAAATATTCTTATCAGAATATCTTGCTTTCTCATAACTTGCTGTAATTCTGTCTGCAGCATCAGCATCGTTAGTTATTCTGTTTATTGTTATATCCTGTGGCTGCATATTTTCAAGTGATTTACCATCCGAATCCCTGGCTGCCTTTGATGATTTTATTGCTGCTTTTCTGAATGCCTTCCTGTACTGCATATTAACAGGCATATTCTTAGCTTCTTCTACTCTCTGACGTCTCTTTATCCTTGCTTCTGTTCTTCTGTCATTGCCAATGAATTCAATCTCATCACCATTATTATCCTGTGACTTTTTGAAATTCTTGGCATATCTGATAATCATATAGACAATAAATACAACAAGTGCAATTACAAGAACTATTGCAAATGCTGTAAATAATGCACTCATAACAGGATTATCAGTAAATGCAAGGTCGTTATCTCCCTTTACCACATCATCATCACTGACTGGATTCACGGAATCTTCGGGCATCGTAGAGACTTCTTCTTTCTCTCTTATAAGTCTTAAGAACAGCTTCAGCACTATCCTTACAACTGCTACAAAACCTGAACCAATCAGTGTAAATATATTGCCATAATCCCCACTATAGAACAGAATCATGCCAAGAATCATAAGTCCTGACACAACCATGACCATTATCATGTTAATTCCTGTAATTCTCTCAGCAGGAAATTCTGATTTGCCAGCATTACTTATAAACAGAGAATTAAGCTCTTTTAACTGGTTAGCAAGAAAAGCAAGCAGAACAAACAGCACAAATAATACTGTTTCATAGTTAACAAGCAGTCTGTTGCCTGCTGAACCGCCATAAAGACTTCCTGCGACCATAACCAGACAATACAGAGGTGACATTCTCTCTCCTGCCTGCAAGGCAGCTTTCTTGTCTTCCTGAGTTACATCAGCAAACTGATTCCCATAAAGCGGTTCATTCATATATTCAGTTTTTCTTGCATTAGCCACTCTTATGCTTACAGACCTTATACACACAGCAAGTACGCTTACAAAATATGCTGTAGACTCTGCATCTCCATTACCAATTATAATGGCTGTTATAAGCAAAGCAGCATGAATCAGCATAAATAGAAAATTCTTATGTATATTCTTTCTTGCCGCATAAGTTATAATAACCGGAACTGCCATAAGAAGTGTTGCAATAATATAACTGTCAGATTTATTCGTAAGTCCCAATATAACAAATGCAGAAAATGCGAACGCTACAATACACTGGCTTATTATATCTGTCAATGTTCTTATTGTTCTCAGTTTATTATAATTATAAACTTGTCCCGACTCATTCATATGTTATCTCCTGATAAACTTATTTCACTTCCCAGCCCTCTGGTCTGATACCACAATAATCAAGGCTGTATTCTCCACCAGTCATATATGGAACAATCCATATAACCTGTCCATACTTTTTCTCAAACTTCTGCATAGTCTGCTGCAGCTTCTTTCTTCTGCTCGCTGATATAACAACATATACACTGTTGTCACTACTCTGGACAGAAACATTTTCTATAAATGTTCTGTTAATAAGCGCTGCAAACTCTTCTTTTTCAAGCTTTAAATCCATTCTTGCAAGTACAGTATTAATACTTCCAAGATGTCCAACTCCTGCTCCTTCTCTTATACCAACTGCTTCCTTTGTGTCAACATCACATGCATTACTAATAAGAGAGACATTAATTCCCTGTCTAATGAATCCTTCCGCCACAGAAGCTGCAAGACTTATTGCTTCTTCATTAACCGAATCATATGTAAGCATTCCATCATCCTCAAGATTAAGAAGAATACATACATTACGGCTGACTGACTCATTATATTCATTAACACACAGATTACCTGTTCTCGCTGTTGCCTTCCAGTTCACATTCTTTAGGCTGTCGTTGCTTGTATAATCTCTTATTCCTCTGAACACAAATGGATCTTCAAGCATATATTTCTTACGTTCTGCTTCTCCTGATATTCTGCTTCTTATAAAGCTGAATCTCTTACTATCCACAGTCTTAGGATAAACTGTTATCTCACAGGTACTACCCACTTTGAGAACATTAATCTCATTCATAAATGGTCCGGCAAATGTAAGCTGTACGCCTGATATTTTGAACACACCTCTGTGATTGCATTTAACAGGAATTCTTCTTGTAATTCTCTGATTAGCCAGAAATGAGAACACATCATTGCGGTATGTAAGGTCTGACACACTTGAATTAGTATCTGTTCCAGGAAATTCAAGTTCCCTGTCCACCTGAAACTTAAGATTCACACATGGCAGCGGCAGACGTTTTTCGTTGGATATAACCTCAACAACATTAACTGTTTCGCCATTTACAACATGCTTTTTCTCAAATTCAAGAGCGACACCCAGCCCCTTATTCCAGTTATAACGAAATACAAGCTTAATTGCCAGATATACTATAAGTACACCAATAAGCATCAATAATACATTCATTATCTTTTCCAATCTTCAGTAGGAACTGCTGTGTTATTAACAACATGTTCTATAATCTGTTCTTTATTATCCATATTCATGTAACCTGTCTGTAACACAATTCTGTGTGCCCATACTACAGGTGCAAGTATCTTGATGTCCTCTGGTACAACATAATCTCTGCCTGCAACATACGCATATGCTCTCGCCGCATTGAGCATACCAAGAGTTCCTCTCGGGCTTACACCGATTGATACATTGTCCTGCTGTCTTGTCATCCTTGCCAGTTCAACAATATAATCAATAAGCACTGGGTGAACATATACATTTTTCACATCTTCTTTCATTGCAACAATATCTTCACATGTTGCAACTGTTGAAAGTTCTTTAGAAGGATCTTCTTTTAAGAATCTGTTAAGAATAAGTACCTCATCATCTTTCTCTGGATAACCCATGTTAATCTTCATAAGGAATCTGTCAAGCTGTGCCTCAGGAAGCTGATAAGTTCCTGCTGTCTCAATAGGATTCTGTGTTGCAATTACAACAAATGGTTCTTCTAACTTAGAATATTCACCATCCACAGTAACCTGATGTTCCTCCATACATTCAAGCAATGCCGACTGTGTTCTAGGTGTTGCCCTGTTAATCTCATCTGCAAGAATAACATTAGCGAATACCGGACCTCTTCTGAATACGAATTTCCCCTCTTTCTGGTTAAACACATGCACACCTGTAATATCTGAAGGAAGCAGATCTGGTGTAAACTGAATTCTTGAAAATTGTCCATCAATGCTCTTTGCAAATGCTTTCGACATCATAGTCTTACCTGTACCCGGAACATCTTCAAGGAGAACATGTCCACCAGCAATAATACTTGTCAGAACAAGTTCTGAAACATTTCTCTTACCCACAATGACCTTACTTACATTATCTAATATATCTGAAGCCTTACTCATAATACCTCCTCGTAACACGAAATTTAAACTCAGATAATTATAACAAAAACACTGCCAGAACAGCAAGTGTCTGACAGTGTTAATAGGTTAAATAATTATGAACTTTTGATGAATTTAATTATCTGTAGGCATCTCCTGATTAACATCAATACCTCTTGGAGCAACAGGTGTTGAGAACACAATCTGTGTACTTGTTCTTCCGAACTTCTGAAGCTGGCCGATAAATGTATCAAGTTCCATGGTACTTGGGAACATAACTTTTAATAGCATTGAATAATTGCCTGTTACACAGTTACATTCAACAACATTAGGGCATGACTTGATAAATGGATAGAAATCCGGTTTCTGCACAGGAGCAACTTCAAGATTAATAAATGCTGTTATATGATATCCCAGCTTTAACTGATTAATCTTAACTTCATATCCTTCAATAATCTCTTCCTTCTCAAGTCTCTCAATTCTTGCTGAAACAGCCGGTGATGAAAGGAAAACATTCTCGGCGAGTGCCTTTAATGGCATTCTTGCATTCTGCTGTAATAATGTAATTATCTTCTTATCGATTTTATCCATGGCGTGAACCTCCAGATTATAATATTCGTTGTAAATGCTATTAATTTAACCAAAAAGGGGACAATCCTAGCGTTGTTGCTAAAATCGTCCCCTTTGACTTAAATTATTAACTTATACATAATATACACCTTACATAATAAAATAGCAAGTGTTTTTTCTTTATTTTCATTGCTTTTATACATAATATTTGTTAGAGTAGAGAAAATACTAAAGCCATTACTGGCAGAACGGAGACATTATGGAGAATAATAATCAGGAATATAACACAGTAACTCTTATGCTTGACGATAACACAGAATGTGAATGTGCAATAATACGCATATTCCCTGCTGGAGATAACGACTATATCGCACTTCTTCCACTTGAGGGTGAAGCTGCAGACAACGATGAGGTATATCTTTACAGATACAAGGTTGAAGGCGACAACGAACCTGTACTTGAGAATATTGAATCTGATGAAGAATATGAGCTTGTATCTGAAGCATTTGACGAAGAATTAGATGCTATGGAGTATGAAGATCTGTACGAAGAAGAGGATAACGAGCAGTAAGAAGCTCTTCTATAAAGCGTGAACGGGTTGTATCTTTGTTGTACCTCTGTTTGGGGTACAGAAGATACAACTTTTCTTTTGCTCTCGTCATCGCAACATAAAAAAGTCTCCTCTCCTCTTCAATCTGCTCATCTAAAACCGCCTTATTATACGGTATTATTCCCTCACAGACATCCATTACCAGTACAATCTTATATTCAAGACCTTTAGAGCCGTGCATTGTAAGCATATGCACACCGTCTGCTGTATTATTCTGTCTGTCTTTATCGCACTGCCTTATGTATTCTGCAATACCATCAAGCCATTGTGACAGACTCATATACTGTGAAGCCCTGTGTGCCAGTTCATCAAGCACATTATATAATTCTTCCTTATCAGCCTTGTGTTCATATATATAATTCCTTATATACTCATCATAACCAACACCCTTTCTTATATAATTAACAGCTGCAAATGGAGACATACTTCTTATCATACTAATATCAGACACCAGTTTTTCCACTTGTTTACTCATCTGCTCATTTCCCTCACAACACCTCTTCAATGCGTTAATATCTGCCGGCTGTGTAATATATGAACGTGTTATATATCGGAGTGGTTTATTAATAATCCGCAGAAAATCCATTCTTTCCCTGCTGCCAAGTGCTATCCTTATATATGTCAGAATATCCTTGCTTACCCAGTGCTCATATACATCCTGTACTGCCGAATAATCACAGCATGGAATCCCATCACTTTCAAGCCTTGACATATACATATTCCCAATTACATTAGTTCTTGATAACACAGCAATGTCATCAGATGCTATTCCGCTGTCAATGAGTCTTCTTATCTCAGATGCAGCAAATGCTTTCTCATCATTCAGACTATTGAATTCATATACAGACACAGTATCTCCTTGTGAATTGTACGTCGTTATATCTTTATAATAACGATGCTCATTCTCCTCTGCTACAGCCCTTGAAGCAAGCACAATATTGCCAGTTGACCTGTAATTAATACACATGTCAATTCTTACTGCATCACTATAATACTTATTGAAATCTAACATTATCTGTGGAGCAGAACCCCTGAATCCATATATACTCTGGTCATCATCCCCAACCACGAAAAGATTTCTGTATCCGTCAGCAAGAATCCTCACAACATCAAACTGTGCCTTATTAATATCCTGAAATTCATCTATCAGAATGTATTTATATTTATTCTGCCATGCCATCCTGTAATCCTCTCTCTGCATCAGAAGATCACGGCACAATACTATCATGTCATCAAAATCAATCAAATGCTTCCTTAAAAGCATATCATCATATGCCCTATATATCATTCTGAAGCTCTGTGGTGGAATACTTCTGCTCTCATATTCATCTATATTAACAGCTTCACCCTTAACACGGCTTATCTCAGACAAAACACCAGCTACAGCTTCCTTCTCATCATCATACTCCAGTTCAAGCCTGCACAGCTGGTCTTTCACAAATTCATGCTGTATCTGCGGCTTAATAATACAGTGTGCAGAATAATTATATGCTGCCTTAAGTATTGTAAAAAATACTGCATGAAATGTGCCAAATGTCACTGCGGAGCTTCTGCCCTCTGACAGCCCCTTAAACTTAAGCTTCATCTGTTCAGCAGCAGCCTTAGTAAATGTAATAACAAGAATATCTGATGGATTAACGCCATACCTCTCAATCAGATATCTTACCCTGTGTGTAAGAACCGTAGTCTTTCCTGAACCCGGCCCGGCAATTACCATACACGGTCCTTTATTATGTTGTATAGCCTGTATCTGTGCTTCATTAAACTGCAAAAGCGGCACCCCTTATAATAATCTTACGCAAACAAATGTATACTAAGATTATATAAGTGTACCGCCACCATGTCAACTTAATAATATATATTTTATATTTTATTAATAACTAGTTATATTATCATCAGAATCATCAGTATTAGAAATATCCTTGATAACAACATAATATTCAACCTGTGGATTAACCTGTACAAGAACCCTGTCACCCTTCTTATGTCCAAGAAGAGCCTTGCCAAGCGGCGACTCTATACTAATCATACCACTTAACGAATCAGCCCTTATTGTAGTAACAATCTTAATAGTCTCAGTACTTTCATCATCCTCATACAATACCTCAACCGTATTATTAACGCCAACCTCATCATCTGCTGATGAATCATCAATAACAGTCGCATTCTTAATCGTTCTCTGCAGATATCTTATTCTGCTTTCATTCTTATTCTTAAATCTTTTCGCTGCATGATACTCGAAATTCTCACTTAAATCCCCCTGAGCCCTTGTCTCCTTGACATCATCAAGTGCAGCCTTTCTTACCTCATGTATCCTGTACTCAATCTCTTCTTCCATCTTTTTGATATCATTCTTAGTAAGTTCGTGTCCCATATCTATCCTTCTTTCTTACCTTTAATCAATGAAATAATACGAGTATATTTTGCCCCTTTAAGATACATTTTGCAAGTTTATTCTGTCTCGACTTTATTACTTGTCGGCTCATCAAGAAGCACGAATGGCGCGTCATGTAAAATGCTTTAGCAAGCCCGATTCTCTGCTTCTCTCCGCCTGATAACATATCTCCCAGTTCACCGACATTAGTGTCGTATCCATCAGGAAGCTTTGATATGAAATCGCGTACTGAAGCCTTTTTGCACGCCTCAATTATCTTCTCATCTGCTGCGTCAAGCTTTGCAATTGTTGATTTACCGCTTCCGCTTCTTCCTGAAATTCCAATAATGCTTCCTTTTAGAACCGGAATTGATACATCAGAAATTATAGTTTCCTCACCATATGAGAATGTAACATTTTCAGTAGCTGCACAATTAAATTCAACTTCCTCACAACCTGTGATATCCTTAGTTACCGGCGTTCATCAAGAATATCAAACACTCTGTTTCCTGCTGCAAATGTGTTCTGCAATGTACTTCCAAGATTATCAAGTGCAACAACCGGTCCGAAAGAACTCATCATTGCAACTACAGACACTAATTATTTATCAATAGCCTTTATCGCTGCTTCTGCTTCTTTCACATCTTCTATCGATATCCCTAACATGTCTGCCGCTTCCTCATATGTTCTTCCTGATAGGATATTCACTATTAATCTATAATTTCTTTCAATTGCTTTGCCAGCTCTGCTCTCCGCTTCATCAGCTTTTCGTTTTTCTTCTTCAGCAAGTTTCTTTGCTTCATCTGCCAGTTTCTTCGCTTCTATTGCTTCCTGTATTGAATTCTTTGCATATTCTTTAGCATAATCTTCTACTATCTTGCACATTTCACTCTGACCTCCTTCTGTCTCCTTGAAATAGCTTATCGCATTGCTAATCTGTGGAAACTTATCATTATAAAATGCTTCTTTATTAAGCATTAACTGCAATAGTTCTGATTTGTCCGAGCCATCATTAACACAAGTGTTTGCAAATATTATATCTTCTCCATCTTTCACTGGAACGTAACTTTCATCATTCTTCATACACCTTGTTACATGCGTCACTGTCTGATTATTCTTTAAGACATCATACTCAGATATATATACAATTGTAACATCTGGAACATTCTTAAAATCAGCACCTTTAGGTGTATATTTTGCTGTCAACGCTGCCGCATGAAATCTTGTCCTTCTGATATCATCATTGGAATTTCCCTTCTGCACCTCAACATTGCAATATCTTCCATCTTGTGTCATGCATAACGCGTCTAATGTTATTTCTCTTTGAAAGCTCTGGACCACACTCTGTACAGAAACCTTCACAACATGTAAATGTGGCATATCAAGAAGTGTTCTTAATATTTCTTCACATACACCCGGCTTTTCTCCCATCAATCTAAACAGTGCGTCATCTATAATTCTAAGATTAGCTGCTGTTTCTTTTATTTCTTTTGAATATTCTTTTAAATTCCCCATACTCTTCCCCTTTTTACTTACGGCAGGTAATACCACATATAAGGATAGAGTGATTTCATTTGTCTTATATATTTATTATATACTACTCTTAAACCTATTTGCAATAGCATTCCCACCTTATTATCGCATTGCGTAATATTATTTATATAGTATATATCATATATCATTTCTAAAGTCAATATAGCAGTTATTTTTATCGTATAAATATATATAAATATATTTTATTCTTTCTCTTGCACTTCCTCATAAATACGCTATAATATATAAGTCACATTTAAATATCGGCGTGTGGCTCAGTTTGGTAGAGCGCGTGGTTCGGGACTACGAGGCCGCAGGTTCAAATCCTGTCACGCCGACTTATAAAAAGCTCATGCAGATTGAAGTAATCACATTTACCACAATCTGCATGAGTTTTTTATATTATTTATCCAATTATTCTATACAAGATTATTTTTAACATATGCCAGTGCTTTATTAACAGAAGGTAGGGATATAACTACAAGAGTTACCACTGCTTCAAGTCCGATATACGAGCCATTGTAAACAACTGAATAAAGTACCGCACTATTAAAAAATTCTGGTGTATACACAGCAAAGAATATCCAGCCAGACAAGAAAGAACATATAAATCTGCCTATAACTCCTATAATATATCCCTTCACTAGACCGTGTTTTGATTTAGAAAATACTCCTGACAACCCAAGTGCTCCAAAGCCTAATATATAATCAAGAAGCACCTGAGGAACATTCAGGATATATGGATCAAGTAATAACTGCAAAACTCCATATGCAATAGCTGCTGTCAGACCAGTCTTTATTCCATACCAGTATCCTATAAGCACTATGAATAACATACTGAACAGTGTTACAGAACCGCCCATTGGCAGTTTAATAACTTTAATCATGGAAGTCGCAACCGCAAGAGCCATAGCCATTGCTGCAAATGCAATATGTTTTACATTCAGTTTACTATTATTATCTCTTGCAAAACATCCTATAGTCATTAATAAGACACAGACAATTATTAATACCACATATCCTGAGCCTGTAAGACCATATGAAACGCTACCATCATCAAGTATTTTATTAACTAAAAAATTCATAATCTTCCTTTCATTATCTCTCATTCTTTTATATCCCGTAAAGAATATCCACATTTTCACTAAAAGTCAAGCATTAAAAAAGAGAGCAACAGGTTTTTATCACCTGTTACTCTCCAATATTTTGTCAATTACTTTTTATTAGAACTTACCGTTCTTAGCAGCTTCCTCAATGGAAACAGCTACAGCTACAGTAGCACCAACCATAGGGTTATTACCCATACCGATTAATCCCATCATTTCAACGTGAGCTGGAACTGATGAAGAACCTGCGAACTGAGCATCTGAGTGCATACGTCCCATAGTATCTGTCATACCATAAGAAGCAGGACCTG
>OGDD01000024.1_pt1 | contig 123847 bp, 155 predicted proteins | sample 1570301 | NCBI WGS metagenome assembly OGDD01 (sample SAMEA2581971, study PRJEB24529) | metagenome | biome: Human gut stool | place: China | collected 2011 | reverse complement strand
CCGGAAACAAACCAACGATCCAACAAATGATGAGCTCAAGACAATCGCAAACATACAAAAAGAACCAAGATAACTGTGATCCAGATCTGAGTTCTTGTTTGTTTTGGGTTCGATTATTCAGTTTGCTCAGTAGTCTCAGTTGTTTCTTCTGTAGACTCGTAGATAGGAGAAAGATCTAATTCGATTGGGTCTTGTCTATCTGCAAGCCATAAGTCCAAATAATGATCGAAATCTGGAATATCTGTTGTTGCAACATACAACATAGGTCCGTAATCAGCGGAAAGTTTTGTTGCTTGCAATTCTGAGGACGCTTTGAATTCTATTTTGATGAATGTTTCTTTATCTGTTTTCCACCAGAAAGTGTAATTTTCACGATAATAAGGAACTCCCCACGTTTTCAGGCAGTCTTCTAATGTTGTTTTGTAGTCGAATTCTAATCCATATACATTTACAAACGTCTGAACATTGTGATTGATGAGACCTTGGTTCACAATATGACCAACCGTAATCTCATTGATCTCGTTGTTTTCGTTCCAATCAAGTTTTACATTACTTAACTCCTCAGTCGCAACGAATTGTGGTAACGTCTCCTGTGTAACTCCTGGGAAAGCATCAGATATATCCGAATCATTATATAACATCGATCTTATTGCTTTTACACTCAAAACCGGAGCGTATTCCACCGTATCGACTTTAAAATCTTCATCTGTAATCTTAACCTCGCCGGTAGGATTGGAATCGCTTACCCATGTCTTTGTACTTTTTAATCCGAGCTCTTTTGGAAGATCCAGATTCATGTCTTCTACAGTGTTACCGATATCGATTGTATATGGCTCAAAATCAGGATCGTTGGAACTTATTATAATACCAGAAGACGTATCTACTGCGTTGTAATTTGAAAATCTCTCATAAGTTACATACATATGACTATAACTGAATAAATCTACACTGTGATCAGAGTTTGGCTCTGGATCATAAAGAGAATGGACCTCGTAGTTTTCAAACCCTTTATCCGGTTCTATCTCAAATTGGAATCCTGCCGGCAGCATATCTGGTTCCGCTTCCTGTGTCTCTGTTTCGGTTTCCGCTTCCGCTTCCTCGCTTGCCTTTGTTTCGGTTACTTCCTTTTCGATGCCTGCCTGATCTGCTTTACTTTCTTTTCCTTTTGATCCGCATCCGGATGACAGTAACATCAAACCTGCAAGCGAAAAACATAAGTATCTCTTCATTTTCATAACATTTTCTTTCCTTTCTTTTGTGTCGTAATCTCCATTATAGCTATCCAGTTTGCAAAATGCAAATATTTGAATTCTATACATAATAAGGCTCACTTTTCGAAAACTCGTCAACGAAAACACAAAAAGAAAATACCCCACTTGTTGTAAGCAGGGTATCTTCGTTTTCGTTATTCAGTTTTCTAGTTTGTTATAAGCTTAGTCCAAACACAATTCGAACATTTTTATAATTACAATCAATTGTACAAAGATAAGGAATAATTTTAGTAAAGAAATCCCCGGCAATTTCAGAATACTTGCATTCTTCTTCGAAATAATACACTTCTTTATTCCAATCAAAATTCTGTATTTCTTCTAACGATAGATATGATGTATACGATAAATCTTCTAACAAAAATGCTGTTTCTTCATCCATATCAGAAGGTAATCCTTTGTATGAAGAAATTATTGAAAGTTCATCGAAACCATTTTTATTATGATATCCACATAAAATGTGAAACAAGCCAGTATTCCTATTGATTGGAACCATGTTATTTCTCCAATCTGTGTTTTTTACTAGATTCCATTTGTTTGTGTCTAAATCTTTATGTTCCACAAACATCCACATATCTGCTCCCATTGCTTATTTTCCTTTCTTTTTTTTATATATTATAAGGCTCATAATTTCGAAAACTCGTCAACGAAAACACAAAAAAAAAGAAATACCCCACTTGTTGTAAGCAGGGTATCTTCGTTTTCATTATTCAGTTTTCTAGTCAAGGTTTACAAACTTGTTGTAAACGATGACGTTGACTACTTTACTGTTCCATTCCTCGTAACAGTATGTAGCTGAATTCTTATTTGGCAGGTACGTTCGGTCAACAATGAACTCTGTCATGCATCCGGAAGCTTCTGTAAACAAACCTCTGGAATCCGTATGAATGTCCGCTTTCAGGTCACCCATGATACACGGGATTATAATTCCGTTTTCTAACACCAGGTCAAAATACTGACCAATTGCCGTGTTAAAATACGTTCCAACAGCAATCGTAAACCGTCCATCGTATACTCTGAGTCCGACTTCGTTTGTCTGACATAACGACTGTAGTTTTGCCTGGTTGGTATTCTTCCCGAATGCTTTATATGGAAGTACCGTTTTTGTTGTATTTCCATCTGTGATCGGATACTCTTTGATCACTTCGTACGTTTCCGGTTGTTCCGTTGCCTCTGCCTCTGTCTCGGTTCCATTTTCTTGGTTTTCGGAATCTACTTCAGATTCTTCTGGAATCGAAGACTCTGTAACCGAAGATTCTGGAACCGAAGATTCGGCAACACTTGAAACGGAAACAGAATCTGATTCTGCCACTACTTCTTCAGACTCTCCGTTTGCAGACTTTACAACATCTGCTTTATGTCTTGTAACCATAGCCTCATCTCGTACGCTCCTGAGACTGGCTGTGATTCCAGCGTCCGTATGTATAGATCTTTCTGGTGTCAGGACTGATGTTATACCTGCAGGTTTAGTAACCAAAACTCCTGGGTTCTGGACCACAAGATGCTGAGCTGACACACTCATACCTCCACATAAGGTTACAAAAGTTACAATACCTGTACAGAGGTACTTAACAGCTAAGTTTTTCATAAAGTTCTCCTTTCCTTTTATCGCTGTTTTTATTCCCTCTAAATATGGGCTACGAGCAGACAGAGTAATCGAAATGTTGTGCACAATGCTGAAACTGCAACAAAATCATTGTGCATATTGCATGAATATCGAACTGCGGACAAAAAGAAAAAGGACAAGAATTATCTCGTCCTCTCATCCTTTTCCTGTTTTTCGGTCTCAGACTCGGGTCTAATGATCATCTTGATAAACTTCCCTCATCCTTATCCTTTTCCTCATTCATCGCCCTTTCAATCTGCTTCATAGCATAGGCATCATCTGTATAGATTACAGGTTCTGGTAATGACTTTGTTTCGATGCCTGAATAAACGAAAGCTAACTGTTTCCGGCGTCGATGCAATTTTCCTGCCACAGCGTCTCTTCGGTCTAATGCTTCATCTGGTCTTGTTTCGTTTTCCACGATTACTGACATATAAATGCCTCCTATCTGCTGCAAAAACCTGATTCTAAAGGTCGTAACGTTTTCTCATCAATGACTGCGAAAACGACCCGCTCGAATGCTCCCTTGTATTTATCTGTCAACAGATAATTATACAGAGCTCCCAAAGTTTCCGGATTCTGTCCGAAAACACCACATCCGAATGCGCCAAGGATCAATGTTTTGACTCCGTTTTTGACTGCTATGTCAAGAACGAACGTCATGCGGTCCAACAATGCATTTCCATTCATCTTCTGACTACCACCTGCTGCCAGGTATTCGGATGCGTTTGGTGCTGCACAAGTGATCACATCGCAACGTTTCTCTTCTCCTTCCTCATCACGGAAAAAGACAATGCCCGGTGAGTATAAAGCGCGATTACTATAAAGGCATCCTACTGATGATAATGCGCGTTTGTTCGCGAAGTAGTAGGATTCAAGTTTTCGATCGCTAATAACCGGATACAAAGTGCTTTCTAAACACAATGCTTCTTCCTGAGCCATGGCTCCGTAAATGAATCCGCCACCTGGTGTTGTGAAGTTTGCGAAATTCAGGATTGCTGTGTCTTTGTCTGCATATTTGAAAACTGCAGATACAGAATCCGTCTGCTCGAAAACAAACTCGGTTTGCAATGATCCACGTTCTGGATAAATCAATTCACTCGAATCGTATACCTTTGTTCTGTCGATGCTGTCCTTGATATCTAAGGCATACTTGGTCTGAGCCATGTTCACGAAAATCACTCTTTCTATGTTTTTAGAGCTGTTTCCAAATCCAAAATTGTTGTAATTATTCATGTTTCGTCTCCTTTTCTTTGAATACGTTTATTTGTTATTACTAAATATGGGATACGAGATGGAAGACAAAAACAAAAGAGACCGACATATGACGATCTCTTTCTGTTTGTTTAAATCGCAGCCAGAACAAGCAGACAACTCACTGCTTTTCGTTTCATAATATTTCGTTTCCTTTCTTTGTGTTCAAAACTAAATTATTTACGAGTAACAAGATGCATATGGTCTGAACACGGACAGAGGAAACAAACCTACATCGTCTACCACGACAACGCTTACAAAAACAATAGAACTCCAAGAATCATGATAACAATAACCAGAAACACGGTCAGTATCGTTGGCTGTCCCGTTCTCTCATAAGTTGTAACCTCTTGTTTCGGAACCAGTATAACGCGTGCTTCTTTTTCGGTCCTTAATATAACATCTCCATTATTTTCACCGACCTTATGAGCACGCAGAGGCTGGTTCTTTAACGCCGGATCCGCTATTTGGTCTCCGTATGTCTGGGTTACATTAGAATCCATCCGGACGGTAGGTCTATGAAATCTCTGTGGACGAGTGTTGGCTTCGAAATCCGTCTGCTGTTCTTTGTTCTCATCTTTCTCAATCAGATCAGTTGGTTTTAAAGATCCTCTATTCATCATAATTCCTTTCTATCACTCCGGAACGTTTTAGGTCCCGGAGTTTGTTAACGTTTTATTCATTTCTCTGTTTTGATTCATCTTCAATGGTTAACGGGTCGTCATCCTCAATACGGTCATCATGTCCGTCAAAATCAAGATCCATCATGAATCCGTTATATCCAAAGATTCGTTCGCCAGTAACTCGTCCCTGTGCTCTTGCTTTCTCTAACTCCGCGAACTGAAGCCCAAGTCTTCTTACTTCTTCGTCACCCATGTCAACTACATTGTTTACGAGACGGACGTACGCATCTGCAAGGTCTTTGTCTGTCTTCTCAAGTTTCTGTGTTCCAAACTGGATCGTCTGCATCAGCTGGCTGTAAATGACAGATCTTTTTTGATCATCAATCATCTTTTTCATCTCATCCTGCATACGTTTCTTTTCTCGTTCCCATTCGGCGCCTTTCGTATGCATCTTATTGATTCGTTCCTGCATGTGCTCAATTTCTTCGGATGCCCTTCGTTTTTCAATAAGCTCTACTTTTTGTCTGCCAACCTGTTCCTGCAGCTGTTTTGTATAGATCCGGAGTTCATCCTGGTCTTCTGGGAGTGGTTTGCGCTCATTGGCTACGATCTGTTGGGCTTCCTTTGGTGATAAATGTTTTGCAATCGATCCGGAAGTGCCTCTTTTGTAGCCCATATCCGCAAACGATGAAGCGAAATCTGACTGTAGTTTTGCAAAGTCCTGGAAAGCAAAGTAGTCTAAATACGAAAATCGTTTGATTCCTCTTTCGTCTTTCACGATCGGTGTACACTGTACATGGATGTGCGGCATCGATTCATCCATATGTAAAGTTGCGAGCAATACATTATCGGAACCCATTCGTTCGTTTACCCACTCAAGTGTTCTTGTTTTCCATTTTTCAAATTCTTCCTGATCAGCTGGCAGTCCGTATAATGAGACGATCTCATTTGTATTCGGGTCACGATACTGATCCATTCCAATCTGATCACAATGTTCTCGGAAATACTTGTAATTGACTTCCGGATGCTCAATCCGATTTCCGTCTTTGTCCGTGTGATACATTTTGACGGCTCCTGGGTATGTCATACACATATCCACAATATTGACGGCATTCTTCCGCACACGCTCTCCGTCTCCGTAACGAAAATCAAAATCCTGTTTTGTTGTTGTCTCGTAACTGTCGCTTTCTTTCTTTCGGTCATATTTCCGGACACGGCTCCACTCGGCGTCACTGATCTGTTCTCCAGTTACTTTTTCCATAGCTGTTTTCATGACGTCCATTCCTTCGTGTCCGACTAAGATTTCGTTATCTTTACTTCTTGTGTAATCAATATGTTTCGGACCCTTATCCATTGCCATTGTTGCTTTGACTTCCACATCTACGGGCTCATTTGTTTTCGGGTCCAAAAAAGCGAACCCGCCTTTAAAATTCCTGGTGTAGTGTTTTGTCAGTCCGGTTACAATATTTTTGGATGTCATTGGTTCGACATGGATGTATGAAAATCCGCTTCCTGTTGCATTCATATTTGTTTCCTCTTTTCCGGTGCCAGACTGATGGATTGCGAGTGATGGGGTTAACTACTTCGGCACCAAAATCAAACCCATCTCCATCTGCTACTAAATATGTGCGGCATGGATACAAAGTAACAGAACAACTAGTAGTACAATGACTACTACATCACTAAAACATATAGTAAGTAATGTTGAAAACATCAGGAACCCAGTAATAACACACTGTTATTACGGAAACTTACTGCTGCTTTCTGGTCTTTGCTTTCCCTCTGTTTTTGTTTCCCTCTGTTTTATGTGCTTTTGTTTTTGTTCCTTTATTTGCAACCGGTGTTTGTTTCTCGTTTTTGCAACCCATATCTCGTTCTCCGTTTTAGTCCACCTTCTCATCTTAGTTGCGCTTCGTTTCGCATACCGTCGTTTTAGATCCTCATCTTTAACTGTTTCCTATCTGCTTGGCAAACACATCTCTCGAGATACAATCAATGGTATGCGGATGCTTTTCGCACCCGGTGTTTTATCTCTATTCTTTTTATATCCTTATTTCTATTGATATCATCTAGCTGGTATGCTGTATTGGATATGAATGACGAGGAGACGATATCCCGGGTGCTGACTTCATTTCGGAACCAGTCATCTCGTTTTCTGTCACATCAATATCATCTAGGTGGTATGTGCTTGCAATCTTTAATGCTGATATCAGATAGAACGAAAACTACTCATTCGGTTCCGCTCATCCTCATCCAACGTATTCTGATCCCGATCATGAGCACACACACTTTTCGTATGCCAACATCTGTTTCCACATGTACAATCACACATCGTTTTTGGCTCCGGTCTTTTGTATCCGTTATGTATCACTGATTGGAACCTTATTCTTCTGGATACGATATTTAGGAGCCGAATGCCGACGTATCATCTAGGTGATATACTAATTATGTGCCGGTATTTTTGAGCCCCATGATCCTATATGTCTCACATGTTTTGTATACGGCTTATCTGAAATCTAAAGGCATTTGTTATCCAATTGTCTGGCTGCTAGTTAAATGGGCTCTACGGGGCGTATACGAGTTCACATAGGCATTCTGTTGGTAACCTGTTATTTCGTGTCCGTTCTTGTCGTTTGCAGGTGTTAGAAGGCGCATATTCGGACACAAAACATTCCGGTTACAGATTCTCCTGTAATCCAATTAAAATAGCTCTACGGGGCATATACGAGTTCACAGTGGCATCCGTTTGTTTCGATACCGGCAGCAGTATGCAGATGAACAATGGATGCGGAATATCTGAAGTTACATCAAATGTGCACGAGGTGATTGGTTATCAGCTAGATGATATACGGATATATTTGAGTACTGAGTTTGGTAACCGGAGTATCGGATCCAGATATGAGATACCAACTAGATGGTATTATGCGGATCCGGAATGTTTTGGCACCGGATATTAGTATGCAGATATATAGAATCAGACTGTGATATATAAAACAGCATACATAGAATAGGTGCCAAATATCAGTTAGATGATACGAATATGTGTCCGGTTGTTTTTGATATCAATCATTCAGGTATCAGGTTATTGGTATGCGGTATATAGAGTTCGGATTGTTTAGTTACCAGCTAGATGATATCGATACAAACGGACACGAAAACAAACTGGTATCAGCTAGATGATATATGGGCGGTATCTGAGTTCGGATCCGAAATATCTGCTAGATGATATTTAAAGCATATGGATCCAGGTAATGATACCGAAAACAAGTACCTGCTAGGTGATATACAGGATGATACGGATTCCAAGTTCCGTACCCAGAAGAAGTATCAACTAGATGATATGGAATATGTTGGTACGAAATACCGAATCCGAAAACGGAATACCAGCAAGCCGGTATGTAAAGATTCTGACCTCGTTATATCAACATACCAGCAAGCCGATACCTAATATATTATTTCCAGAATATCAGCGTACCAGTAAGATGGTATAACAATGGAATCTGTGTCCGGATAAGCGTATCACAAAGCCGGTATGCGATTTAGAGGATGATAAGTGGATACAGAATGGCGGACACGAAATAATGGCAGATGATAATGATGTATCGGGTTATTGATATGCGAAAGAAATAGAAGGCTAATAAACGAGGAAACAGATAAGAGGAGGAGAAAGATGCTATGGTTGCAAATAAGGTGACCAAAGCAAACAGGTTTCAAAAACGAACCGCTGCAAAAACAGCAGTGGTCAAAAACGATGGAGATAGAAAGAAGAGAACAAAAACAAGGACCGCGGAGAAGGGCAGCACGACATAGGAAACCTATGTCTGGGTCACTGATGTTTACAACATTACTTACTATATGTTTTGTTTTCATAGCTGTTATTGTAATAGTAGTTTGTATTCTATGTTCTGAATCCTTTATTTTCAGTTCCAAGCAAAGTCCCAATTAGCCGGATTCTAAGCCCGAATACGACACCCAGGATTCCCCTTAGTGCACCGTAATAGCAAACTACTATAGTATATTATTACATAGTGAATGTTTTACTAGTAGTTCAACTACTAGTAGTTTGTTCACTGTTGGATTACGAATACTTTTATGCAGGAGAAAAGAGCCTGTCATTTGGCAGACTCTAATATCGGGTATATATCTGTACACTCAGTGCAACTTCCTTCAATTCGAATAATAGTTCTACGATTGCAAAAGTCGGAACTGAATCAATCGGAACCGGATCATCGTTTGTATCCGTAGATTTTGATGCACCTGATTTTGAGATCTGATATTAGAAAACGATTCTGATAACAACACGATTATTTTGCGCTCTCTTCTGTTTTTAGCAACCGATCCATAAGAAACAGCATCCGTTCAATCAGGATACGAATGTCAGAATCAAAAGGAATACAGTAAAATCGTCAACATAGTGCATATTTTTGAAATATTTTGCAAATAAGTGTTGACAAAAGTGAGAATCCTTGTTATATCCTAAATGGAGATACCAATATGTGGTATGCGAATACGATATTGGTACAAATGCTGGCAACAGAAATAGGGACGAATAAGATCCCATATACGGCAGCGGATCAGCCAAATGAAAAAGCCGCAAAGATAGTGTCCCATTTCACAGGTGGTATAAATGGGCATGAGAAGGGAAACCTAATCGTGAAATCTCAAAGAATAGCATTCCAAGAGATAATTCTTACAGATTGCGAGCTGTAAGAAAACAAATAAACGAAGACGAAAAGAAAAGACCTTTGATTTCGCAGATCAAGGTCTTTTTCTTTTTATTTACAAAACTACCGTTAACTCAGTCTGTTTACCCGATTATAATACGCAGAAGCATTTTCAAACTTCTTAGCGATCGCATCATAATGATAGACTTCATCTGAAAGAAAATCAGATTCTGATACTTCAGTCTGATTAATCTCTCTCACCATGTTTTGCAGCTCTTCTACAGTCGATGTGCCGTCATCAGCGAGAATAATAAGCTCATGGATAGATGACGGAAGGATATAGTAGCTACCGCCAACAACTGCTGCTGCGTGTTCAAAGAAACCTGGGTACGCAAGCACCTTTGCTCCAAACCGGAAATCAGGTACAGTAGCAACATACATTGGAATTGGATCCAATTTATACATACTGGAAAAGAAAGAATTAATAGAAGATACCTGTATTGGCTGTTTATTGATCGCGTTTGCGACTGCCTGGTTTTTTATCTGATCTTCTGGGTACCCAATCGCATTTAAAGTATCATTTGGAATCATAATGATATGATGTTTCGGTTCCCCTGTTTCTGCTTTCATAAAACAATAGATAATTGCAAGATCCTCCAATTCATCATGGACAACTCCTTCAATATCAGGAACCTTGCTTTTTGGAAGCACAACAAGGCTCAATTCAGTTTCGGTAACACGATTCATTTTGATTTCTGGTTTCATACATTTTTTCTCCTTGTATATGTTTGTTTTTGTTTTTGTTATCCTAAATATGGAGTACACAATGCGGAACTACATAACAGTTGACGTTTATCAGTCAACACAAACGGTAACCAATACGAACGCCCGCAGTACATCGAGTGGCAGATAGCCTCGGAACTGATTGATCAGATCTGATATAGATTTCTCTCGTTTTAATTCAATACCGAGAGCCCCATCGATTGTCTGCTCACTAAAGAAATCAGCATAATCCGTCAACACAATGTCTGTATTCGATTTATCAACAAAAACATCAGAATCCTTGCGAATCAAATCTGCTACTTTATTTCCATAATCGTCAATCTGTTTGTATGTAAGAAATCTGTTTCCGTTCTGTTTTATGGATTCGACAAATGCGTTTGCGATAACATCATCCATACCAATATGATAACAATTCATATATTTTCCTCTTTCTGCTTTTCAAATCTTGGATACGAGTTTAATCGTTAATCTAACAAACTTCCTCTTATCCTTTTCCTTTCATTGTGTGGACAGGGATTTTCACCCTGCATAACTCCGCTCACACTACTTACTTTCCTATACCAGACGCGACATACATTTACGAAGATGTGTGCCACTACTACGGAGTCCCTCCCTGCGCGTCTACATATTCCGCCACCACACAATTACTACCATTGAGACGTTTTCGATTTCTCTTTAGCGACTCTACGTACATATTCCCAAGATGTTTCAAGTCTGTTTGCTTTTGCATCATAATGATACAAGACGTTCGTCAGATAATCATCATGATTTAATGCTTCGTCGCCCAAAAGCATGTCCTGAAGTTTATCACTCAAATAATCGGCGCTTACTGCAACTTTATCGTCTACTAAAATGATCTCGTGTACGGAAAATGGTAAGACGAAAAAACTACCACCGATTGTCTTTGCTGCCTGTTTCAAAAAGTCTGGATATACCAAAACAGAAGCTCCAAATTGTTTTCTGGCATTTGAGACGACATAAATGGACTTGTCTTTCTTTTTGTCACCAATCTCGAAAACATTAATAGGCGTAATATTGATCCAGGAATCAAATTCTGTTTCACTACCCTGGATTTCAACCAGGCTTTTCATAACTGCCGGATTGTTTTTAGCTGCATTTTCGAACACGTCTGATTTGAATTCATACTCTGTGATATTCAGTGCATCTAGTGTCTGATCTGTAATGATGGAATTGTTTTTCGTTCCAAGACAGAATACAGCACACATTCCACCAATCGGGATATGAATGGCGTCGTAAATATGCAGGTCCGGGAAAGCACAACAAAGAGCTTCTCCTTTATCACGTGGAACCATCCTGATTGTAATCTTATCTTTAATCAAATCATATTTTAAACTCATGTTTTGTGTCCTCCATTTTTGTGAACGAATATCCCGTATCCCAATAATGCAAACAATCATGCGTTCTCACTATCAGGACACGAAATCTGAACTGTAACCTATTACCGGATCCGACTAAGATAATCGTCTGCAATCTCAAACTTATGGAATTCCGCATCGTAATGATACAGGTTGTCAGAGAGAATCTCATCACGCGCAAGAATTGTTTTGTTTACCAGTTTGATGTCGCTTTTAAACTTATTGATATCGTCATCGCTCAAATCACCAGAATCTTTAACAAGGATTAATTCGTGGACGGATGACGGGATTACGTAATAACTACCACCAACAGTTGCTGCAGCCTGTTCAAAGAATCCTGGATAAGCGAGTACGCATGCACCAAACTTTTTGCTTGGAACGGATGCTATATACATCATACTTGTTGCCTCATCTTTCGGAATCTGAGTTCCAATAATTGACTCAATTTCGGAGTCCATAGACTTGATAACAGCTGGGTTTCTTGTCATGGAGTTCAGAAGTGCATCGTTTTCGATCTGTTTGATACTTATAGCATTCAAAACTGGAATTGCCTTCATAACTTCACCAAGATCTCTATTATCTGCGTTTATAAAATATACAATTGCGATATCTCCAAGTACCCTATATTTTGTTCCCGCCAGTACGTCTCTATTGTATTTTTCTGATATAGCATTAACCTCAAGCAGGTCTTTAATGGAATCGTAAATATTATTAACGTTCATAGTTTTCCTCCGTTTTCGTTTTCTGATTATCATAAGGCTCACTTTTCGGAAACCTCGTCAGGAATGCGATAATTTCTCTCGATCTTTTCGCATACATTATCCGCATTCTCCTGTTTGTTTCTAAATATGCTCGCCTCAAAAACAAGGGAAAACCAAGATTCGTATCCTGTATTCTGGGCACAAAAATAACCAGACCAAGCACGAAGTATAATCCTGTAGTGCCACAAAATTGCGGATACAGGTCACTCGAGTTTTCTTCGTGAAAGATCTGGTTTAAAGTATTACGGAGCTGCTGGCAGCATATCATATCCGGTTGCGAGTCCGTTTACGATATGCCGTTTACACATCTCCATTTATGTCATATCAAAAATAAATATGGGTTAAACGAATATTGGTTAACAAAGGTGTGCCAACATCCAAGTATACAAGACTGCAATTGTATCCGGTTGTTTTCGAATACACAGTCGTTCGTATATACCAAGTTGTGTTTGTCTTTTAGAACCTCAGTCATCCCGTAATATTAGAACACGGTTGTTAGTATACGATTATTTTTGTATTCTAAATATTCCGGATACGAAATATTTTGTATACTAATATTTTGTATACTAAATATTTAGTATTATATATATATTATATATATTTAGTATTCTAAATATTAGTATTCTAAACATTAGGATCCGATTAATTAGATTCCGTTTTATATCGGATTCTATTTTTATTTCGGATTCTATTTTGTCTTCATTACTAGTATACAATTACTGGTATTAGAATGCTACTATCACAAAAAGAAATAAATATAAAGATTACAGTTATGGTTAAATATATAAGTTATCTAAATCCTTTACACAGAGATATAATATATAATACTAAGTCTTTGTATACTAAACTTTGTATACGAGATTTGTATACTAGTTTTGTATTCTAAGTTTTGTATTCCAAGCTTTGTATTCCAATCTTTGTATTCTAAGTTTTGTATTCCAAGCTTTGTATTCCAAGTTTTGTATTCCAAGCTTTGTATTCCAATCTAGTTTTGTATACCAAGATTTGCATTCTGGATTTCGGTACGGTGTTAACAAAATCCGCATTATTTCAATTTGTCTGACGAGATTTTCGAAAACTGAGCCTTGTTAGGTTCAGAAAACGTAAAAAAACAAAAAAACGTATTTGTCTGAATAAGACTCGGAACATATTTAGTTCAAACAAAGAAAATCAGAAAAGGAGGACACAAAATGAAATGGTTACGAAAAGGTGCTTATAACACTGTAAAAGAACTTGTACAAGCGAATACCGGTATGAGTGCAAATGATCTTGCGTATGATGCACGTAGTTATTATTACCCAGGAATCAAAGAAGCAGCAGAACTATTCATGGACCACATCAGACACGGATCAAAAATTCTGGTATGGTGTGATTATGACACAGATGGAGTTGACTGCAAATTCATCATGAGCTATACCCTTGCGCGTCCAATGAAGATCCGCAATATTGAAATCCTTTGTCCGGGACGCTACAGTGACGGATACGGAATCAAGCCATCTATCGTGGAACAGTTTGCAGGTACTGATCTTTTAGTGCTCTGTGATAACGGGATCGCAGCAATCGAAGCTGTTGACCTTGCTCGTGAAATGGGAATGGATGTCATCATCCTCGATCATCATGATCCAAGAGTAATTGAAGGACAGGTTGTCATGCCGAATGCGAATGTAATAGTCGACCCACATCTTACCGGTGGATATATCATGGACGAGACTGGAAATCAGATTGGTGAATTCAGGGATCTTTGCGGTGCTGGAATCACATGGTATTTCACCCATGAAGTCCGGAGTATGTGTGACTGGATGAGCGATAAGCAGAAATGGTATCTCGACCAGATTGCTTACATCGGAGCTACGTTTGGTACTGTCGGCGATGTCGTTGACCTAAAAGACGACAACAGGAGAATCGTTAAACAGGGTCTCACAAACCTCAACAAAGGCATGGGAACTTCCGGAATCAGACAGCTTATGTACAAGCTGTATCTGAACAACGTATCGAGTATGGATATTGGCTTCCTGATCAGTCCGATCATTAACGCCAGTGGGCGACTCGAGGATACCGGAGCAAACCGTATTGCAGCACTGCTCTGTACAGACGCGAACGATGAGGGCGCAAAAAAAGCTCTGTATGTTGAAGTTGACCGGGCAATTGACGTTAACAAGAAACGGAAAACGATGACAAAGGAGTCTGTTGAGCGTGTTGTTGAGAATTACGAAGCAAACGGCGGAAACGATCCGTTTATCGTCTGCTATGATGAATACACGGTTTCCGGAATCGTCGGGCTCGTAGCTTCAGAACTCGTAAATCGATATCACAGACCAGCCCTGGTGTTTGCACCATCTGGAAAAGACGACGGTGTTATCAAAGGATCCGGACGTTCGGTAGAAGGTATTGGAATCAAAGGTCTTTTAGATCAGGTTCAGCAATATCTGACGACATACGGTGGACATCCGATGGCATGTGGAGCAAGTCTTTTGATCGACAATCTGGATGCTTTTGGAGACGCAGTCAACGCAATTACACCTGTTCTCGATACAAGTGACGCCATTATGTACGACCTCGAATGTGCTTACACTGAAGCGGCGACGAAACTTGCAGAACAGGAACAGTTTGAACCATATGGTGCTGGGAATCCACAACCTGTTTACCGGATCAATGGCGTCGAACTTTGTGAACCTGAATATATGGGCGGTAATTCGCAGCATGTCAAGTTCCAGACAAAGGACGCCGACATCTTGTGGTTCGACGGACGAAAAGCTTACGAAGACCTTGGATCTCCAAAGATGGTAGATATGCTTGTAACGATGAGTTATCACGAATTCAAAGATCAGGTTACCGTACAGATGCAGGTCATTGACATGAAACCTGCGGATTAAAAAACAAAATAGAGTCAGCCACAAACTGGCTCTATTTTTCTATTATTTGTTAATTCATTGACGAGATTTCCAAAAAGTGAGCCTTATCATGAATGTGAAATACATATAGACAAGTATTGGAACCAAGATTTCGGCAACACAATTTCAGGTATCATCATTGATACTCTTTCACATCTTTTGCCATAGTTCTGGCAACCAATCATACAAAAGATAACAACGACAAAAACAGTATTAGTTTGCGAACATCCGGCACATATTTAGTTTCAGAACGAGAAAAGTTGTGTCTAAAGTTGTGCCTAAAATTACGCAAACAGGAGGAGGGAGCCAATAACTTTGGCGGAAATTATTATGACCACAATAGAGACACAATTTGAATCACATTTACAATCACAGGTTAACAGAGCAATTATCACAGGAAATTGGGCACAGATAAGATATCTCTTGCAAAGACCTGGTGTCAATGCTTCCGTCACCCAGGAAGTGTTTACGGATCTGGCAGATGAGATTGCGGATGCTTTTGCAGTAAACAAAGTACTCCAGAAATTATTAAGAGGTCCTGTATCATTGACACTCGGTGAATTTATCAGACTGCTTGATGCGGTCAATCCGGAATCATTGAATCCAGGTCAGTTATCCAGAAAAAAGATAAACGAGCTTTCGAAAGTTATGAATATCACTCCGTTTGCTGTCCGACTGCAGCAAAGATTAACAGAAAGCAATACAAACGTGATCAACATCACAGCGAAGAAAAGTCCTGAAGTCTATATCACGAAGACATTAAAACCAATCCAGGATCTTTATGAACTTTATCAGTGGGCGAACATTCAGGATCCAAAATATTACGACACTGTCTTAAACGTAGACAATATGTTTGAAATATTAGGTGACAAAGAATCGGATCATACTACTGCCCTTAACGATATGTTGGAGTCCGAATACGAACAGCAATTGAAAGAAACCGATCATTCCTGTGAATAGCACTACATACACTTAGCACCGTAACAGAAAGAGAGGAAAACAAATTATGGGTTCAGGAGAAGCTCAGGTGTCCATGGCGGCACAAAGTATTAACACAACGATGAACGTAGCGAATACAACAGTACAAACACTTATGCAGCTTATGTTAAAAGAGCAGACAAAAATGCGAAATCCAGAAGCTTTAGTTGTAGATATTCGTGATCTCGACAAAGTATTGAACGGATTAAACGAAGCTGGTATTCCATGGTCAACAAGCATGCAGCGTGTTCCAGTTTATGAAAGAGACACAAATGGTGACTATGTGCTAGGAAAAGATGGTAAACCAATTTTACTTGGTTTCGAAGAAACGCCAGCGAGAACACCAGATGGTATGAGTTGCATTATCATGGTCAGCGGACATGACAGACCAATGTTAGACCCTGATACGGGAGATGTTATATTAACCAGCAAAGGAAACACAAAGATGGTCGGCGGAAATATTGATAAAGCTGTTATGATCAGAAATACGGTCCGCGAAGAACGTATGAGAGAAAACTTAGTAGGATTCAATCTTGGAAACGATGAAGTCTATCAGGGGGATTATGTAAAATTTGAGTTTCCTGGTCTGGAATCCAGATCCCGGTTTGCAGATGCATTTGGTTCTGCTTTCTCGTTAAAATGTGTGATTCCGGAAGATTTTAATGACCATTCCATTTATGTCAGACAGGATGCCTTTGAAGAGGGCTTAAATGGAGAACACTCTCCGGCTGCCAGAGCATTAAAGGAATATTATTTTAAAGAGCAGTTTCCGGAATATGCTGATTATCTGAATCGAGCAGACAGAGATCTAAACACAATGATGGAGCGTGTAAACAAAGCAGCACTTGACCCAGGTCTGATTGTCAGATTTGAGAATCCATTCGAAACCGAAGAACTTTCAGCCTGTACAGAAGAGAACTTAAAAAACGATATCATTTATGTCAAAGATCAGCGTGGATATATCAATATTCCGGATATGAACGGAGATACGCCGGAACCTATTGATCTGACAACTGAAAATGGACGAAATGCTTTTGTATACTCAGCTCGTAAACTTGGTTATCTGTATTCATTTGAGGGACTGCAGCCAACAGAGGAACAGATCCATGATTTTGCAATCAGATCTTGTCATGACAAAGAATTCCTCGCATTCCAGAACGATATTGCCAGTTTAGGTGCTTATTATGAGAATTATATCAATGATAACATCAAACTCGATTTCAAAGATGGCGATAAATCAGTGGATCCACAAAGAGGTGCAACATGGTCAAACATTGAAGTGCGGATCGATAATATGGCGCTCGTTGGTCATGTAAACATTGATATTTCACCGACAGATCCAGATAAAGATCAAAAATCAGCAACCGCAGCAGATCTTAACGAAAAGATCAGAACTGTAAAAGAGACGTCTCTGGAACAAAATCTTACGGTTACTATTGTGGACGGCAAATCTTTATCCGCAAATCTGTATGCAAATGGATTAGTTCGGAATTCAGATGATATTGCAATCAAGAATGAAGATGTTATTTCTGGAACTATAAGAGGAGATCGCAGAGATGCACTCGATGCATTCCAGCAAATGTATCTCAATAACGAAGATTCAGGACACGACAGAGATATTCCTGATGATGAACCAAATAATCAGGATATAGATATTAGCAATTCATTTCTTGATGAAACTGGAGAACCGATTCCATATGATCAGGATGACATCGATCACGACGACGATAGTTCAACACTTCAGCTCTAATTGGAAACGAGTATCAGAATGCAGAAAAAGAGGAGACATTTCATTGTCTCCTCTTCTTTTCATTCTTTGTGTTCTGTTTCTTTTTGCTCATCTGGATCTCCAAGCTTTTTCGCAGCCTCTTCCAGTTTTAATTTAAGGATTTCCAAACGTGCAGATATTTCAGGTAACGCTCTCGATTTCTCTGACATTTTTTCAAGAGCATTAAGATCGTTAATAACCTTATCAATCATGTTGTTTGATCTTGTTAACGCCCTCATTCGTTTCATTTCAGCATTCGATAACGATGACATAATCTCTTTTTGTTCCGCTTGCATTTCGTTGATTTTTGATTCTGCAAGTTCGCGTTCCTTTTCATTGCTTGCTTCTTCTTTCAGCTGCTCGAACGCCTTAATCTTTTTATCCGTATAATCAAGTCTTTCGTTTGCCGCTTCTTTTGTCTTTTGTAACTCTCGTGCTGCCTGAATATCATCCTCTGTCAGTTTGCCTTCTTCTTTTAGAACATCAGCAAGCATCATCTGCTCCGTCTCTCCGAATCCAGCAATTTCCGCAGCCGTATTAATGGTAATTATTTTGTTTTCCCAAGCTTCGCGTAATTCCGGATTCAGTTTTGTGATTGCGATATACTTATAAATCTGACGTTCCGTCATCCTGTAAGAGTCTGCAATCTTTTTCGATACACGTTCATCGTCACCGTCTGTATTTTTCATTTCATACAACTCCAATAAACGTTGAATATCTTTGATGTTCTTTTCTAAAGTCTGCGTACGAACCTGAGCATTTGCTTCGATCAAGGCGATTTCTTCATCGACTTTTGACATTTCTGGTCTCACATGACACGGAAGCAAAGCCCCAGGAAATTGTTCTTTGAATTTATCCGGATACTCATCACGAATCAAACGGCAGGCTCTTAATCGTCTTTCTCCGGAAATTAGCCGGACCTCTCCGTTTTCGTTTTCCTTTGTTGTTACAAAGTTGTGAAATAATCCGTTTTCCATAATACTGAACGCTAGAGACTGAATATCAATTTGATCGAATCTCTCATTCAGTTCGTTTGTAATAATTTTATCGATGTTGATATAGCGCATTCCGTATGCATTGCTCGCTCTTTGTTCATCAATATTTGTTGAACCCGGAAGCTTTCCGGATGATGTTACGCCCGGCATAAACTTAGGTCGTGTTGTTGTACTCATGTTTTGTTTGCTCCTTTCTTCGTCGATTTCTTATTTGTTTTCTTTTTCGAATTAGTTCCGTTCTGAAATTTTCGTACTTTTATGAATTGACGTCCGTCCAAATAATCAATAGCTTTTAAAAGATCCATATAATCGTTCACACATTCGTTTCTCTTATTAGGAGACAACATCAACGGAACGAAATCGGTACTTGACTTTGCTAAAACTTCAGACATTCTTATTGGAGTCGGAAGGAACATGTCATTGAGCATTTCCGCATACCCTGCAAACATATCTTTTGCTCTGTTTGTGCGTGATTTCACTTTTGTCATAAAAACATATGCCTTTTTCTTTTCGTGAAGCTCGTAATACGTTTCGATTTCTGCTGCCATGTTGACAATTTTAACAACAGATTGGTATCCGAAGTTATCCGCCTCAATTGGGCACAAAATAGTATCGCAAGCTATACCGAGTGCTGATGAAAGTGTTGTGATCGCCGGAGAACAATCAATAACAATATGATCGTACTTAGTTCCAGCAATTTGTAATAAATTATTTCGGAAACACATGATTGCATTCGCATTTTCATTATGATTCACTTCGTCATACAGATCATAGTGTAGTGACTCGATGTCATCACATGTTGGAACTATGTCAAGGTTTTCTAGTTTTGATGGAATGATCGTTTTCTCTACTTCTTCTAACGTCAAGTCTTTAAGAACCAGGTCTCTCATTGATACTTCCGGAACTTGTTCAATATTCTTCGCCATCATATCGGTACAATTTCTTTGGAAATCCATGTCAACAATCAACACACGTTGTCCTGATATCGCAAGTATTTGGGCAATCATTGCAGTACTCGTTGTTTTGCCAACGCCGCCCTTGCTACTTTCTATTGCTGTGATATGATATGTTTTTTGTTCTGCATTTGTGTTCAATGTATTGATCCCTCCTTTTTATAACTCAACAGTATAATGGATTCCCCCGCATTTTGCAAGGTTTTTCCTGTTTGAACTAATACAATTTTCGTACACATTGTGATGTTTCATTTGTTTTGGTTTCGTTTGTTGTGTTTCCGCACGTTTTGAACTAATGCGAATCACTAATTTTAGAAGCATAAAAGAGAAGTCGTAATATTTGAATACAATGATCGTTTCCTATTCTTTGTTTCCGCATATCAAGAACCAGTACAAAGTATGCGGTTGTTTGGAAACACAATGCCGGAAACAGACCAGATAACAGATTCTGGATTTGTATTAGTTCAATTTCTATCATTTACCAGTAGAGTGTAACTTCGAACTAGTACTACGATCTTGTTTATTGGTTGAATCAGCATTTGAATCAGTTCGTCAGTGTGTAATATTTTGTTTGTATCGTTTTTGAATTAGTTCAATACGACTTCAATTTGACTTCAATTAAATTTCAATATAGAGTTCTCAAATCACAGGTAAAGAACTGATTCAAGATTTTTAAAATTGTTTCTTTTTCTATTTTGAACTAGTTCAAATATAATTTGTTAATAAAATATCTATTTTCGAATTAGTTCAGTTTAAGAGTTAGCTAAACTTTAAGTCAAAGTTATGTCACGAAGCACAAGTGAAAGGCGATAGAACTAATGCAAACGGTGTCATTTTATCAAAAACAGGTAAATTGTATTAATTCAAATCGGCGTTTTGTGTAATTTGAGATACTTTGAACGAATACAATAACAGTTTTCAGGGCATCGGTACCAGATATAACAACATCCTTATTAGTTGAGTCGAAAAATATCAGTATTGGAACTAATACAAATGGCGAATAGTCTGAACAAATTTCCGATTTCCTGACGAGTTTTCTAAAATGTGAGCCTTGTTAGTTGTAAAAGAAAGGATTGTCGCATATTTGTTTGCAATATAAGTATCCATATTTAGGATAACAAGATAAGTGAGCACAATATGTTGTATTTGAGAGAAGGAGAATATTATGAGTAAACAGCAGGTAAGCAACAAGGAATTACAAGCACAAGATACTACTGTTATGCTTGAGAAATATATAGAAGACGAATTAATCGAATCCGAAATGGATAAATGTAAAGAAGATGATCAGTATGTATCTGAGTATGAATATGATGAGTCTGATACTTCCGTATCCAATGATGCCATGACAGATTATATGAAACAAATTGGCAACATTAAGATCATGACTCCAGAAGAAGAGGTTGCATGTTTTAAACGATTTGAAAGCGGAGACAGAGAGGCTTACGATGAGATTTTCAACCGCAACCTGAAGCTTGTTGTCTCTATTGCGAAGAAATATTTTTTAGTTGCAACGAATATGGATCCACTTGATGTCGTTATGGATGGTAATATCGGTTTAATGATAGCAATTCGTAGATTTGACTACAGAAGAGGGTATAAGTTTTCAACGTATGCTTCCTGGTGGATCAAACAAACAATCACGAGAGCGATATACAATAACAATAACATGATTAGAATTCCAATACACGCAAACGAAGGATTACACAGATACCGTAAACTTATGGAAGAATTGGCGCAATCTGGAAAGCCGGAGCCGCCGGTCAGAGAGATTGCAAAGACAATTAATGTTACTGAAGAACAAGTTCTAATCTTTCGAAATATCGTAAACGGAATGGTGAATCCTTCTTCCTTAAACAAACTTGCAAATCAAGAAGAAGATGCTGATACAGAGATTCAGGATTTAGTATCTTCCAATATAAACATCGAAAACGAATATATGAACCAGGATCTTAGAGAAACTTTATTTGAAATACTAGATCAATGGATAACGAAATATCCAGGAAAAGACAAAGAAAGACAGAGACAGATCATTATAAGGCGTTTTGGTTTAGAGACAGGATCTCCAGAAACCCTGGAAATGATAGGAGCGGACTACGGCATCACAAGAGAGCGTGTTCGTCAGATTGAGTTGAAGTTCATCCGGTATGCAAGATTACCCAAAAACAAACGAGTATTAAAAGAGTACATCGAGTAACTTTGTGTGTTCATATAACATATTTAAAGTAAAAGATCACACAATAAAGGAGGAACAAAATATGTTATATGTATTCATTGGTAAATCAGCTGCCGGAAAAGATTATTTGTATCATGAATTTCTAAACTCTCATCCGGATGTCAAAGAGGTTGTTTCTTATACAACAAGACCACCTCGACCAGGAGAAGTTGATGGTATTGACTATCATTTTGTATCAGAAAGAGAGTTTATGGAAATAGTTCAAAATAATCAAATTTTGGAATACCGTTCTTATAAAACAAAGATGAATGGTGTTGCTGCAATTTGGTATTATGGATCACCAAGACTGACAGATATAAATGATGTCGATTATGCTGTCGTTCTCGATCCAGACGGAGCCAGAACAGTAGTGACCGAATATGGCGCAGAAAACTGTATGGTCACATATATAACAGCTCCAGATGCATTGAGACTCGAAAGAGCAAGAAAACGAAGCGGATTTGACCAGACAGAATGGGATAGAAGATTTCCTGATGACAATGCACGATTCAACGATGAAATGGTGACCGAGTTCAAAGAGGTTCTCGGAGATCACTTTAAAGTAATCGTAAACAACTAGTAAAAACAGAAGAGGGAGAGGAAATTATGTTTCGTTTCCTCTTCTTGAATTTGAAAGGAGTTAGACAGGTTTGTTTGAAAAGGAGAAAAGCGATATGTATTTAATGCACAAAAACAAGTTTGTTGCAAAGTTAATAACCTATCAGGGCGTGATCATAGGCGTAAGCGAAGTGTATAACGAAAAACTGCTTCCGATTGGGATGCAGGGTAGTGTAAAATTTGCAGACTGGAAAATTCTGACATGGTTAACGAATAGGATGACTCCAAGAACCAGAATAAACATTGAAGAAATCGAAGACGAGAAAACAGTGTGGGAATATCTAAAAGATAACCATGGATTGTCTATGAATGATTGTTATTGGTTCCAGGATGTGTACACAAAAGAAGTATTATCTTGGAATGATATCAATTTCAGAGATAACGGTTACTTAAGTAAACTTCGTAGTTTTCACAAAAATACTTCTGATGATCAGCATCCATCCATTTTGTCGCCGGATTATGCAACGCCTGGAGTTTTAAAAAAGTATTGGTTTCGAGAAAATGGGCGCGATTATCTGACGAAATATGGATGGATGCCAGGTGCCCCGAGCGAATCTGTTCTGGCAGCAAATGAGGTCGTCGTTACTCAGATTGCGAATATTCTTGGAATTCCATGTGTACAGTACGAGCAATCAATCACAGATGCCGAATACACGTGCGTAAGTGAATGTTTCAGTAAAAGAAACGAAGACATTGTAACCGGACAGAACATAATGTGTCAGTTGAATTCTTATAATCCAATCGACATTATGTCATACGCAAATGACCTTGGTTATAAAAAAGAGATCGATCAGATGATGATCCTTGATGTCCTTGTCGGAAACCACGATAGACATCTTTCTAATCTTGCATTTGGTATGGATGCCGATACAAGAGAATTCACGAGGTTTATTCCATTGTATGATAACGGAAGTTGCCTTGGCTGGAATAGAATGCCTTATGAAGCTTTGATTATAAAACCGCTGGATTTACGACCTGAAGAGGCAATCGGTTTTGTGAATACATATGTTGAGCTTCCGGACATTCGTATCCTGATTAACTGTGTCCGGTATGTATATAATAATTATCAGATTCCTGAAGAACAGACTGAAATCGCAATCCAGACACTAACAAGCGGATACAAAGTCGTATGGGATGCGATGCAGGAACTGAAGAATAAGTCCAAGTAATGGAGGTTTCAATATGGAATACAAAAACGATTGTATCGTGAATGATCAATTTTCTGAAAGCAAAACTCAGGAAGACGACTACGAGAAAGAACTAATTAACTGGTATTCTACATATCCTGTTGAGAGAAAACGTAAACTTAACAAGCGCGAACGTTTGGAAAAGGAGCGGAAGCATCTCAAGGAACTCGAGTCCACAAATGTGCGTTATCCACATCCGGTTAAATATGTCGACGAAAAATTTGTACGAAATGTTGGATATTGTCAGATTCCGAAGCCGTATTATAAGCGTCAATATAGAGAAAAGATCAGTTCGTACATAAAACGTCTCGCAAACAGAAAAGTAAGACACTACAAAGGTGAACTCCATAACGGATACCAGCATATTCATAAAGTGTATGATTTTTGGTGGCAAATAAGCTAGGAAGGACGAAGGTATGAGCAAAATCAAAAGATATAAGTTTTCGTGCTGTGTTATTGATGCTGAAAATTTGGTAGAGAATAGAGATTTTCCAATAAAAAGTTTCAGTACATTTTTACATCCATTAGAATTAACAAAAAGCAATCACAAAGAATCGAAGCAGAAATTCAGGAACCGAAAGACATTTGTCGACATAGGAAAAATTGAGTATTAATCACAAATTCAAATCAGAGAGCAGCCGATTATTTTTGGTTGCTCTTTTTATTTTGTTTCCTTTGTTTTTTGCTTGCTCATATTTATTACAAGATGAAATAGAAACTATAAGAAATTGCAACCTAAAAGAAAATGGCTGCGAATTAAATAAGACGAAAATGTAATTATTTTCAATTTCTTTGCAATTTCCTGACGAGTTTCTGAAATTATGAGCCTTATGATATTCGAAACTAAATATTGCGCTGACTGTTTAGTCCGAAGGTATGCACGAAAACAAATTGGGATGTAGATCCTATATTGTATTAGCATGAAAGGAATAACCAGTCACAAACATCATGAGTTTACCAGAAGGATTGTGTAATCCTTACCACTGTAATTGACAGTTTGTTGTCGAAAGATAGGCGATCACACTTATACAGAGTGACGCTTTATTTGTGTGCCTAAAATAGTGGTCAAATGGTAAACAATTATGCATATGAAAATGTGTTTCTCTGGGAATAAAAAGGAGAAACCACATGATTAATATGACATTCGATCATTACACAGAACTTGACGATAAGATTGCATCATTACCAAAACGCAATGAAAACTACGGTCTGGAGGAAAAAGATTTAAAGAGAATTGAAGCGGATCCGGATCGTTATTATCGTTATGTAATGTATCTTCTGAATCAACCGTATTACGAAGTCAATGCTAAAGAACACAAATTTGATAACAAAGATGCGTTGCCGCAGAATGAGGTTACGGACCGTTTAAATGCTTTGATCCGAGACCATGTGGACATCACAGATTAGAGGAAACAAGTATGAAGGTCACCGATTATCGAGATATGTATTATGCAATTTCAAATGGGATTGAGATTGGATTGTCGATCGATAGCGTGCTCGAAGAAGTGGTCGCAGAAAGAGAAAACGGTAATTTATCTGCAATAGATTATAACGAATTAATGGTTTTCTTCAAAGAATGCGACCGAAAACATGGAACACAAATCGTCGAACACAACCATGCTGTTTGGTTACGGCAACAAAGAGAAACGGAAGATCAAAACAGGCAGATTTCGTGGAATAAACCAAAAACACTTGGGGCTCTGTTGGAATTAACAGAAAAAGAACGAGGACAAGCTCGTATTCGAACGCCAAATAATGAGTTTCCCAAAATCGATGTCCCGAAACCGGAAACAACGTTCAAGAAACCAACAACGAGAACAAAACATCAGCAAAAACGAAGGGAGTCTTAATTATGTATTCTAATTCATATCCACAACTTATCCAGAACTGGACGGAAGGATTCGCAAGCAACAAACCATTTACTTTATCACCACAGTTTTTTTCTTATTCAGAAGAACAGAATAACGAAGATGCTGCCGGATTGATGCGCTATGTGTTCGAAGATGTTTTAGACTGGACACCAAACGACGTCCAAAATCACTGCAGCAAAGAAGTGATCGATTTACTTGGTTTGAGACCAGCATACCGAGCACTTATGTGGCCGTCAACTTATGATGCGAGTGGAAAACGTGTTCCACTGGTAGACAGCAGAAGTGGATACGGATATGTTGCAGCCTTATTGTATCCAAATGTGATCCGTACGCTTGGGAAACAGAAATTATGGATCATGGAATATAACGCAATGATGTCAGGAAGAGGACAGCGAGCATTTCGTGTTGATGATTTTCTTGGCAACGATGGTTATGATCACGCAAGATTATTGCTGAATCATTACCTGGTCAATAATCCAGACGAGAGATTCGAAAACATCGAGGACGTATACAAAGTATTTTCAAACCGTAAAGATGCTGAAAAGATCTTACGTAAAGCAAAACTGCTTATCATTCAACAGGCTTTGTTTAAGAGTCCCCTTGAATATCTGCATGCAGCTCTTCCAGACGATGGCACGGAAGCCGGTTGCGATCATATGAGTTATGATTTCTATCGATTTGAAACCATGCTAAACGGAGTCGATGAAGTAGAAAGTCATAAACAAGAGATTATGGAACGCATCAGAAAAGGCGGAGAGTCTGTTTACTCTGTTGCAAAAAGTCTGCTCTTAGATGCGGATGTGGTACAGACAAAAGTTGATTCTTGGAATGAAATTTTGGCAGACCATTTCAAAGATAAGATCATTCTGCTTCATCAGAGACATATGCCTGTAGATAAAATTGCAGAAAAATCAAAACTCCCGAGTGATCTTATCACAAGAAAGCTGGAAGAATGGGGAGCAACAAGGTCATCTCTGAATAAACGACGCAACTTGTAGTCAATAGATTGTCAAACACTTATAGGAGTACTTGAAAACGGTACTCCTTTGTGTTGTTTTCGAAACGATTTCAACCAGTATTAGTTTGTATCGGACTCGAACATATTTAGGCTGTAAGGAGGATTTTTGTATGAGTGAAACAAATAAAACGACAATCGCTGCAGACTGGTGTGAAAAAACACTTCCAGAACTCGCACGATTTAACAAAGCATTTATAAAACGAAAAGGAAAAGGATTTGCGCACGTAATTGTGTTGACTGCAGAAAACAAAGAAGATATCAATTATTGTTACGAAAAAGAGAGTGCACTGTTTGAGTCTTTTGGCTGGTACTGTGTTTTAATGAACGGAGATTCAGTTCCAAAAACCTGTACTTTGGTATTCCGAACAACGCCTAACAAAGATGAGATATACAATGCTTTTGATGTTACAGGAGTCAGCCGGTCTGTGATCGACAAGGATGTATTAGCGAAACTTGTTGATATGATCGGATTTGATGACCTTACGATGGATTACTTGCAGGGTATTAATGAGAGTTATTTATTGTACCTGTTGTCGAAAGTTTCAGATTTAGGTATGGACCGTTTCGTAAATGAGTTGCTCGTAAATCATTACAATAACACAGATTCTGATAATATGACAAAGGAAGACCTCAAGATCTTATTTGGTACAGACGACATCAAGACACTGTGCAGTACGGCAGCTACTTGCGAAGTAAAAGAGCAGGATACTAATTCTTTTTTTCCGCCGACGTCAGAGTCAACAAAAGCAGAGAAAGAACCGGCTTCTGTAACGGGACAGGCTGATGAACCAAATAAAGCGGCTGCTAAAGAACCGGTCACACATGTAGTAGAACAAAGTGTAGAAGTCCCTGTTCCAAGACCTGCACAACCGCAGCCAAAACCGAATCCATTACCATATGATGAGAGACCAGCAAACGAAGACAAGATTAATTCACATTCGATTCCTCATTCAAAAGGATTTCTTTCAAGTCACGGAAAATTCCGCCCTGTTACAGTAACAAATAACGAGCGATCTGTGACTACAAAAACAGCAGAAACGAAACAAAATGAGCCTAAGAATGAATTAAATCCTGCAATTTTAGAAGTAGAAGATAGAAAACCTGCATCCGTTCCCGAAGTAGAGCAGACTGTAGTGGAAAACCAGGAAGAAAGGGAACCAAAAAGCGTTTCCGAAGATAAGGATATTGTTTCCGAAGTCGAAGAAAGCCAAACAATACCGGAACCTGTTATTTCGGAACCAAAAGAAGAGGAATCCGATGACGACACACCAAGTGTACCGGCTCCAGTTAAAGTAAAAAAGATTTCATTTCAGTCAAAAGAGGTCTTAACGGAAGAAGATAAGAAGCAGAATGCAGAGCTGCTTCATAAAATCCGGTCCAAATATGAGCAGGCATTACAATTTGTGACAGATCTGCATAGTCCTCAGTTTACACTGTTTATCAATTTGTTCCGAGAAGCATTAGATAACAATAAGTATACTAAGCAGTGGTGTCCTATGTATCTTGAAATCTCAGATGATCTTACAACAGAATTGTATGCGAAACTTTACGAACTGGATCAGGTTACAGCGGAATTCAATAAGAAATTAATTCATCAGGTATTACATATTGGCTGCCCATTCTGTGCAACTGAGTGGAATGAAGATATTACTTTTGTTGACAATGGACTTCATTATACCAGATGTCCAAACTGCAATAGTGAGAGACCATTCATGAAAGAAGAGTAATTTAAGGAAGAGGATAAGGCAGTTTGGCAGGATAATAATAGAACAACAACGAATATTGGAAAACCTGCCTATCCATATCCTCTTTTTCTTCAAATAACGTGTATAGAAATCGAAAAGGAGTACTTAGTATGAGAATTAATCGTATTGAAAACGAATTGGATATCATTGATGCTGGGCTTATCACGGAGAATCCAACCAGTGTTTTATCAGCATTTTTGAGTACGCATGCGTGGATTGTCGACGTATTGATGCTTGTTTTTGTTGTATCCGGTGTATACCGATGTTATAAAACCAAGAAGCAAGACAGTGATGAGAAAGATATCAAAAATATGTTTAACGAAGACGGAACAAAGAATCAACATTACGCACACAAAGATTATGATCCATTCCCATGTTTTACGTTCGCTTTATTGTTATTTATCGTACGATTACTGCTTGCAGCATTATAATAGCCGATAACGAAACAACGAATGCGAGATATAAATTCATTCAGTTGAGTCCATATTTATAACAGAGCTGGCAAAACTCCGTAGCTTTAGCTGCGGAGATGAGAAGACAGCTCTTTTTTTTTACAATTCTTTTGCAATCTCCTGACGAGTTTTCTAAAAAGTGAGCCTTATTAATATTATACAAATGTATTGTCAATTACTTTGGGCTTAAAACGATGGAAAACGAAGACCCGGAAAGGAGACAGGTTATGAAGATCATGTGCAGTTATGCTGTGGAGATGAAACATATCAACAAATTATTCCGTGACACCATAAGGATCTATAATGATGCTGTCTCTTTTTGTGTAAAAGCTTTCGAAGACCACTGGGAAGTTTTAAAAACTTTGGATCCTGGTAATAAAGAAAGATTTGCTTATGCAGACCATCTGATCCATTCAACGAAAACAAACACTGCCGTATTCAAAGAGTTCGATCAGAAGTTTCATAAAATGCCATCTTATCTTCGATTTTCGGTGATCAATACGGCACTAGGACACTTGAGTTCTTACTATTCAAATCTTTCGAATTGGGAAAATGATCCGTCGAAAGGGAAACAGCCGTCTTTCCAGTTCCGTCTTAATAAACTTCCGGTATTCTACAAAGATAACATGTACATACCGGGAGAAAATCCGGATACCATCAGACTGAAGGTGTTCGTAAACCACGACTGGAACTGGGTGACAGTATCCTTAAAACACACTGACGTAGTGAGCATTCGTAACCACAGGAAAGATGGAAAGATTTCCGCTCCGATGCTGGAAAAGAAGAATAAGAAATGGTTCCTTCGCTTTGCATTTGAAGGACAGGTAAAGCTAAACGACACAAAACTGGAGGAAAGACGCATCCTTGCTGTAGACCTGGGTGTCAATACCGACGCTGTCTGTTCAGTCATGACAAAAGACGGTACTGTTCATGCGAGAAAATTCATCAATTTCGCAGGTGACAAAGACCGGATTTATCATACGCTGAACAAGATCAAGAAAGTACAGAAAAACTCAGGGTCACAGAATACGAAGAAGCTGTGGCGGTACGCAAGATTCCATAACGACGAATTAGCCAGGAAAGTTGCGTCGAAGATTGCGGAAACCGCAATTGAGTATCAGTGTGACGTCATCGTTTTCGAGCACCTGGATACAAAAGGAAAGAAGAAAGGTTCCAAAAAGCAGAAATTACAGATGTGGAAGAAAAATACGATACAGAAGATCGTGGAGCAAAAAGCACATAAGAACGGGATTCGCATCTCACACATCTGCGCATGGGGGACTTCGAAACTGGCATATGACGGATCGGGGTATGGGCTCCGGGGAACAGAGGCTGGAACTAAATCCTATTCCATCTGCCGGTTCCCGAATGGAAAGACTTATAACTGTGACCTGTCTGCCACTTATAATATCGGAGCCCGGTACTTCATCCGGGAAATACAACAAAACCAGTCTGTGAAGAACTGGTCTGTCATTACGGCAAAAGTTCCGGAATGTCAGAAGAGAACACAATGCACTTACAGTACCCTGTTAAGGATCAATGCTTTAGACCGGGTATCGTGATCTGCTGATTCATCTCATCTGTAACTTAGTCTCTGTGTGGTAAGTATCTTCCGAAAGGAAATACCGGCTAAGCAGAGACCGTATGTACAGACGAGTACGTTGTCTCAATTAAATCAGACAATAGGATCCCCTGAGTTTTAGCTCTGGGGAGTGTTCAAGTGGTGTTTCATAAAAAAGATCTGATGCAAGATCTGAATTGGATGAAACGCGAAATAGAGATCCACAATAAATTCACAGAACAAAGGAAGAATCTGGAAGCTGCAACGAAATCGTGTATTCCAAATCAAATCAGCAAAATAAAGGAATCTCAGTCTGCGGTTTCCGAATATTTGAAAACTTTGAACTATACGGAAGTCTGATGGAAAACAAGAGAAAGAGCCGGTTTATCGCCGACTCTTCTTTTTGTTTTCTACTACAGGCAACCAACGAATTTGTCATCCAAATCCTTTTCATAGTCGTCTGTTCGAACGGAACCAAATTTAATGAATACCTGTCCAATAGGATCCATCTTTTTGATCACAGATTTTAAATCTGTCATGATCCCATTCGCATCGTATTCAAACTTCGGTTCATCGTTATAGACGCCGGGATACCACTGTCCATCGTTTTCATCATACAAAGGTGGTTTCTGATAACATTCGGATTCGTCTATATCAACGCTTTCCTGTGTTGTTAAGGTCGTTTTGACGGACATGATTCCAGTATCGCTGTCTATATTTGTGATGTAATTTCTCACGTTACTGTAATCAGGATTCGTATTGATTGGTCTTAATAATTCGTCTACAGTCTGACGGAATTTCAACTGATACCCAGCCTCAACAGTAATTGAAAATGTCCCTTTCTGTTCCATATCGTTTCTGATCTCCTCTCTGTGTGTTTATTGTTTCTGTTCTAAATATGGGTTGAGAGAATGCATACCATTTGTCTGCAAACAAGATAACCATATTTAGTGATAGAACGTGAAAGAGAGGTATTTTTATGGAACCGAAAAACGAATCACTCACAAATAAGAAATTAACAGAAGTAGAAACAAACGAAGCTAAGAAACCGACAAAAAAGGATCCGAAAGAAAAGAAACCAACCGAAAAAACAAAAGAACAGGATCCGAAAGAAATGGTTTCCGAACAGCCACAGCAGTTTTTAATTCAGTTAATGTCTGGCGATATAGATCCAAATATGATGATGGATGAAGATGCTTACACAGCAGAACAGATTGAGGATTTAAAACTCAGCATTAAGGAATGGCTTGGTCGTGTTCCGTTTACAGAGTTTCGAAACGCAATTCACAAAGATGTTATAGGACAGGACAATCTCGATTTAATACTTGCAAACGTATATAACTATCTTACAAACGTTGCTCTTGGGAACCCAGTGAATAACAATATGCTTATGGCTGCTCCATCTGGCTGCGGAAAAACAGAAACATACCGGTCACTCCGCAATTATTTTAAAACAGAGATTCCAGAGCTTACAATCTCACAAGTAGATGTATCTGTGATTACGGAAGAAGGTATTGTTGGTGCCGGAAGTTCGATACTAGTAGATGAGCTCATGGAGAATGGCACCAATGGTTATGGAATCGTATTTATGGATGAATTCGACAAGAAACTGATTCCTTCATTTGCAGAAGGAGCAAACACATCTGCTGCGGTCCAAAATCAGTTATTAACTATTATTGAAGGTCGTGAAGTTCCGTTTATTTTGAATGGTCAGCCAACTGGATATTATATTGATACATCCAATACGATGTTTATTGGTTTGGGTTCGTTTAATGAATCCAGAGAGCAGAAAAAGAATGCGGCAAAGAATAATTTAGGATTCGGAGCCAGAACCCAGGATAATGATATGTTCGATGAGATTACAAGAGAAGATATGATTAAAATGGGAGCGAGTTACGAAATGATTGGTCGTTTCCCTTTGATTGTCAACTATCATAAGTTATCTGAAGAGGCAGTCGACAAAATTATTGACAAAACACTGGAAACGTTGAAACTTGCTTATCAGTTACCGATCGAACTGGATGCAGATATGCGAACACAATTACATGAGTTTGCGAATGGCGTTTACGGATGTCGAATGTTAGATAGCAGCATCCGAGACCAGGTGATCAAACAGTACACAGCATGGTTGATCGGTGGCTGTAAGAAAAAGAAGATTGTAGTCCATTCGGTCACAGAATCAGAATTGGTTTAAGAATATAGAAATCCTGCTTATTTTGAGCGGTTATAGACCCTGGTTGTTTTCGGGTAGCGTATACCTAGAATTCGAAAACCAGTCTCTGTAATAAAGTTTTATACTGTGAAGTTTACAACCCTTATTCGTTAATTCGGATAAGGGTTATCTTCTGCGTTGCTTTCTAAAGCGGAAGATTTGTACTCTGTTCCTCAAGTGTATAATCATCTGCCTTTGTTTTCTTAGAAGGTTTGAACTCTGCACTCCAAGAGTAAGATCGTCTGTCTTTGTTTTCTCGAAAAATCTGTACTCTGTAAATATAAATATCATCATTCTCCTGACGAGTTTTTCAGATTGTGAGCCTTGTAATAGATAACAATTAGTAGTTAACGAAGAAAAGAAAGGAATTAAAACCATGCATATTATATTGTTTTTATTGATCATGATAATAATTGTGTCTGTAATCTTCATTCCAATAATCCATAAATCGGTTACAGCTGATCTCGCTGCGATCGAAGCAATGGCTTTAAATGACGAGACAATGCACCCAGATATTGACGTAGCTCCCGGACTCAAAACAGAAACCTTAATCGTTGTATATGCAGTCTTGGCATTTTGTCCAAGTATTTTTCTTACGGGACTATACCCTAGATTCCGGCAGCCAGTATCAGTAGAGACAGTTCCGGTATCATATGAGTCCGGAGAACAGATACCGAAAAATGTGACCGTTATTGTAGACGAAGAGAATTCAACACATTTTGAGACGATTACATACAAATTTGGCTTTTTGTATGAAAAGGAAACGTCATTACACGTAAATCTCTCTGATGAGATGTTGGACAAACAGTAGCGGAACCGAATATTTTAGAACCGATTATTTTAGGAAACATAATAGATTCTAAGTCAATAGGTTCCGAAAGAGCGGTTCCTAAATAATAGGAATACGGAGGAAATCCATGAACGTAATCGTATTTATGGTTCTCGTTTTAACCGTAATACTCATTTTGTTTATTCCGGGAATCAGTTATTTAGTTCGAAAAATAAATAGTAAACATAAGGATTTGTCACTAGAACGAAAACTCACAAACATGCTAACCATTTCGGTCGGTCTTTGGAGTATCGGATCTTTGATTTCTCTATTAATATGGTCAGAGTACCACGTCCATAGGATGCAAAACACCGCATGGGCGTGAGTGAATGACCTATACTGTTATGGAACAAGGTTCACAAATATAATAATTCGTCGTAAATTGCAAAGAAAAAGTTACAAAACTGACGAATTGACATAAAAGTGAGCCTTATTCTGTTTGTAACGATATTTCAAGGAAAGGAGCAGAAGTCATGGCTTATCGTGTTATGCAGTCCCAGGTAGCTCGTGGTAATTACATATTCGATTATTGTGACAGAAATGCAGAATATGCAAAGCTGTTATACAATGCTGCCCTTTTCCGGATCAGACAGATCTTTACCGGATATGACAAGGAGAACCGTTCTGACAATGAAACGCAGGTATTTTCTGAAGTTGCGTTACTGGAAGATCAGTTTCCTTCCATCCATGTCAAAAAGGTCATCTCATACTGTCATCTTGAGAAACTGATGCGCGTGACGGATAATCCTGATTTTCTGGCAGGACTTCCCATGCAGTCAGCACAGAATGTCTTAAAACAGGCAGTACAGGATTTTAAAGACTGGCTTAAGGCACTGTCCGATTATAAGAAACATCCTGAGAAATATCTCGGCAGACCAAGGATGCCACGTTATAAAAGATCAGGTGTTACGACTTTTACATTATCCAACCAGGATGCGGTACTGTATTTCACAGATCATGGGACTCTACTCAAACTGCCACTGGTACCTGAAAGATTGTATCTTCCAAACCTGTCCAACAAGGCAGTACTGAAAGAAGTAAAAGTCATTCCGTTTTATGACAGATACATCATCTCTCTGACACTGGAAGAACCGGAAGTACCGTTACGTCCTGATTTGCCATACCTATGTTCTGTAGATTTTGGTATCGACAACTTCGCAGCTATCGTATGCAATGATGGTTCATCTAAGCTTTACAAGGGCGGAGCTGTCCTCTCAGACTGCCAGTGGTTTCATAAATCCAGGGCAGCAGCCATAAGTATCATCACAAAAGGACATGACAGATACACTGCCAGTTCAAGGAAACTGAATACAATCAGTGTCAATCACCATAATTTCATCAATGACCAGTGTCACAAGATCAGCCGGGATATCATCCGTTTCTGTCTGGAACACAGAGCCGGAACGATCATTCTTGGAGAAAACAAGTTCTGGAAACAAAATACCAGCATGGGTGCACAGAATAACCAGGCTTTCGTTTCCATGCCGTTTTCACTCCTTAAGAATATGATCATCTATAAAGCAGAACGGGAAGGCATCGCTGTTATCACACAGGAAGAATCTTATACATCCAGGGCGGACATCACAGCGATGGATTACATTCCGGTATACGGTGTTGACGATGAAAAAGTAGATTTCTCCGGAAGACGCATCAAAAGAGGGTTATACAGATGCAGTAACGGTCTAGTCATCAATGCAGACTGTAACGGAGCAGCAAACATCATGAGAAAGGCAGTGCCGGATGCATGGAACGGAACAGAAAGTTTCGAGTTCCTTGCATTACCAGAAGTGTCAGGGTTCCACGAACTGAATCCCAAAAGTAATTCCGTAAGAGGAATAGATGCTGTGTGAACAGCATGTGCCGGTACGGACATCTGTTTTCGGACAGATCGAAAGGCGTAAGTGTCACGACCACACGAAAACCATAACCTGGTACCTATATCTTAGGAAGATACCACTTCCATAGGATATATAAATACCGCATGGGAGTGGTTATTCATCAGTTATCGCTGTTTTGTTTACAACCTTTCGAAAACCGATAACATCCGAGATAACACATATTGATTATGAATCCGGAGAATCGTTTTCAACACGTGGATTACCAACTGTCATCGATAACGAGAAACCAACACATATTGAAACAATACGATACGAATGGGGATTTTTGTATCTGGATGAGAGTAAATTGCATGTGAATGTTTCTGATAATTAATGCAATACTAGGAATTCCATATTTAGGATAATAAGTCATAAGAGAAAAGGAGATTATATTATGGTATCTATAAAACTTGTTCTTATTATTTGGTTAGTGTGTTCATTGGTATCCACTATTTTGTACATCGCTTTTGATAATGATACAGTTACAGGACTTTTTGCAGTCGGTCCGGTTGGTTGGGTTCTAAGTATCATTTGCTTCCTTGTAAACAAAATTCATCGGTTCTTCAAGTATCATTTCAAAAAGATGTCAATCTGGGATGACGGGAACGGAAATCTGTATTATGTTACGCCGAAGATGAATTGGGATATCATACATTGTGAACTCGCAAAAGGTTACAAATTAGTAAAACAATATGCGCCGAAGTCTGAATGGAAGGATCTCGAAACATTTCCGGACGAATTTCTGGAAGCATGTCTTATTAATTGCAGGCATTGCGTACACAGAGCTGGATGCGATGCACGTTATGAACATGGACAATCAATTCTATGCAAAACCAATGAGATCGGATGTATTATAGAATACGATTGCTATCAATTCGATAAGACATCTTGAAAAATCATAAAACAAGAAGCCACCTACCGTAATTGGTATGAACCGACCCCCAGAAGTTAGACCAAAAAATCTAACTATTGGAGGTCGGTTTTCTTATGGCAAAATATAACTTTGAGCTTAAGAAAAAAATTGTTCTAGAGCATCTAAGTTTAGGTGTTGGTTCAAAAGCACTAGCAAAAAAACATAATGTTAAAAGTGCTAAACAGATTCGACAATGGATTCATAATTATAATGAATTTGGTGAGGAAGGCTTAAAAAGAAGTAGACAGAAGAAGAATTATTCTTTTGAATTCAAGCTTCATATGGTAGAATCTTATTTATCAAACGAGGTCTCATATGAGGAACTGGCATTAGCAAATGGAATCACCAATTATACTATGATTAGCAGATGGGTTGAAGCATTCAGAGTAGCTGGTCCCGACGGGTTAAGGCCTCGGAAGAAAGGTCGGAAAAAAACTTTGGATAATTCTGTTTGCAACAAAATTTCTCAGAATGTTAAAGAGAATACTCCTAATACAAGTGCTGAACATGTGAAAGAATTAGAAGATGAACTTCTTAAGCTAAGAATAGAGAATGCCTTTTTAAAAGAACTGAGGAGACTGCGTTTAGAGGACGAAGCCAAAATGAGAGAACGGCTCGAATCATCAGTAGTCTCCGAAGACAATTCAAATTAAAAGACCTTCTCTCATACACAGGCATGCCTAAAGCAACATATATGTACTGGCAAAAAAGATTTGATAGAGAAAATCCTGACAAGGAACTCGAGGAAAGAATTCTTGAAATTAGGAAATTTCATAAGGACTATGGCTACCGTCGTATGCTGGGAGAACTTCGAAACCAAAACATTGTTGTTAACAAGAAAAAGGTTCAAAGAATTATGCAGAAGCTTGGTCTACAGGTCACTTCATTTACACGAAAGAGCCGTAAATATAGTTCTTACAAGGGAAAGGTAGGAACTATAGCACCTAACAGAATTCGTAGACGATTTAACACGCATATACCTCGTCAGAAAATCACAACAGATACAACAGAATTTAAATATTATGAGGTGGATTCTAAGGGGCACATGACAATGCACAAATTATATCTCGATCCATTTATGGATATGTGCAATGGAGAAATACTAAGTTTTGGGATTGATAAGCATCCTTCTGCTGAAAATGTACTGGCAGCTTTGGAAAAGGCAATCAAAATAACATCTGATTGTCCATATCGAAGAACGTTTCATTCAGATCAAGGATGGGCTTATCAAATGAAAGCCTATTCACGACGATTAAAAGAGGAACGTATCTTTCAAAGTATGTCGAGAAAAGGGAATTGCCATGATAATTCAGTCATGGAGAATTTCTTTGGGTTACTCAAGCAAGAAATCTACTATGGTGTTGTATATTATAGTTTTGAAGAATTGAAATCTGAAATAGAACGATATATAGAATATTATAATGAGCAAAGAATTAAAGAGAAACTAGGATGGATGAGTCCTGTTCAATACAGGCTTAGCCTCTTGGCTGCATAAAAAATGCGTAACAGACAAAATCTGTTACGCAATAAAAGTCTAACTTTTTGGGGTCACCTCAGTAAGTGGTTTCTTTTGTGTTTAGAATGCCATTGCAGGCGCCGTTTCAAATGCAGGTGTTACTTCGGAGACGGCATCTGGATCTGAAAGTTCGATTCCCAGGATTGCGTTTTCCAAAAGAGCTGCGATCTGATCAAGGTCTCCGGTAAAAAGACCTGCAGACATGGACGCCAACTTATCTGTGTCAACATGTGTGTAATTATACAATGTTGTCATGATATCGTCGGATTCGTAACCATAATCTGTAATAGTAGGGTTTCCGGATACGTTTTTGATGCGGAATATAAAGGTTCCACACCAGTCAGCCATTCCGTCGGCATCCCCAAGACAGTATTCCATGCAAACGGCAAAAAGATTCACATCAGGAATAAAGACTACTGGGTCACAAAGAAGAAATGTATCGTTACTAGCTGAGTCCGCTTTGATAGAATTCATATCGTATTCCTCAATTCCGGACTCTAATGTATCAATTACTTCCTGCAATGTTCCTGTTTTAAGTATTTCTCTCATATTCAATTCCTCCTTTAATATGCGATTAGCGGTTATTCTAAATATGTGCTCGAACCGTATTACGAAACAAATTTGATTTTTTTTTGCAATTTCCTGACGAGGTTTTCAAAAAGTGAGCCTTATCATGTTTAGAAACGAAAACATAACAAAAAAAAACAAAGGAGGATTTAATATGTTTTTATTCGTTCTAGGCATTATTGCAACTATAGTATTATTCTTCGTTTTGGGTATTGAGTTTACAGACGATGCAGTAGAGATGCATTTTAGAAAGAGACAGTTTCTTGCTGTATTCGGACTTATACTCTGTGGTTTCGGATGTGTCCGAACCGTACCGACTGGATATACCGGAATTTTAACTACATTCGGACGAGTCGAATCGCAGACATTAGATGCAGGTATAGCTTTTGTAGAGCCTTGGCAAAAGGTTGTAAAAATGGATAACCGTGTACAAAAAGCACAAGTAGATATGACCTGCTTCTCAAAAGATATTCAGGAAGTAACACTTACATACACCGTCAACTATCAGATTAGCCAGCAGAATGCACAGGATATTTATCGTACAATCGGTTCTAACTACTATGACACAGTTATTGTTCCACGTGTACAGGAAGCAGTGAAAGCCGGATTTGCAAAATACACTGCAAATGAATTGATTGAAGACCGTAATAAGGTTGCTGCTTTAATTCAAACCGATTTGATTGATGATCTTGCAAGTTATAACATTAGATTAACTGCAACCGCAATCGAAAATATCGATTTTAGTGACGAATTCACAAGCGCAGCAGAAGCGAAAGTAACAGCAGTCCAGAACAAATTAACAGCAAAGACAGAGCAGGAAAGATTAAACCTGGAAGCAGAAGCAGAAGCAAAACGAAAAGTAACAGCAGCTCAAGCAGAAGCCGATTCTGCAATCGTAGCAGCAAAAGCTGATGCAGAGGTAGCACAGATCCAGGCAGATTCCGCTGAGTATCAGGGCAAAAAGGATGCAGCTATCATGTCATCTGTTGGTTCACAGTTAGATGCACATCCACAGTTGATCCAGTACTACTATGTCAAAGGATGGAATGGCAAACTGCCAGAGACAATGCTAAGCGACAAGATCAATACATTGTTCCAGTTAAGCCAGTAAACAGAATTAAATACAGAGGCTGTTGCATTGCGTAGCAGCCTTTGTTTTCTAATCAAGGAGAACCGTATGGTATTATACAAATTTAAGAAACCGAATCAGGCGGAAGACAAACCGAAAACAGAGCCGAGAAAGACGTTGGATTCTAAAGATTCGGAAGATAGCGTATATCATTATGATTACATGAAACAGCTTATGAAACAGAAAAACGGAACAAAGTCAACGAAAGCAACAGAGGAGTCTAAGAAGAGTAAGAATGGTCCTTTCTGTTTGACAAAATATGACCTACAACCATTTGTTGAAGTTTCTGTACTACTTGTTGTTATTATTTGTATTATGTTCGTTGCTGTTTTTTTATTATCAGATCCCGATAATTCAGATACGGATATTGCACAAGCAGAACAAACAGCAACCATCGAATCGCATTCCAATGTAGTGTCTGAATATAGTAAATTTGAAGGAATGCAGGAAAATGGGTTGCCAAAAAAGTGGATCGCAACTGTAAACAAAGACCATAAGTATATTGATTTTAGAGATCTGGCAAAAGAATACGAATACCGAGATATTACAAGGTCATTAAGCTTTACAGTAACAGAAGGAGACGAATGTATTGTAGACTCAATCTATGATGTTGGATTTCAAACATCGTGGCCAGCATATGATCTCTGTAATGACTCGAACACAAAAACCTATAATCTTACGGTACATGTTAGTGATTCAGATGAGATTGGTACGGTTCAGTTAGTTCTGACAGTAGAAAAATAAGAAGATCGAAAAGCAGGAAGAGGATATAAGAGAGAGGATTAGGATGAGGATAAGAAAAACATCTGAAACGGAATATATTCCTCTTCCTTTTTCTTGTATTTCCTGACGAGTTTTCGATATATTGAGCCTTATTGTTAACAAGTAAAAACGAAGGGAGAATACATATATGTTTCATACAGAAGAATTAAAACAAGTCATTGATCAATTACAGAGTTCTCATGGAGCCAGTCTTGGTTATTTTGATACCTTGCTGTTGATTACGAAATTAATCGGACTGTGTGCGGGACCGATTTTATTTGTGTTTGCAGTCTTTGCAGTATTGTATTTTGTTCCAAAATATTTACCGCAAATTCTGATACCGCTAGAAAAAGACATGAAGCCATATTATTTTTTGTGCAGCTGGGGAGATCAAAATCTAAATGATCTTCATTTTGAAGGGATAAGGTTTACGAAGAAATATAAAGCAATCCTTGAAAAACGCGGACATCTAAGATATCAGATAACAACCGTTTTATCCTTAATTGCGTGTTTTTTGTTAAGTCCATTTTTATTCGTAAGCTTCGGTACTATGTTAACCTACATTACAGTTGTCTGTATCTTTTTATATTGGATTGTAGGAAATAAGACTAAAGATGGTTATTACCTAACAACTGAAATTGATGATATTAATTTTCGATCACTCTGCCACGAAAACCATTGGGCAATATATGGAAATATTCAAAAACTATCAAGTATCAATGAGATTGAATCCAATATCAAAGAACAACTGTACAAAGAGGTGTTCTCACTGAAAATGGATAAAGTAGAAATGACACCAATTGAGTTTGAAAAATATATGGATGAACATATAGTATCTGACTGTTGTTCTATTCGTTTACCGTTTTCTGAAATCTAACGAATTCAGTTACTGATTATTTCGGAAACAGATATTTATGGAGCAAGAGTTGAGTAAACCAATTAATTAGTTTACCGACTTTTTGCTCCCTATTTTATTGTTTCCTGACGAGTTTTCCAGATTGTGAGCCTTATTATCAATAACAAGTAAAGGAAACGAAAGGAGATTATATATGTTTCATACAGAAGAATTACAACAAATAATTGATCAGTTACAACATGCACAAGGAAGCGGACTCGGGTATTTCGATACACTACTGCTGATTTTTAAATTAATTGGACTATGTGCAGTTCCTACACTGTTTGTTATCAGTTTAATAGTGATTTTAGTATTGGGACCAAAATGGATTTCATACAAATTAACGCCAGTGTCAGACACAATGAAGTTATACGATTATCACTTTGTTCTTAAACGAAAGAAAGACAAATATTTTTTGAAGCCGTCTGATTGGGAAGAAAGTCGTGATTATGAAAAACTACTTTGTAAACGGGGATTCTTGCGTTATAAAATAACCTGTGGCTTCTCTGTAATCGTATTATTGTTATTAAGTCCATTTCTTTTTAATGACCATACAAAAGTTCTTTTTGGTATATTTACATTTTGTATAATCGTAGGACTTGTACTTACATTGTTTTTCTGTAACGATAGTTTTGGTTGCGATGATTGGAGCGATATAGCAAAGGAAAACCCTGTAAATAAAGCAGAAATCAGAAGTCAGTTTCGTGAGAAAATCCAGGAAGCATTTAAAACTATAGATACAAAGAAATTGAAGGATATAGATAACCATGAGATTAACCATGAGATAGAACAAACTATAAATGCAACTGTGAATGATCGATATTACAAAGCGGTTATCTATGTGAACATTGATGAACGATAGAATTATCGGAAACGGATATTCACGGGAACAAAAAGGAAGTAAACAAATTAATCAGTTTAGCAATACTTTTTGTTCCCTGATATTTTGTTTCCGCATAAGTGTATTCGCATCCGGTATTTTTGTGCCAAACTTATCATATAGAACACCGGCTTCTTCGTTAACATCGGGCACATATTTAAGACGTAACAAATAAACCATCAAAAGAAAAGGAGAAAAGTATTATGTTTCAAACAGACGAACTTGTAAAAATTATTAACCAGTTGCAACACGCAGACGGCATGGGGTATTTCGAGACCCTTGGATTGATCTTAAAGTTACTTGGATTATGTGTCGGTCCCGTTATGATTATTGTAGCAGCGATCGCAATCGAATATTTCTTGCCGAAACTGGTAGCTAAAAGATTTGTTTCAGTCCCTAACGATTTCAAGCAGTATAATATTTTCATTTATTGTGATCAAGACAAAAATCGATTCGAACATTGTTGTACAAGAATGACAGAGGATTTATTACAATATTTGAATAAACAGGAAAAATTCAGAATCATTACTTCCTGGATCTTAATTCCAATAATCACCCTGTTTTTATCGCCGATGTTGTTCATTAACATCAACGTGACGATCATTCTTGTATTTGTTTTCTGTGTTGCTTTGTTAATCAAAGGTTATAATACCTGGACCGTATTTGATTCAAATTCAATTGATATTGCTCCTGATTACAAACGATACAAAGAAAAAGGATACAAACTCGGACAAAAAGCAGAGTACGTTTGCAGGGAATTAAACAAAGAATATCCTGATCCAACAAAAATATCTGATACAGACAAAGAGGAATGCGCAAAGCGAATTAAAGAAAAGCTCGAAGATAGTATTTGTGATGTATCGGTCAGATTAGGTCGATTTTAAAATGAAACAGAGGCAGGCGTAATAACCTGTCTTTGTTTTTGGAGACGAAGCTGTAATACACTTAAACGTTAGTAGTTCAAGCATCATGGCTTCTAGGTTAAGCCCATTCATTACATATTTAAGATGTAACAAAATAACATACAAGAAAAGGAGAGTAAACCTTATGAGTCGTTACTGTCCAATCGTTGATCACAATGTTACTTACCAGTTTTGCGAAGACTGTGAAGATCGGCAATGTAGTAAACGAAACAACAAAAACAAATCAAAGGAGAACAAAAGCAATGACACATGCAGACATTGACGTCCGGTATTTGAATCCGGATATTGAAAAATTGACTTATATTGATGACAAGTCAGATTGGATCGACCTTAGAGCCGCCAAAGAAATGAAACTGAAGAAAGGCGACTTTGCATTGATCCCACTTGGAATTGTCATGAAAATCCCTTACGGTTTCGAAGCATATGTTGCACCGCGTAGCTCAACATTCAAGAAATGGGGACTTATCCAGACAAATAGTATCGGAATCATCGATAACTCTTATTGTGGAAACGATGATGAATGGATGATGCCAGTATACGCAACACGCGATACCGAAATCCATGTAAATGACCGTATCTGTCAGTTCCGCATTATTGAGAATCAGCCACGAATTATATTCCATGAAAAGGAACAGTTAGTTGGTGAAAATCGAGGTGGATTCGGCAGCACAGGAACAAACTAAGCCGTAAAACAGAAAACAGATCTTCTTATGAGGGTCTGTTTTTCTTTGCTTGAAACTTGTACATATTTAGTAAATAAGGAACAATAAGTAACGTTCCGAATAATCCGCAATTATAAAGAAAGGAACTATCACATTGTCAACTACCCATCACAAAGGAGTAAGGAGTGGAAGCTGCCACCTTATGGTGTGCAGAGGAAACTCCGTTCATGTACAAAATAATTAGAAATATTTTGTAATTTCCTGACGAGGTTTCCAAAATGTGAGCCTTATTGGTATTAAAGAGTTTAGAAATAACTCTTTGCGGTTCCAACTGAGACCGTAAGACTGCAGGACGAAGAGTCCTGTGAAACCTACCATGTAGGGATGTCTTGAACGTTTCTGCAACGGAGAGACTACATCGCTCAATTTATTGAGGGATTGAGTCTGTATTTCAAGACCACATCAGACAGATTTGAATACCATAAAAAAACACTGGGAAACTTCAGAGAAGATCCAGATGTCCTGGTATTTCAAACCTTAAGTGATACCACTCCTTCGGAGTACAGTTCACTCGAGATAAACTCTCGTGATGTCCTCCTGTACTGAAACCTGCCACCTACTGGCGTGCAGATCAGTTAGTAAGCCAAGATTATAGAACTGCTAATGTTCTATAATGCTAAGCTTCGGAGTGTGTTTGAGTAACAATTTGACAGAACAAAGAAAGGGAACGACATAGCCAGGAGTGCTCCTCCCACGACTGAAGGCGCGGGTCTCCGCACATGGCTTGTTAAAGGTATTAAGATGAAAAAGAAAGCAGTAACATTGTTGTTAGCCAGTATGTGTCTCGGTATGTTAGCTACCGGATGCGGTACATCAGCTTCAACAAAAGACACAAAGACCACGGTTGCAACAGAAGCATCCGCTGAAACAGAAACAGAAGTTGAGACAGAACAGCCGGATGAGGTAGAGGCAACCGAGATAGTGATCGAAACAGAAACAGAAGCGGTCGATGAATCAACAGAAACTGCTGATACAAAATCAGCAGAAACCGCAACAATCGGTGGCAGCTATGTCGATTTTGATAACATGCAGTTTGCGATCAACGGAAAAACATATACATTAGGTCAGACTACATTACAGGAACTGATCGATGACGGAGTTCCGTTTAATGAGGATGATATTGCAAATGCATCGAATAATTTGAATAAAAACAGCCAGTCCAGTGGATTCCGCATCACATTAGGGGACTATTGGAGTGGACAGGTATATGTATTCAACGATTCAGATGCAGGCAAAACAGCATCCGAGTGTTACATCAGCGAAGTATACTTACCAATGCATATTGGAGAAACACAGAACGTAATGTCGTTTGCTTTTCCTGTTGATATGACTTTAGACGAATTGCTCGCAAACGAAAGCGATCCAACAGACAACAGAACATACGAAGGTGAAAGCCACACAACTGACACAGTAGAATACAAGAAGGATTCAACTAAGTATTATGGTCAGTATGGTTACAAGTTCGAATTCCTTGATGGAAATCTTCAGTATATAACCATTGACTACCTGCCATAAACAGAATACAATCAGAAAACAGTAAAAGAGACAGATCTTCGATTTCTGAAGGTCTGTTTTCTTTTCGTTTCTCTCCGTTTCTTTTGAAGGAAATCGAAAAGTGGCGCAACAGAATTGCCATACAAGAGCAAAATGTCTCTTACTCGAAACATTCTTCATCTAAACGACAAAATGGCTCTATGAGGCATATACGCTTCCACAGAGGCATCCACAAAATTAGAGCTTATTTTCTTACCGTTTCGTCCTTTAGTTTTGCTAAAACTTCGTCAAAATCTGTTCCTTTTCGAAATCGGTTTTGTTTCTGGTATTATGAAGCAGTTTCTTTACAAATCGTTTCTGTTTCAAATTCAATTTCCGGTAGTTTGCAAGAAACTCTCGTTCCTCATTAGACAGTTCGATTTCTTTTTCTCCATTTCTGGGACCAAAGACAAAGTCAAGCATAATTATTTCTCCATATTTTCCAACATCTGTTTTATGTCACAAAAGGCTTCACTGTAACAAATCTTTGTTTCTTATGAATATATATGTGTTGATATCATATACATAATAACAGTTATCAGTACATCATATATATCAGTATAGCATATTTCATAATAGATAACAGCAAAGTCTGTAAACCCTGATGTTTCCTGCATTTCGTGACCATTTGTAAGAAACCAAAGTGTCGTAAAACCTGATAGTTCGGTCACCAAAACGGAAACGTCTGTCCAGAAAACAAGAATCCACGTACCAAATTTATAAACTGTACAAATAAAACCGATTACAGTCACAAGAAACACAATGATGTCGCAAAATCTTGATTTCTGTCCAATGTGGATAAAAATAAAAGTCCCCAATCAAGATATTAACCCACCATTACGAGGACAAAACGATGTATCCGTACAAAATAACCACTATTTTATAGACAAAATAAAGTATACGGACAAAACAAAAAGCCCGGCATTGACATCCAGGCAGTAACAAATATGTAGTTTTAGAATCATTAAGTTCCGGGAACGAGTTTTTGGTATCCATAAATATCCCAAGCAAGTGTTCGTACCATAGCCCCGATACTTCTGATCCGTTCCCCTTTTTTGATATATGTCTCATGGAAACGCGACAATGCTTGTACAATGCAGGATACTGGCAGTTGTAGCGAAATATTAGCAACGTCTCGAATATCCTCATTTGTTAAAGATAGTAGAGAAATCTTTGTCTTTTGTTTTTTGTTGACTTTTGTGATGTCTGCATTGATACGACTTAAGGCAGATTCAATTGTTGCTTTGGCATCATCTACTTTAACCGATTTGATACGAATTGGATTGTATTCTTCTTTCATTGTAATATAAAAGAAGGAACGTTCTTTTGATAACTTTACACCGAACATCTGACAGAAATGATCTGATGTAATCGTATTTCTGATAAGTTTCTTTGTTGCATACGCTGGAAGCATGCGTTTAATGTCAGCATAAGAAGTCTCATGAAGGATCTGATTTTTCGTTGCACCTTCAAGAGTTGAAATAACGCCTCTTAACTGAAGCCTTAGTTCATTGATCGTCTGACATCCAAGAAGGATCTTAAACATATCGTAAGACAGCACAAAATAACCACGTCCACCCTGGGATGCAGTTTTCTTGTTTTCGGTTGACGACAATAGAAACACTTGGTATGTTCCTGTATATAGACCTTTTGTATATGAAATATAACCACGTTCCGACAACGTATGTAAATTACGAATGACAGAACGCCTGGAACAGGATAAAATAGTTGCAGCTTCTTCTAATTCAATACGAAGGTACCCGAATTTATCCGAGCGCAAAAAGTGCAGGTACAGAAAAAGTTTGATTGCAAGTGTAGGAAGCTCTTTTTTGTACCCGAAACGATTGTGCTCATTAATATAGGTACGAACCTGTTTTTTGACAAATTGTTTCTGATCACAGGATTTCGCACAATTAACACCTTTTTTGTAATAAGGGCACGCGTAACAGTTACTAGAATCAGGGTCCACGATGTCTGTTGTGATAACGTCTGTAAGGTAATGATTCTTTTGACATCGAATTGCTGTTACGACTGCGGCTGTGTTTATAATTGTCGTATCTGGATATTCGTGTTCAAAATAGATATTTGCAGACATCGCGTCAACTCCTTTCTTCTAACATTTTCCACAAACATAACAGTTTAATCGACAAAAGTAAAGGGTTCCCAAAACAGCAGAAATCGAAACAAAAACGAATAAATCGAACCAGTAGGTACCGAATGAGAAAATATCGAAAGAAACGGTACCGAATGAGTGAATATCGAAAAAACAGGGGTCAAAATTTGTTTTATCGAAAGAAAAGTCGTTTATCGAAAAGAATGCACAGAATCGAAAGAAATAGGTACCAAATGAATCAATATCGAAAGAAACGGTACCGAATGAGTGAATATCGAAGAAAACAGGTACCAAAATAGTTTTATCGAAAAATATAGCACCAAATGAATGCTTATCGAAAAATATGGTACCGTTTGAAAAATATCGAAAGAAACAGGTACCAAATGAGAATTTATCGAAAAATATGGTACCAAATGAATGCTTATCGAAAAATATGGTACCGTTTGAGAAATATCGAAAAATATGGCACCAAATTAGATTTATCGAAAAATACGGTACCAAACGAGTGTTTATCGAAAAATATGGCACCGATTGAAAAATATCGAAGGAAACAGGTACCAAATGAGAACTTATCGAAAAATGCGGTACCAAATGAATGTTTATCGAAAAATGCGGTACCAAATGAGAAATATCGAAAAATATGGTACCAAATTAGATTTATCGAAAAATACGGTACCAAATGAGTGTTTATCGAAAAATACGGCACCAAATTAGATTTATCGAAAAATACGGCACCAAATGAGTGTTTATCGAAAGAAACAGGTACCAAATGAATGCTTATCGAAAAATACGGTACCAAATGAAGCAATAACGAAAGAAGCAGTGCCAAATTCTATCAATTGCACAACGGACCAAAAACAATTATAATGATGCTATAAGAACGGAGGATAACAGAATGGGTTCGATCAAGTATTCAAAAAGTTTCATCAACAAAATAACGAGCAAAGTAGATCCAGCCATTATTGAATATCACGAAAACAGAAAAGATCGTTACAAAATATTTAATAAACCGATAGAATCCTTCGTGGAAAGTGTGTTAATTGAGGAACTCGGAACAACAGACAGAATAGAACTAAGAAAGATAGCTGGTGTAAAGAAAAAAGCACTTATCAGAAAGAAAAATCGATACTATAAGAATTGTTCCGACATGGTAGAGACAAATGAATGGAAAAATGAATCGGATTCCTATTTTTATCGTGACGCATTAACCGTATACAATCTGACAGGACAGCTCGTTCTGAATGATAAAGTGTATCCGGATTTTCCATCAATGGAACAAGAACAGTTGCGTATCATAAAAGAATGGGCATTAGATAACGATACCAAAATGATCGATTTCCCTGGTCAAGGAAAGAAAACACCAAAAGCACAGGAAAAAGACTTTATTATGGATCTCACCATCAACATATTGAATATAGCGGAGGAGGATTACGGATTTGACCTGTCTTCAGTTGTTTACGTAGGAGTTGACGACATTAGCGCGAATTCATTATTCGTAAACAAAAAACAGATGGTCAAAAAGGAAGATCTGCAGAACGGAAAACTTGAAGTATACCGCAGCGAAGACGGAAAACACAGAACTGTCATGACGTTTCCTCCAGATATGTTTAAAAAGAAAGAGAGTATCCAACTATTCGATTCCAAAGATTTACAGATACTATCTTATCTGATACTGCAGTGGGAACAAAGTTCAAGCACTGTTCGTCCGTTGCCGATTCGAATTATTGATATATACCATGCAATCAGTGGCAATGTAAAATCGAATCCAAGTGCGAACCAGTATGAAGATATCTGGAATCGATGCTATAAGATGTGGGCATTAGGGTTTGAATCATACTCATTCGATAATGTGACCGGTGGTCGACGATTGATTGCAGAATGTGAACGAGATGAGAAACAGAATATCATTTACATTGTAATGTCTCAGTATCTGATGGATGAGATCAAGGAAAATAAGATCAGAAAGATGCCAGCAGAGCCGTTAAACAATCTGGAAGATAATACGGCTCGCATCTTGTATTATCCATTCATGAAACAAAGAGTATCAGCTTACGAGACAGCCGTAGAAAAAGGTATGGAAGTACAAGTATATCCGATGAATATTAAGTACGAGAGCTTCCTGCGCTGGGTAAACTTTGGAGATGCTAATAAAAAGGATAACAATGCAGCAATTACAGAAGCGCTTGAGGAATACAAAGAGAAAGGAATTTTCATCAAAAATTACAGATATCAGGCAACAAAACAAATGTATTATATCGAATTCTTTGCACTCACAGACATCGAGATCCAGGATTTAGATTTCTATTTCAATAAATCAGAGGATAATCCGGAAGATATGATCGATCAACTGAGTATATTCTCACCGGTTATCGATTAACAGAACGAAAGAAAAGGTCAAAATACGAATGAAACGACAAAAGAGAAGATATAGGAAAGAACTGCAGCAAGCGAAGACCATCATTCAGAAATTAATGTATGGGGACCAGCTGGTGTGCGAGTTCTGTACATACGAAGCCGATCAGAGTAGCCCATGTGCAAATGGAGACAAAGAATGGTGCAAAACTCATGCTACGTGGAAAGGGCTTCAAAAAACAAAAGAATAACAAATGAGAAAACGACAGCTCTGGAATTCAGGGCTGTTTTTCTTATGCTCAGTTTTCAGTGTTTGAGAGAACTTGAAAGGATAACAGGCTTTGAAACCCAGGATGGTGTCAAATCTTTCTTCGGGTACCCATAGGAGTTTTTGACACCATGTTTTGAAAAGTCTCAGAACCCTTAAATTTACTGGGTTTGCGGTGCCTGCGTTTTCAAACTCATTTGACGCTTTTTTAAAAATAACGTCATTTTCGGTATGTTTTGCATGCGTGTGTTTGGGCTCCAATGATGCTAAACAAAATGTTCGTATTCATGTGTCGAGCCCTATATTTTGCATGCGATTTATCATCTTAGAAACTTTTTGTAAATATTTTTCGTTTTCTTAAAACCTGTTTGTGTTTTGCTCTGTCTAATAAGTATACGGAACAAAAAGTTCAAACACGAAAAGGAGAAAACGAAAATGAAAACGAAATTTGTAAATGTATTGTATGTAGTATTCACACTGGTTAAGGTAGCTTTGATGGCTTTGTTTGTAGTATTCGAGGCTGTTCCAACTTTTATTGACCGACTTAGCGAAGACAGGACAATGTTATTCGACATTGTGGAATTCGTAGGCAGCACCGCTTCCATCTATGTGGTAGTTACAGCTCTTGTATTGGTATTTATTTCAACATTCTCTCTTTGGGGTACTTTTATTGCATTTGTCATAATGGTATTCCTTATGAGTTTATGTACCGGAAATACAGCAGCAATCGTCTTGAATATTGGGTTTGTAATCGCATTTATCCTGATGCTTCTTTATGATCTTAGCAATTGGGTTGTAGAAGAATGAGAAATATTTTGTAATCTTTAAAACCTGTTGACGATTTTGCTTGTCTAATAAGTGTAACCTAAAAATAACATATAACAAAAAGAAAAGGAGATTTAGGATTATGGAAAATGTAACATGGAGTAAAAGAATGATAGCAGCAGCAGTAATGTCAATTGCGACACCAATCGTAACGGTTTTTATGACCGGTTATTATGCTGAAGAAGGCGGATATCTGATCGGAATTCCGATGGCTGTAGTGTCATACCTGTTGATCAATGGCTGGACTGCCCTGTTGTATGCGTTAAGTAGAGCTTTTCGTATTTTTACAAGTCATCTGACATTCCCGGGATTTAGCCTTGTGGGACTACTGATAACAATATTCTTCGTACTTATGGGATTTGCTATTGGTATGATTTATTTTGTTTGTTGCCCGATCGTAATGCTTTTCATGCATTATTCTGAGTTGATGGGAGAAGCAGTAGAACCGGAAACGATAGATGAAGTTTCCGAAACAAATGAATAAAATAAGAAACACGACAGCTCTGGAAACAGGGCTGTTTTTCTTTGATCTTTCGTCATCCATATTTAGGAAATATAAATATGTTTGAAAAAGAGAGGAGAATTTATATGTTTTCATTTTTCAGGAAACCGAAGACAAAACCAAATACGGAAAATAAAAATGAGACTGCAAACCTGGAATCATTTTTGATCGGGACCGGGACTGACAGACACGGACGAACTTACAACCAGATCATCCGATATAATGATTTACAGTTAGAGAGCGATCATTCGTATATTCAATGGGTATTTCCAACAGAAACGCAGTCTAAATATAACGCTTTGGCACCCGTAATATCTAGGGAGCAGGCAAAGAAACTCGCAGATATTGGTTTGGTGAAAGAAAACCTTCACCGGATGTTCATGAGAATGCTCCTGTTTTATGGGGTGCAGCTTATGAGTAATATCGAATTGGAAGAAAAAGAAGACGACACGATTGTTGTGGTTACGAAAGGTCGGCGTACATCATGGGTATTCCATAAAGCGCGCATAGAAGAGTGGTTACAAAACGAAAACCATAATTTATTGCGCATTTCAAGAATACTAGAATGTTTGCGCCTGTTCGAACGTGAGACTGATCATAAACTGCTCTGTAAAATCGTAAATAGCTTAGCTGAGTACAAACCGGAGATTAAAACGTGGTTATGCTGGGAATATTGGACTGATTATATGGTTTACGAAAAGCCGGAAACAGAAAGAGCAGCTGTTGAAATGGGAGAAAGATTGCGGAAGATGAGTGACAATCAGAAAGTTATGGATGATATGGCTACAGAACGTCGAAATCATGATGTTTTTGGAAATTAGGATGTAGTCAAATTCGCCATTAGTACGTCGTAAATCAAAAGAAAAGCGACGCACTGACAATAATAGAAAATGATTTCTGGTGTACTGGCATTCGTAAGACAGCAGCACCGGAATGAACGTTTACAAAACGAGTAAAACAACGAAATAGCACCGAAAGAGATGGTAAACTCTCAAACGGTGCTATTTTTGTTGCTGAATTATATGTTATTCGCCAAGCTGGTCTTCTTTTTCTTTGTTGTAACAGAAGAGTACGAGGAATAAACCAAGCACGGACATTCCAGCTGGAATCAATTTAACAAATTCGTAAATCGCTTCGTCTGTAATAACGATTCCAAGCAATACCGTGATCACTTTTCCAACCACATAACCAAGAACCATACCAAGAAGTAACCATTTAACCCATTTTCTGTCGTAATCAGTCATAATACTTTCCTCCAATTAGTTATTCTTTATCCGAATCATGAAGTGGCTCGTCTTCTCTTGGTTCATCGACCATATGTGTAGACTCGAGAACATCATCTTTGAAATCTCGTAAGTATTCCATAGAATATGGACTCAGCGTCATAGAAGCTGTTTTATAAGGAATCGTTGCTCCACAATGTGGACAGATTGTGGTTCTTTCCTGCTGGATCACATGAATATATCCATCCAGGTAAACAAGAGCATTCTGTTGTAAAACATCATGGTCATCATAAGCGATATCGCCATAACTAATCACAACAGGGTAATCTGCATGATCTTCTTCCCCATCAGAATCAGCAACATAAAGCTTTCGGTTTACAGCAAGCTGATATCTGCAATATGGGACGCCATTTTCGGTTTCTGCCATTGTGATAGAGTCAGTAGGACAACATACACGTCCGATCACTTTAGCGATATTTGAAATCTCTGCTACATTTAACAGATAGTTGAGTCCTTCTGTGTTATTCTGAATATTTGTTACGACAGCGCCAACGAAAGACGGATTGATAAGCTGGATAGGAGCGTCTACAGTGGTAGTTTCTCCACAAGCCTCGCAAACCTTATGTCGAGATGACATTTTAGTACGGAATGATCCTTTTACTTCAACGATATCGTATTTCTTAAGTTCTTTGACAGCTCTGATGATCTCTTTGTCTGATGTCAAAATGATCGGTCTGTCGAATTTCGGTGAAAGGTTACCTGCGCGATCCCAAATATTACGTCTTAATACGTATAATGGGAACATTGCGGATGTAATTTCACCAGTGTCCGGATCCGTCACAAAACGAACATCGCCACGTAACTGACCCTTGAGCGAAATATAGTTTTCCTTTGCCATTATTTGTTTCCTCCACTAATCAATGTTTACAGGGATTTTCCCTGCTACAGTTAAATATGTGTGAGTTCTGAACAAAGGAATAACAAAAAGAGAAGCCAAAGAGCAGACTTCTCGTATTTCGTTGATCAATGTCTTAATATGTATAGTCCTGCAATTATAGCAACGGCAACGATGATAAAACTTAATATACAGTATACTTTATATCGTTTGTTTTCTGGGTGCTGTTCATGCAGTTCTGTCATAATAAAGCTGCACGCTGCAGAAATAATGAATATACCCATGAAAACCATGAATCTTAGAAACATAAATGTTGCCTCCTAGTTATTTTGAATTCGAATTATCGTTTTCTCTCAAAGCATCACAAATAACGTCATCGTATTTTTCGAAAACAGCATCCCGAATTCGACATATCGGAGGCTGCCCCTGATATCTGTCACATCCACTTATTCCGGAAACTCGGAATAAAGAGAAATCATGATGTTTTGCTTTTTCTGTAATGTCATCAAGGATCATACATAATTCTTTTACACATTCTTGTTCTCTGGTCATAATAAGTTACCTCTCATCAAGCCAATTTCGTAATACTGGCATAATGTCATCTTTCCAGTATCGATACCGCTTAGCGTGCCCTATACCGTTTTCAGTTTTGTTACATTTTTGTTTGCAGCAAGCATAAGCAGATTTGTAGTTTTCGGGTGTGTATATGTCGTTTTCAAGCAAAAATGACTGAATGATGTTTCCCATTGCGAATCCACTGATATAATTCATAAATATATCCTCCTCCTGTTATTGGCTCATGACGCAGCCGGATGTCTGGAACCAATACCAGGCTTCTCCGTTTTCGTCTCTGTCTGTTACACATCCAATGATGGAAGCCTCAAATTGGTTCCGAAGATAATCGGCTGCATTTTTATTCGGTTCATGATGTGTGACATAATCGTCGAATATGCTTTTAACTCTCTGAAGAATAAGTTGCTTTTCGTCATCAGACAGCACAAGTGTTGTATTCGGATTAAGAAGTTCCCGAATCTTATTTACACGAATAGAGCACTGTATGTATTCGTCAAATACATCGCTATCGGGTCCTTCGAGCGTATATTTTGTGTACAAATCTATGGGAACCGAAGTCAATCCATTATACAAATTATGAACAAAACCGCTCATGATATCTTGGAAATCGTTATCGTGCACTGTCATTCGAATGATCATAATTATTCTCCTTTCGACATACGATCCTCGATACGTTTCTGTTTGAAATCAATCCAGAACTGCATCTGCTCATCTGAAATACCATAAATCTGTTTTAAAGCTTCAATACAGATACATACATCTGCCATTTCCTCAGCAAGATGATCAATGTTTGATTTGCCTCGAATCTCTTTGCTGATGCATTGGATAAGCTCTGCGCATTCTTCCATACAGATTGTTGCCTGAATGTTCGCACCATAGAAATCGATTGCTTCTTTAACCGTATCTTCCTTGATTGTTCTCATTGTAAAAATCTCCTTTTGCTTTCGAATTATTTGTTTACATATGATAAGGCTCAAAGTGTGGAAAACTCGTCAGATTTGTTGCCATTTTTTCTTATTCGTTTTATAATATCTAGTATGAAAGAAGATGTAAAATACAAAAAGCAGCAACAACTGAATAAATTGAAAGCAGATCTTCCTGATTACGTGAAAGAGTATATAAGTTATTGCGAAGGAACATTGAATCGGTCCTATAACACAATGATTTCTTATACATACAACATTCGTCAGTTCTTTCAGTTTTTGATAGATCAGAATCCATTGATTTCCGGATATGATGACATTACGATTGATATGTTGAATCAAATAGAGGCTCTCGATATGCAGGATTATATGAGTTATTTACGTTTGCATAAGTCAGAAACAAAAACCATCCAGAATGAAGCAAAATCACGAGCTCAGAGGCTGAGCTGTATGCGTCACTTTTTTCAATATCTGTCTATATATAAGGGACTTTCTGTGAATACGGCTAAATTATTAGACAGACCAAAAGCGCATTCAAAAAAGAAACAGCCGCTAACGAGTGAAGAAACTGTAGAATTATTAAACAATGTGAAAGCCTGTGTCGGGAAACCGGAATCTTCGTTTTATCTTGAGAATACAAAGTATAGGAATATTGCAATTATAACTACACTTGCTTACACAGGAATTCGTGTTTCCGAATTGTGCAACCTGAATCTCGATGACATCCATAGGGCTACAATGACGATTCACGTGACAAGAAAAGGTGGCGATGATGATGAGGTTATTATAAATAATGAGGTCCGTAAAGCTATCGATCGTTATATCGATTTTGAAAGACAACCTTACGATGACGCAAACCGGGCATTATTTTTATCATCAAGACATGCCACTGGAGATCGGTTGTCAGTACGGTCCGTAGAACGAATGATCAAAGCGTATGGAGACACCATTGGGGAACATGTAACACCTCACACCTTAAGACGTACCTTCGGAACAAAACTTTATAACCAAACCGGAGATTTGTATTTGACCGCCACTGCATTGGGCCACAAAAATATTCAGACGACGAAAGATTATTATACAACGATGTCCGAAGAACGAAAGCAGCTGATCAGAGGGATTAACTACGAAGAAACAAATAAATCAGAAGAAAACAAAGGAGACTAAATAATAGTCTCCTCTTTTTTTTTGCGCCTATGTGGTTATTTTAGAACCTGTCTTTTTGGTTCCTTTTGTGTTAGTTCTCTTTGTCGTCTGCATTTTCTTGGAACCAGAAGTTTTGGTTTCTGCTGTTTTTACTCCATTCTGTTTCGTTGTTACCGTTTTAGTCTTTTTAACAGTAGTTTTCGAAGTTTTGGTTCCGGCAGTTTTCGTTTTCGAATTTACTGTTTTCGAAGTTTTGGAACCAGCTGTTTTTGCCGTTGTTTTCTTAGTAGCAGTAGTAGCTTTTTTCTTTGTATATGTCCAGGCATATCCATTTTTGTAGAACTTAAGAACCGTTTTGTCAGACATCAGATAATCTTCAACAACTGGTTCCGTCAGATAAAGCCAATCTGGTCCTGTCACCCGAGAGAGTGCTACATATAACTGACCGGCAGCGAATATCTTAGGTGATAGTACCATGGCGTCGAATGTTTTTCCCTGAGATTTATGGATTGTAATTGCAGCAGCCAGACGAAGAGGGATCTGTTTTACGACGCCGACCTCATCACGAAGCAGAGTATTGCTTTTTACTTTGTATTCATAATGGATAAATTCATGTTGGTATACATTAATTTCTTTCCCATCCACCTGTACAAGAACATGGTCAGGATAGCAGGAGAGTACTGTGCCCATTTGTCCGTTCCTATACTGACATTTGACATCATTTGCAAGGAACACTACCCGGGCGCCTTCTTTGAGTAAAATGATCTCGTCGATGTAATTACCGGTTGTTCTCCCTTCTTTCGTACACTGATATGGGACCGGCATCCCTGGCAGACTGTCTAAATACATCCTGTTGATCTTTTCTACTTCAGCATTGGTTCCGCATAATCGAATCACATTATCAGGCGGTATATCGGTCAGAAACCCATTGAAATATGGAATACACTTTTTATCTGCAAGTCTGGCTCTGTGTAATTCCTTAATAAATTCGACGTCACTTTGTCTACGGACTTCTGTCAACTCACATACTGTAAATTTACAGGTTCCCCATTCTTTTGTTGTAAAAGCGAATCCGGATGTATCGAATCCGAACTTTTTCAATAATTTGGCGTCCGAAGTTGTGACGACTGGAGGTAATTGTGAAAAATCTCCGACGACAATAAGACGGATTCGCTTGCCTTTTAGACGCTCAGCTTTTTTGAGTACTTTGTACATGAAAGAAAAAGTATCATTTCTGCACATTGAAATCTCATCAATGATCACAACATCTGCTTTGATCAATGGTTTGATACGGGATTGATCGATCTTCTTTAAGTCGGCTCCGCATGCTGGTACTGGAATTGCAAAAATCCGATGCATCGTATCCCCACCAATGTTTGCCGCTGCCATACCGGTTGTCCCGCATACGATAGCATTGGTTGCTGTTGCAAGATATGAATTTATAAGATAAGTCTTTCCGGTTCCGCCGGGTCCTGTAATAAATAAGTTTTTATCACTATTAAATAGTAAGTCTTTTATCTTTTCGTAATCAGTTACTGGTTTCATTTTTAATATCCTTTCTGAAATACCCATAGTACCTCAGATTAAATATGGACGAGAACGAAACAAGGGAATTCGCAACGAATGATATTGAAAAATGTTCATTTGTCTCGATAACAAAGAGCACATATTTAGTATGAAACCACTAATCATATATGTATGAAAGGAGCTTACATATGGATAACAGCAGTAGCAGTAGTAAATTTGATGCATCTGAATTTTTAAATGATGTATTCGGATCTCTTCATTTGTTACAGGATGAAGAAGGAACAATTTGGTTCATTGGACGAGAAGTTGCAGACAAACTTGGGTATGATAATTCAAGTGCCAAAGGACATGCAATCACGAGATTTGTTCGAAAAGAAGACCGCAAAGCCTTGAAATATAAGGCTTTGTCCACAGCGGACAAAGCCATTTTATGGCAAAACCCAAACGATTATTCCGATAAATGGATCATCAATGAGTGCGGTTTTTATGATCTGTTAATGCATTCTGAAGCAAAATCGGTATCCGATTTCCAGCACTGGGTAACGCATGAAGTATTACCATCCGTTCGTAAACATGGTGGTTACATCATGGGTCAGGAACACCTAGAAGAGAAAGAAAGACGTCAGCTCAACAAACAGATCGGTGACCTTGCAGAAGAAGTTTACCGGCTGAGGACTAAGCTTCGAAAAAAGAATGAGAAGATGAGAGAGTTAAAACGGTCTGCAGAAATCAACCGGTTATGCCGCAGCAAGTACAAAGAAGCACTGGATGACATCGATCGGATGACAAAACTGTTTGAGATCGAAGATAAGTACAACGAACTTTTGAGACAGCGTGATGTTGACAGAGACGTCGATCTCGAAATGATGCGTGATCAGCTGCATGCACTTCGTGTCCTGGTAATTGCGCACGGAGCTTCAGATCTGATTGAAGCGGCGATCCGTGACGGACACGCAAATGACGTAAACTTAATGGCGAATACTGTAAAGGTTGGTTCGTCTAATTTGAAAGCCAGTCATGGAACAAATTGTTTTCTGATGTAAGGAAAAAAGAAATTGAGGTCACATTTTGTGATCTCTTTTCTTATGCTCAACTTTTTGAAATTCGCAAAGCCTATGTTCTTGTTTACAGTTTTGTATTTGTGTTTGCGGATGATAAATTTGGATATAATAATGAAGTCCAAGCGGAAAGAATAGTAATAGTTATATATTATCAGTGCGTCGCATAATAATAATTATACGACGTACCGCAGATAAAAACGAAAGTAGTGCAAGTTGAATTTCGCAAAAAGAGCCTGCAATAAAGCAAGCTCAATTCGTTTTAATTATGTGTCTGCCGGAACTGGGATACCTGTAAGTGTGTACCTTTGTTTACAACGATAACACCAACACAATCCATCCTTAAAAGGAACCATGTCAACGTCGTTACCGCAGCTACACAGGTAAGTTGCTGGTTCGACGACAGTGATACTTTGAATAATAACACCAGCATCGTCAAACTCCTCTGGATGTGAAATACAATATTCATAATTTTGTTTCCAGCTTTCGTAGGAGCTGTCGTTTGTGTCGACAGTTCCGTCTTCAAAACACGGGAAACTATAACCAAGAATATCTGCGTTATCACTTCGTTTGTTTGTTTTCTGATTATGTATCCAGAATTCTCTGAAGTATTTCGGAACTTCTCGTTCTTTTCTGGGACTGATTACTTTTACGAGCTTATTCATACTAATACCTTTCCTTTCTCTGAATGTTTTGCCATAATTCGTTTCCTCCTTGAATTGTATATAAATTGTTTCGTATTAAATATGGTTCGAGAGAGACGAAACAAAAAAAAAGAACCACCTACCGCAACAGGCAAGTGGTTATGAGATTTGTTCAAATCAGATTTCTTATTTTGTGTACGTTAACAGAATGATTGATTCCTCGTCAATGGAATGGATTTCATCGCCTTCGTACATAATCTGGAAACGTTCTTTAGAAACATGATCAAGACCAAACCCAGAATCAACAATCTTAAAATCCGTCACATTCCCGGATCCGTCATAAACGCAATCATATACTGTGATACTATGATCTGCAGTCAAATTCTTGGTTTTATAGGTCCTGGTTGCTAAATCATCGGCTGTCATTGCAACGGAATCCACACTGACGATTGCAGCTGTTTTTGGATCCGAAATGAGATCTGCCAGCTCGTCTAAAGAAAGCATATTCTGGCTGTTGTATACCGTTACCTGGATAAAACCTTCTGGATCCAAAATATCAGCAATCTGAACGAGGTCGCTTGTCTGAGTTGCTCCCATGGTTTCCGGAAACGTATCTTTTACACATAGATCGTTATCCATAGCAATTTTTACAACGTCATTTTCCGTGTATAATGTAGAGTCCGTTATGATATTGATCGCATTCGCAATGGAGGTCAGTCCACAGGTTCCGAGTGCGTAATAATCATTTTGACCCTGACGATAGAATGCATTTGGAAGGTAAGCGTCGTTTTCAATATACGGATGATTCAGATTATAATACCAGACGTATACTCTATTCTTGAGATTTGGAAACGCAATATTCACGATGACTAAAACAACTGCTAAAATTACGATCACAACAACAAAATCAATCAACTCTTTTAACATTATTTGTTTTATTTTCGACCATTTCGTATTCTTTTCGTTCTGTATTCCATCCATTTGTAACCTGTTATTGTTCTCCATATTGGTTTTCTCCATTTATGTGTGCTTGACGTCAGATTTGTGTTAATTTATATGTAGAGATTGAGTAAAAACTCCGAAGCTTAAGCTTCGTAATACTCAACTCTCCAAATCAAGCACACCGCGAAGCTTTAGCTTCGTGTGTTCTTGATACTGACTTCTATTATAAAGGAAGAAAAATGAAAGGGCAATAAGAAAAGGAGTCCGAAATAAATCGAACTCCTTTTTAATATGATATAGTAGTGTTTGAAATTACAATTTAGTTCAGGGCTGTATCAGCAAATACATCGGATCCAATAGTTACACCATTACTTGTTAAAGCTGATTCTAACTCTAATTTTGACTTATAAACTGATCCTTTATAAGTTACAGTTGAAAGGTTAGAACATCCGGAAAACGCCTTCCAATTAATATTGGTTATATTATCAGGTATATTAATACTAGATAATTTCACACAGTTAGAAAATGCATTATCACCAATACTAGTAACACTATTTGGTATCGTAATATTAGTAAGTTCTGAACATCCATTAAATGAGTTCCAGCCAATACTAGTAACACTGTTTGGTATAATAATACTTGTAAGCTTTGAACAATACTCAAATGTTGCATTACCAATTGCTTTTACACTATCTGGAATTACAACACTTGTAAGTTCCGTACAATCACGAAAAGCTATATCACCAATCCTGATAATTCTGTATTTTATTCCATCTTCTCCTGTTACATGTTTTGGAATGACAATGTCACCACTACTAGGAATTTTACACGTAGAAAGATAAGAATTAGTTAAGCCTAATACAGTATAACTAATACCAGATTTAACGAACACGCTATCTCCTGTTTCAATATTATTGGTTTTTAATGATAATTCGAAATCTATACTATCATCATAATCCATACCTTTATAAGTTACAGAATCAAGACTTGTACAACCGTTAAAGGTACAGTCACCAATAGTTGTTACGCTTTCCGGTATTTTTACATTTTGCAAAGATACACAGTCTTGGAAAACTCCATAATAATATCGTGTAGTGTCAGGATAGATCTTGCCGATCTTTGTTAATTTATTACAGTTATTGAACGTAACATTGGTTAATACTGTATCTCCATAAAACACACCGGAACTTATAGATTCTATATTAGATCCAACACTTACTCTTTTAAGACTAGTACAATCCTTAAATGCATTATAATCAACGGTCTTTACATTATCCGGAATAGTAATACTTGTTAGTGCTGTGTTAAAAAAGGCAGAATATCCTATACTGGTAACATTTTCTGGAATTGACACATTCTGAAGACTTGTGCATGAATCAAATAATCTTTCACTGATATTTGTTATTTTGCTTGGCATTGTTACACTGGTTAAATTATTACATTTGTAGAACGCACCCCTACCTATGGATGTAACACTATCTGGAATATCAATACTTGTTATCCCATTCATTTGAAATGCCCATGTTCCTATACTCGTTACAGTGTCAGGAATAACTACACTTGTTAAATTTGTATAATGACCAAATGCATTTGACCCGATATTAGTTATTCCAGAAGGGATAACAACTTTCGTTGCTGTTGGGTAATTGTTTGTCAGAACGTAATAACCGGATGTTGGTGTCGTTGTATAAGGGTTTTCACCGGAAGCTGATCCATAATTCTGTGTAACATCAATACCTGATTCCTCCCAAGAACAAAGCATCACTCCATTTGCGTCGTATAATCCAGCGACTTTTTCATTACACCTTGTACAATATCCATTTACAGGTGTATGTCCAAGTGCCGCAATATCTTGGATATCTTTTGTCTGAGTTACGAAAGTTGTGTCTTTAAATGTCGCCGTATAAGTTGTCGTTCCTTTTTGTAAACATGTCGCGGCTTCTTTAACAGTACTAGAAATCGTCGCTTCTTCTGTTTCTACGCCTGAAGGATGATTCACACAAGTACGTTTCGCCGTACATGTCTGTCCGTCTTCAGACCAAACATAAGTTGGTTCTCCATAAGTATGTTCGAATAATTCAGAGTCACTCGTAACATTATTTTCAGTCAATGCAGAACCAATATTTGTTTTATCATAACTATTCGCTTTGTATTGGATTGCTGATAAGTTAGAACATCCTTCGAATACATTAGACTTTACTGTTTTAAGTGCAGATGGAAGTGACACGCTTGATAGCTTCGAACAATTTGCAAAAGCTCCAGTTCCGATTTCGGTAACGGAGTCAGCGATCGTAACACTTGTCATCTCATTACAGTCCCGGAATGTATAATCGCTAATACCAGTTACCGCATGTCTGGTATTATCATCGTCTGTGACATATTCCGGAATCACAACATTCCCAGTTGTCTTAATTCCATAAGTTGCAAGATTTTCACTCGTGATCACAATTCCATTACCGATCTGGTTTGTTCCGATTGCAAACTCAAAATTACCTGACCAGTCTCCGGAAGTCAGATCATTCGCTAGAACGCTACCGGTTGTATTCCCCGAATTTGTATTTACTTCTGTAGAAGAAAACTCCGTCTTTTCCTGGGCAATGTTTCCAGTAACAGGATCTTTTCCGTTTGCATCATTTAAGGTTACTGTCGCATCAGGAACAACGGTGATGATCTCGTTTCCAAGGATATCTCCTTTAACCTTGACATTGTAGATTGCTGTTTTGTTGCTGTCTAATACAATTGACTTTGGTATTGTAACAGTAAACGAAGACGCCTGGTCATATTTGACGACCGCTGCTTTAGATCCGGAAGCATTTGTCTCCTGTAGCCCGTCGGTTGATGTCCCGCCTGTTTGAGTTTCGTCTGCTAATGTTTTGTCTGCCTGGTTTTCGTCCGCCAATGTTTCGTTTACCATTGTTTCGCCTGCCTGATTTTCGGCAGCCAGTGTTGGAATGCTAGGCGTCATTGTAAGAACCGAAGCTAGAACAAGCAGACAGCTTATTGCTTTTCGTTTCATAGTATTTCATTTCCTTTCTTTGTATTTGTTTGTGTTTTTCACATAATACTAATTCACATAATACTAAATATGGGTTACAAAGATACAAAAGAAACGATATATATGGAAACAAAGTATAGGAAACGAAAAAGAGCCTACCATATTGGTAAGCTCTCTTTCGTAACAAATAAACACACTTGGAGATTATGGATTTCTCTCATTATCTCCATATACAAGGAAACAATCCTGCCAACGAATTTGGCATTTTTGAACCTGTCAATAATTAATTTGGAAGCCGGATTCGCTTCCGTAGAGTCTGTATACTCCTGTGTACTCCTCAGCATTTCTTATGACTGATAGAGTTCTGTTTCGTAATACTCTCCTTGAAGCACACCATTATAGTACAACTTCAAAAGTATTATATCATATGTTTCCCCATAAATGTCAAGTGTTTCTCCAGACGGTTCCAAAGTAAATGCATATCCGCTGTCTGTGAAATTCGAATAGGAACTGTCTGCTTTCTTCAGATAATAGATCTTGTCACCATAATTGAAGACTTCCAGAGAACCTACTGATCCGCCATTTATGTTTCCGCACCAGCCTTCTACTCCGCCGTCTTCCGTAAACATGCTTAATGATAATGTCTGTCCATCATTGCTTGAGTAAGAACCAGGTGTATTCCAGAAATTGCCGGTTGGCGTATAGTTTGGAACCGGGATATCTTGTGTTGCATTCTGTGTTCCTGATTCGTCTTCTGTTATTTCTTGCTCCGCATTTCCAGAAGATTCAGGCATACCTGGAATCGTAATATGCGATGCGTAAATGGCTTCGCTTACTGATTCACCATTTGATACCCAGTCATTATATGCTTCCACTTGGTCAGAAAATAGGTCGTCTTCTGAGATATAATACCATTCATCAAATGTATATACGTTTGATTTCGAATTGATCATCGTATAAATTTTATTGTATATCTCATTACCTTTTTCCTTAAAAGAATCTGTAAAATACATGTCTCCTAAAGTTACATATTTCGGATGCGGATTATTAACAATATCATTGTACGTCTGAGCATCAAGGGTCATCATCATCTGATATGGATTAGCTATTCTTGATTGTGTAACATCCGTACCTTCTAATACTGGAACCCAGAAAATGTTACCATTATACTCTCCAAAATAAATTCCAAGTTTCCCATCTTTATTTTCGAATGTTGTTTCTGAGATAGAAGGCCAGTTGTAAGTATCTGTAAAGAATTTAACATAAATTTCGTTTTCATCACGACTATCATTGTAATATTTACAGATACCAATTGGATAATCATAACCCTTGATATTGATATATTTGACACTGGTTCCTTCACTCTGACTAGCCCATCCAGGTAATGTTACTTCTGCTTCTGTATCTTCCAGTTCATCAATCTGATCATCATTTGATACATCTTGTACCTCGGCTTCTGGTTCTTCCTGAACCGCCTCTTCTGCTTTCTGTCCCTGCATATGCACAATCGCTGCTGCTCCACCTCCGACAACAAGCGTTCCGGCGACAATGCCTGCGATCACCTTTGTTGCGATTCCTTTTCCGGCGCCTGCTGCTACTGTGGCTGCGGTTGTTCCGGCAACGGTACTTCCACTTCCTGCTGCGGTTGTAACTGCTTTGGTTGCTGAAGACACTGCAGCCGACATTGACGGAATCTGTGTCGCCTGTGCCGCTTTGACGTCCTCTTTAAGCAGCAACAGGAAGAATGGAATTGGAGCAAGACCATAAAGCTTGGTCCCCTTCTTTTCAAGATCTAATACTTTGTCCTTGATCTTTTGTCTGCCATAATTCAGGCGGCTCTTAACGGTGTTCTCTGATACTTCAAGCACGGACGCCATTTCTTTTACAGACATCTGTTCCATATAGAACATTGTGACACAGATGCGTTGTTCATCGGTCAAAGTATCAATGATCTCTTTCATCAATCTCGTTGTCTCATTCTGATCCATAACGACTTCCGGCTGAACGGACACACGGTCGTCCACAAATGTATCACTGATATCCTGTCCGTCTTCGTTTTCTGTTTCAGAGAACAAGGTTACCTTTCTTCGTTTCAGTTCATTTTTGGCAAGGTTCGACACAATCGTTCCGATCCAGGACGGAAACTTTTCCGGGTCTTCTAAGGTATCCAGAGACTTAAAAGCCTTCACATAGGCATCCTGAACGATATCCTGAGCTGTGTGCTCGCTGTTTAAAAACTTCCTCGCCAGGTAAAAACATTTCGTATACGTTTTCTCATACAGGTACGTATACGCTTCCTGGTCTCCTTTCATTGCTTTTTGTACTGCTTCGGTATAGCTATTCATTTTTCATCCTCCGTAATATGTACTCTAATATCTTTCTCACTTTCGTTTTGTTTACTGTATATCCGTTTTGGTCTTGTTGTGCCAGTTCCTGAAACCATAACATTTCCCGGCATGGTTCCTCATGAATGATTTCCTCTCCGCGTTCATCCATGCAATCCCTCCTTTCTGTCCGTCTACTTATAAGACAGTAGAAAACAGGAATCGGTTTTAGGTTTTCTCCAACAAGTCAACATTTTATAACTGTTCGCTGTTTTGCACAAGCCTGTTTTCGTATATTCATGCATTTTTGTGTATGTTGACGGATGGTTCGTTTCCGGCATTCGTGTGCACTGAAACCCATATTTAAAGTATTGAACAAAAATATATGCACACTAAAGGAGGAAACAAAAGAAATGAATCAGAGAGGTTTCAGTTTAAAGAAATGTATGGTAGGACTTGTATTGGTAATTGCAATGGTTGTCCAAACACCGGTATCAGGATTTGCAGCAGATGTTTGTACGCAGAGTAACGTTGTCCAGGCAGAAGGAAAAGTTTCGAAGACCAGAGTCAACAATGTAAATGCGTACTATTTAGGAATTCCGGAGAATGTAAGACAATATCTGGAGGACCGAGGCTGGACATTCATCTGCTCAGCTCAGAGTTTTGGTAAACGATATGGGTATACAGGATCGATTCTCGCTTTAACCGTTTATAACGACAAGGTTATCTATATTGATAATCGAAAGAAAGCAGAGCCCTCAATCGTACACGAAGTCGGGCATGCTATTGATTATTCCTACGGGTTTACCTCAAATTCGCAGGCGTTTAATGATATATTCGCTGTAGAACATAATAATGTAAGCTCATTTTGGAAAACGCATCATAATAACACGGACACAGCTATCGAATATTTTGCTGAAGCGTTCCAGATCTATGTGCAGCAGCCAGAAAATTTACAGACTTACTGTCCGCAGACCTACGAGTATATTCAAAATATTGTTTCCGGACTTAGACATGAAACAACCGAAAATTAAGCAAAAGAAAACACCCATGGAACTCATTTTGAGTCTGAGGGTGTTTTTGTTGTGGTACTGTATGGTAATTAATCGCCGATGTCGCCAGGATCATCTAAGTCATCGAACTCAGGATCATCCAATGCATTTTGGTCATCCAATGTCATTGTGTCTGACATATTAAGTGCGCCTATATTGATATCTCCGGTAATCGGGGCTCCATATTCGAGATGCTGTCTGATTTCCTCCATATCTGAAGCGCTAATACTCGGATCCGCATATTTGGATACATCGATATTATGATCCATACCATACCGAATCTGTTTCATCTGTTCATTAGTATATTCCGGATCCATATATACAGAGACATCAAGTCCGGATTCCATTCCAATTCGGATCTCATTCATTTGAAATCCGTTAAATACTGGATCTGCATATGTGTAAACAGATGCAAAATCTAAACCATGTCGCAATCCTTCTGTAATCTGGCGCATCTGATAAGAATCAAACTCCGGTTTCGCATAGAACGATACATCAATACCAGATTCCAAGGCTTTCTTGAGTTCTAACATCTGGTAAGAATTAAAAGCTGGATCCGCATATTTTGAAACATCAATGCCGGATTCCATGCCACGCCGAATTGCATCCATCTGGTATTTGTCATATTTCGGATCCGCATAAATGGAAACGTTTAATCCTTTTTCCAGACCATACCGGATCTGTCTCATTTGTTTCCAGTCATATCTCGGATCCGTATATTTTAATACATCTACATTGCTTTCAAACCCGAGCATCAACTGATGTTTCTGGTTCGTATCCATCTGACTTAACAGTGATTTCATTTCTTTTTCTGGATCTGATTCGATTCCTTTAATCATATTAACGTAATTTGTAACATTGATTCCTGCACTCAGTCCAATAAAAATATTATGCATCTGCTGTGGTGTGAGTGCCGGATCCGCATAAATAGATACATCCAAACCACTTCGCAAGCCATCTTTGATTTCCTCCATCTGTTCTACAGAAAATGCCGGATCTGCAAACTTGGTAACATCAGCAACAGGCATGCCATCCATCAGTCCAAAACATATCGTATCCATCTGCTTTTGCGTGAACTGCGGATTTGCATAAATAGAAGCATCGACGCCCTGCTCAAGACCAAACATAATGGAATCCATTTGCTGTGGCGTAAACTTTGGATCTGCATACGGGGTAACATCAATTCCCTTTTCAAGTCCATAGATGATGCTTGACATCTGTTCTGTTGAAAATGCCGGGTCTGCGTATTTTGTAACATCAATTCCGGAAATCAAACCGCTTCTGATATAATGCATCTGTGTGGTACTAAGCTCTGGATTACAAAGCGCTGATATGTCGTAGCCTTCTTTCATCACCATATGCATGATTGCCATTTGATCTGAATTATACTTTGGGTCTGCATATTTCGATACATCAAATCCATTCTCCAAACCATTCAAGATATAATACATCTGAACAATATCGTATTCTGGTTTTGCATAAGCAGATACGTCTAGTCCTTCTTTCAGACCTGTCATGATAATACGAAGCTGACCTTCCGTAAATTTCGGATCCATATATTTGGACACATCAAGATTATTTTCCAATCCTTCTCGGATGAAATACATCTTATCTGCATTGCATGTCGGATCCGCATATTGTGTCACATCAATACCGGATCGTAATCCAAGTTTGATCTCAGTCATCTGATCTTCTGTGTACTGTGGGTCTGCATAAATAGATACATCCAGCCCGTCTTCCAAACCTTCACGAATTTCTATTGTTTGTGCAACAGTATACAAAGACCAATCAATTTCATTCTCAAGTTGACTTACGTCTACAGGTTTCTTTTTGTCTGCCATGATTCTTTTCCTCCTTCTTGAAAAATCTCTGGTTTTCTACTCATCTAAGTGAACTACTCGGTCATTGAATGGCCGAGCATCTTTATGTTATGATACCCGTGTCATTCTTTCCGATCTTCTGGAAATAAATACCAGTACAGATAATGTTTCCATTATACATAACCAGCAGATGTCTCCTTCAAACAGTCCGGATATTGTCATGCAATACCAGGACAGTGGTAGTTCCTATGTTCCGTATAAGTATCTGTAATAAAGATACTTATGCGGATGCTGCTTTTCGGTATGTCTGGTTTCTTCCTGCATACACGATCTTCATTGCTTTCTGTAATTCCTTATGTTTATACTGATACTTCTGACACAGATCAAGAATTTCCTGGTCTGCAGCTCTTGTTTTGATATTCACAGCTCCTATGTGGTCTGCATCATCCTTATATCCACAGCAGGTACAGAAAAACGTTTTGTGTTCCCTGTTTTTCGGATCGAGGTTCTGACAGACCGGACATACCTGGCTGGTAAAATCCGGAACAACTTCCAGAAAATCATAGCCTTTCTCGTTTAGTGTAGACAGAAGCGTTTTCTGGAGTTTTCCTCTTGCAAATACGGAAAACATCCCGTTCACCTGTCTGCTTTTCTGGAACTCTTTGATATCCAGTTTTTCCACAACGGTCAGAGTATCAGGACTCAGATTTTCCATATATGTCTTTACAGAGTTCTTAATTTCCTGGTCAAGAAGATTATAGTAATGATGTTTCTTCCGGTACGGCATATTCATTGTCCTTATCATATGTTCCAGACGATCCATCTTTTTGATGAGAGAACGTCTCACATCTTCTGGAACGTCATGAGTTCTTAGATAATGACGGATCGCACGTTTCTTATTTTTGAGATCAGATAATGAGGCAAATGCCGGTTCCACTTCCTTGTGATAAAATCCGATCACCTCTGACATAGAACCGATCGCACGTCCATCCGATGTGTAAAAGGAATCTGTGATCCCTGTGTCAACCCCGGTACAGGTTGTTGTTTTCGGCTGTTTCTTTTCTGCATCATAAGACCATCCAATACGTAAAACGCTGTTTCGTACCTGCATCATGACAGTTCCTGCCATATGATTTGTCTGGATCTTATGAATGGAATGTCTGCTTGTATTGACCGGGACTGCGATCCTTTCCCCAGGATGGAACGGATCAGAAATGAAGATCACATAAGGCATTGCTGTATGGTCAGAAACTTCCATTCTCATAAGCCTGGAATCAAGCGGAACAGAACAGTTTCTTAACACCGGAATCTGATACTCCAGACATGCAGCCTGATATTTTACAAGAAATTCCGCCTGTCTGAAACCAAATTCCTCGTCACTCATCTGTGTTAATTCTTCTGCACATTTCTTATGGAATTTCTGAGGAAGGGACTGCATTGCGGTAACCATATCCTTTTTCTCGCACTGAAGGATGGACATGGCAAATAAGACCTTGGATCTTGAGAATATACCGGTATCTTCCTGCATCAGGTCTTTTCTTATATTGTCCATCCGGTTTGACAGGTGGGTAACAGCCATGTCAAAAGCATTCTGGCAGAACGCTGAATTGATCCCGGACGGACGTAATGATTTTTCAAGACGTCTCATGTCGGGATCTTTCTTGTCGTTCTTCACAATCTGCAACAAAACAGAACGATCTTCACTTAAGATCTGGATATCCCGGTTGACGAGTTTTGTAAAAGAATCCTGGATCTGCTGCAATACAATCCATTTTCCTTTGTTTGGATTCCCATATAGAAACACGCTTTTTGTCAATGTTGTCTGGAACTCACTGTCTTTTCTCTTTCTTGCTTTTGGCATACTGTTTCCTCCTTTCCTGGTTTTTGTTTCTGTTGCTTTGAGCCCGGATGTTTGATAATTCGTTTGTCTATCATTAACAAGGCTCACTTTTTAGAAAACTCGTCGTATTTCTTTTTATTTTAAGCAGAACGACGTTTTCATCTCGGTCATTGAATGGCCGAGGATTCTCACTTAACCATCCTAAATATGTGCTCTAAGAACGTGCTATTAACGGCTTGTTTTTGTTCCGTTCATCCGGTTCCGTATATTTTGGATTTTCTTTTTGAACACAAAGAAAGCGGAACCGATCATCTCGGAACCGCAATCTTCGTCTTCCATAATTTTAGTCTACGATATCGCCAATATCATCCGGTTCTACATTCTCTTCCGGATAGAAACCGGTATCATCAGCATCCTGCTGGAACTCAGAAACATTCATGTCACCAGCGATAGCATCCATTCTCGGACCAGAAATACTCATATCTCCAGCGATATGTTCGATATCCGGTTCCTTTTTACCTGCTGCCATAAGTTCGGATGCGATGTAATCGAAGTCATTTGTGGAAACGACCTTGGCATCCGGTTGTAACGGCAGCTCTTTGTTCTCTGTATACAGTTCCGGTTTCATGGTAAAGATCATATCAGCTTCTGTAGGTTCAAAAACTTCCGTTGCTTTACCAGCGCATACATAAGCTGCAACCAAGTCACCAAGTGATGGTGTATAGTTGTTTGTATACCGGTGAATCAAAGCTTCCGTTGCGTTCATATATGCTACGTTTGCAATATTCTGGAGTCCTCTTTCGTGTTCCAATGGTTTGTCTACCCATATAAATTCGTCCTTTTCGACATCATAGATAAGAGGAACCGTTGCTGTTGATTCGGAGTTAAGGTCAATGAGTGCTTCTACGGTAGATGGTTCAAAAATCTGACCATTAAACTCATTCCATTTGTCATGCCATACATTTGGATCTAAAGAACCTTGTCTCTGCATGAATCCGAATTTTACGACATCAAGTTTATTGTATGGAACATTGCTGTAACTATCCACTGTCAATACCATATACTTGATACCAGCTTCCTTACATTTCTGCTTATCGATATCCATATATTCGGCTGAGAATACAGGTGCATTTGTGATATCACCACCATGAATAGCGACAAGATCTCTGGATTTATCATCTTTCTGCACATATGCTTTCTGATCATAATAAGCGCATTCTGTAATAAGGTTTAAATCTTTATCATAGAAAGCAGCAGAGGTGTCAATATCAATACGCTCCTGATTTTGATTCTGCCAGCCAATAAACTGACGGATGATATTGCAATTTTTGTCGCCTTTCATAATGGATCCGGAAGTTAAAGAACTACCTTTTGAGGAGCTCCTCTCTCCGTTTTCTGGAAGCAGCATGTCCACAACATTCGGATCTATATAAACGCGACCCAAATTGTCATGAGCCTGAAGCTGTTTTGAAACAGAATCAATGATTCCTTTCTTGATCATCTGTGCCTGGTCTTCTGCAAAATGATAAGTACTTTCCTCTTTTACGAAACGACCAAGTTTTGCGACATGGATGGCACGATACGGAAGTCCTTTTTCATACAAGTCAACCAGGTTATACAGCTTTAACTGCTCACGGATTGGTGTTTCATATGCGTTTGCGGCATAAATATCACAAATAGCCTGTAACTGATCATGTTTGATCCCAGCAACCGCAAACTGAATGAAGTTACGATTGAAGACGCCAGGAAAATCGTGTGCCGCCTTTTCGGTCAAAGCAAGCGCATCATCGGCACCAGAACGAACGGCGTCTAAAGCTTTCTGTACAACAGCATAAGGTGATACGATTGGCACTCCAATCTCGTTTACCTTCTGTCCGGAATACAGATTATCGTACGCTTTCTGTAAACGAGAATAAACGGTATCTCTTGGTACGGATTTTGAAAAAGTCTTAAACAAATCAGGACGAAGCCAGACTGCAGTAAACAGATCGTGCGTCTTATCCAAAAGGCTATTCATCATTCTTGCTTCCGAACGTGATAATTTAAAGTAAACCTTACCGGCAAGACCTGGTTTATTCTCAATTGTTTCCTGATTACGTTTTGTACGCCATTCCAGATGTCCATTATCACGAGTTTCTCCCTTTTTCGGATTCCAAACAAATACTTTCGCTTTGCTTTTTACCGTATGAGTCTTTCCGTTTGATAATTCCGCAGCCAGACGAAGGACATCAGTTGCTTCGGTAACCAATTTATGCAGCATATCATCTTTTGTACGAGATGTAAGGTTACTGTTTTTTGTGATGTCAAAAGCAATGGCTGCCTTATTTTCTCGGTTAGGAATAGCCTGCTCATAAACCCATGGAAACCATTCGTTTGTGTCATGCATATAGTTAAGTAACGTCTCCATTTTAGGTTTTGATAACGAAGCTGTCGAAAACATACGGTCATGCATAGTCTCATGGATCAGGTAGTAATTATCAGTTTCGATCAGTTTTAAGTCACGATGAAAGTCTTCAAGCAATGGATTACGCTCTGATGCTTCAAATTCTGGACGTAAATCCGGGTTGAGATATTCTGCCAGCTGATTGATATACTGCTCTACTTCGCTCATTTCCATTACCTGTTCAGGGAAATCAGGATAAAATACGGTAGCATTCTGGAACGCTTCCGCCTGACTGGATTCGCGCACAGATTTCATAAGCTTTTGACATTCTTTTACGATCTCAGACTCAGGAAGCGAAACCATGGTATCAAGAAGAGAAAGAGACATGGTACGTCCATAAGCTTCAAGGTTGCGGTTTGTAGACAAAACAAGCTGCATAGCGCGATCTGATGGATTTTCATTAATCTCAACAGAAGGCATTACCCATGTACCTGTTTCCTGATAGATGACGTCACGATATTTAGTCACAAGGTCTTTTTCGTTTAACATAATTATTTCCTCCATGATTTGATTGATATATATATGAATGATTATTAGTTGACAAAGAGAACGGCTGCTAGAAAAACCAGCAGCCGAATATGAATGGATACTATGCTCTTTCGAACATTACACAATCAGAACACGAAAACCATGTTAGGTCTTCACATTCTGTTCTCATTTCACGAGAATTCTGATGGCAGGTCAAAAGACCAGCATCAATTGTTTTTATAGAAGTATTCCATTTCGTAATCTCTATTCGCTGATATGAACTGGTATTACACTGCAATTCTGCAATGTAAGAAAATACAATTAGCAGTTGTATGGATTTACCCAATAGAAGTATCCAGTTTCTTTGTGCGATTATTTTAATCCCCTCTACATAGTTAAATATGTGCGGGCGATTTACAAAGTAATACGTTTTTTGTAAACAAAAGAGAAAGGCTGCCGTAACGAACAGCAGCCATAGTTTTGTGAACAGGTAAGATACCCATAAAGAGTATTATCACATACATGAGTAAATGAAAGTTACTAGCTTTCATTACTCAAACCTTCAATTATGTAATAGAAGTATCCTGTTCGTAATTCTCTTTGCGCATTGTGAACTGATAGGAAACACATAAGTGTTTCGAATTTCTGGCTTGACATACTCAAGAATAGAAGTATTCAGTTCGTATTGCGCATGATGTCTCCATTCATCATTTTGCTTACGTATTAAATATGGTACGCATGCTTGCAAACTAAAACGCGTTTTCTCTGATGAATGACGGCTATTGTTGTTTACGAATATCATAAGGCTCACTTTTTGGAAAACTCGTCAGGAAAATGAGAAAAAGTTTCTGTTTGTTGACGGATGAGTGCCGGGCATAAAGAAAAGCCACACTTTGTTGTGTGATTTTTCTTGAAAGATGGGGTATGTGATTAATCATTTAATCCTGCGTTATTAAATATATCAGTTTCTACTGTTACGTTATTACCAAATGCTGCTATCAACGCTGATTTGCATGTATATTTGTCCTTTATAGGTTACAGATTCTAAACTTATACAATCATGGAATGCCCCGTCTCCAATGTTTGTTACGAGTTCCTTGTTTAGCGGTAGCTGGCAGTAAGGCGGTCGTGCTGCTTACCTTCTCCACACCATCACGAGGGCCAATGTAGTTGATGTAATTGGTTAGGTGCGTTGGTGGGGAATTGTTGAGGTAGTTGCAACGCAAGATTAGTTTTGGCATGAGATCCTCCTATAAAAAAAGACCACTGCTTTAAACAGTGATCTTAATAAATCTGCATGGCAAAGGCAGATACTAGTCGTATCTGAATTTTTCTTATCTGGCTAATATTGAATATAAATTCCTGCCAAAAAAGCAACCGCATAGTTTGAATAAACAATGGGCATTGGTATATCTTTCATATTTATATTAAAGGATACCAAGTGTATATTCAATAATGAACCTGTAATACAAGAGCAAATTTTGTGACCATCCATCAAATTTTCATCATTTTGCCCAACATCAAAATACTGATTTCGAATTTGCTTTCTAAACTTATGATACTCTTTATACAATTTATCATACATCAAATCCGATGTATTTAATTTAACATTGTACTTTTCTATTAGGTCAGGAGAAATTTCTGCTACCACATCCTTTGCGGCTTTTACTATCCCCTGGTCCCATAAATACAAAAATGTATCTTCTGTCATTTAATATCTTCCTACCTTAATGTTAAAATTGGAAACAAACTTCTCATCAGATAACCTTCTTATTTTATCTTCAATGCTTTCACTTGTATTTTTTAACTTAAAGTGATGAAGCATTGTATCAGCAAACTCTCTGTATTCAGTTTCCTCCCTATACTCCTTAGTAAACACTTCACGCACTTTACTTAACATAGATTTTCTCCTTTTTAATATACTATCTAAAAAAATTAATTTTGTTACTTTGCTCTCATAAATTTAAAAAATAAAATTATATATATAATCGATGCTACAGTCATAATTATTGTTGTCAATAAATTATATCTACATGCATTTACAATTGCAATTATTCCATAAATAATCGTTGACAATATAGATAAACTAATCCATTTTCTTGACAAGTAGAGGCTTTCTTATAAGCATGCGCATAGCGAAAACGATCCTCATCAATTTTCTTATCTGACTCACGTACCAACTCCTGATATTTCTTTCCTGGTCTGGGCTTACTTTTCGTAGTCCCTTTAATACCAAACTGAACTGCATCACTCAATATAATCCTTGCCATTTCTTTTCTCCTAACATCAATGCTCATTTCATTATTGGATGAGCCCTAATTGGCACTCTATTTTTAATACACAGTAATCGTTACTGCCTGGGTTGCTCCATTACAAGCGGTTTCCGTTTCAACATCATATGTATTGATGCTAATAGTGACTTCGTTTTTTCCTTCATCCAGCAACTCATACATATTCGCTTCTACCATGTTACCAGGTTTGATTGCTTTGGTCTCAAAGATCACTTCATCATCTTTTATGATCTGATACTGCAGATATACAGTGTTCGCTTCCGGATTACCAAGACGAATCGTCGGATTATCTTTTGATACACCTAGATTTGAGTATCCAGGAATTTCAATAGACTCTGTGATCGCAGTCTCAGTCTGGTCCTGAATGGTTCCGTCCCACTTGTTATCGCCTTCAATTTCAATGTCTGGTCTATTTGGTGTCGTCGGTGTGTTTGCCGGACCACAACCGCCACATGATCTAAGAAGTAATAACAGGATGATAATGATGATTGCGATCACTGCTGCAGCAACCTTTCGTATGGTTTTCTTTTTCTCTGGCTTCTCTTCTTTGTCTTCTGATTTGTTTCCAGAAAACTCTGAAGCCGGATCTGAGATAACTACATTTTCGGTTGCATCCTGAATATCGGAACAGCCTGCTTTCCTTAAATCTTCTTCGGTATACTTGTAGTCGGCGTCTACTTCTGACTGATCTGGGTTTTCCGGCTGTTTTGGAACCGAAGTCTCAGGCTCCGTGCTTTTGTTTTCTACATCTGCGTTTTCGATTGTTGGAGCCTTAATTTCCGGTTCCTGCTGCTCTGTGTTCTGTCTGTTTTCGTTTTCAATTTCAATTTCTTTACTCATTTTGTTCGTTTCCTTTCCGTCATGTTTTTTCTGACGGTTTAAATATGTGCGAGTAAAAAACAAAGAAATACGATTTGAAAACGAAGCAATTCTACCGGTAAACACAGCAAGTCTGTTTAATATTTTTAGATCCATGGGTGTTTCATCCGGATCATCATCTTCGTATGAATCATCATCTTCGTACGAACTATCATTTTCGTACGAACGAGAACGGCGACGATGGCCATTTGATGTCATAACACGGTTCGATGTTGTTAAAGAACTCATCAAAAGTGGCGGCATCGGCATCATGATTAGCAGTTTCCTCCTTGTTAACCAAAATAATAAGTACCATTAACGGTATCCAAAAGTGCGGTTACATTGTTGAGTTTGATATTTAGGTTATCGAAGTCTACAATTTCCGAAAACTTCACGATATCATAACTCTTACTGTCAATAATTTCTTTGAGTTTATCAGTCGCTGCTTTCCCCGTTTTGTAGTAGTTGATGAGGTTTACAATATAATTTCCAAAAACATAGACATATAGGACAACGAATACAGCTGCAGCCCAAATTGTGCGATCACGATACTCAAGGTAAACGCCATAACCTGCCAACGCTAAAAAGACAGCTAAAAATAGTACCCAAAATGCGAAATGCAGTTTTCTGTTTTCCTCTGATTTCTTGTATATTTTCTCTGCAATTACTTCTTTGTCTTTTTCGTTCATTCAAAGAACTCCCTTCCCTTTGTTTACTATTGAACAGGTTCACAACCCAGGAAACTCTTCACGGAATTGTAATCTGAACACCGGTTTCCTTTTCAAAGAGCTGATATTCTCCGGTTACTTCTTTGATTTCGTAATCGTTGGTGTTGATGATCTGGCGAAGTAGTTTTATGTACTGTATTTCGATCTTGCAATCATTGATTGGCTTTATAAGAACATAAACCGGACCACATGTTACAGGTATCGCAAAAAAACACGGTTTAAATATGTCTGGGTTATGGATGGCAATAAAGGCGCTCATTATAGCCAGTACAGAATAGACCACGAATAGCAAAATTGATAAAATAATATACTGTATGAATTCCTTTAGTTCTTGAGTGTAAATGTTTTCTGCAATTGTATTACGTTCTTCCTGTGTCATAATGTGTTCCTCCTTGTTTAAATGCTATTAACAATAAGGCTCAAAAATCATGAAACTCGTCAGAAAACACAAAAAAAAAAGGACCCACCACATGGATGAGTCCATAAGCAACCAAACTTATCGTGTCCAATATTTAGTCTGCGGCAACTTTGTCGATCGCAAAGTTTAATGTTCCAGACCAGCTACCGGCTGTAAGATTAGATCCGTCAATAGAACCTGTTGTAGAGCTTCCTTCTGTTGCATTTACATCATCAGCTGCAAAGTCTTTCACTGCCTGTGTGATCGTAACATCTACGGCGTCTTTACCATTGGCATCCGTCATAGATACGGTTGCGTCTGGAGTAACTGTGATCTTTTCTGATTTCTTGATATCGCCTTTTACTTTGACATCATAAGTTGCTGTTTTCGCACTAGACAGTGTAATTGATTTTGGAATCGTAACTGTGAATGCACTGTCCTGAGTATAAGTTACGGTTGCTGTCTGAGTTCCAGCCTGGGTTACATCAACGGTTGTGACGGAAGCGTCGGCTGCTAATGTCTGCATTGGTACGGTTGCGAGCAATAATGCTCCTGTGAGAAATGATACAAATTTTCTTTTCATGGTTTTAACATCCTTTCTTTGTGTTGTTAATTGTTGTATTTATTTGAAACTGTACGATTGAGTTGACGTCTTACTGAGGATAAATCATTCGAAACAAGTTCTCGTGATATATATATTCGGTTTAAAACGTGATATCGATCAAGTACAGAACAAATCAAGTTCACACGAAGCTTTAGCTTCGTGGTGTGATTGAATCAACTCCTACGGAGTACAGATCACTCATTTTCATTCGTGATTCAACTCCGGTGGAGTACTGATCGTTCATTATCATTCACGATTTGGAGAGTTAGGTTTAAATAACGAAGATTCGAGATTCCGCATCTTTACAGATGCATGATCCATTAAACAAGTTAATGGATTTGAACCTAGTCTCTCCTTATCAAGATAATTATGATTCGTATGGTATTACTTGTTAAATATGTGCGGAACGATTGCAAAATAATACGAAAAATAACATGATGTCGATAATTATGATTCGTATGGTCTTACATAGATACCTATATATGACTTCACACTGTCCAGACTAACATTATGTTCTGATAACAATTCGTCGTCTACGATCCCGATGTCATACATAATGGCAAGTGCAATCTTATCTTCTGACGCCCAATCTTCGTATGTGTCAAGGTTTGCGTCGAATGTATCAAATGTATAGTTGTTCATGAATGTTGCAAACGAAGCGATCGCATTCTGATCCATGTCGTCAATCTGATTGTAATAAACAGACAAAATCTCCTTTACATCTGAAAACGAAAGATCATCGGTTTCAAGATAAAACTGAGCTAAAGTCTGATCGTCTGTAGACTGGGATGTCTGATTCTCGGACTCAGCAGCTTCGGATTCAGAATCTTCCATACTAAATTCGTCGTCTTCTGTCTCTGACCATTCCGGATAGACTTCCATGTCATCGATCAAAAAGTCATCGTCATCAATGGTAGAAGAACCTTCTTCGATTGCGTTATCTTGCACATCTTTTGGAATCGCAAGTTTAACATCTTTAAGACTGTTGATTGTAACAGTGATTGAAAACTCATTGATGTCGAGTACATCGGTATTCATGGAATCCGGATCGACAGAAACCTTCATGGTCTCTAACTGTTTTGTTTTCCGGTCAAAGTTCATTGCGGCATCCAGAGTCATGCCTTTTGGATCGAATCCAGAAAACATATCGTCAACCTTATCACCAAGTAGATCAGCAATACTGTCATAAGATATCGTTCCGGTTACTTCATAAGTTTCTGCTTTCTTATCTTTTTCGTTTACCAGAACAAGATTTTCAAAAATATCTGACGATACATATTGTTTTAATGTTTCTAAATCGAGTGAATCTGAATCATCTTCGAGGTCTGATTTCACCCAGGCATCGGACTCGCTGTCATAGGAATAAGAAACACCATTTTTGGCGTCCGTATAATTTTCAACCTTAACATTGTAAGTCATTCCAAAGATTCCAGCTTCTACGTTACCGCTGATATACGCCAGATCATTTGCAGCCTTTGCATTGCTGTCGATATCAAGCGTGATATTCATCTTTGTATTTGATTTTGAGTCGTTGTCGGAATCAGAATCTTCGTCTGCGTTATACGGTGTAAATAATGAAGTTGCATCGACATCGACATCCACCACGAGAGCTATGTCTGCATCCAAAGATTCGATTGCGTCCATATTGCATGCATTATTTACGAGGTCTTCTGCTGTAACCTTTTCAAATCCGCATCCAGAAAAACATGCAATCAACATGCCGGATGCCAAAACAACTGTAATCACCTTTTGTTTTCTCATATTTTTTATCTCCTTCTCTTTGTGTTCTTGTAAAATGATCGTCGAAAAAGACTTATTTCGAATACTATGATTAAATATGTGCGGAGTGATTACAAAGAAATGCGAAAATAAAGAAACCACCTACCGATGTGATAGATGGTTTGATTTTTTTTTACAAGGCTAAAGCTGTTGAGGCAAATGAGTGGTATCCTATTATTACTCCATTTTCTTTTAAAGCCTTTTCGAGCTTAGAAATAGAAGTATATATCTCTCCTTTGTATCCTACAGACGATAACTTTTGGCAAAAAAAGAAAGCGTACTCATCAATTACTTTTATATTGGCTGGCAAAACGACACTGGATAAGCCTGAGTCTTCAAACGCATTCTGCGTGATAAATTGAACGCTATCTGGGATGTCAACAGATTTAAGATTTTCCAATTCGGAAAACGCTCTTTGAGCGATCGTTGTAACTCCATCCGGAATCGAATAAGACGTAGCCTCCTCATCTGAAAAAGCACGTAACACTTTCCCATCGCTTGTAATCGCTACTCTGGATGATGAATTCTCCTGTGTCATTTTCAGCTTTTCATTCTTTGCCTGCAAATTAAGAATCATCTGAAACATATCGAATACGATGTTCGTCTTTAGGTCGCTTCCGGTATCAACTCCGTAGCGTTTAACACTATAAATCCATTCTTTACCTTCCTCGTATTCGATACTGTACTTACTTGATTCGATTTCTAATATTTTCTTCATTGTAGATCCTCCTTTAAGATTTGATTAGTGGTTATTCTAAATATGGAACCAACATCTGCAAACGAACATAAAGAAACCACCTACCGGAGACGATAGATGGTTTGCTTTGTTTTAGTCCAGGTCCGTGTTATCAAATACAGCATACCCAACTTGGACTCCATTATCTTTTAGTACTTTTTCGAGCACGAATTTGGATTGATATTTGATACCTTTATAAATTACGGAATCTAAATTATAACAATGATTGAACGCTTCAAATCCAATTTCCTGTAAATTATCAGGCAATGCAACACATCGCAAATTTGGACAACTCGCAAAAGCGTGGTAATGAATGATTCTAACATTATTTGAAAACTGAATCATTTCTAGTTTTCTAATACCAGAAAAGGCAAACGGTCCAATAGATTCAACATTATCCGGAACAATATAGGATAAGTTTTCTTCAGAACTATACTCTGTTAAGCACTTTCCATCTTCAGAAAACGAAACATTCGTTGTTCCAGCATCTTGATTAATTTCGTTTGTATCCGGTAATTCGTTTACAAGTTTTTCAATATCAGTGTATTTGATACCAAGTTCTGCGTTCTCACCAAAAGCACTGACATAATAGCATTTTTCTTTCAACATTGCCAAAAATGACACCGCGTTGATCATCTTTCTCATTGTGTTTTCCTCCTTTATTTGCATGATTATCGGTTACCTTAAATATGTAAGTCACATCTGCAAACGAACATAAAGAAAACCACCTACCGGAAACGATAGATGGTTTGTTTTGTTTAACTACAACAAATGTGTCAGATTATTCTGTTATTTTATTTCTTTCATTTTAATAATGTTTTCATACATATTAAGAAGTGGAACTCGATATCCAATAACTGTGATCTCATAAGTATTTCCAACTTTTAATTGACCTTGCATATTTGAACTGTTCACTTTTCCTCTCAATATATTATCTGTGTTTTGAAAAACCAAAGAATTGCCGTTTTGATCATCTGCAAATACAATATATTTTGAGGACGAACTATCTTCATCCACTTCAACAATACGATCTTTATCTGTAATCGTTACTGTATAAGTATGATCATTGAATTGCATTGGAATTGAAATTACAGTCATAACAATAACAATAATGATAAAAGAAACTATTGTAAGGATATAGTGCGTTTTCATTTTTCTCACATTTCTATCAAACATATCCATACCCATTTTGTTCATCTCGAATTTCATATTAAATCCTCCTTGTTCTGTAAAATTTATTGTTATCCTAAATATGGAACCAATGTCTGCAAACGAACATAAAGAAAACCACCTACCGAATATGATAGATGGTTTGCTTTGTTTTAGTTAAAACACCATTGGTTCTAATCTGTCTACACTACTGTCATAAGAGTAAATCCGATTAGAAAAGAACGTATGCGGAGCGTACTTCTTCACAGAATTAAGAAGTGTACTCATGATACCAAGAACAAGGGTATCGTCAACTCCTGCAACCGGGATGCAGAGCGCCTCAAGTTTGTTGCTTAAGAAAACGACCATCTTTTCGGTTTCCAACTGTTCGGCAACAGTTTTTAAGACGCCAGGATAAAAGGTTGCGATCGCTCCATTTGCATAAGACCCTGCATTTATTGCATATCCTCTGAATCCCATTTTCTCTGTAACGTTTTCTTTTACTGCCGGGAACATAACCATGGTATTTGTAAGAGCGGCGCTCATAAGTTCCTCTAAACTTACACCATAATCTTTTGCCATTTCGTTTGTAACCAGTGCAGTGACAGAATCCGTTTTATTATCAGAGATAAGGATTTTTGCAGTATACCCAATACCAGGAGCAACCTCTTTGCAGACGAACTTTGTTTTATCAAAGTCGTCCATATTGACAGGGACTGCAATCAGTCTTTCTCTTGCATTTTCATAATCGAGATACTGATCAAGCTCAGAAGTATTGTAATCTTTCATAGACTGAAAGCCAGATAATGTTTTACTCAATAAACCAGCAATCATGGAAGAGATTTTGTTAATCTGATATTCCAATCGTTTCTCCGATGACATCTGAGTATTTGCGGATAACTCTTCAACACGACAGAATTTGTCATACAATCCATTCAGGTCTGCTTTTGCCGTCATCACATTCGACGTATTAGCAACGATAAGCATGATTCCTTCGTTAAAATCAGTTTTGATCTCCTTAAACTTTGGTTCCAAAGTTTTGATTGCGGAAGCTGCAATATCAGCCAGTCTCATGAAAGATTCTTTTGAGATCACAGGAAACGTATAGCTTTCATTTAAAGTGATTTCCATTTCGTCGTTCATTTCGTTCATGTTGTTTTTCATGTTGTTTTCTCCTTTATGATTTAAAATATTTGTTGTTTATAAATATGGGTTTTACATACTGTCTCCAAGAACAAAAAAAACGCCAGGAAGTGTATCCAAACACGATGCAACGTATAAGAAAACAAAGGTTAGGATACAAATCCTGACGTATACGAAAGGAGGTGCCATAATAATCATCTCTACATTGGGTCCCCGCGTCAATTCGCATCGGTGTGTCAGCAATGATTATGATGTGTTATGAACCAGTATGTGGATTCATAACCACGTGTTCCTGTCGATAAGATGTACTCACGTGCTACAATGGACCGGAAAATGAATAAAACCGGCGAACTGCTATAACACCTTTAGGATTACAGTTCAGATATGAATAAATCTACTTTACAAACAGCTTACCTGTTTGCTCAGTATTAAATATGGGCGAGTAATTTGCAAAGGAATACATTTTTGAGAATAAGGATGAGGAAATTTAAGGAGAAGGATGAGGATAAGGAGCAGAACTCCTTATGTTTTTCACAGCTCTTTATCCTCTCTTTGGACTTCCTCTTTTTGTTTAGTGTTCCTCGAAACAAATCCCAAGGTTAAATTTAGGAGTATTCACAGAAATGATCAGTAATAACTGTAGAACACTGATCGTGCACAATGTTTTGTATGCGTCTAAGTAGCGCCCGGTTGTTTTATTTCGTTCAAACAGGCGATAATTCCAAATGCGCGTGATTAACAGGTCACTAATCGCAGAATACTGATTTGTAATGCGCTCAATATATTCGTCGCTTTCCGTAAGAAAATCCTGGAACTCGGCGTCGGTCATATACCCGTAATCCATAATCACATCCTGCCGGATCAATTCCAAATGCGAATAATAAATACCATCATCTGGAATTGCATAAATAGTACGACCAAAGAACGGACGAAGATCATTTTCTGCGATCTGAAAACTACGCAACGGATACAACACACTGGTTCCGTTTGAATCGTATCCGTCCGCGATAGACGGAGCCTGCATCCATTCTTCGGATATCACAATTGGAACCGGAAGCTGAATGTATCCGCCTTTTACAATAGGGCAATTATCTACAGTAATATCTGATGCATTTCTAAACTGTTTCATAGGCAACCATAGGCAGACAAAAAACCAGTTAATATAGGTCTCTGTCTGCCCTCCTTTCTTTTGTAAAGTGTACAGTTTACTACTGGATGATCTGATCGATAAGTCCGTACTCTAAAGCTTCTTCAGCACTCATAAAGTTATCCCGGTCAGTATCATATGTAACTTCTTCTAAGGTACGTCCTGTATTTGCTGCCAATAATTCGTTTAACTTATTTTTCGTACGCTGGATATTCTGGGCAGCGATCTGAATATCGGTAGCCTGTCCTTTTGCGCCCCCACTTGGCTGGTGGATCATGATTTCCGCATTTGGAAGACTGAACCGTTTTCCAGAAGTACCGCCAGCTAAAAGAAAGGCGCCCATAGAAGCTGCTAACCCAACACAGATTGTAGATACGTCACATTTTACATGCTGCATGGTGTCGTAAATTGCCATACCCGCTGTAACGGATCCGCCTGGGCTGTTAATATAAATCTGGATATCCTTATTCGGATCCAAAGATTCCAGGTACAAAAGCTGAGCAACTGCAAGACTTGCCATGTCATCATCTACTTCCCCACTTAAAATAATGATCCTGGAACTCAAAAGACGACTAAATAAGTCTGAGTGATATTCGTGTCCGTTTGTGTTGTCTATAACGTATGGTACATAATTCATAATGGTATCTCCTTTTGTATGTGTATTTGTTTTCGTTTCCGATTATTCGTATGCCGGAATTGTTTGTGCCCGCTTATTCTGGCTGCAACTTTTTTGGTCACTAATTTCGAACGCTAATTCATAGCAGTCAACAGAGCTTGGCACGGATGTTTTCATGATAGGTATCTTTGTTAACTGTAAATGTGGCCAGATTGTTGTTCTCGATGTGTAATTTTTCCAAAAAGCACTGGCCACAAGATTCTGACACAGAATAAACAAACCAATTTTGCCTTGATGTGTCTGAATCATCTGATCCATCGCGTGTCTCATAAGGTGATTCCTGCGATGTTTTGCATCAATATAGCATTCCATTACAAACCAATCATAATTTATAGGACAATGCGATCCGTTTGTAATCAAAATAAAGCCTACACATTCAACTCCATCATAGATATCGATCCATTCGAGGTCTGAAAATGCGCTTACTTCTTTGAAGTTCTTAAAAATCCGAATATTGTCCATAAACATCAGATTCGGATTATACATTTTAAGTTCTGTGATATAATCACAATACAATTTTTCTCTACTTGCCATTGTTTTTCCTTTCCTAAAACCAATTATTTTTGTTTTCCGGAAGCATCTTTTCATGAAGATCCAGACTGATAGAAGTTGTTAGCATCACGATTGTAAAGGAAACAAAACTAGTTCTTTCGATAAAGATACAAGAGCAAACAATTTCAAACAGTACACAAATGGTACTGAATAGCGCTACTGGGTTTTCTTTTATGTATTTTTTAACTTTGTCTTTGATTTCGTTTCCTTTATTTTTCATGATTATTTCTCCTTTTTGCTTATGTTTGATTGATGGTTTTTCGTTCTAATACAGTTACATGATGTCTTGTTTTAACATCATCTTTGCGGATGCCAATATATGTTTCATCCCCTGGTTTTCCAAGATCTGTAACCGAATCAAGGAAAATGCGTTTGTTGGTATCTAAATCCTGTAATATAAAGCTGTACTTCATGTTTTCGTTGTCTCTCATAACGGTCTCCTATATCTAATACTCTTTAAACGTTTCTCATCGGAATTCTTTTCAATCACTTGTTTCAATGATCTGTTTTCCATATGTTCCTGAATTAACCACTGTAATTCACCCATTGATAATGATAACGTTGCATCTGTGTTTCCGTCGTTTTCGTGTACAAACTCTTTGATCTTACTCCATGGATTTATCATAAATAAAGTCCTCCTATTTTTAATGTTCCGGTACTTCGGATCCAGAGACAAGCATTGCTCGATATAGAATCTCTTTCAATAGATCCGACTCATCCGGAACCGCTCTTTTTCGTATTAAAAGATCTGCGGCGATTTCTTTTACAAATCTGCTTTCTTCCGGTGTTAAAGGAATATCCATAAACGTCTCTGCCGTGATCGGTTCTTTTCGTTTACCATGACCCGCACATCCGCGAAGATCATCGGTATCCTCTTTTAAGGAACATCCGTTTTCATATGCACAGTCTTCACACTTTGTGTATAACATTGTAAGTCCTGCCTTTCTTTTGTTTTATCATCTATTAACAGGCTCACTTTTCGGAAACCTCGTCAGGAAACTTACAAAAAGTATACAAAAATATGAAGAAAATCCAGCAGTTTCCCATTTTTTCGTTTCCGATTAATGAGAACCCACTGGATTTACTGCAATCTTATTCAGTTTTTGTTTCTTTTTCCAGCTTGAATTTACTAAGATCCGCAACCATACTTTCGGCTTCGGTTGTCATGATACTGCAGTTTTCTGTAATATTATGCATCAGGGCGTTTAATTCTTCACTGGAAGCCGTAACTTCTTCGGTTGCAGTTGCTGTACTTTCAGCTCCTCGCTGTACGGTTTCGATACCCTCGGCGATCTGGCTCATCATGTCATTGATCTGTTCCGTAAGTGTGGTTACGTGAGAAACTTTTTCATTCGTATTCTTAATATCATCGAATACAATATCAAAGGAATTGATTACCTGACCTGTGTATTCGGTATTTTGTTTATTGGTGTCAACGACGGTATCAATAGAAGCATTACATTCTTCAAAACTTGAAGTGAGTTCTCCAATAATATCTCGAATATTACTTAATTCTTTTGATGTATTTTCTGATAACTCACGAATATTAGAAGCTACTACAGAGAATCCACGACCGCTGTCACCGGCTCTTGCTGCTTCAATACTTGCATTCAGACTTAATAAGTTTGTCTGGGAAGCAATATCTTGGATGACATTTAATACATCCTGCATTTTGTTGATAGACTCTGTTGTCTTCACGATCTGATTGTAAATATTTTCAATCTGTGTTGACATCTGCATGCTGCCTTTAGACATTGCGTCCATTTTATCTTTCATATCTTCGCTGGCTTCATTTAATTCGCACGCATAATGACTGATATCATCAACGGAATTACTTACTTCTTCGACGTTAACATTCATTGTATCAATATTTTTAACAACATCACTTACAACGCCAGCCTGTGTTGTCGCATCTCCAGCTATATTACTGATTGCTTCTGCAACCTGAGCAGTCGCTTCAAGAGCACTGTTTGCGAGTCCGGATATTTCAGAACTGTTTTCGTTCACTGTAATCGCAGTCTGTTTTGATGCAGCAATACTATTACAAAACGATTCGACTGCTTTATTTGTGTGAACTACAATATTTCCGAGTTCGTCTTTTCTGTTTAAAATCTTACCGTCAATTCGTCCAGTCAAATCACCGTCTGCAATGCTATTTAAGTTTTCTTTGACCTGATTGATAACCAAAACGAGTTTTTTACAGATAAACAAACAAAAGAAAAACATTAATACATATAGGACAACACCAATTGCTATCATAAAAATGACACTGTTACGGCTTATTGCTTTTGTACGTGCTATTTCTGCGGAAGAAGACAATGTTGATTGAATATCATCCGTATACACTCCAGTTGTGATCACCCAGTTCCATTCCGGGATCGATAAAGAATATGCTACTTTCGGTGCTACTGTTTTACCGTCTGATTTTGTGAAATAAAACTCATTATATCCACCATTATCTGCAACTTTCATGATTTCCTGAATGATCTTAACTCCATTTTTGTCCTCAAGATCTTTCCGGTTCGTTCCTTCCTGTTCTGAAAGGATTGGATGCATAACGAGGTTATAGTTTGTATCATCAATCCAAAAATAACCAGAATTATCATCACCGTACCGCATATTGCGTAACGCTTCTTTTGCTTCGCTCTGCGCGACGTCTTCTGTTATAGTTCCGTTTTTGTAGGAATCATAAAATCCACGAACAATTGATACTGCCCCTTGGACTTCACTTTTGATCTCTGTTTTATAACCATTCAATGTTGTTTCATAAAGAATTTCCTCTGAGGTTCGCTCTAATCGATTAAAAGCTAACCCTGCAAACGTGATAAGAACGATACAGGTGACTAAGACGATGCCTACAAAGATTAAACTGAGTTTCTTTGCCAATGATTTCATTTTAATTTTTCTCCTTTTTCTGTTGCCATTTTTTTTGTTCGGGTTAAATATGTGCAGGCTTGTTGCAAAGAAATACAGATTACGATCGGTTACACACAGAAGATGGAACACATATTTAGGGCAACAAAAAAAAAGTACGGATAAATGGAGGAAAACGTAATGATCAATGTTAACAAAGCGAAAGCTATGTCAAAAGGATGGAAAATTGCTGTCAGTGTTGATGCTAAGAGAGATTTAGATTATTTAGGACCAAATGACGGATACGCAGGAAATCCATTAAGCAGAAAACTCTTCGAACAGGGGATTTCTGACACAATAATAGTAACAAAGAAAGATTTACTGACTTTGTTACAAGCAATCGCTTAAAACAAAAGAAAAGACCGGGGCTTAATTGCTCTGGTCTTCTCTGTTTTTCGTTCTTGTATATGCAGTTCGGTATGCATTAAACGGATGAAAACAAAGTCCTGACATCATAATCATGTACATATCGAGACTGCTACATCTGCTGTCATTGTTTTGAAGCATATCAAATACGATATCATACATTTTTGTAACCATAGGAATATATCTTTCGATATCAGATTTCAGTTCTGATTCTGTGCGTTCTCCATAATTGTCGTTTACAATTTCAAGACATTTATCGAGCTCCGGAACTGGATCATCCGCAATTTCATAACGTGATGAAATATATTCATCCAGCAGAATTCGCGAAGTATCGAATGCTTTCAGTTTCTTAAGATATTGTTTTCTTGAAAACTCAGAATTAGAATCAAAGCTTTTGAATACCTCTACTAATTCAGAAAATGTCTGATTCAAAACATCGTGAACTTTTGTCAGATACGAAGAATCGTTTACAGTATAATGAAAATCATATTTATCCTTAATCTCTTGAAGATCTTTTTCGATATCTTCTTGTGTTGGCAGATACGGTTCAATTTTTGTTAATGCCTCTATTAATTCTCTGTTAATCTTCTCATCCTCGAAATCAATAATGTTACTCATATTTTTAAGTCCTCTCTTTGTTTCCTATTCTTTTCTGTACTGTGTATTCAGTATACCAATATTTTACCAAAATTTATACATTAACAATAAGGCTCACTTTTGGGAAACCTCGTCAGAAAACGACTTTGGATTGCTGTACATTCGCCAATATTTAATATCGTCCATCATGTCCTCTTCTGAAGATATCAAAGGAACAAAACAATGTTCTTTTACATGAAAGAACGCCAACGACATAAGTTGATTCTTGTAGTCCTCTTCTGTCTGCACATAACAATAGCAGTCCTTAGTTGGGTAGTTATGATCGACTGCATAAACCGTATGCCATCGGTTTGGTTCCATTCTTTTTAGTGACTTTCTTAGAATCCGAATTGTCTTGAAATACCGATAATTCTGTTTGAAAGGCAGATTGAAATCATACTGAAACTTAACATCAAACTCGATCCGATGATTCAAAAAGAAGTTACAGAATTCATCCGGCATAATCGTCTTCAAATGTTTCGAATCTCCAAGAAAATCAATAAAAGCATTTTGGTCTTCTTTCGATAATGGCGTTTTGAATTCATAAACAATACTGTCAGTCCGAAATGACGTCATGTCTGTAAAATTCTCGTACGTTGAATCCCAACGCAGTCGTGTCAAAAATATATCAAAATTACTCACGATCAAGCACTCACTGATCTAAAGATCCGGAGTGTGCTTGCTTTGGAGAGTTAGGTTTAAATGGCGAAGCTTTAGCTTCGAGGTTTGAACCTAATCTCTCCTTATCAAAATCCTCCGATTCGATATCTTCAAGCATTTTCTGACTTTCCAAAGCGTTTACCAACTTTTCGATAACTTTATCTTTTTCGCACTCAGCTGCAATGTATCCGCGTGCATATCCACTTTGTCTTGCCTTATTCATCTCGTCATCCAACCCGGATACAATTGTTTTGAGTGCGGTAGCGATATCGGGCTCAAAAGCTTTGTCAATGGCATCCATGGAAAGATTTGTTTTTACAATTAATACGGCCTCTAAGAAATCCATCTTATTATTACTCATACATATCACCTCATTGTGTTTTCTATTTACAATAAGGCTCATTTTTCGGAAACCTCGTCAGGAATTCATTAATCTTCTTTATTTGTTTCCGAAACAAACAAAAGCCCATGAGTTTTCCTCACAGGCTTCGTTGTTTTGTATTTTATTCATCGTCTTCCGGGATGGTACTCTGTGCAACTGTTCTTACATTTCCGCATCCAGTACATTTTTCTTTACTGGAATCTCCGTCTACTGGAACATAAGTACATTCTTCACGATCTTTCTCAGCACCGCAGATCCAACATTTTGTTATATGATAATATTTGTTTTCGCCAGTGGAGTTATCAATTTCATCGAATTTGCATTTGAAATCACAAGATTCTTCTGGCTGTTCATGTCCGCATACTTTACATACTCCTTTATGAGTACCATCGGATGCCTGAACATATTCGAGGTCACAAATTTCGGTTTCAAGAACATGACCACAGTCAGCGCATACAATATTGTGGGTTCTATTTTGAGTATCCTCACTATTGTAAACATAGGTTGGAACACATTCTCTGACATTCGCAACTTCACCGCATACACTGCAGATGTCTGCATGGATGTTACCAAACATATAGCGTGTTTCATATGTACATTCTTCCGGTTCACTCATTTGTCTTCCGCATAAGCAGTACGCTGTATGGAAACCATCTTTTTCTCCATATCTCATAGACCAACACTGATCTGGTTTGTTGTTTCCGTAATCACCACATAAATAGCAGCCATGCACATGCATATCATCACCGAGTTGGATATATCCATCCACACAGGATTCTTCGATTTTTTCATGACATTTACCACATACTTTGTAATGTTTGCCAGATACAGCGGATTTTTCGTATGTAAAATCACCGTGATCACACTCTGTTACAGATGGAGTATCTGGAGTTGATGGAGTGTCCGGGTTTGCAGGCGTTTCACTTGGCGTCTGTGATGTGTTTCCATTATTATTGGAATCAGCTTTTGTGCCGCCGCTTGTATTGCCTGTGTTTGCTGTATTTCCAGTATTGCTATTAGAATTCACTTTGTTCCCAGAGTTATTTGTATTGCCTGCGTTTGTTGTATTACCGGAATTGCTTGTACCTGCTGAAGGCTGAGTTACAGTCTGATTTGTATTTCCTGCAGATGGTGTACTCATAATCTTGCCATCCATTCCGATTACTTCAAGACCAGCTCTTGCAGCATCTTCCATTGTTTTAATGGTTCGATCCTCTTTGCTTCCAAATGTAGCATAATGCTTGTAATACTTCATTAAGTCGTTTCCGAATGCCATTCTAAGATCTGGGTATGCGGAACTGTAAGCCATAATGTTAAGATCCTCATTGATGGAACGTCCCTCATAGATACCAAATGTGATAAAATGCTGCCAGAGTTTCTTTTCGTTGTTTCCATAAGCTTTGTATACATCCGGATACATTGCGGCATATTCTTTTGCGTTGAATAACTTCTTAAGCATTGCTTTGTCTGACTTTGTGATTTTTACTTTGTAAGCAGATGGCTGTTCTGTTTTTGCAAACTGTGTGACAGTCATTCTACTTGATTTCGTTGCTGCACTTGCAGTTGTGGTTGTTGCGGCTCCTACACACATGGTTAACACCAATGCTAAAGCCAGTACTCGTTTTTTCATTTTTCGTTTCCTCCTGTAAATGAATCATTTTCGTTTACGTTATATATCTAATAAGGCTCACTTTTTGAAAACCTCGTCAGATATTCACGCATTTATGTTTCTTTTTTCTTGTTACAATTATTAGACAACTGAAATTGGAAACAGGTTTTAAGAATCTTGAAATTGTTTTAATTTTTCTGTTTCCTCTGTTTGTTACATCTTTAATAAGGCTCACTTTTCGGAAACCTCGTCAGAAAACGCACAGAAAGTTTACAATTAATTTTGATCCCATTCTCTTGTTCCTATGATATACCGTTTCCGAAACAAAAAGAAATGGCCAGGGCACCGTATGCTTCCTGACCTAGTCTTATACTTATATTTCTTATACTTATATTTTACACGGATATCGAAATCCGTCAATACTTATCAAGCATTTTGTTTCATAAACTTCATAGCTGCTTCACATTCGTCTGCTGTGCCGAGTGCTTTATATCTCTCCCATTCTGCAGCATCTTCATAAGTTAGAATTTTTGCATTGATTGGGTGTGGATTGTCTGGTTCTCTCAATTTGAGCTCCAGTTCGTCTACGATCATAGATAATGGAACTTCGCCACCAAAGATATTCTGTAGTCTGGATTCGAGCTCCTGGTATTCTTTGTTTTTCTGAATGGCTTCAATTGCAATATCTGTATAATCTTCGCTTTCTCCGAGATTTCCAAGATTCTTGCTAATCCTTCTAAGCTGTTCAATTGCTTCTGATTCTTTACTCATAATAATCTTCCTTTCCGGCTACGCCATATAATAACCTGCTTCTTTTACTTTTTCAAAAGTTGACTGCCAAAAAGTAACATCCTTTGTTTTGCGAAGACCATAGCAGTCAAAAGTAAGGTTAACTGTTAATAGAGGCTCGTCTGGTTTGTAGCCACAATGTTCTACAAATGCACTCGTCACATCTTTCACACTATGGATTTCAATGATTTTGTGTTCTAATAAGTTCATACCACATACCTCCAGTCCTTGTTGTTTGATTTTGCACAATAGCTCTATACTACGAACATCGATAATATCATGCGTCACTGACATATCATATACCTCTCTTCATCGTTCACTTGTTATACATGATAAGGCTCAAAATATGAATTTCTCGTCAAAAATGCTCAATCTTTTTGAATCATATCTTTGAGATCTTTCGCATTCTCAAGACCGAGTTCGAAAAGCGTTTTTACCTGAGATTCTGTTAATATGGATTTTCCGCCAATGTAGACACTGTATGTATTGTATGACAAAGGTTTGTATATCTTGCACCAGCCATGTGTTTCCAAATAATGTTCTGCATTGTTTGTTTCTACTATTCCGAAGCAAATACGGTCTGCCAAGGCGGCATGACCTTGGTATCCACAATGAAAGTATTTTCCTTCCGGAGAGACAAAACCATACTTTGTGTTATCACTGTGACGTTCCTGAATTTCCCTCAACGGAGCTTCTGTTCCTTTCTTCGGAACCGGTTTTGTATATGTCGATCCGTAATCCTCGAAGAAATTCCAAAAGTCAACACGATTAGATTTATGACTGCCTGAATCTAACCATATTCCAGAAATACCGGTTGTCGGAATTACAAAGATCGAAGACTGGTTTACTTTTTCAGTAAGCAGCAGGTTCATTAGAAAACTCTGATGATCGTCTTCCTTTATCATATCCCATTTTTTGATATTGTTTTCTTCCCAACAAATCAGATAATTACTCATACTGTTTTCCCTTTCTCTTGTTACCCAATTTTGTTTGCGATATTATGGAGTCTCTGGTTGATTTCTTCGATTTGCTTCTGCCACTCCCGAAGCTCCGCAAACGTCATGCGGTCGCAATATAATTCGGTTTCAACATTTTTCTGTAATAACACATCGAAATCATTTAATACTGATTCCAATTCCTCTTTGTTTTTCATAAAGCGTCTCCTTAATTATCCTAATTCAATAATTGGAAGTTCATGATGATAACGTTTTTAACATTACCGTTATCTTCGATCCATTTCTGCATGTCTCTAATCCATTTGTTAGCATCATCAAGGTTGTCAAAATCATTGATTTTGTGGTCAGATTCAAGAACAACGTTGCCACAACCTTTTTGTTTGTCTGATATATGTGTGAATGAAACAAAATATCTATACATAATAATTCACCTCCCTTGAATTCTAGTTCTCGTACGAATTGACGATATCGTTTTCAAAACATACGGCTGCAAAGACTTCTCTATATGGTGTTTCTTTTGTTTTGGTACTTCCCCATTTGGTATACGTCCCATTTAATCCGGTATGAAACGGTCTCACAACATCATATTTGCAATACTTCACGTCGTTGTTCAAAAATGCGAGTCCTTCATGGCATGCCAGCATATCGTGTTGACGTTTCTCGTTTTTCATATTATAGGCATCGAATAATTTCTGATATTTATCGTCTTTCCAAATACCTACTCTTGTATTCCGCGCATCATGACATACGTTTTTTCCTACAAGAATGATCTCTGAGATACGTTCCTTACCAGCTTTTAGAACATAATCGGTTGCTGCTACATCACAGTTAAAATTGAACGTTCTTACTGTTTCTTTTCCTTTGAATTTCTCTAATTCAACTGGTGCGATATTGGATCCGACGAAACCGCCATTCATTACAAGCATGTCAATATGATGTGTTTTAATATAATCTGCAACCACTGTTAGTGCACCGCCAACGAATACATATTTCGCAATCGGAGGCATTTTCTTCAAAACTTGCACTCCCAAACTTTCTAATTTCGCTTTTCTTTTTAATCCATCTTCTGTTTTCGGATAAGGATCGCAAACAACACATTTTAATACTCCTTTATCATGCAAATAATGAGCAGCGACAACATCATCAACATCCGCATCCAGCTCTGCTACATATACAATTTCTTTGTCCATGACTTTTTCTCCTTCAATCACTCTCAAAATATTCAATACCGTGTTCTTTGTGCCACATCTTATGACACGTTCTGCACCAGGTTATAAGGTTGTCAGGATCGTCCGTGCCACCTTGAGAAACCGGTGTTTTATGATGTAAATCGAGTTCTCCATCTGTAGTCGGCAGTGGAATTCCGTTTTCATTGACCAGAGCATGAAATGTACCGCATTTTTGGCAAGTATAATTATCACGTCTGAATATATGATGCCGATATCCGCTTGCTGATTTTGTATTTACATACATAACAGAACTCGTTGCGACCAGAAACTTATCAGTACACTCTTTGCAACAACATGACGTTCTTCGTTTGTTTGTTATTTCGCTGCCACACCATTCACAAAATCTTTCCGGTACGTATCGTGGTCTTTTGAACGTTACATTTTCTGCTCCGTATAATTTAGAAGCTTCACACAATCCGATTAACGGTCTTCGCTTTCCTATAACAACAGAACCTGCCTATTCCGAGTCGGTATATAATTTTGGAGATCCATCCGGATTTACCATATAAGTCACACCACCATTGTCACCAGCGTCGACAAACAAATACATAACGTTTGTATCTTTATCCACAAACACGACATACTTATTAATACCTAGATAATGAGCGGTGTCATACTGGATAACTTCAAACTGTCCTAACTGATCTTCCTGGCTTGCGTTTACGGATTGTTTAACACATCCAACCCAAACCAACAAAAGTGTTAATACAATTATTACAAGTACTGCGATTTTCTTCATACCGTTTTCTCCTTTTTCACATCTACACACCACAAGGCTCACTTTTTGGAAAACTCGTCAGGAAATTGCAAAGAGTTGTAAAAAAAAGACTACCTATTCAATACAAATAAGTAGCCTTTCTGTTTTTCTAATACCAGCCAGTTGTTCCTGTGAATCCATCCGGAACGGTTCTCCTTTGTGTTTCCGGCGTCGTTTGCCTTGTCGTCGTTTGTTTTTGTCTGCCATATTCCGAATTCAAAAACTGTTTTCTTGGCATTGCAGACAATCTATCAATGAGTGCCGAAGCTTGCCGTTTAGTAATTGTGTTCAGATTAACATCACATAAATCCTGCATACACTCATGAGCTAACACCTTAACATAATCAATCTGTTTCTGACTTGCTTTTGCGTCTCCCCATGCGTGAACAATAGACATATCCCATAATGCTTTGCTATCTTTTTCGTTCATCTGCAAATAGACGCGAACATCATCGATAACGCTCTGAAGTTTCTGAGCAATCGTGATAGCATGGCTTACAACCTTATTATCTTCCTTTTTCTCCAAGATTGCCTGAGTCTTACCAAGGGCATCGGTTTCGGGAATTCGAATTGCTTTTCCATCTCCAAGAGAAAGAACCAAACTGTTGTTTCCCATTGGAACAAAATTGATTTCACGCAGATCAACATTGTTTTCATCACGGAATAATTTCACACGGACTTCGGTATTGATCCAGCTATCCGGACCGTCTAAAATCGTCTCAATCTTTGTTTCCATTTCTGTGATCTTAATTCCCTGTAGCCGATTACGTTTTTCTTTCGGAACGACTTTCATATTAAGACCAAATAAGTCGCCAACATTTACTGGGGCTTTTTTCGAGACACCCACACAGTCAACAAGTGTCAGCGCCTCTTTACCCGGCGACAAACGTAATCCCCTACCAACCATCTGACAGAACAACGCATCACTTTGTGTCGGTCTCGCAATGATGACCGTTTCGATCAATGGAATATCGGTTCCTTCTGTGAATACACCGATATTTACAACACAAGGGATTTTTCGATTTCTAAAGTCCTCGAGAATCTGAGCTCGCTTTTCTTTTGGTGTTTCCCCAGTAACAACAACTGCTCCTGGAATTTTCTTTGCAAGGGCATACGCATGTGCTACGTTTACGGCAAAAATAAGTGTCTGACCATGTCTGTGTTTTCCATATGCGTCGACAACTGCGTCAACAACTGCAGGTTTTAACATCGCATCTGCCAGGGCGTCCATTTTGTAATCGCCCATCTGTGTTTTTACCTGAGTCAGATCATACCCGACATCAATCTGATAGCAGTCAATATCAGTAAGGAAACCTTCTCGGATTCCCCATTTCATGTCTTTTAAATAAAGAATATCTTCGTAAATCTTGTTTAAGTCATCTTTATCTGCCCGGTCTGGAGTTGCCGTAAACCCTAAATGGATGCGAGGTTTGAAATAATCATAGATTTTACGATAAGATGCGGCGACCGCATGGTGGGCTTCGTCTGTAATGATCATGTCAAAGTCATACGGATCGAACTTATCTAAACGCCGGATCAAACTCTGAACCGAAGCTGAAACAACTTCTTCGCCATTGCTATGTTCACTTGCTTGTTCAACGCCAAAACTACAATCATAGTATTTTTCCGGCTGATGTACCAGTTCGTCTCGATGACTCAAAATCAATACACGACCAAAACGAGGAATGTGGCTGAAGGTTACTGTCTTACCGGAACCTACCGGAAGTACGATCAAATGACTACCACTTTTACAGTTCATGATTTTATCAATACACTCTTTCTGATAATCCCTCAGAATACTCTGATCTGGTACGTGTGGAGGATCAAATAAGATTGTACTCTTTACTTTATTTGTTACTTCTTCGGATCCGATATTCTGTACCCGATCATTCTTTTCTTTCTTTGAAGTATTTCCCATCTTGAAAATCCTTTCTTATGAAACACAGAAAGCGTATTCCAAGAATAAATCTCAGAATACGTTGTTTCTGCTTACCTTACATTTCGTTACATAATCTTTTTACCAAGAACATCTGGTCTTCCACACATCAGAGCTAACATTCCCATAGCATTTGTGAAAGCTCCGTATTCAGAGATAATTACTTCGTCACCAAAAACTTCTTTGATCTCGTTTGCGATGATCGCTGTTGTGCCGCCGATAAACACGAACTGAGTATAATCAACAGACCACTGGGCGGCGAGACAATCTTCACGTAGAGCTGTGACATAATCGATCAAGTATTTATCAATCATAGTCTTAGAAGATTCCTCAATCTGCGGATTGGAACGAATTGGTTTTAAGCATCTGTCCTTTCCAGTACGACCAAGTACTTCTGCTGTCTGTGCTTTATTGATAAATGAATAAGCTGCGGATAACTTCTGAGCGAGACCGGAAACCAGCGCATTGCAGCCTTTTGTTGTTGTAAATGACATTGTCAGATCTGCGTCGCCACCGTTATAAATAGTTCCGTTTACATTTAAGTGACCAATATCAATAACAGCAACAGTTCCCATACCCATAACACCAGGAAGCACTAATGCACCACAACCTTCCGGGTACACATAACGACCAACGAAACGGAATGTTCTGGTTTCGATTGGGCTTTCTCCAGTTCTTTTGAATCGAACCGTTACTGGCTCTGTTGGTAAAATGTAGTCTCTGTATGAATTTCTCTCTTCCGGGAACTCGTAATCTTTTACTGGAATACCAATTCCGCAATAAACCTCATCGACTTCATCCGCAGAACACTCTAAAGCAACTGCAAGCATAGTACAGATCTTATGGATTGGTAATTTCTTTGATGACTTCAATTCGGCTTCTTTTGTAGCTCCCTGACCAACACGGTAGATCTGTCCGTCAAATTCTATTAACGAGGTATTCTGTCCTGGATCTGTGTCCTCGAATACACCCTCATCATATTTAGTACGGATATTCTTTGAGATGATCTGATTACTCGGTTCATCATAGATATCGACTTTTGTAAAACTCTTTCCGCTATCAACAGTAATGTATCGTTTCATAAAAAAGTTCTCCTTTTTCTGTGTGTATGTGTTATCGTTTACATCATTTATAAGGCTCAAAATATGGAAAACTCGTCAGTTTTTTACATATTTGGTTCAATGATTTCGATTGCTTTCTTATTGCATGAATTTCCCAACTAACTTAAAAAAGTCGTTTGAATTATCATTTTCTTTTGTAATCTGTGCGACCACTGGTTTTATCGTAGCCGTTTGATTAGTTGCAGTGTTAGAAACCGGAGTCTGAGCTGGAATCGGATCCGATTGTTTTGTTTCTACAGAAGCAACCGGGTGCTCGGCTACGTTAGTCTGTGGTTCTCGAACTGGTTCTGCACTTACAGGCTGCTGCGTAAGTTGTACACTTGGTTCATTCTGTGGAACAGCTGGTTTCGGAACCGCCTGCATCGTGTTCTGATTGTTAAATATCGGATTAGGTGTATTCATGCATCCAACATTTTGCGAATAATTATACGGATTGTTTGTCATTGGGTACGAAATAGGCGACTCCTGAACGAACGGACGCGTTATATCTGGCTGCGAACTAGGGATCGAATAGCCAGAACCAAGCTCAAAGATCGCCTGTTTACGGAGATCCATATATTCTGCAGCCGTTACCCTGCGTCCGACTGCGAACTCAAACTGTTCTACTAATTCTTTTGTCAATGCTGTTACGTTTGTCATAAAAATCTCCTTATATGATTACCTGGTTGTTAGAATCATCCGTTACCTGGTTGCCGGAACTATCAATTGTTGTATCAGTTGTTGTTTTCTTAGAACTGGTTCTCTTTGATTTATGAATATTGTTGTATTTGATAAGATTTTCATTCGGTAACTCGATAATGGTTCCGTCATTCAAATTCAGCTGCTTCTTTTTCGGAATATCAATGGTATAGATGGCAGCTCCGTTGTCAAGAATAACATCCGTTACAGTTCCGCTGAATCCAAGATGTGCGTTACTATTTGTGGTAAACGAAAACGAAATATATTCGATGTCTTCTTTGCTTACACCGAATTTCCTTGATACTAAGGTTGCTATATGATCATCAATTCCAACTAGTTCTGCATACTGATCAACCCGCAAATCGGATCCAGCATATGATTTTTTCATCTTAATAACGGCAATGCAATACACACATGCCGATTTCTCAATGTGTGTCCTTTTTAACTTGTTCATGTTTTTATCCCACCTTTCAATTGTCTACTGCTGATCTTCGCACACCTTTTTTAGCCGAGATTTGTCGTAAGGTTCATACTGGATGAATGTGGTATCCATATATTTAGAAAGATCCAAAAATCCATTACACAGAAGCTCATCCATAAGCATGTTTGCTGTACATACTGGAAGTACAACAAATGTTAATTCATCCTCGTATTCGACTGTCGTTATGTACATAGCAATTCTACTTTGGTTGAGTTTCTCGTCGATTGGCAAAGAATCGTAAAGCATGACTGACAAAACTTCAGTTATGTAAGGTGTGTTATCCGGATATCGCAACATAACTCTCATATAAAAAGCCTCTCTTTCTTGGTTTCTGGTCATAATAAGGCTCACTTTTGGGAAAACTCGTCAGAAAAATGAAAAACAGATAAAAAAAATTCCACGACTTCAAAATCGTGGAAATGATTATTTTTGTTTTTAGTTTTTCGAGTTCCAAGGAAATCCGAAATCAGAACGTTTGATTTTACACTTTGGTTCACCATCTTTCCAAAACACAATACCTTCCATATCGTGTTCCTTCAGATACTTTTTAATTCCATCAAAGCTGCGTTCGACCTCAATAATATCTTCTCCATGTTTGATTAACGTATCATGATCCAAACGATAAGGATTGTCTCTAAAATGTTTTCCTACTGCCTCGTATGTCCCGTTTACAATCTGATGGTTTATAGAAAGATAATGATTCATTGCAGCAACAAACCATTTATCCGACGGATCGTTCTCGTTTACTTTCACCCAACATGGTAGATGCCCGGTAATCGGATCCGCTTCTTCCTGACATTTAATTGCGCCTTCCGGAACGGATCTGCCTTTCTTGGCATCATATCTTTTGTAAAACACACCATCTAAGACCGCACAACATGCGCCGTCGTATTTAACAGTTGCGAGGCCTTCGTTAACTAATACCCATTCCATACCTTTTACAACATTTGAAAGGACGTTAACAACATTGTGGTCCTTGAATTCTCGTTCAAATAGTGTTGGAATTTTCTTCATAATGTTTTTCTCCTTTTATTCATCAGACAATACAATATCTGTATCCGGAATCTTCAATTGAATTTTCCCATCATGCTCCGTAATCACAAAATCGTGATCATTAATGCAGTCCCTTATTAGTACATGACGATTATGATTTGACACAATATAAAGGACACATTCGCATATCCCTACAAAAGAAAAACCAATCGCAGCCAAAGGCAAAGTCTTGTCTTCAGAAGAAATACAACAATAAACCAATATAAGCACAAACAAAATTACAAACAAAACCAAATATATAATTATTCCGAGCTGTTCGTGTTTGTAATTCTCGGTTTCATTTCTGTAAAGATCTTGGCATATCTTCACTTTTTGATGTTTTGTCATAATGTTTTTCTCCTTTTACAACCACTGATTAATTTCTTGAAATACGTTTCCGAGCGAATCTGTGATCATCAGATCTGTTTCCGGATTCAGCATGATATCCAGTTTTTCTTTATTGATAACGACCAAATGATTGCCATGGAAGTATGTGATAAATTGTGTGGCCGGATATACCTGCAATGAAGTTCCGCCTACGATTAACATGTCCGCCTTACTAATTGCTTCGAGTGCTCCGGATACAGCCGCTTTTGGAAGACCTTCTCCGTACAGAGTTACGTCTGGTCTGATTAATCCTCCGCATTCACATTTTGGAATCGAATCTTTGAATTCATACAAGAAATCTGCCGGATAAGTCTTGCCACATTTAGAACAATAATTTCTCTGAGTAGTACCATGGATTTCGAATACATTCTTACTACCTGCTTTTTGATGTAGTCCGTCGATGTTTTGTGTCACAATAGCACTCAATTTACCAACAGCTTCCATTTTCGCTAACACTTTATGAGTGACATTCGGTTCGACGTTTCTGGTATCCAACTTTTGGCGATAGAACTCATAGAATACTTTTGGATTGTTATACAGACAATTTCTACTCATAAGGTATTCTGGTTTATATCCCTCGAATTGTATATCGTGATGGTTATATATATATAATCCGTCTTTTGATCGAAAGTCTGGGATTCCACTCTCAGTCGAAACACCCGCGCCTCCGAAAAATACGATGTTATTTGATTCATTGATATATTCTCTCAATTTTTCGTACATATATGTTCTGCCTTTCTTATTTGCGAATAATTATTACGATTTGTTCCATGATAATATCTTTCACTTCCTGTGGAATACAAATAAATATACCAAAAAGTATTATTACCACCATAACGAACTTAAGAAACCTAATTACTGGATTGTCGTAATCATAAAAAGGACCGTCATCAAATGAGTCATTAAGTAAGATAGTTCCTATCAAACGAAATACGGTACAGCCAATAATAGCCAATAGTCCCGACATAAAATAAATACCTACCTTCTTTTTTTTTGAAAACTACTCGGTCGTTGAACAACCAAGGATTAATGCTTAGCTGTCCTAAAACAAATTTGCAAGTAACATGTAAAAAACGTTTACAAACAATAATACGGATCCTACCGTTACCAGTAAAATACTATTTCGGATACCGGAAGGCATTTCCCAGATATCGGATCCTGCTGTTAATTTTGCATTTCGATTTGCTATCAAAGATATAGGAAATCCTGTCATACCGCAGAAAATCAAAATATAACTAATATACAGTGTAATCATAACTATACTCTCTCTTTCTTTTCACTTGCATTCGATTGATGTCGTTAATACTGATAAGGCTCAATATATTGAAAACTCGTCAGGAAAATAAGAAAAGAGCCCAAAATATTGAAGCTCTCTTCTATTGTTTTAGTACACATGTTCCGGTCTTTCCCATTTCTTTTTGTCAAAAGAGACAACCGGATTATATTCCCGCCATGCAATAACAGGATAGATGCAGTTCCATGTCCGTTCCCAAAGCCATTCTGTTACCGTACTTTCGATAACTCCATTTGGTAACTGGTATTTGACTTCATACTCAACTCCGAAATCCTCTGATTCTGGAATATCTGGAGGAACAACTTCCGGAAACTTATACCACATACGATGTTCTGTCTGCCGTCCAAACGAAGTCTGCATAATCTTAAGGATTGCTTCGTTTTTCGGAACAACTTTTGTTTCTTTTTTGTTTGTCACTACATCTGCAGGAATCTCTCCCATTCCAAAGACTGGGTCATAAAGAAGAAGATGTTCTGCTGATGAAATGTCTCCGGATAACAAATAATTCGTGATCCGGTGTTCGTACATCAGATAGGCATATGTGTTCTGGTTATTGGTTCCGTTTAAAAAGTTCGCCTGCCGGTACTTTAGAATATTTGTAATTGCTACGCCTGATAAACGCATTGAATCGTCTCCCTTCTATTTAGGTGCAAATTAATTTGTTACACTAAATATGTGCCGAGTAAGTAGAGACAAAAAAAAAGGATATGAAATTTTTGATATCACAAATTATGATGAGCAGTTATTTCGAAACGAGTTTTATTTATGATATAATTTTCGAATACAGATATCCGGTTCCAAAGCTGCAGAATACTCTTCGATTACCACTCTGGAACCGCACATAGGTATTCAATAACAACACTAGTGCAAGTTTTGATACGAAACTAAGAATATAGTTGTATTGGCTCCGAATACTGCATAACATGTTATGATTACCACTCTGGAACCGCACATAGGTATTCAGTAACAACACTAGTGCATGACCCGTATCTCTAACAGGATCCGGAGTTTCGAACAAGTTCGATAGATATCGTAACTCTGGGTTCTAACCCCGAAGCTAAAGATTCGAGAGAACCATTCGTTGTTAATCAAGCACACTCCGGATCTTTAGATCCGTGAGTGCTTGATTTGATACTTTTTTTTCGAATACAGGCGATGGGTCTCGAATATTGCATAATAGCTTTCGACTATCACCTCGAAATCGCACATAGGTATTCTATAACAACAGCAAAACAAAAGAGACCAACCAACAACAAGGTCAATCTCTTTCGTGTGTTTTAGAATCCGAAATCCTCTTTAATTTTGGGCTGCAGGTATTTTGTAAACAAGTTCGCAATCACTTTAGCTCCATATGGGTAGTCTTTTTCAACCATAAATGATTCAGAGTCCATATAAGGAAGGATAGCGTCAAGTGCATAATAGAATTCTATTTCCGTTTGCTCATCAATGTCCAAAATCTCCTGTTTTATGGATTCCCATTCCTCTTCTGATTTAATCCCGTAGGATTCCCATCCATTGAGTTCGATCTCTTTGATATTAGCCTGAATGCTTTCTTCGAGAAGAAATACAGATCGATCTGATATCTTGTTCAGTAAGTAATGCTTATCGATCCGGCTCATAAGATGCATGAAATCTTCGTGTTCATTGAATCCCCAACCATAAGAATAATCACCAGCATCGCCATGAATGTCCAATCGTCCGTTATCACAATCGAATCCAAACCGAGCCCATGTGCAGGATGCATATTCCGGATCCTTTTTGTCTGGGACTAAACGATAAGTATATAATCTCGGCTCCATCTTTGTTATTTCCATAATTTTTGTTTCCTCCTTGTATTGTGTGCATTGTTATTTGTCTTAAATATGGGACTAAGCAGTTGCACACAAAATGGCGGAAACAAAGCAAAAAGAGATCAACCAATTGGTCAATCTCTTCTGTCTGTTTACTAGTTCTTCCTTTTTAAGCTTTTCTGCCTGAAATGTTCGCAAATTTCTTCGCAAGCACCATCGCGTTTTAATTCTCTCGCGAATCTGTCATAAAAAGGTAAGTCTTTCCATCTCGGTTTGTTTTCTTTTGCCATAGCAGCCTCCTATTTCCATACAACTATGAATGTTGCGTTTTCTGACCATGTTAACTCGTCTCTAAACAAACGAGTAACATCTTCTGGACTCACTCCAAGAAATGCACCGTCTTCATATCGGAAAGCCGAACCATCATAGAAGATATACTCATTTGATTCCAGCTTGTCGCTTTTGATCACTTTACTTCTATCATCTTGAATCTGGCAGAGCATATCATAAAACTCAGCATAATGATTGGATGTCGACTGAATCTGTCTTTTGACACGTTCTCTGTGTATGGTGATCCACTCTTTGTCGTATCCGCTTAAAGCAGTATAAACTTTTTCTTTGTTTAATCCTGGTGTTACAAACATTTTCGTTTCCTCCTTGTATTGTGTGTAAATGTTTTTGTTATCTTAAATATGGAATCTAATGAACGCACACAAAAACACCGGAAACAAAAGAGACCAATCAAATTGATCAGTCTCTAATGTTTGTTTACGATTTTATTATTCAGAACAGCCTGTAATTACGATATAAGGACCGTTACCTTTCAGATAAAGAAGTTCGTATACCTCTCCATCATAACCACCATCGTTTGTTTCATAATCTTCTTTTGTTTCATATTTTTCGTAATTAATTACGAAGTCACACATATCCCAGAAACCGGTTTCTTTTGCTTCTTGTTTTCTATGGTCTACTTCCTGTTTGTCTTTGTATTTATGACTATTCACACAATCATAACTACATTTAACAAACGGAACACTCAAATATTTTGCGAGATCTTTCTCGATTTCAAGAAGTTCTTTTTCGTTTCTCTTTAACTCGTATTTATTTCCAATCATAATTTCTACCTCTCTCATGAATTTTACAGAGTGCATTCTAAACAATCTTGCCATTGTTTACCTCATTAAAATTCTAAATATGTTCAGTTTATAACATTAAATATTACCTTTTTTCTTTTCTTCCATGAGCAGACTTAACAACTTGTCTGCGTAATTTCTCAAATCACTCTTACTAGGAATTTTGGAAAAATCAAATCCTATCTTTTCATCAAGATATGACAATATGTCCTTACTCTTTACATGGTCTATTTCTAATACATCACATAAATAATTATGTAGTGTAATTCTGTGCTGTTCTAAGCCATACAAGGCAACTGCGCCACCATCTTTCATACTTTCTATACACCATACTTGGTGTAAATATTCCTCACATAAATTTAATGCATTCGTTCTATCCATTTTTTTTACTCCTCTTTTAATTCTAATTTAACTGATTAATATTTCTCAAAATACATTCTTTACATCCATGCTCTCTAAATCCAACACATTCTTTCTCAAAATCGATATCTGCGTCGTCTTTAAATGGACACCAATGCATATTGTTAAAGATATATTGAATCAGTATATCCACCTTATCCTGATCACTTGTGTCTGCCGAAATGTTTTCGGTATTCTCTTCCTTATACCTCTCTATCAGACGAGCTATGTTTTCCTTCACATAGCTATCAATAACTAGTTCCCAGAGTGCATTTTCGTCGCAATTACAATCAAATTTACTCTGAAAACAGTCACTGATCTGTTCGATGTCAGCGTCGTTAAGAACAAGTAACGAATGAAAGAGATTCTTATAACGTTCCGGTGTATACGGACTTAGATCAGAATCACTTACTGTCGACCGATCAAGATTTTTTGGATCATCACTTCTTTCCGTAAATGATAAAATCCGTCTGTTTACCTGAGTTTCGGCATCCTGTAATCGGTATCGCTTTTCTTGGAACCGATATACGTTTTCGATTTCTTCATTTGTGAGCTGAAATTCATTTCCATCTCTGATAATGCTTACTTTGTTACTCATTTTGTTTCCTCCTTTTTCTGTGTGAAATATATTTGTTATTCTAAATATGGAACTTAACACATCAAGATAAGAAGAAAAAGAAATAACAAAAAGACAAGAGGTATAAGCTTATAACAGAGTTCAAAGATAAGTTCTTTCCGTTCTTGTTTTTCAAAAGTGTCTTCTAATTTATGCAGATTCATATGATATTCTCCCTTCATTATTCACTCATAATAAGGCTCATATTGGACACAACTCGTCACAAAAATAAAAAAATCACAAGCAAAACAGCAACAACACCAGAATCCAATAATTGGAGTAATAATGGTTTAACAGGAAAGTTGTATCGATTTGCATTAATAACCTGAAATATGATTTCCAAAATATCAATAATGGTATCAAGGAAAACAACAAATAAGAAAAATCGAATTATAAACATAATAATCACCTCTCATGTAACAATTTCGTTACCTTTTACTAAGTTATCTAAGGCATGATAACCCAATCATCACTAATAAGGCTCACAATCTGGGAAACTCGTCAGAATTTACACAGAAACAACAAAAGAGACCAACATAACAGTCAGTCTCTAAAGTTCGTTTACTTCTCATTTGACTCCTCAAGTTTCTCCGGATCGTCAAATATGTTTCCAATCTTTTCGTAGTCATTACAATTTACGTCACCAATGCCATACATTGCGTTGGTACAAGATTGCGCTGCCCACATTCCTTCTTCGTAATCCCAAACAACTTTATACCGAAGTGACTTGCGTCCACGGCGGTCCCTGTCTTTGATAATATCATTTTCCCATATCAGATTATTATTCATGTCAGTAATCCCAGTACACCTGCAGACAGTTTCAATGTCAACTTCGAAACCCTGTAGTGATCCATCTCCTGGATGCTGATTAAATATAGTTGCAGCATTACCATCATGGAATAATACGGCTCCGTATACCCATTGTTTGTTATCAAGTCGCTTACCACGAGATAAATAAATCTTATGTTCCATATCTAACATCATTTTGTTTCCTCCTTTTCGTGTGTGTTATATTTTGTTACCCTAAATATGGAATCTAACTACTGCACACAAAAACACAGGAAACAAAAGAAACCAACCCAAAGGTCGGTCTCTCTTGTTCGTTTACTTTTGATTCTCTGTGAGTAAGGATTCAAACCTTACAGCGAAGCTGGAGTTTCCCAATGTAGAAGCTTATTTTTCAGAGGGCTCGAACCTCAATACCAACTCGTTATCCGTCTACTCGGACTCTCCATACCTCTTTTCGGAGATTTATCACAGAAAAACCATAATATGGTTTCTATGCTTGTATCTTATTCTTTAACGATTAATCCTCTCGAAACCTCGGATTGATACTTTTCAAGAATTCGACAATCTGATCCTGTTTCTCGTTGATCAAGTGTACGTATCCTAAAGCTTGTTTACTAACAAATGCATATTTATACACTTCTTTTTCATATCGCTGTTTTGCTTTCTCATTTGCTGTAGCGATACGAGTTTTTTCGTTCTCGATCTTTTCGGATACGGTATTTTTGGCACCACTATACGGATACTTAATCCAGAATACAACATCCTGAAGTTTTGTAATCGGATCATTATCCGAATGAATCGCAGTTCGTATCTTAGATAAACGTGCCCGAAATGATGTATCCAAAAACTGTTCGTAAAAAGGATCAATCGTATACGTTTCCAGTTTCGGTTTATGTTTAAACATAAGTTTATAACACTCAATAGCGTCATCATAAATTGTATATGTTTTCCACAACAGATCAATATACATAATAGGATAACAATCGACACTGAAGTTGTTGTATTCATATGGTCCGTATTCGAGTGGTGGAAAAATAACTTTAATTCCACCCATGCTGCTCCAAGACAAATAACACATGGAAAAACATGGTATGGTTTCCAAATATTCGATGACTTTATCTCCTAAACTTTTTCCATCATCTGTTCTGCAGGAACTAATAAATCTAAAAACATTTCGTTCAATATCATCTGTAAACAATTTTTCTTGAGCGGCGATTAACGAATCAAATAAATCGAATTGCTCTGTCATTTCTTTTCTCGTCATAAAAAATCCTTTCCTTGTATACCTAATTACTTTTTATAAGGCTCACAATTTGGAAAACTCGTCAGAAATCTCAAATTCCATAATATGTCTCGTATGCAGACATATATTCCTGAGCTGAAAATACGTTTCGCTTTTGTTTCTATCTCGTATTGTCTGAAAAAGTATCGTCCACTCTGCCAGAAATGCGCTGCTACGTTGTCTACTGTTAGTTCTAAATATGGCATATTCGTTTCCTCCTTTTTTTTGTGTGTGATTTATTGGTTATCTTAAATATGGAATGAGTTATTGCACACAAATACTTCGGAAACAAAAGAGACCAACCAATCGGTCAGTCTCTAGTGTAAGTTTACTCCACTTTAATGCCGGTGCATTTATAGAAAATATCCGGATCAAAGTTTGGAAGCTCTTTGATAAGGTTTTTATTTTCTTCTGATAAATTATCCCACCAGTCTTGCGTCCTGTCTTGTTCGACTCTGATAAATCCACCAGTTACCTCATAATCTCGATGTTCGGCTTTCTCTTGATCTGTCATCTGCTTTTCCTGAATGAAACTTACCTGACTTTTCATCCGACATAATTCTTCAATCAAATAATTTACATGACTTGCTTTTAATTGACTAAGTGTTATGTGTGTGGGTTTATTGAAAAGCATAATTTTGGGTTCTTCTGTGTTGAAATATCCTGTGTTGTAGTTAGAAACATTACAGCAGCCTGTATTATAATTACCAATATTGCCGTTCCCAACGTTATGATCTCCAATATTGAAATAACCAACATTTTTGGATCCAGCATTACTGCAACCAACATTTTTGTCACCAATATTATTATCTCCAGTATTCCACCATCCAATGTTATTACTTCCAACATTACAACAACCTTCATTATGGTTTCCAACATTTTCATACCCGGAATTAGAAGATCCGACATTATTACGACCAAGATTATTATTACCAGTATTATAACTACCTTTATTCTCTTTGCCAGTGTTTTTACAACCAGAGTTGAAATCTCCAGTATTGCAATTTCCGGTGTTCCACTTACCCGTGTTCCAATCACCAGAGTTGAAATCTCCAGTATTACCAAGGCCAGAACACTTTTTGCCAATGTTAATAAGATTGAAAACTTCTTCCCATGGAACTTCACGTACGATCTCTAATTTATCGGTACATGATTTTATGCTATCTGTCAAAACCTCGCCATAAGCGACGACTTCAGCAACATGATATTCCTGCTTAAATTCGTAAAAAGAAAAGCAATCAATCAATTGTTTACAAAAATGCATACCATGTTCACATAACGAAAGTGGACCTTCTTCTTCGAATTTACCAGGGCAAGCATATTGTTTTGAATTACCGTCTGGACTACAGGTCCAATCAGATCGGAATACCTTATATCCATGGACTGGTTTGTAATTTGTTACATTATCACTCATTTTTTCGTTTCCTCCTTTTAGTGTGTTTATTTTTTGTTATCCTAAATATGGGATTAAAAGATGGCACACAAAAAGAACGGAAACAAAAATAGACTAACCTAATTGTTAATCTCTACTTTTTTCTGTCGGTGGAATGAATTCAAACTCAGAAGATGTTAATGGTTTTGCACAATGTATATCATATTGAATTTGAAACATTTTAATATCTTTTTCAGATGCATTAACAATCTTATCCGCACAGTTTTGCAAGAACTCCAAACTATCTTTCTTATTCATCTCAATACCGTCCTTATACTAACATTTTCTATCACTGTTTTCGTATAATCACACATTTGGTTATGTAATTATTCGTTTACTGCCATTTTTATAAACAATGCATCGTCGCGTTTTAATGTGATATCGCAATCCGCAAACTCATCCATCAGTTTCCTGGTATCGAAACCATGTGGCACTACAACAGCGAAACCGTGTGGTGTTTGCTGTACAAAGACATCGCATTTGTTGAAATTACCATAATATGCTGCACGGTCGACGAATCTCGATAACATTTCTTCATCGGTACTATCGAAATCAAACAACCATTTGCTTTCTGCTCTGTTTTCTATAAGCATTGATGTACCTACGAGAACACGATAATATTTTACAACTGGAATATCTGTGGCAATCACTCTCGCAAAAAAAGCCTTTTTCGTTTTCTCTTCGTTTCTGGCGTTCACTGATTTGTATAATCTTGATTTCTCGCCACGGACGCCATCTGAAACAAAACGATCAAACTTTTCAATCATTTTTGATTCCTCAGATTCATAACAAAGATATGAATTTGTTCGCTGTTTGAATCCAAGAACTCCCTTATTGTCTTTGTTTCGAGATACCATTGTGTACGCATACAATTTTTCCATATAAACGATTCCTCCTTTAGTTATTCATAATAAGGCTCACAATTTGAAAAACTCGTCAAAGAAATCTCTGAAAACCATGACGAATTTTCGGTTCTTTGAGCCTTATATGTAATGTAAACAACATATATTCTGATTTTCAAAGGAAGGAGTTTTTTATGAACGAAATGATCAAACACGTTAACATTCCGCAACCGGTTATCGATATTCTGGATCTTTTGCATACGAAAACGGAACACGCATACCTGGTTGGCGGATGCGTTCGAGATATGATCCTTGGTGTAGAGCCTCATGATTACGACATCTGCTCTGATTTATCACCAGAGGCTGCATCCGAAATCCTTGGAACGAAATATCAGGTTCTTCCAAAAGGAATTAAATTCGGAACGATATCTGTCTTGAACGATGGAATTGAATACGAAATTACCACATTTCGCGGCGATTCAAAATATTCAGATGGTAGACACCCAGATTCAATTCGTTTTGTTTCTAATATCGAAGAAGATCTGGCTAGAAGAGACTTCACAATGAATGCAATGGCTTTCGATATCAAAACAAACACATTGATTGATCCGTTTGACGGAAAATCTTACATTCTTCTTGGTTTCCTTCGCACTGTTGGAAATCCAGACGAGCGGTTCCAGGAAGATGGGCTTCGTATTTTACGGGCTCTCCGATTTGCAATCAAATATGATCTTCAAATTGAGCCTAAAACAAAAGAAGCCATGCTCAGGAACCGAAATATGCTGCAATCTGTTTCAAGAGAACGAATTACAGAAGAATTTCGCAAGATCCTGACCTGTGGGAAACCAATTTCTCAGATCTTTATGGAATTCTCTCCTATTATTGCCGAAGTCGTTCCAGAGATTACTCCATGTATTGGTCTCGATCAAGAGAACCCGTATCATAAACACGATGTATATGAGCATATGCTTGCGGTTACAGATCTTTGCGAGACTGATTCATTCGTAATCAAAATGGCGGCACTGCTGCACGATATCGGAAAACCGAAAACGAAAGCATTCAACGAGGCAAAAGATCATTACAGTTTTCATGGTCACCCAGAAGTGTCCTATGAAATATCAATCCAAGTATTGAGTAGAGAATTTAGATGCACGTCAATAGAAAACGATAGAATCGTTAACCTGATTCGCTATCATGACACAGAGATTATTCCAACAAAACCATGTGTGAAGCGCTGGCTAAACAAATTTGGTGTTGATTTTATGAGAGATTGGCTTATTTTGAAAACAGCAGATCGTGATGACCATGTATACCCTAACGAATATGGAGTAGTTGGCGAAAATTATCCAACATGGTATCCGAAAACAGAAGAAATCGAAGTCGTTTTAAACGAAATCTTACAAGAGCAATCAGCTTTTGCAATTAAAGATCTTGCCATTAACGGTCATGATCTCATTGCTATTGGACTTAAACCTGGTCCTAAGTTTTCCCGTTATTTACAAAAATGTCTGGAAGCTGTTATGGACGGCACTTGCGAAAACAATCATGATGAACTCCTGAAATTTGTAGTCCAACTTCTGATGCAGGAAACAAGGAATGCTGTTGTAAACATATCGCAACTATTGCTGAATTGAGATCACAAAAGAAAAGAACCCACGTATCATTTCTGATATTTTGGGTTCTTCTTTTGGTTACAGTAAAGCGATTACTTTTCGAAACAATCCTCTTTGTTATACTCAATGGTATATCCATTGCTTTTCAAATCCTCATAGTCATCGAAACCTAATTGAGTGGCTTTGATATCAAGATAATCCTCAAGTGGGATCGCCCCAATGTTTGTCCTTATCATTGTACTCATATTCAACCTCCGAATTCTTCTTTGAGCATCGGCAATAAATACGTTTCAAATAAGTCACAAACGACTTTTGCCCCATATGGGTAATCTTTTTCCACATAGATACTCTCCCAATCGATATCTGGAACAATTGACTCAACTTCACGGAGATACGATTCTTCTGAGCATACATCCATGTTCAAAAGATCACGTTTGATTCCTTGCCAATCCTCTTCTGATTCGATTCCATAGCATTCAAATCCGTTCGATTCGATTGACTTTACTGTTTCCTGGATACTTTCCTGAAGACAGAATACGGTTCGATCTGAAATCTTACTCAACAGATAATCCTTGTGAATTCCGCTCATAAGGTGCATGAAATCTTCGTGTTCATTGTAACCCCAACGATAAGAATAATCTCCTGCATCACTATTGATATTTAGAAGCCCGGTACTGCAGTCAAATACAAACTGAGCCCACAGACAGGATGTATATTCCGGATCATTTTTGTCTGCGCTTAAATAATAAGTATAAACTCTTGGGTCGATTTTTGTTACTACCATAATTTGTTTCCTCCTTTTATGTGTGCTGTTTATTTGTTATCTTAAATATGGAATGGATTGTTGCACACAAGATACCGGAAATAAAAGAGACCAACCAATCGGTCAGTCTATTTCTTTCGTTTACTCTTTGAGTTTATCCAGAATTTCAACCGTTAAATGCTTCACATATAAGTTGAAGATAAAGCATTTCGGACAAAATCGATTTCTTCATACTCGTGAAACACATAACCCACCTGTTACTGCTGAAATACTACTACATTCTGACAGAAATATCATTTCAAAAGTATTCAATTTATGGTATTCTGTTTTCAATTTCAAGAAAGAGAGAATAACTATGGATACAAATCAGATCATATACGAATTTTATGGAGCAAAAGCGGTACCGGTTGTTGCATCCTTTTCAAAGGAAGGACAAGTTAAACCGTTATACGTACGAATCGAAAATGAATCTGTTAAGATCTTGTCAAGTAAGGTAATCGCAACTTCAATGCATGCAATTGCTTTTACGGCAATTGTTGTTTCGAATAATACTCAGAGAACAATTAAGCTGCTTTATAAGACGAACGAAAACATATGGCGTGTTCTCCTTCCAAAGATGTAAACAAAAAGAGCAGCCATGATGACTACTCTCTTCGCTTTGTTTACGCATTTAATGCTTGATTGACCTTGTTTGTAAGATCTTTTGATACCAGATCGGGAGACAGCTCTAAAGCTTTTCTAATACATTCGATCTCTTCCTTTGAAAACGTTGGCTTGTTTTTTCTGATGTACCCAGCAATCGTTTTTAAACGTACACAAAAGTTTTCGAAAAACAGAGACGAATCCATTTTCACTCCACCAAAATCAAACGTAAGTTCTTCCTTCGTATCGGTAAATGCATTATTACTTATGTTCTTGATCTGCGTGTTTTTTCCAAAACGAATACATCTGAGATTAAAAGCACGTTTGAATGCGCTCCTTTTGATTTCAACTACAGAATCAGGAATTGTAATCTCTTCGAAACCGCAACAACCAAATATATCTCTATTAATCTGTTTGAGACCTTCTGGCAAGATAACAGATTCCAGTGCATTGCAATACAGGAAGGCTATATCCTCTATATTGACAACGTCGTCTGCTTTTGGCATCGAAAACGATTCGAGATCAGAACTATAAAAAGCACCATGTTCAATAACTTTTACCGATGATGGAATTTCGATACTTTTTAATCCTGAGTTGGCAAACGAATACATTACGATTATTTCTAATCCATCTGGAATCTGAATGTTCGTTAGTTTCTTTTTGTATGCGAATGTATAACTTTCGATCTTTTTAAGATCTTTTGAAAGAATTACCTTCTGAAGATTTTCCATATCTTTAAACATTTCTTCTGTAACGCCTTTTAATGATTCTGGACATATAACATATGAAACGTCCTTCTTCTGATTGCATTCGATATTACAATCACTGAAGCGTCCAATCATATTCAGACCTTCGTCATAGCAACCAGGTTCTAATATTGTTCCGTCTCCTAACATCAATACCTGTTCTTCGTAACTTAATTTGTTTGCTTTCATTTTTAATTCCTCCTTGAATTGTATATAATTTGCTTACATCTTAAATATGGGACAAACGGAAACAAACAAGGAGCAGCAATTCAGTCGCTCTTTATTTTCGTTTACACTTCCTGTTCCATAGATCAGGCAGCCAATTCTCATTGAATTCCGTTCTCTTATCTTCTGGTATAGTTTCCCGGTAAAGTGTTGAATCACATGCATGTGCCATGTCAATCACATAGGCATGATATCTAAAGACCACTATTCTTCTAATTCAATTAGCACATCTTATCACTAACTGATCTGCACACCAGGAGGTGGTAGCTTCCACTCCTTATGTCTTTGTGAACGAACACAAAGAAAAAAGAGCAGCCGTAGTGACTCCTCTTTTCCTATTTGTATTGTTTCTTTATTCAAGATCAATGATATCGTATTCTATCATTCCGTTATCATACGTTTTCGTTTCCAACGTTCCATTCGTATACTCTCCAACTTTGTCAGAATATTTATCGTATACGTCACGTCCGGAAATAACATATTCGATACCATCATATTCAACAGTGATTCTGTATTCTGCAGGATGTGTTACCAATGTTGTTGTTTTTCCGTTGTAAACTGGTATTACATACATTGATCTGTGGTATTCATCTGTTATCTTTACCTGTACCGTGGTTGTTTCCGTACTGATACATTTCGCACATCCTGATAACGTAAAAATCAGAATAAATAATACGGATACCATACATAATACTTTCCGGTTATGTTTCTTGTGATTTATTGATTTCATTTCGTTTCCTCCTTGAACGTGTGCATTTGTTTTGTTACCTTAAATATGGGATTAGATTGCTGCACACAAAAACACAGGAAACGAAAAAGAGACCAGCCAATTTGACTTTGTTTTAAAATTGTGGTTGTGAAAATAAAAGAAACTTAAATTTCAAGAACATAATTTGAGTTTATTTTTGAGATTAAGAATATTATTTGAGATCGTTACATATTAAATAAGAACGGAGCACTTGTAATGTAACAAATGCTCCTCTTATTTGTTTTTTATCGCTGTTCGAAAACGTTTTTAAATGCATCCAATGTTTTTGTATCACTAGGAATGATTGCAAAAACTGCACGTTCAAACGGATAAGCACCACTTGTCAGTTCCTCTTTGAAAATTTGAGCTACTTCTGTCGGATCCTGCCCAAAAACGCCACATCCATAGGCACCGAGTATAGGGCAGCTGACATTTTGTGCCGCCATAACATTGAGAACAAAACTGATACGACTGCGAAGAATTCTGCTGTTTTCCTCTTTTGTGACAGCACAATATCGATGAGCTGCCGAAAAATTAGGTGCCGCACAAGTAATGACATCACAAAGTCTGCTTGCATTGTCTTTAAAGAACCGTACATCTGGTGTATAGAATGCGTGATTTTGATACATGGAACGATTTAAACAGGTTCTGTTGTATTCGTATGCCGGACGTAATCTCTCACTGGAAAGTACATTATAGAGATAACTTCCATGACATAAGCATTCTTCCTGTGCAATCGAACCTTCCAAAAACATACCACCTGGATTTTTAAAGCTCGCAAAGTTTAAGACACACATTTTAGGACTATCTTTTTCGTTTAAAATAGCTGACACAACATCAAGCGGAACAACTTCGCACACAGGCATTCGTCCACCACTTATTCTGGTAGCCATATTAGAATTGTCATAAAGCATAGTCCGATTAATGCGATCTGTAATTTCTGCTGCATAGTTCGTGGACATTTCATCCGTGTGCCGACGTGCTGTTACCTTCATCTGGTCTTTCTTTACCCAATATTCATGATTTCTCATATCGAATCCTCCTTGTTTGTATAAATTATTTGTTAACCTAAATATGGAACCGAAAAGTCAATGATAACGAATTTGGAAAATGCTGACGTACTCAACACATATTTAAGACTGTAGATAATAATTAGATGGATGAAAGGAGATAAAGAATGATTTACATTAACGAATGTCAACGCCATAACAAGAACACATTTGGGTTATTGAAAACGACGGTAAATAGTGAATTGTCGAAACATAATGGTTACCAATGTGTTTGCTCTTCTGATTTTACCGATTTTATGGAAAACCATAATTTGGGAAAAGCACCAATTACTACAGAAGAATTGGTTATGTTACTAAAGGCATTATAACACAGAAAAGGCATCGGGTGTTCTAAATATCTGATGCCTTCTCATTTTCGTTCTCAATAAACTCCATAACTCTATTAATATATAGATTCAAAACATCCATATTAAATGATACAGCATTTATTAAAGCTGCATCTGCATTTTCAATAGCATTCCGAGCATATTCAGCTAAACATTCATAACAAGCAAAAGCGTGTTCTACCGCTTCATAATGTTCCCTTAGCTTTGATTCACCGATGTCTATCGGCTTATTATTTTTGTAAGCGTCTGTATCATCTAATCCTGGAATATAATCAGTCTCATGATCTCCGTTTTCGACTAAGAAATCCGAAAAGTATGATAACACAGAACTGAATTTATCATATTGTTCCATAAGTGCAGAAATATCTACTTTTTGATTCCTGAATAGTCGGAAAGATTCTTTGTATTTGTTAAGTTCATTTTCAAATATGTTTAAAAACTGAATCATTCGACCTCTTGGAATATCAGACAATGGCTCTTTCAATAAGGACAATGCTGTCTGTTTGTAATGTTCTCTGTATGCATCCACATCTTCTCGACTTGCTCCATGTTCTGACATGATCTGAAACACTTTGTTCCATTCCTCAGAATTATCCATTTCATTCGCATCTTTTACTTCAATTTTACGCATTAATCTTTTTACTTCATCTCGTGCGTTATCCATACTGGTGTCCCCTCTTTTTGTATTCTTCTATATTTCATAAGGCTCACATTTCGGAAACCTCGTCTGTATGCTGTTAATTATACTCTATTTTGGTACAAAACACTATGCATACAATAACTGTTTCCGACTGCTCTAAGAAACCTATTTCGCATCCGTTTGTTTGACTGCAGACTTGGCAACCATATTATATACCCTTGCAGCAGTCAGATATTCCGGATGCAAAATGTGCCTACTTTTTACTTTGCATATTATCGATATACTTTTTCTGTTCGATATCTTCTTCGAGTTTACTTGTTTCGTTTCCGTTAATTTTCATAGCAGCAAAAAGAAATATAAGAACGAATACTAAGAACACAATTAATGCAACTGCTATAATTATTTTCATAACTTTTCCTCCTTGTCGACTTTGAATTCCGGCATTTCGACGCCATAATCTTTAAGATCACGGATAATACTTCTTACGTCTCTTTCGGCATCGTATTTTTCGTAATAAGGCAGTTTTTCTCCGGCAGCCTCTTTTTCCAATAAGCTCTGATATTTTGCCAGCTTCTTTTCATATTGTTTCTGTAATGCAGCAATCTCTTTTTGTCTGCGTTTTTCGTTCCGCTCTGCAGCTTTCTTATTACGAACTTCTTTTTTCGTCCGGCTTTTGATAATAAAATCTCTGTATCCTTCATAGTCCGCAAACGTTAAATACTTGCCTGTATTGACATCAAAACATTGTGAACCTCTTGCAAGCTCATATTCGTTTGCAGAAATGATCAGATACAATTCGATGCCCATCTTTTTGGCATCTTGCAGCATGGTATCAAACAATGCTTTCACCTCTATGACAGCATCAACACTCATGCCAGAATCTACGGCATCAAACAACAGAATCCGGACATTGGAGATGATTTTCTCATCCTCATCCTCATCCTTAAATATGCGACGAAATTTGTAATCACGATTATTGTAATACCCAAGTTCAAGGAAACTTTTATACAGACGTGATTCCCTTGAGATATTCCCTTTAATCTCTTCCCCTTCTGAAGACGTAAAAAGGCTAACACCTAAAGCAAGGTCATCCCCCTCTTCCCCGTATCCGCCTAAAATAGCGCCAAGATGATTGCCACCGTCAACAAGGTTATCATAAGAGTGACAAGGAAGCTTTTGTTCTGCAACTTCTTCTTTGATATTCATAAGCAGTGTGCTCTTACCGGCGCCGTTACAACCGACAAGAACAGTAAGACCAGGCTGAAAACTAACCTGTTTTGGTTTTGTTGTTGTAAAACCAGCATCATACGGATCTCTCCATGTATTAATCGTAATCATAATCTTTTAATCCTCACATTCGTGTTCGTGTTCTTCCAAGTAATCTTTCAATCGTTTTGTGTCTTTGTTATCTGGCATATCATCTGCAATTCGACAGATATGCATTAAGATACGTTTTAAATCATCGTTTCTATTTTCAAGATGTGTCATGACGGCGTCTTCGATATCTTTTTCTTCGATCTCCGCATAAGCCGCATCTAAATCTGATTCTAATTCTTCGATACGTTCTTCGGATTTTAATGTATTTCCAATTACACCGAATCCAAAATATTCTCGCATTGCATTATATACACCTGGATCAACAAGAGATTCAAAGTCCTGTGGACAGGTAATCATAATATTGTTTCCATCTTTTTCACACCAAACTGCCATTGCTTTCTCTCCTTTTTTTTTGTCTGCGTACTTAATATTCATAAGGCTCACAAATATGTTTTCTCGTCAGAAAAGTGAAAGAAAACTAAAAAAAAAGAGACCAGACTACAGTTCAAATAGTTTGGTCTTTTGTATATTTATACATTCTCTACCTGCAAAATGCGGTTACATTGTTTGAATTAGGAGAGATTAGGTTCAAATCCATTAATTTATTTGATGGGTTATGTGTCTGTAAAGATGCGGAATCTCGAAGATTTTTCGCCATTTAAACCTAACTCTCCAAAGCAAGCACACTCTGGATCTTTAGATCCGCATGTGCTTGATACTGTGTCTGTATTCCAAATTTCGGTTCGTCATCGTTTTCATTTCTTTCGAATACACTTACATATATCCCATCTACGTCACAAATGATTGTTTTCTGACATCTTGGACATGGGATATCAACACTACAATTTCCGGTTACCCGAAATAATGGATTTCCACAACATGGGCAGGTTACGTATTTCATTTTGATTGTTTCTTTCATCATCAAAGTCCTCCAAACTGTACTGTTTTTTTCGTACCATTCAACGGATAAGGGAAATGAAAACCATTGATGACATTTAATACATAGATGAATGAGTTCCGATGTGCCGAAGGTATGCACCATTCATCCCGGTTTCCTTCTTACTGATCTATCTATATTTTGTCATAAGACTCGTAATATCCGTATTGTTCTTGGTGTTTGCTGCACCCAACTGATGTATCCTAAATCTCGGAGTCGATTCATCCGATTCATCATAGTAGATGATGACCGAACTCCGCACATCTCGCAAAGTTCTCTTACTGTGGGAGAATACCCATTGTTTTCGATGAATGTGTTAATGTTGCATAGAACATCTTTTTGTTTTGCTGATAAGGAGAGATTAGGTTCAAACCTCGAAGCTTTAGCTTCGTTATTTAAACCTAACTCTCCAAAGCAAGCACACTCCGGATCTTTAGATCCGTGAGTGCTTGATAATGCATTCTGAATCATAGGAAGCCTCCTTACTGTTATTTTACCGTTTTGTATGTTCCGTTCACGTATCGTAATATAACTCTAATCATATTAGATTGCAAGTGAAATTTACTTCACCACATCAATATCGTTGATATTTTTATTGATATCCAATATTTATTATGATACAATGATGATACGCTCGTAGGCGAAAAAATTAGAAAGGTGATCTGTTATGAACGATTTAGGGAAGACAATCGCAAAGCACAGAAAAGAACACAAAATCAAACAAAGTGAACTTGCATTAAAATTAGAGTATTACGATATATTTGTAAAGCCAAATACTGTCAGCGCATGGGAGTCCGGGTTATCTATTCCGAATTCGAAGCAATTGCTTGCTATATGTGAAATTCTTTCTATTTATGACATATATACAGAATTCATTAGTCCGAACCCGATAAATCCATTTCGGAATCTAAATGAAACCGGCGTCGCAAAAGTAATGGATTATATTCATCTGCTAGAAAAGAGCGGAGAATACAAAACCGCCGACATCATTCCGATTCATATACTGCGAGAACGAAAAGTATTCTACACAACGGTATCCGCTGGTACAGGATCATTTTTGGACGGCGAAGATTACGAGATGTATACGTCTCCTGATATTCCGGAAGAAGCTTCTTTTGGTGTATATGTAAGTGGAGACAGTATGGAACCGCGTTATCACAATGAAGAACTGATCTGGATCGAGCAGACAGAACAATTAGAAGACGGAGAAATAGGAATCTTTTATTTAGACGGCAATGCATATGTCAAGAAATTCCAGAATAATGGGAATGGTACATATCTTGTTTCATTAAACAAGAAATACGATCCGATCCCAGTCACCGAAAACAATTCGTTTAAGATATTCGGTCGTGTTCTGTCATAAAGTCCCATTTATCGGACAGATAATATTGTAAATATATGATAGGGACCAAAAACAACGAACACAAACAGGAGGGGTTCATATGAATACGGATACAATTATTTGCAACCTGTATGAAACGAGAACAAAACTTGGGTATACGCAACGTCAGGTTGCAGAAGGGACATCTATAAGTGTGCGGACATTGATCAATATTGAAAAAGGGAAAACATTGCCTTCCTTGTTATATGCGATGAAGATTGCAAACTTCCTAAATCGACCAGTAGACGAATTGTTTGAATACAGAAACGCAGGATGAAAGAATAAGCCGGTATTTGCTACCGGCTTTCTTTCTGCTTATTTTATTACGGCTATATGTTTGAATTTGTCATCTACAATAATGACTTTTGTTTCCATTCCGTTTTCATTGCATTTATCAGACACATGAAATGCGGTGTCTTTATTTTGAGTTCGAAATGCGGTATCAAGATCGCCCGTATACAACATTTCGTAATGATCATCGGAACCCTTAATGTACCAATCTTCTTCGATATCAACTACATAATACATATTACAGCCTCCTAATATTCACGATCGTCTGAATCATTTCTAATTTCGATTCCTTGTTCGAGACAAATTTCATAACATGAATCATACATGACATCGCCAAGCATGTATTCAATCAACGGTGTACAATCCTGATATACATTTTCAGACTTCACAAATGCATCATCATAGCCGCTTCTTGTCCGGTCGATTGCCATAGAAAAGGAAACTGCTCGAACAGCGTCAAATCCTTGAGAAATCAAAAAGTTACTCATCAGTAGACGCCCCATTCTTCCGTTTCCGTCACAGAATGGATGGATTGTTTCAAATGCATAATGCAAAATAATTGCTTTTACTAGTGGAATATCATTTAACTCATCATTATGATAGAAATCGATCCATTTGTCCATTAACTCTGGAATCGCAACTGCTTGTACCGGTGTGTAGGAACCGACTTGAATTTCATCAGACGTGCGGTATCCATCTGCGCCAAGTTCCGTGTTCTCGCAAGCGTCTTTCGTTAACAGTTTCCAGGTGTCGATTAAAACCTGTTCGTCGATCCGATTTCCATGAACATTCATATATTTTGTTGCAGCGAAACTATTTCGAACCATTTTTTCACTAAAATCATCATCGTTAATAGGAGCTCCATTATGAATTTGAGCTGTTCTGGCGATTGTCGTCTTTGCTCCCTCAATTTTTGTTGTATAGTATACTTCTTTATCGAGTGTTTTCTCTGCGTCCTCGATTCGAATGTTATTAAGCATATAGGAAACATAATCATTAAGTTCTGCAATCTGGTCCGTAAATATAAAGCTGATTGCGTTTCCAGGTACATTCGATAATGACGTGAATGTAAGGTTTTGTCTTTGTAATTGTCTCTGTTCTGGATGCATATAAGTACTGTACTTCTGCCATCCGTATATATTAACACTTTCTCTCATAAGCGATCTCCTTTTTGTATACTATACCGCAATTTCTATCATGGTCGCAACAAAATCTTTGTTTACTATTCATAAGGCTCAAATGTTAGAAAATTCGTCATGGGAATGAAAAAGAGACCATGATCGGTCTCGATTTCTTTTATGCCTGCACGATTTCGAAGTCGTTGTCTTTACCTTCTCCAATTTCGTTTAACAGAACGATATCGTTATTTGCAGCCTTCTCACTAATATACTTTTTAGCTTCAGTCTGCTCCCAAGTGTTTTCAAAATGACCGAGTTTTGCTCTTACAGATTTTACATATCCGGTTTCCCCGCTCAATCTGTTTCTCCATCTTACGTTTACTCTCTGTTTTGCCATGATTCTATATTCCTTTCTTTGTTTTCAATTATTTATCCATAAATATGTGTAATAAAAATACAAAGTAATATGTATTTATTTCTTTGTTCGGTTCGCACGCATATTTAAGATAACGAAGCAGGAGGTTTTATTTATGGAATATAACAAGATAAAAGATTTTGATAAATACAAGAGTGTGTTCGATCGTAAGGTTGCGCAGCTTCGACGTCCACAGGAAAGACAAGCTCTTGTTATCTTTTTCGACGGCAAAAACGCAACCAAACATCACAATCACGATATGTTATCAAGAGAATCGTTTACACGCTGGATGGTCCGAAGTATTAGATCTATATTGAGAAGTTATCAGGGTGCATTCGAAATTTACGCGATCATTGATGAGATTACTGTAATTTTTCACGATTCAGAAGAGATCGCAAAATATTTGAATGAAGACTGTATCGATTCCATCTATGGTTTATTGATGTCTCGATTCACATTAGAATTCAACAAACATATTCCGTGCGCATTTAAAGGAGCTGCCTATTTTACAAGTGATATTACAGCAGAGATCAATTATCGGAAATCAATTGGGTATTATACAGCACTTGAATACTACGCCAAAGAATATATGGAGTCAAAATATTATCACGATAAGACGGAATCCGAAATCATAGAATCATTGAAAGAACACAAATTATATGACGCATTTGTAAAAAATAAAGCATTTCGTAATGGATTATATTTCTCAAGTGTACAAAAATAGAGGAGGATTCAAATATGCGAGCAGGACGGTTAGCTGAAATATTTAAC